>WBZM01002110.1_pt1 | contig 17652 bp, 10 predicted proteins | sample 5204271 | NCBI WGS metagenome assembly WBZM01 (sample SAMN12344346, study PRJNA552823) | activated sludge metagenome | biome: Activated sludge suspended growth; feature: Nitrification reactor; material: Wastewater; isolation source: activated sludge from nitrification reactor of wastewater...
CTGCACCTGATGGTGATCGACATCCTCACCACCGCGGTGGCGCTGCGCCTGCCCGGCGAGCTGCGCCCGATGCTGCAGGAGATCAAGAAGAACCTGCGCGCCAAGCGCTACGCGCGGCCGGAGTGAGGTTCACCCCGCGCCGCGCGCCAGCACCGGCCTGAGTGCCGTACCGGTGTGGCTGCCCGGGCGCTGCGCCAGCGCCTCGGGCGGACAGGCCGCCACCACTGCGCCGCCGCGCGCACCGCCTTCGGGCCCGAGGTCGATGATCCAGTCGGCCTCGGCAATCACGTCGAGGTCGTGCTCGATCACCACCACACTGTGGCCGCCGTCCACCAGCCGGTGCAGCACGCGGATCAGCTTCTCGACGTCGGCCATGTGCAGGCCCACCGTCGGCTCGTCGAGCACATACAGCGTGTGCGGCGCCTTGTTGCCGCGCCGCGTGACGTCGTCGCGCACCTTGGTCAGCTCGGTGACCAGCTTGATGCGCTGCGCCTCGCCGCCGGAAAGCGTCGGGCTCGGCTGGCCCAGCGTCAGGTAACCGAGGCCCACGTCCTTCAGCAGCTGCAGCGGGTGGCTGATCGCGGGCATCGAGGCGAAGAACTCGACCGCCTCGTCGATCTCCATCGTCAGCACGTCGCCGATGTTCTTGCCGCGCCAGGTGACCGCCAGCGTCTCGGGGTTGAAGCGCTGGCCGTGACAGACGTCGCAGGGCACCTTCACGTCGGGCAGGAAGCTCATCTCGATGGTGCGCATGCCCTGGCCTTCGCAGGCGGCGCAGCGGCCCTCGCCGGTGTTGAAGCTGAAGCGCGCCGGCGCGTACCCGCGAGCCTTGGCCTCCAGCGTGTCGGCGAACAGCTTGCGGATCACGTCCCAGAAACCGATGTAGGTGGCCGGGCAGGAGCGCGGCGTCTTGCCGATCGGCGTCTGGTCGACCTCGAGCACGCGGTCGATCTTCTCCCAGCCCTCGATCGCGCTGCAGCCTTGCCAGCTCGGTTTCGCGCCGCGAACGTTGACGAACTGAAGGTTGGCGAGCAGCACGTCGCGCGCGAGCGTGCTCTTGCCCGAGCCGCTCACGCCGGTGACGGCGACGAGGCGCTTCAGCGGCACCGGCACGTCGAGCGACTTCAGGTTGTGCAGCGAGGCGCCGCGCACCACCAGGTGCTCGCCCTGCCGGTCCACCGACCTGCGCGCGTTCAGCGGGTGGCGCATCGGCTTCGCGAGGAAGCGCCCGGTGACGGAGTCGGCATGCTCGGCCAGCGCCGCGGTGCTGCCCTGCGCCACCAGCCGGCCGCCGCGCTTGCCGGCACCGGGGCCGATGTCGATCACGTGGTCGGCGCGGCGGATGGTGTCCTCGTCGTGCTCCACCACCACCAGCGTGTTGCCCTTGTCGCCGAGCTTGTGCAGCGCGTCGAGCAGGATCTGGTTGTCGCGCGGGTGCAGGCCGATGGTCGGCTCGTCGAGCACGTAGCACACGCCCTGCAGGTTGCTGCCCAGCTGCGCGGCCAGGCGGATGCGTTGCGCCTCGCCGCCGGAGAGCGTCGGCGCGGCACGGTCCAGCGTCAGGTAGCCGAGGCCGACCTCCTCGAGGAACTCGAGGCGACTGCGGATCTCGGTGACCACGTCGCGCGCGATGTCGGCATCGCGCCCGGCGAGCTTCAGCGATCCAATCCAGGCCCGGCAGTCGCTCACGCTCCACTGCGCGATGGCAGTGATCGCCTTGTCGTCGAAGGTCACGCCGCGCGAGGCGGCGTTCAGCCGCGTGGCGCTGCACTCCGGGCAAGGCGCGTCGACCACGCCCTCGACTTCCGGCTCCTCGGAGGGGAAACTCTGCTCGCGGCCCTTGTCGTCGTCGTTGCGCACCGAGTCGTCGTAGGCCTTGCGCTGCTCGCGCGTCAATGCGAGACCGGTGCCGACGCAGCTCGTGCACCAGCCGTGCTTGCTGTTGTAGCTGAACATGCGCGGGTCCAGCTCGGGGTAGCTGGTGCCGCACACCGGGCAGGCACGCTTGGTGGAGAACACCTTCACCGTGCCGATGTGCGCCGTGGGCGTGCCGGCGAGCATCGCGCCCTTCAGGCCGTCGAGCGGCGCCAGCAGGTGCATCACGCCCTTGCCGAGCTCCAGCGCCTTGGCCAGCAGCGCGCGCAGCTCGGCTTCATTGTCCGGCGTGACCACCAGATCCCCCACCGGCAGCTCCAGCGTGTGCTCCTTGAATCGGTCCAGCCGCGGCCAGGGGTCGACCTTGAGGAACTCGCCGTCGACGCGCAGGTGCGAATGGCCACGCGCCTTGGCCCACTTGGCGAGGTCGGTGTAGACGCCCTTGCGATTGACCACCAGCGGCGCCATCAGGCCGACGTGCTGGCCCTTGTGGTCGCGCAACAGCTGGGCCGCGATGCTCTCGGCGCTCTGCGGCCGGACCGGCGCGCCGTCCTTCGTGCAGTGCTGCAGGCCGAGCTTCACGTAGAGCAGGCGCAGGAAGTGCCACACCTCGGTGGTGGTGGCCACCGTGCTCTTGCGGCCGCCGCGCGAGAGGCGCTGCTCGATCGCCACCGTCGGCGGAATGCCGTACACCGCATCGACCTCCGGCCGCCCCGCCGGCTGCACGATGCTGCGCGCATAGGCGTTGAGCGATTCGAGGTAGCGCCGCTGGCCCTCGTTGAAGAGGATGTCGAAGGCCAGCGTGCTCTTGCCCGAGCCCGACACGCCAGTGATCACGCTGAACTTGCCGCGCGGGATGTCGACGTCGAGCGACTTCAGGTTGTGCTCGCGCGCGTTGACGATGCGGATCAGCTCCTCGGCGGCGCGGCGCTCGTCGCGCGACCTCTTCAGCAGCCCCTGCAGCGGCAGGCCTTCCTCGGCCACCGGCACGCCGATGCCGATGGCGCGCTCGTACTCGGCGAGCGCGCGGCCGGTGTGCGAGCCCGGGTGCCGCTTCACCTCTTCCGGCGTGCCGGTGCAGACGATCGTGCCGCCGGCATCGCCACCCTCGGGCCCGAGGTCGATCAGCCAGTCGCTGGCGCGGATCACGTCGAGGTTGTGCTCGATGACGATGATCGAGTGCCCGGCCTCCAGCAGCTTGCGGAAGGCGCGCATCAGCTTGGCGATGTCGTCGAAGTGCAGGCCGGTGGTGGGTTCGTCGAACAGGTAGAGCGTGCCCTTGCGGGCGACCGCCTGCGACGGCGCGCCCTGCGCCTCGGCGAGGAAGCCCGCGAGCTTCAGGCGCTGCGCCTCGCCACCCGAGAGCGTGGGCACCGGCTGGCCGAGCTTCACATACTCGAGGCCGACATCGACGATGGGCTGCAGCACGCGCAGCACCTCGCGGTCGTCGCGGAACAGCTGCACCGCCTCGCTGACGGTGAGCTCCAGGACGTCGGCCACGCTGAGGTCGCGGATCACGTCGCCAGGCAGGCGGCGGTCGATCTTCACGTCGAGGATCTCGGCACGGTAGCGGCGCCCGTCGCAATCCTGGCAGCGAAGGTAGACGTCGCTGAGGAACTGCATCTCGACGTGCTCGAAGCCCGAGCCGCCGCAGGTGGGGCAGCGGCCGTCGCCGGCGTTGAAGCTGAACATGCCGGCGCCGTAGCCGCGCTGCAGCGCCAGCGGCGCCTGCGCGAACAGCTTGCGGATCTCGTCGAACGCGCCGACGTAGCTGGCCGGGTTGGAACGCGCCGTCTTGCCGATCGGCGACTGGTCGACGAACACCGCATCGGCCAGCCATTCGGCGCCGAGCAGGCGGTCGTGCGCGCCCGGGGTCTCGGTGGCCTTGCCGAAGTGGCGCTGCAGCGCGGGGAATAGCACGTCCTGCATCAGCGTGCTCTTGCCCGAGCCCGACACGCCGGTCACGCACACCAGGTGCTGCAGCGGGAACTCGACGGTGACGTTCTTCAGGTTGTGTTCGCGCGCGCCTTCGACGATCAGCTTGGGCGTGGACGGCGACATCAGCCGCTTGATGCCCATGCTCACGTGCTTGCGCCCGCCGAGGTAGGCGCCGGTCAGCGTGTCGACCTGGCGGATCGCCTCGGGCGTGCCGTCGAACACGATGGTGCCGCCGCGCTCGCCCGGGCCCGGCCCCATGTCGATCAGGCGATCCGCGGCCAGCATCACCGCCGGGTCGTGCTCGACCACCACCAGCGTGTTGCCGGCGTCGCGCAGGCGTTGCATCGCCTCGACGATGCGGTTCATGTCGCGCGGGTGCAGGCCGATGCTCGGCTCGTCGAGCACGAACATGGTGTTGACGAGCGAGGTCCCGAGCGCGGTGGTCAGGTTGATGCGCTGCACCTCGCCGCCACTGAGCGTGCGGCTCTGCCGGTCCAGCGTCAGGTAGCCGATGCCGACGTCGCAGAGGTACTTCAGCCGCGTGCGGATCTCGTCCTGCAGCAGCTTGAGCGCCTCGTCGAGCAGGGTGCTCGGCAGCGTGAGCCCGTCGAAGAAGCGGCGCAGCCGCTCGATCGGGATCAGCATCAGGTCATGCACCGTCAGACCGGGCAGCGCCTCGAGCTGCTCGCGCGTCCACGGCACACCGGCGGGCATGAAGCGCTTCGCCGGGGCCAGCACCGCGTCGGCATCGGCCTTCGAGCCGAGGCGCCACAGCAGCGCCTCCGTCTTCAGCCGCGCGCCATTGCACACCGTGCACGGCGTGTAGCTGCGGTACTTCGACAGGAGCACGCGGATGTGCATCTTGTAGGCCTTCGATTCGAGGTACTCGAAGAAGCGCCGCACGCCATACCACTGCTTGTTCCAGTTGCCCTTCCAGTTCGGCGAGCCGTTGATCACCCAGTCGCGCTGTGCCTCGGTGAGCTGCGACCACGGCGTGTCGCGCGGAATGCCCGCTTCGCCACCGTACTTCAGCAGGTCGTCCTGGCACTCCTTCCAGGCCGGCGTCTGCATCGGCTTGATCGCACCCGCACGCAGCGTCTTGCGGTGGTCGGGGATCACGAGTCCGTAGTCGACGCCGATCACGCGGCCGAAGCCGCGGCAGGTGTCGCAGGCGCCGTAGGCCGAGTTGAAGCTGAACAGCGCCGGCTGCGGGTCGGCGTAGCGCAGGTCGCTGTCCGGGCAGTGCAGCCCGGTGGAGAAGCGCCACAGGTCGGGCTCGCCTTCCTCCTTCAGCGCGTAGACGTTGACACGCCCGCCGCCTCGCTTGAGCGCCGTCTCGATGGCCTCGATGGCGCGCACCTTCTCCGTGCCCTGCAGCCGGAAGCGGTCGGCCACCACGTCGAGCAGAGTGCGCGGGCCGGTGGGCGAGGCCACCTCGCGCTGCGCCTGCACGCGCGTGAAGCCGCTGGCCGCCAGCCACTGCTCGATGTCGGCTTCACTGGTGCCGGCCGGCAGCTCGACGGGAAAGGTGACGACGAGGCGCGGATCAGCCTCCTGCGTGCGCGCCATCAGCTCCGCGTAGATGGTCTCCGGCGAGTCGTGCCGCACACGCTGCGCGGTCTGCTTGTCGAACAGTTCGGCGGCGCGCGCGAACAGCAGCTTCAGGTGGTCGTTCAGCTCGGTCATCGTGCCGACCGTGCTGCGGCTCGAGCGCACCGGGTTGGTCTGGTCGATCGCGATGGCCGGCGGCACGCCGTCGACACGGTCGACCGCCGGACGGTCCATGCGGTCGAGGAACTGGCGCGCATACGCACTGAAGGTCTCGACGTAGCGACGCTGCCCCTCGGCGTACAGCGTGTCGAACACGAGGCTGGACTTGCCCGAGCCACTCGGCCCCGTGACCACCGTCATCTCGCCGGTGCGGATGTCGAGGTCGAGGTTCTTCAGGTTGTGCTGGCGGGCGCCGCGGATGCGGATGGTTCCGCGGCCGCCGTCGTGGGTGCTGTCCATGGGCCTCCGGGGCGAAGGGGGAAGATTCTAGGGACAGCCCGCCAAGCGTGCAGAGCGTCACGGCTCGCGCGTGGGCCATGCTTTCGCGCTGTTGCGAGTGTGGCCACACTAGCGGTCTCGGCGCACGGGGCTGCGCCGCGCAAGGAGATACAGAATGACACATGTTGGGCGATGGGCGGCGATGGCCCTGGGCCTCGGCCTGGCGCTGTCGGCGCAGGCACAGATCCTGATCGGACAGACCTCCGGCTTCACCGGCCCGGTGGCCGCGGGCGTCAAGGAGGTGTCGGAAGGCGCGAAGCTGTACATCGACGCGATCAATGCGCAGGGCGGCGTCAACGGCCAGAAGATCGAGATCGTCGCGATGGACGACAAGTTCGATCCCAAGCTGGCGGCCGAGAACGCCAAGGCGCTGATCACCGAGAAGAACGTCAGCGCGCTGTTCCTGTCGCGCGGCACGCCGCACAGTCAGGCCATCATCCCGCTGCTCGAGCAGTACAAGGTGCCGCTGATCGCGCCGTCCACCGGTGCAATGGCGCTGCACAAGCCGGTCAACCCCTGGGTGTTCAACGTGCGCGCCACCTACCAGCGCGAGGCCGAGCGCGCCGTGCAGCACCTGAGCCTGATTGGCATGGAACGCATCGGCGTGATCCACGTGGAAGACACCTTTGGTGCCGACATGCTCGAAGGCGCGAAGAAGGGCTTCTCCGCCGTGGCCAAGAACCCGGTGTTCGTCGAGAAGTACGACCGCGCGAAGTGGGACTTCTCCAAGATCGCGCCGCTGGTGGCCGGCTCCGACGTGCAGGCGGTGCTCTTCATCGGCTCGGGCAATGCCGTGGCCGACGGCATCGATGCGATCCGCAAGGCCGGTTCACGCGCGCAGATCGTGACCTTCTCGAACAACGCCTCGGGCGGCTTCATCAAGTCGCTCAAGGAGAACGCCCGCGGCGTGATCGTCACGCAGGTGTTCCCGTACGAGCGCTCGCTGTCGGCGCCGATCGTGAAGGAAGCGCACGACTACGCCGTGGCCAAGGGCATGGAAGGCGTGTCGCCAGCGATGCTTGAAGGCTACGCCGCCGCCAAGGTGCTGGTGGCCGCGCTCAAGCGCGCCGGCCCCAGCCCCTCGCGCGTGAAGATCCAGCAGGCGCTGGAGTCGATGAGCAAGGTCGACATCGGCGGGCTGGAGGTCAGCTACAGCCCGAACGACCATACCGGCCTGGAGTTCGTCGACCTGTCCATCATCGGACAGGACGGCAAGTTCCGACGCTAGCCCGGCCTCCGCGGCGGCAGCGGCCGCGCTCGGTAGAAGCGGATCGGCGCCGAGGCTTCCTCGCGCGCCGCGTCGCGCAGCACGTTCTTGCGCATCCTGCCGACGACGTGCATTTCGCAGGGCTTGCAGTCGAAGCGCAGCGTGAGCCGGTCGTTGCCATGCACCAGCGTCAGCGGCTCGGCGCGCAGCGTGCCCTGCACGCCGATCACGCCCTTGGCCTGCTTGGGGCACAGGCTCAGGCTGTAGCGCACGCAGTGCTTCGTGATCATCAGGCTCACCTCGCCGAGCTCCTCATGGCTCTCGTAGGCGGCGTCGATCAGCCGCACGCCGTGCTTCGCATAGAACGCCGCGGCGCGGGCGTTGTAGACGTTGGCGAGGTAGCTCAGGGAGTCGTCCGGGTACGGCACCGGTGGCTCGACGGGCACGGCGCGCGGCAGGCGGCCGAAGGCCTCCGCACGCGCCGCCTCCAGCGCCTCGATGGCCTCGCGGCGCAGCCCGTTGGCGAGCGCCGCGGGCACGAAGAGCGCCTGCTCCGGCAAGGTCACCGAACGCGCCTCGAAGATGGTCGTGCCCAGCTTGCCGAGCTGCTCGCGCAGCGACTCCCATGACCGAGAGGCATCGCGCGCAGGCTCGTGCGCGTGCATGGCCTCGGCGCGGCCGTGGTGGCCGTCCTCGTCGATCGCGTCCAGCGCGAAGCCGCCGGGCGTGATGCTCCACACCAGGTCGACGCCGATGCGCCGCTCGGCCGACTTCTTCGCCAGCAGGCGCTCCCAGGCCATGTCGCGGTTGCGGCTGACCGCGGTGCCGCGCCGCAGGTCCTTCAGCGCCGCCATCTCGGCGTTTGGCTCGACGCGCCAGGCGCGCCCGCCGAGCGAGGTGGCCACATTGACCGGCACGCCCTGCAGCTCGCCCTGCAGATCGTTCCAGGTCAGCGCGTCGCCGTTGTGCAGCGCATCCGACGCGTCGAGCTCCATCTCGAAGTGCTCGCGCGCGACCTTCGTGACGTGGCCGATCGGCAGGCCGGCGTGCTTGGGCGTGTCGAAGGCACCGATGTCGTCCTGCCGGCCGTTGACGAAGTAGTCGGTGGCGCCGCGGTTGAAGTTGCGCGACGGGTCGGGCGCAAAGGTGTAGCGGCAGCGGCCCGAGGAGGCGCGCGCCAGCTCGGGGCGCGCGTCGAGCAACGCGTCGAGCAATTGCCGGTAGTGCGCCGTCACGTTCTTGACGGTGCCCATGTCCTTGTAGCGGCCCTCGATCTTGAAGCTGCGGATGCCGGCGTCGACCAGCGCCGCGAGGTTGGCGCTCTGGTCGTTGTCCTTGAGCGAGAGCACGTGCTTGTCGTGCGCGACGATGCGGCCCTCGGCATCGGTCACGGTGTAGGGCAGGCGGCACTCCTGCGAGCAGTTGCCGCGGTTGGCGCTGCGGCCGGGGGCGTGCGCGTGGCTGATGAAGCACTGGCCGCTGTAGGCCACGCACAGCGCGCCGTGGACGAAGAACTCCAGCGTGGCGCGCTCCACCTGCGCGGCGATGCCGAGGATCTGCGGCAGCGTCAGTTCGCGCGCCAGCACCATCTGCGAGAAGCCCACGTCCTGCAGGAAGCGCGCCTTGGCCGGCGTGCGGATGTCGGTCTGCGTGCTCGCGTGCAGCTGGATCGGGGGCAGGTCGAGCTCGAGCAGGCCCATGTCCTGCACGATCAGCGCGTCGATGCCGAGGTTCCAGGCATCCCATGCGAGGCGGCGCGCGGCCTCCAGCTCGTCGTCGCGCAGGATGGTGTTGAGCGTGAGGAAGACGCGCGCGCCGTAGCGGTGTGCATGCCTCGCGAGCCGCGCGAGATCGGGCAGTGCGTTGCCGGCCTTGTCGCGTGCGCCGAACGACGGCCCGCCGATGTAGACGGCATCGGCGCCATGGTTGATCGCCTCGATGCCGATGTCGGCATCACGGGCCGGGGCGAGAAGTTCGAGTTCGCGTCGAGACATGACGGACTTGATTTTCGCTCAGCGCAGAGGAGTCATCCCCAGCGGATGCGGAACGTCATTGATGAGCACTCCCGCGAACAACAACCAAGGGACAGCCGCGGACAGCGCGGGGCGCTGTCGCGGCCAAGGTGCATCAGAGGGGGAGATTTGCGCTGTGCGGCGCGGTGGCCTAAATGTCAAATATCAACATGCGAGTGCCCGCGTGCCACGCGACGTTCCTCACCCCGACCCTCTCGCCGCGGCTCCGGCCGGCCCTGGCGCCTCGCCTTGCCGGGTCGCAATTCCAAGACGCCCTTGCCTCACCACCACAGATCCCCCTCGCGGCAGACGCGTGCCCATCGCGCCGATGCGGAACCGCTGATCGTTCGACACATCGCGCACGAGGTCTCGCGCCGGGACGGCAATTCGGCTGCCTTGCTGCGCGGCCTCGGCTTCGAGCCGCCTGACCTCGAGCGCGTCGACTTCCGCGTCTCCTACGCCCAGACCGGGCGCGTCGTGCAGCGTGCGCTGCAACTGCTCGGCGATCCGCACCTGGGCCTGCGGCTGGGCGCGAACTTCAGCCTGGTCTCCTGGGGCCTGTGCCTGGTCGGCATGATGGCCTCGGCCGGTCCACGCGAGGCTCTCGAGATGGCGATCGACTTCCTGCCCTCCACCGAGCGCTTCCTGCGCCTGCAGCGCGAGCTCGACGGCACGCAGCTGAGTGCCGTCGCCGAGCCGGTGTACGAGGAAGACGAGGACGTGCGGCGTTTCCTCGTCGAGCACGCGTTCGCGGCGCTGACGCGCGCGATGCGCTACGTGGTCGGGTCCTGGTACGGCCCGCAGCGGGTCGAGCTGAGCGCCGAAGCACCCGCCGATTCGCGCGGCCATGAAGAGGTGTTCGGCTGCCCGGTTCGCTTCGGCAGCCGCACCGACCGCATGGTGTTCGACCTGGTCGAACACCCGATCGCCACGGCCGACCCGCTGGTCGCGCGGCTGTGCCGCCACCAGCTCGAGCAACGCGCGGGCGCCGGTGCGCCCTCGGAGCTGGAAGCGGTGATCGTGCGTGCGCTGCGCGTCGACCTGCGCGCGCCGCCGACCATGGCCGCGATCGCCGCCTCGATCAACATCAGCGAACGCACGCTGCGACGCCGCCTGCTCGAAGCGGAGCTCTCCTACGCCGGGCTGCTCGACCAGGAGCGCATGCGTCGCGCGCTGGCCCTGCTCGGTGCCAGCCCCTCGCCGCTCGCGCGCGTGGCCAAGGAGGCGGGCTTCTCCGACGCGCGCAGCCTGCGCCGCGCGATCAAGCGCTGGACCGGGCAGACGCCCTCGGCGCTGCGCCGCAGCGAGGGCTGAGCGCGACCGCGCTCAGCCGGCGAAGAAGCGCTCGACCAGCGCGAACTGTTCCGGCGTGTTGAGCGCCGGCGCATGGCCGCAGCCGGGGATCTCGACCACCACCGCGCGCGGCCCGCGGCTGCGCATGGCTTCAGCGGTCTCGGGCAGCAGCAGGTCGGAGTCCTCACCGCGCAGGCACAGCACCGGGATGTCGAGCGTGTCCCACTCGTCCCAGAGCCGGTAGTCGTCGTCGTGGTGGGTGAACTGCATCACCATCGCCGGGTCGTAGTGCGGGGTCACCCGCCCATCGGGCAGGCGGCGCACCGAGGTCTCGGTGAGTCGACGCCACTGCTCGTCGCTCAGCCAGCCGTAGGGCTTGTAGACGGTGCGGAAGTACTGCTCGAGCTCGGAGACGGTCTCGAACGCCGCCGGGCTGCCGGCATAGCTGCGGATGCGCTGGATCGCGGCGTCGGCCAGCTGCGGGCCATTGTCGTTGAGCACCAGTCGGCGGATGCGGCCGCGCAGCGTGGTCGCGGCGGCCACCGTGCCGATGGCGCCACCCATCGAGGTGCCAAGCCAGTGGAAGCGCTCGATGCCGAGCGCATCCACCAGCGCAGTGGCCAGCTTCACGTAGAACGCCAGGCAGTATTCGCGCTCCGGCTCGGGGCTCCACTGGCTCAGCCCGCGCCCGATCGTGTCGGGGCAGACCACGCGGTAGCGGTGCGAGAGGTGCGCGGCGATGTCGTCCATGTCACGCCCGGTGCGCGCCAGGCCGTGCCAGGCGATCACCGTCTCGGCATGCGCCGCGCCCCACTCGGTGTAGTGGAGCTCGCGGCCTTCGCACTGGACGTAGTTCGACGTGAAGCTCATCATGTCAGCCCCTCGGGAGCGGTCGACCGCCCCCGATCCCCCGAGGGGATCTCGCTTGCCTTGGGGCGGCCCGGCGGCGCGCTCGCCCGCTTCGAGCCTCGCTCATTCGGGCACCACCAGCGTGTCGCCGACCATGCGGATCGCATCGTCCGGCGCCGGGCGGCGCACGATCGGCGGCACGTTGGCGGCGGTGATCGCCGGCGCTGCGCCAGGCGAGCCACCGCGCGGCACGGTGCGCACCACCTGGCTCTCCGGCAGGGGCCGGCCGTGGCGCAGGTGGTCCCACATCGCGTCGAGTGCGCGGTTCAGGTACACGTGCAGCGGGATGTAGCGCGTGTCGTAGCCACCGAGCAGCGCGGGCAGGCCGATGAAGGTGTCGAAGTGCTGGGCGTTGGTCACCTCGATGTACGACAGCCGGCTGTGACGGCCCTCGACGCGCTTGTTCAGCGCGGTGTAGGGCCGCGAGCTGTGATTCACCGGGATCAGCGCGTCGGCACGGCCGTGCACGATCAGCGCCGGCTTGCGCTGCAGGTTGCCGGTGCGCAGCGTCTCGGCGATGCCCTGCTGCAGCGCCAGCGCCTTCGCATCGCTGCCGGTCAGCAGCCCGCGCAGGCACAGCGCGCCGTCGACGTTGAGGTCCTGCTTCAGCGTGCTGGGCGAGAACGACACCAGGTCGCGCAGCACCGCGAAGGCGCCGCGGTCGTTGACGAGCTGCACGTTGGACGACGGCGGCACGCCGTTGCCGGTGCCGGCCATCAGCGCCAGCGAGACGGCGTCGAGCGGCGTCACGGTGAAGGCGGGCGACGGCGCCGTGGCCGCGAAGCTGTAGCCGCACAGTGCATCGGCCACGCTGGAGCGCGACAGCGCATTGGCGTAGGTCACGCTCACCGCACTGGCCACCTCGAAGGCGGCGAGCGAGGTGTGCAGCACCGCCGATTCGGGTTCCCAGCCGTACTGGCCGAGCAGTGCGAGCGCCTCGTCGGCCTGCCCGGCGAGCGTGTCGGCCGTCAGCACGCCCTTGGCCTTCAGCGAGGCGCAGCGGTTCTCGGCGAAGGCCTTCACGACGAAGAGCTTGCCCGGCGCCTCGGCCACCTGCGCCGACTGCGAGGCGCAGCTCTGCAGCAGGTTGGCCATCGTGGTGTAGTCGTAGAGCACCTTGCCGCTGGTGCGCAGCTCGCTGCCGCGCCGAACCGCGACGCCGGTGTTCGGCGGCAGCTCGACCGAGGGCTCGGAAACGGCCACGCCATCGATCAGGCGGTCGCGGTCGAGCTCGGCGGCGGCCAGCGCCGCATGCCCGCCGTTGCTGATCGACGAGGCGATCACGATCGTGTTCGACGGGCGGATCGTGCGCAGCACGCGGCCGCCGGGCAGCGTGCGGCCGTAGCGGTCGTTCAGCACCCAATAGGCGAACTCGACGGCCTGCAGCGTGAAGCGGCCCCAGTCCTTCTCCGGGTTGCGCTGCGAGTGCGCGTGCTTGAAGGCGAAGCGGTTCGGCGTGGCGGCGTTGAGGGCGGCGAGCTGGGCCGCATCGAGCGGCGCTCGGAACTGCGCCGCGTCGCCCGCCGCGGCGGCGCTGGCGCGCGTGCCGTCGATCAGCGGCACGGTGTCGTTCGTCAGGTCGTGCGGCGCGGCGCCGGTGCCCTTGTCGGTGTAGGCCACCGCGCAGCCGCGCTTGAGGCCCCACTCGCCGGTGCTGATGCCGCCGTACACGCCGCGCGAGCCCGACGACGTGGCGGTGACGATGCACGGGCGCTTCGGGTCGAAGCCGGCCGGCACCTGCACCATCAGCACCACGTTCTGCGAGGCGGCATCGCCGTCGGCGCCGCGGCTGTAGGCCAGCACCTCGGTGCCGGCGATGCGGCCCTCGTCGGCGGTGACCGTGCCGTCGGCCGCCACGTTCGGTCCGTAGAGCGTGCCGTAGCCGCCGGCGGCCGTCATGTCGACGATGGCGCGGTAGTTGTTGTAGATCGCGAAGCGGCGCAGTTCGGCCGCCGTCGGCGCAAGCAGGTTGGCGAAGCCGGGCGCCGCGCCGGCCAGCCCGCTCTTGCCGAGGCCGGCGGTGAGCAGGTCGTCGCTGGCGCCGTCATAGTCGGTGCGGCGCACGCTGCCGTCGACCACGAAGGCCGGCAAGCGGTTGTAGGTGGCGCGCGGGCCGCGGTCGTCGTCCTTGTCGTCCTTGTCGTTCGTGCCGCCCGCGTTGCCGGCACTCAGGGCCTGGGCCTGTGCGTCGGCCGTGGCCAGCGGGCCGGCATCGCCGCCCCCGCCGCAGGCGGCGGCCAGGGCTGCAGCCGCGAGCGGCGCGAGCAGGTGTCTCGTCGTGCTTGTCATCGCGTGTCTCCTCCGGTGGATCGAATGCGCAGCGCGCGCAGGCGCCCCACCACGCCGGTGGGGAAGTGGTAGACCGACAGCACGAACAGCAGGCCGAGCCAGAGCAGCCAGCGGTCGGGCGAGACGAGTGCGGCGAGCCAGGGCACGCCCTCGAGCGCACCGAGCGACGAGGCCGCGAGCATGAGCAGGTCCTGCAGGTAGTTCTGCGCGACGACGAACAGCACCGAGCCGATCACCGCGCCGTAGATCGTGCCCATGCCGCCGATCACGACGACGAGCAGGATGTCCAGCATGATCTCGAACGACAGCGAGGTGTCGGGCCCCTGGTAGCGCAGCCACAGCGCGAGCAGGCAGCCGGCGAGCGTGGCGAACAGCGCCGACAGAACCGAGGCCAGCGTGCGCCACACCACCGTGCGATAGCCGATCGCCTCGGCGCGGAAATCGTTCTCGCGGATCGCCTGCAGCACGCGGCCGAACGGCGAGTTGACGATGCGCAGCATCGCAAGCACCAGCACCATCGTCACGGCGAACAGCAGGTAGTAGGTGACGAAGCGGCCGTCGACCGAGGCGCCCAAGAGCGGCGCCTCCAGGTACTGGGTGCCGGGCTGCAGCGCCTCGGGCACCTTGAAGTTCAGGCCGTCCTCGCCGCCGGTGAAGTCCGAGAGCTGCGAGGCGAGCGTGAGGAACGCCGAGGCGACCGCGAGCGTGATCATCGCGAAGAAAATCGCCTTCACCCGCAGGCTGGCCAGGCCGATCAGCAGCGACAGCAGCAGCGACACCCCCAGCGCCGCGGCCACGCCCAGCGCCACCGCGCCCCAGCCGGGCCCGAGCCGCGTGCTGGCGATCGCGACGCCATACGCACCGATGCCGAAGAACATGGTGTGCGCGAAGCTGACGATGCCGGTGTAGCCGAGCAGCAGGTCGAAGCTCGCGACCAGCACGATGAAGACGAGGATCTTGGCCGCGACGTTGAGCGCCTTGGTGCCGGGGAAGAGGTAGGGCGTCAGCACGAGGCCGAGCACGACGGCCACCAGCAGCACCGCCAGCACGCGGCTGCGCGGGGTGTCGTGGGAGAGCAGGCGTCCGAACATCGAGCTCACCGGTTGGCCACCGGGTACAGGCCCTGCGGCCGCCACAGCAGCACCGCCACCATCAGCGCGATGCTCGCGAACGCGGTGGCCACCGGCGCCAGGAAGCCGGTGTAGTTGGTCAGCAGGCCCACCAGCAGCGCGCCGACCAGGCAGCCGAGCGTCGAGCCCAGCCCGCCGATGATGATGACGATGAAGATCAGCACGTTGACCTGCGCGCCGAGCTGCGGGATGACGTTCTGCTGGAACAGGCCCCACATCACGCCGCCGAGCCCGGCGAGCGCCGAGCCGACCACGAACACCCCGACGAACAGGCGCCGGATGCGGTAGCCGAGCGACTCGACCATCTCCCGGTCCTGCACGCCGGCGCGCACCAGCAGGCCGATCTTGGTGCGGTTCAGCGCCCACAGCATCGCCACCAGCACCAGCACGCCGATCGCCACCGCGAGCACGCGGTACTTGCCGATCGCGGCATCGCCGATCAGCAGCGAGCCGCGCAGCGCTTCCGGCAGTGCCAGCGGCCGCTGCTCGGGGCCCCAGATCACCTTGATCAGCTCCTCGCCGATGATCATGCCGCCCATCGTGATGAGGATCTGCTTGAGGTGCTGGCCGTACACGGGCCGCACCATCACGCGCTCGAAGGCCCAGCCGATGGCGCCGGCCAGCGCCATCGCGGCGAGCATCGCGGCGAACACGGCGGCGAGGTTGCGCGCGAGGCTGTCGGCCGAGGTCCAGTCGGCCAGGCCGGCAAACACCGTGGTGGCGACGAAGGCGCCGAAGGCGATGAACACGCCGTGGCCGAAGTTCAGCACGTCCATCAGGCCGAAGACGAGCGTCAGGCCCGAGGCCGTGACAAAGACGATCATGCCCATCGCCAGGCCGGCCACGGTGAGCGTGAGCCAGGTCGACGGCGAGCCCACCAGCGGCAGCGCGGCAAGGGCGAGCAGCGGCACGAGAGCGAGCGGCAGCCAGTCGAAGGCGGCCTTCGGCACGGCCGTGGCGGTGGGGGCGGAGGCGACCGCGGTGTTCATTGGTGCGCTCCGAGGGAAAGCCCGAGCAAGCGCTGCTGCAGCGCCTCGTCCGCGATCAGCTCGGCCATCGCGCCGGCATGCACCACGCGGCCGTCGTCCATCACCGCCACCGTGTCGCCCAGCGCCTTGGCCATCGCGAAGTTCTGCTCCACGAGCAGCACCGTGGTCTGCGTGGCCTTCAGCTCGCGCAGCGCGGCGATCAGGTTGGCGACGATCGCCGGCGCGAGGCCCTTGCTCGGCTCGTCGATCAGCAGCAGGCGGCGCGGCTCGACGATGGCACGCGCGATCGCCAGCATCTGCTTCTGCCCGCCGGAGAGCTTGCCGGCGGGGTAGAGCCAGAATTTCTTCAGGGCCGGGAACAGGCCGAAGATCCAGTCCAGCCGCCGGGTGTCGATGTCGGCCAGCCGCTTCGCGCCGCGCGCGGCCAGCAGCAGGTTCTCGCGCACCGAGAGGTCGCCGAAGATGCCCATGCTCTCGGGCACGTAGGCCATGCCGAGCTGCGCGATGTCGGGCGTGGCGTGGCGGTGGATCGCTTGCCCGTCGAAGGCGACCGTGCCGGCCGACGCACGCCACAGGCCCATGATCGTGCGCAGCGTCGTCGTCTTGCCAGCACCGTTGCGACCCAGCAGCATGGTCACCTGCCCGGCCGGCACGGCGAGATCCACGCCGTGCAGGATGTGGTAGCTGCCGATGTGCGTGTGCACGCCGTCGAGTTGCAGCAGCGGGCCGCTCATGCAGGCTCCTCGACCGTGCTGACACCCAGGTAGGCGTTCTGTACCACCGGCGAGGCGATCACCGCCTCGGGCTCGCCGTCGGCGACGAGCTGGCCGTTGTGCAGCACGATGATGCGATCGGCCAGCTCGCGCACCACGTCCATCTTGTGCTCGACCAGCAGGATGGTCTTGTTGCGCTGCGACTTCAGCGCGCGGATCAGGTCGAGCACCACCGGCACGTCGTCGACGCTCATGCCGGCGGTGGGCTCGTCGAACATGTAGACGCTCGGTTCCAGCGCCATCAGCATCGCCACCTCGAGCTTGCGCTGGTCGCCATGAGGCAGGCTGGCCGCCGGCACGTCGGCGCGGTCGCCGAGCTTCACCCGCTCGAGCAGCTGATGCGCGCGCTCCAGCGTGTTGCGGTGGTCGCTCCACACCGACCAGAGGTTCAGGCCCTCGCGGCGGCGCGCCTGCACTGCCAGCCGCACGTTCTCGAACACCGGCAGGTTCGGAAACAGCTGCGTGAGCTGGAAGGCACGGCCCAGACCGCGGTGCGTGCGCTGCGGCGCGCTCTCGGCGGTGATGTCGTGGCCGCCGAGGTGCACCGAGCCGGCACTGGCACGGAGCTGACCCGAGATCAGGTTGAAGTAGGTGGTCTTGCCCGCGCCGTTCGGCCCGACGATGGCCGTGAGCGTGCCGGGTTCGAATCGGCACGACACACGATCGACGGCCACGTGGCCGCCGAAGCGGATGGTGAGGTCCTTGGTTTCCAGCACGGCGCGGCCATCAACGGTCTGACTGGAACCCCCTCGCGGAGGGGGCTCGGGGGAGCGGTGCTCCCGCGGCTCGCCGCAACAAGCGCGTCAGCGCTTGTTGCGGATCGGGACCTGCATCTCTTCCGGCTTGATCTCGCGCACCAGCTCCGGCACGCCCCAGGCGAAGGCCGGGTCCACCTTGATCTTGAAGTGGTACATCGACTGCATGGCCTGGTGGTCGTCGGCGCGGAAGGTCATCTTGCCCTTGGGCGTCTCGAAGCTCATGCCTTCCATGGTCTTGATCAGCTTCTCGGTGCCGGTGTCGCCGGCGGTCTTCTTCAGCGCCTCGACCACGGCGATGGCCGCACTCATGCCGCCGGCGGTGAAGAAGTCAGGCGGGTTCTTGAACTGCTTGTAGTGGTTGGCCACCAGCCACTCGTTGACCGGGTTCTTCGGGATGCCGAAGTAGTAGTAGGTGGCGCCTTCCATGCCC
>WBZM01002111.1_pt1 | contig 17650 bp, 16 predicted proteins | sample 5204271 | NCBI WGS metagenome assembly WBZM01 (sample SAMN12344346, study PRJNA552823) | activated sludge metagenome | biome: Activated sludge suspended growth; feature: Nitrification reactor; material: Wastewater; isolation source: activated sludge from nitrification reactor of wastewater...
TCGGTGGCGCGAGATCCACTCGAACGAGACTCCCGAGGAACGGTCCGCGCGACGGTTCGCGAAGCGGTCGCTCACGTCGAAGCCGGCATCGGACGGGCTGGTCGAATCGACCCTGGTGCTGCCCGAGCTCGAGCACCGGCAGGTGATGAACGCGATCAACGCCGCCGCCGGCGCGCACGTCGACGGCGACGAACGGTCGCAGGCACAGCGGATGGCCGACGGGTTGATCCAACTCGCCAAGGCCTACGCCTCGGGGTCGGTGAACGGTGGTCGCGAGAGGCCGACGATCCTGATCGGCTGCACCGCCGAAACCATGGCCGGCCTGAGCGACGAGCCCGGCTGGACCTCGTACGGCGACCGCATCCCCGCCGACGTGCTCCGCGTCCTCGCCGAGAACGCGATCCTCCGCCGCATCGTCCACACCGGGAACACGATCATCGAGCTCGGCGACAAGGTCCGCTTCGCCACCGACGCACAATTCCAAGCACTCATGATGCGAGACGGCGGCTGCAGGGTCGATCAGTGCACGATCCCCGCCGCATGGTGCGAGATCGACCACCTCACCCCCGTGTCCGAGGGCGGGCTCAGCGACCTCGCCAACATGGCACTGCTCTGCAGCTACCACCACCACCTCAAACACGCCCCCGGCGTACAGGTGATCGGCGACGCCGAGCACTTCTCACTGCACCTCCCGAACGGCACGGTCATCACCTGTCCCGTCAAGGGCATCCACACACGACGAACCCAGGCGGCGGCCTGACGCTCGACACCAGGAAACCACACCCCAAACACACCCGGGACCACGTCGAGCAACCCACCAGCGGTGCAGCCACACACGGCTGCACCGCACACCCACGTCCCGACCCGGTCACTCGGCGAGCGCGCGCCTCCGCTGCGGGTCGTACAGCGGGCCGAGCTGCACCGTGCAGGGGATCATCCGTGACGGCGTCTGCACCTCGAACCCGCCTTCGGCCAACCACGCCGCCGTGACGCCGCCGTCGCGGTGCAGCTGGCCGAGTCCCACCGGTCCGCCGAGCGTGTGCCCGAACGCGGCCACGCGCACGTAGCCGAGCCACTCGCCGTCGCGCATCAGCGGCTCGGCACCGAACAGTTCGACGTCGGGGTCGTCGACGAACAGGCTCACCACACGGTCGGCCGGCGGTCCGGCCGCGCGTGCGGCCGCCATCGCGTCGCGCCCGATGAACCCACCGGGCTTGTCCCACGCGACGGCGAACCCGAGACCGGCCTCGAGCACCGTGTCGGTCGTGTCGATGTCGATGCCCATGTCGCGGAAGCCCTTCTCGAGCCGGAGGCCGGCCATCGCGGCCAACCCGACCGGGCGGATGCCGAGGTCGTGTCCGGTCTCGAGGAGCAGGTCGTAGGTGCCGGCCGCGTGTTCGGTCGGCACGTGCAGCTCCCAGCCGAGCTCGCCGACGTAGGTGACCCGTGCGGCGAGCACGGGGGCGTAGCCGACGTGGATGTGCTGCGCGGTCAGATACGGGAAGGCGGCGTTCGACAGATCGGCGTCGGTGAGCCGCGCGAGCAGTTCGCGTGACCGCGGTCCCTGCACCGACATCAGCGTCGACGCGGACGTGATGTCGGTGACGGCGACGAACTCGTCCTCCCGTGTCTCGCGGCGCACGCGCGGCTCGATCAGGCGATGGGTGACATCGCTCGAGATCACCACGAAGCGATCGTCGGCCAGCTTGGTCACGGTCACGTCGGCGACGATGCCGCCGCGAACGTCGAGCCACTGGGTGTACACCACCCGCCCGACCTCGCGATCGACGTCGTTCGCCGACAACCGGTTCAGCACGGCGCCGGCGTGCGGCCCCTGCACCAGCAGCTTCGCCATCAGGCTCATGTCGATCACCCCGACGGCCTCGCGCACGGCGTGGTGCTCGCGAGCGACGATCGGGTGCGACGCCTGCCGCACGAAGTCGAGCACGGTCTCGGGGTGCTCGCCCGGATCGACGAACCACTCGGGGTACTCCCAGCCGTACGACACGCCGAAGTGCGCACCCATGGCGACGTGCCGGTCGTGCAGCACCGAGCGGCGGATGTCGCGCGCCGTGGTCGGCTTCCAGTGCGGCCAGGCCGCGTCGCCGAACAGCACGCCGAGCTGCTCGGGCGTGCGACGCTCGCGGAACCGGCGACTGGTCTCGTGCGTGGCGGTGCGACCAACCGCGAACGTCGTGACGTCCCACGGGGTCGTGCCGTCGACGATCCACTGCGCCATCAGCTTGCCGACGCCGCCGCCGAGCAGGATGCCGAGCGAGTTCATGCCGGCGGCCACCCAGTAGCCGTCGAGTTCGGGTGCCGGGCCGAGCAGTGGGTGCACGTCGGCGGTGAACGACTCGGGTCCGCAGAAGAAGAGCCGCACGCCGCAGTCGGCGAGCGACGGGATGCGATCCATCGCCGGTGCGAGGAACTCGGCCATCCGGTCCCAGTCGGGGTCGATCGTGCCGAAGGCGAAGTCGTGCGGCACCCCGTCGAGGTGCCACGGCTTGCCGACCGGTTCGAACAGCCCGACCATCATCCCGTCGCCCTCGGGCCGGTAGTAGCCGTATCGGTCCGGGTCCTCCAGCACCGGTAGGTCGGGATCCATGTCGGGTACCGGTCCGGTGATCAGGTAGTAGTGCTCGGCCGCCTGCAACGGCACGTGTACGCCCGACATCGCGCCCAGCTTCCCGGCCCACATGCCCGCGGCGTTGACGACGATCTCGGTCTCGATGCGCCCCTGGTCGGTGAGCACGGCGGTCACGTGGCCGCCTCGCTGCTCCACACCGGTCACCGACACGCCCTCGATCACCTTGGCGCCGAGCTGCCGCGCGCCCTTGGCCATCGACACGGCGCACCCGACGGGGTCGGCGCGGCCCTCGTCGGGCACGTAGAAGCCGGCGAGCACGTCGTCGACCCGGGCGAGCGGCCACAGCTCGGCCACCTCGCGGGGTGAGATCTCGTGCTCGGGCACGCCGAACCCGTGCGACCAGAGCCCCGACCGCCGCATCGACTCGAGCCGGCGCTGCGTGCTCGCCACCATGATGTGGCCCACCGGGCGGAAGCCGGTGGAGTGCCCCGTCTCGGCCTCGAGCCGCGAGTACAGGTCGCGCGAATAGCGGGCCATGCCGATCGAGGTCTCGTCGAACATCCCGGCCGAGGTGATGAGGCCCGCCGCGTGCCACGTGGTGCCGGCCGTGAGCGAGTGTCGCTCGAGCAGCACCACATCGGTCCAGCCGAGGTGGGCGAGGTGGTAGGCGATGCTGCACCCGATGACGCCGCCGCCGACGATCACCACGCGCGCCCGATCCGGCAGCGAAGACGTGCTCATGGCTATCGGACGATAGTCGCTGCCCGACAGCGACCCGGCCTCCACCCTTCTGGTCGCGAATCCTCTCGGATTCCGAGAAGGATCGCGACCAGAACGTCGCGAGATCAGGGGGCGGGTGGGTGCGAGTCGCGCAGTCGGGCGCCGGCCCGCTGCAGCAGGGCGCGCAGCTCGGGTGGGCCGAGCGCCTCGAACGGCAGGTCGAGCGCGACCAGGTGACCGGCGAGCGAGGCGAGGTCGTCCGAGCCGACGGTCAACCGCGCACCTCGATCGTGCGCGGCGATCACGGCGACGGTCGGTGGCACCTTCGCCGACACCTCGTCGACCGAAGCCTCGACCACCACCTCGGCCACCCACCGGTACGGGGCCACACCCGACGCTCGGCTCACCAGATCGACCGCGTCGGGAGGGTCGGTGAGCACGAAGCGGTGGCCGGTGGCGACCGCGGCGTGCACACGGTCGACACGCAAGGTGCGCCAGTCGGCGCGGTCGACGTCCCAGGCGACCAGGTACCACCGCCGGCCGGTCGACACGAGCCGGAACGGATCGACCCGACGATCGGTCGATCGCCCCTCGCGATCCACGTAGGCGAGCCGCAGCCGCTCGCGATCGGCAGCCGCCTTGGCGAGCACGACGAGCAGCCCCGCATCGAGGTGATCCGGCGCGCCCAGTGCGACGGTGGTCGAGCGCACGGCGGCCACACGTGCACGCACCTGTGCGGGCAGCACGCGGTCGAGCTTGGCGAGCGCGGCGACGGCCGCCTCCTCCATGCCGCCGAGGGTGCCGTTGGCCGCGAGCCCGAGCGACAGCGCGATCGCGGTGGCCTCGTCGTCGTCGACCAGCAGCGGTGGCATCGAGGCGCCCATCGCCAGCTGGTAGCCGCCCTGCGCGCCGGGTGCGGCGTCGACGGGATAGCCGAGCGTGCGAAGCCGGTCGACGTCGCGACGCACGGTGCGGGGCGTCACGCCCAGCCGCTCCGCGAGCTCGGGGCCGTGCCACACGGCGCGCTGCTGCAGCAGCGACAGCAGCTGGAGCAATCGGGCGGAGGTCGAGGGCACGTCTGCCAGTCTGTCGCGACTGCGGACCGTTCCTGTCCGCAGGCCCTGCGATCCTGCGCACATGGACTGGAACGAACTGCTGCTCGATCAACTGACCTTCCACTGGGAGGCGCAGGCACGGCCCCGGCTCGACGGCCTCACCGACGACGAGTACCGGTGGGAGCCGGTGGTCGGCATGTGGAACATCCGCCCACGTGGCGAGGCCCGCACGTCGATGGCGGCCGGCGGGGGCGAGTTCGTCGCCGACTTCGAGTACCCCGAGCCGACACCGACGCCGCTGACGACGATCGCCTGGCGGCTCGCGCACGTGAACATCGGGATCTTCGGGATGCGCAACGCCTCGCACTTCGGTGGCCCGCCCGTCGACTACCGGACCGCCGTGTACCCGGGCACCGCAGCCGAGGCCTTGGCGACACTCGACCGCGTGTACGCCGAGTGGGTCGCCGGGGTGCGCTCGCTCGGCGAGGACGGCCTCGCTCGCCCCGTCGGCGAGGCCGAGGGTGACTTCGCCGCGTTCCCGTACGCGGCGCTGGTGCTGCACATCCACCGCGAGGCCATCCACCACCTGTCCGAGATCGCCCTGCTGCGCGACCTGTACCGCGCACGACACTGAGTCGGCCGAGCCCGTCGCCTCACCTGGCGCGGTACGGTCGCACCGTGCTCGCCGCGATCGATCGCTACGACGTCGCCGTGGTGGGCCTCGGCCTGATCGGCAGCGCCGCCCTCCGCCACGCAGCCACCGGGGGCCACCGAGCGATCGGCGTCGGTCCGGCCGAACCCCCGGTGTTCGCTGCGCACGCAGGTGCGTTCGCGAGCCACTACGACTCGGGCCGCATCACCCGCCACGTCGACCCGCACCTCGAGTGGGCCGAACTCGCCCGTCGCGCCATCGCCGAGTATCCGACGATCGAGGCCGAGGGCGAGCCGTTCCACCGTCCGGTCGGGTTGATCTACGCGGTCACCGAGGCCGAGCAGGCCGACGTGTTGCGCCGTGTGATGGCCGAGCTCGGCCACGGTGTCGCCTGGCGCGAGGTCGACGGCTCGCCGGACCCGCGGGTGCGGGTGGCCGACGGGGCCACGTCGTTCGTCGAGGACGGCCCGGCCGGCCACATCGACCCGCGACGGCTGGTTCGCGCCCAGCTGACGGCAGCGGGCCGCCGGGGAGCGCGCATCGTGCGCGCCGAGGTGCGCTCGCTCGAGCGGTCGGGCGACGGCTGGCGCGTGGTGCTTCGCGACGGTCGCAGCGTCGAGGCCGCGCGAGTGGTGGTGGCGTGCGGCCCACACGCCGACGAGATCGACGGTGTCGCCATGCCGACGATCGACGTGATCGCCGAGACCGTGCTCACCGGTGAGCTCGACACCGACGAGCAGGCGCGCCTGCACGGACTGCCGTCGATCATCACACCGGTCGAGCACCCCGTGTACGACAGCTGCTACTTCGTCCCGCCGACGCCCTATCCCGATGGCTCGATCCGCCTGAAGATCGGCGCCGGCACGATCGTCGAGCGCCACCTGCGCACCGCAGCCGAACGACGGGCATGGATGCGCGGCGACGACCACCAGGCCGAACTCGAGCCGTTGAGCGAGGTGCTGCACGACCTGCTGCCCGGCCTGCGCATCACCGACGAGCGCACCACGCCGTGCCTGATCGCGTACAACGCGTCGGGCTTCCCCGTGATCGACCACGTCGACGACGGTGTCGTGGCCGTGGCCGGCTGCAACGGCTACGCCGCCAAGAGCTCCGACGCCATCGGCGCCCTCGCCGTGGCGCTCGCGATCGACGGCGTGTGGCGCGACGCACTCCCCCACCAGCCGTTCCGCCTCGGCTGACCCCACGCGATCGAGGGCGACCGTTCAAGCACCCGAGGTGCGGTTCCGATGTACCTCGGTGCCCGAGAACGACACCCACGACCGGCCGACGCCACGAGTCCGGTCGCAGGTGGCGTTCCTGGTGTGGTGTCCGGTGCTGTACCTGCTGACCCTGCTCGTCACGCGGGCGACGCTCGACGCGTACGTGGATGCCGGGGAGGGCCTGGCCGACACGCTCGGACGGATGTTCGTGGGGTTCTTCCTGTTCGGCATCGGGGGGCACGTCGCCTTCGCGTTCGCCGTCGGGGCGCTCGTGCCCGCCCCACGACGCAGGGGTCGCATCGCCCTGATGGCCATCGCCACACCGGTGTTCCTGATCGCGATCGGATCGCTGCGGATCACCCCACCGGCGTTCGTCGGGATCGCGCTCGTCGCCGTCCCCGCGCTGCTCGGCTACTGGGCGACCGAACCTCGGCCGGTGGAGATCGCGACCGTGTGCTCGAGCCAACCCTGAGCCGACCGACTCACCCGGACGAAAAACACGAAGGCCCCGCCGAAGCGAGGCCTTGGTGGGCGAGGGGGGACTTGAACTCTGATGGACCATGTCCGTGGACGTTCGCCGACGTCCGTCCTGTGTCGTCTGATCTGGTCTTTCGCGAAACGCCGTGTTGAACCGTGCTGATCCAGATCGCCCGATTTCTACCCGTCCGGTAGAAGATCCGGTAGAAGAGCGGTCGGCCCCGGCGCGTGCTGCCGAGGCGCACGTGAGGCCCGTGCGAGACTCGGCGGATGCTCGTGCTCCGAGGGACGAAGAAGCTGCGCGATCGGATCAAGGGGCCGGCGGCGAAGCCGGACGACGTGTCGACGACGGTGCTGGGCGACTGGTTTGCCACGGCGCTGTTCTGGAAGCCGCAGGTTGCGCTGCTGGTGAACCAACGGACACTGCTGCCGGTGTTCATGCCACTCGCGCCTGCGGCAACACTCGTCTCCCGCGTACCGCAGGCGATCGCCACCGCGCTTCGCAACCAGGGGGCGAGCGATGCGTTCATCGCCGCCGAGCTCGCTGCGATGGGTGAGGTACGCATCGCGAACACGAACGATCGCAGCACGGTCGGTGTGATGAACGAGTTCGCATTCCACGGTGAGCTCCACTTCCAGGACGGGCTCACCGACCTCGAAGCACTCAGCTACCGGCTGTCGTCGCTGATCCTCGGGCCGCTCGACCACCGCCAAGGCTCACCCGATCACGAGCTCGCCGCGGTGCTGCGTGATGGCTCGTCGAACGTGGTCGAGCTGCGCCCACAGCCGAAGCCACCGGCTGTACGTCGTGCCGGCAGCCAGGGCCAGGTGTTCCAGCTGAAGGTGACGCTCGCCGGTATCAAGCCGCCGGTGTGGCGGCGCATCCTCGTCCACGCGTCGACGCCGCTCGACCGTGTGCACGAGTACATCCAGGCAGCGTTCGGTTGGTGGAACTACCACCTCTACGAGTTCGAGATCGACCGGGTTCGCTACGGCATCCCCGACCCCGACTGGGACTTCGGGCCGCCGACCAAAAATGCGCACCGCACAAAGCTCGGCAACGTCGCCGACGTGGGCGACTCGTTCAAGTACACCTACGACTTCGGCGATGGCTGGGATCACAAGATCACCATCGAGAAGGCCATCCCGACCGCTGCTGGCATGACCGTGCCCGCGTGCATCGATGGTCGGCGGGCGTGTCCGCCTGAGGACTGCGGAGGAACCGGTGGCTACGAGGAACTGCTGCGGATTCTCGCCGACCCGGCACACCCCGAACACGAAGAACGAGTCATGTGGGCCGGCGAGTGGGGCGGCGGCAAGCTCGACCCCGAGTCGTTCGACACGAGCGAGTTCGAGGAGAACCTCGACTTCCTCCGCAACGCCGCACTCGGTTGAAGCTCAGCCCTCACGCATTGGTGCTCATCTTTGTAGTTTGCCTATTAGCATTCTCACAGTGAGGCTTACGACTCCCGTAGGCCTCAGGAGGAGCAAACGGCATTGGCTACCTGGCGCCCGCAACCCGAAGACCTGCAACGGGTGTTCGACGAGCAGAACCCTTGGCACCGGACCGGCGTCGTGCCTGCCACGTTGGCACGCGACGTGGAAAGACCGCTGGCGAGACAGCTGTGGCAGACCCTCGCTCGCGACGACCCCCATCGCTTCCAACTCGTGCTCGGACCGCGCCGCGTCGGCAAGACCACCGCGCTCTACCAAACGGTTCGGCACCTCATCGACGCGGATGTCGACCCGACCCGGATCTGGTGGCTCCGGCTCGACCACCCGCTGCTCCTCCAGGAGAGCCTCGGCGACCTCGTCCGAGCGGTCGTGACGGCATCAGGGGCGACTTCGTCCGCACCTGCCTTCTTGATGCTCGACGAACTCGTCTACACGAACCAGTGGGACCTGTGGCTGAAGACGTTCTTCGACGACCAGTGGCCCGTTCGCATCGCCGCGACCTCGAGCGCAACCGCTGCGCTGCGGGAACGCCGCTTGGAGAGCGGCGTCGGTAGATGGTCCGAGCAGCACCTCACGCCGTACCTCTTCGCGGAGTTCCTCGATCTCCTCGGCCAGCGACGAGAGGTCGCGGTGGCAGACCACCTCGCCGAGACGATCGCTCAGTTCCCGACCGGCCAACGTGCCGACGGCGACCTGTCGATGTGGCGACGGCTCTTCATGCTCGTGGGCGGATTCCCGGAATTGCTTACGTCGATCACCAGACGACCCGACGACGACGAGTCGAGTCGTCTCCTCGAGTCGCAACAGGTGCTCCGGAACGATGCTGTCGAGCGGGCGGTGTACAAGGACATCCCGCAGTCGTTCGGCGTCGACAACCCGATGATGCTCGAGCGGCTGCTGTACGTGCTCGCCGCACAGATCACCGGCACCCTGTCGCCATCGAACATCTGCTCGGAGCTCGGCCTCTCGCAGCCGACGTTCGACCGATACCTGTCGTACCTCGAGCAGGCATTCCTCGTCTTCACATTGCCGAACTACTCGGGGCGCGAAGCGAACGTCCAGAAGCGCGGCCGGAAGCTGTACTTCGTCGACGGCGCGATCCGAAACGCGGCTCTGCAGCGCGGCCTTGCTCCACTCGACAACCCCGTCGAACTCGGAGCGCTGCTGGAGAATCTCGTTGCGGCGACGCTCCGGTCGCTCTCCCTCCACGCCGGCGTTCGGCTCCATCACTGGCGGGACGGCAAGCACGAGATCGACCTCGTGTTCGACCATCCCGATCACCCGCTCGCATTCGAGATCGGATCATCACCCGATCACAGTCGGGCAGGTGCTCAGGCCTTCATGGAACGTCATCCACGATTCGCTGGCCGCTGCTATCTCGTCGCTCCACAGGCCACGGTTGCGCATCCTGCAGCGACATCGTCCGGCGTCGGGACGCTCCCCCTCGACCTGTTCCTCCTCGCCGTCGGCGCACAAGCCGAGAAGGCCTTGGCTCAGAGCCTCCGGTCGAGTTCGTAGCTGACTTTCCTTTCACCCACGACGGGCCAATTCAACCTTGACCCCTCATCCTTTGATGGTTGGGACGGCAGCGGCCGCCGACAGCGCGAAAAGTCACTCCCTCGAGGCGAGGAAGGGACTGCCGCGTGGTCTGGTGACACCTGATCTGGCTTGCCTGGGAGGGCGGCCTGAGAGGATGTCAACGTGCCCAAGCCATATCCCCGTGAGTTCCGCGACGACATCGTTCGTGTAGCTCGGCGCCGTGATCCCGGCGTGACCCTCGAGCAGATCGCTGCGGACTTCGGTGTGCATCCGATGACGTTGACGAAGTGGCTCCGCCAGGCCAAGGTCGACGATGGCGACCGTCCCGGCGTGCCGTCGGCGGAGTCCGAGGAACTCCGCGCAGCGCGTCGTCGGATCCGGTTGTTGGAGCAGGAGAACGAGGTCTTGCGCCGTGCTGCTGCGTATCTGTCGCAGGCGAACATCAGCCCAAAATGATGTACCCGCTCGTCCGTGAGCTCGCCGCCGACGGGGTGCCCGTCACGGTGACGTGCCGGGTGTTGAAGATCGCTCGCCAGCCCTACTACCGGTGGCTGACCCAGCCGGTGTCGGATCGTCTGCTCGGCCACGCGTATCTCGCGAACGTGGTGTTCGACGCGCATCGTGACGACCCCGAGTTCGGCTACCGGTTCCTCGCCGACGAGGCCCGCCAAGCCGGACAGGCGGTGTGTGATCGCACCGTGTGGCGGGTCTGTCGCGACAACCAGTGGTGGTCGGTGTTCGGCAAACCCCGACGGGGCAAGGGTTCCAAGCCCGGCACACCCGCGCATGACGACCTCGTCCGCCGCGAGTTCACCGCGACCGCGTTGAACCGGTTGTGGCTGACCGATATCACCGAGCACCACACGATGGAGGGCAAGCTCTACCTCTGCGCGATCAAGGACGTCTGCTCGAACCGGATCGTCGGCTACTCGATCGACTCCCGGATGAAGGCCCGCCTCGCCGTCCACGCGCTCGACTCCGCAGTCGCACGCCGCGACGGTGACGTCGCCGGCTGCATCCTGCACTCCGACAGGGGCTCGCAGGGCGGATTCAACTGGTCGTCGCAACGCCTCGATGATGGAGGTGTGTGTTGGGGACGAACATGCAGAAGGCGGTGCGTGCGTATCGGGGGCAGATCCCGTCGCCGGGTCGGCCGACAGTCGCGTGGCGGCGGGACCGTGTCAGGTTCTGGGCTGCGATCGCTCGGGGCGACAAGACCGAGGACGCCGCGGTCGCGGCTGGGGTGTCATCCCCAGTTGCGTTCCGGTGGTTCCGTCACGCTGGTGGCGTGAACCCATGTCTGCCTTCCACCGTGTCGGGCCGCTACTTGTCGTTCGAGGAACGCGAGGAGATCGCCATTCATCACGCCAACGGTCTCGGTGTTCGCGAGATCGCTCGTCGCATCGATCGGGATCCATCGACGGTGTCTCGTGAGTTGCGTCGGAACGCGTCGAGTCGTGCCTATCCGCCTGAGTATCGAGCCTCGGTCGCGCAATGGCATGCGGAGCGACGCGCCAGGCGTCCGAAGACTGCGAAGCTCGTCGTCAACGACGAGTTGCGCACCTACGTGCAGGATCGTCTCTCCGGTGCGGTGCGCACCGATGACGGGCGCGAGGTCGGCCCGGCAGGGGCCGCCTGGAAGGGCCGCAACAAGCCGCATCGCAAGGACCGGCGCTGGGCGAAGGGCTGGAGCCCGGAGCAGATCTCTCAACGGTTACGGGTCGACTTCCCCGATGATGAGTCGATGAGGATCAGCCACGAAGCGATCTATCAGGCGCTCTTCGTTCAGAGCCGCGGAGCGCTCAAGCGTGAACTCGTCGCCTGCCTGCGCACCGGCCGAGCGCTGCGCGTGCCTCGCAGCCGGACACGCCAGCAGGCGTGGGCTCACGTGACGCCGGAGGTGTTGATCAGCGAACGTCCCGCAGAAGCCGAGGATCGTGCGGTTCCCGGCCACTGGGAAGGTGACCTGGTGATCGGGCTCGAGCGTTCTGCGATCGGCACGCTCGTCGAACGGACCACAAGGTTCACGATGCTGATCCATTTACCACGTGAGGACGGCTACCGGCACAAGCACACCGTGAAGAACGGGCCAGCGCTCGCGGGCTACGGCGCGATCACGATGAAGAACGCGCTGGCGTCGACGATGAGCAGCCTGCCCGAGCAGCTCCGCCGATCGCTGACGTGGGACCGCGGCAAGGAACTCTCCGCCCACGCTGCGTTCACCGTCGAGACCGGTATCCCGGTGTTCTTCGCTGACCCGCACAGCCCATGGCAGCGCGGCACGAACGAGAACACCAACGGGCTCCTGCGTCAGTACTTCCCCAAGGGCACCGACCTCACCCGCTGGCAAGCCGACGAGCTCGCTGCAGTCGCCGCAGCGCTCAACAGCCGGCCACGCAAGAGCCTCGGATGGAAGACCCCAGCCGAAGCACTCGACGAGCATCTACGCTCCCTGCAACAAGCCGGTGTTGCGACGATCGATTGAACCTGGTCAGTTCCGCGCCAGGAAGGTGCAACGGGCCCTCACCCGCCACGGCATGGTCGGATCGATGGGACAAGTCGGCTCCGCCGGCGACAACGCCGCGATGGAATCGTTCTTCGCGCTCTTACAGAAGAACGTTCTCGACCGGCAACGCTGGCGCACCCGCGAGGACCTCCGAATCGCGATCGTCACGTGGATCGAACGCACCTACCACCGCCGCCGACGCCAACCCGCCCTCGGCCGGTTGACCCCGATCGAGTACGAGACCATCATCAACCCCGCCATCACCAAGGCGGCCTAACCCAACCCACCTGTCACCAGATCACGCGGCAGTCCCAAGCAATTCCGCCGCGTGATACTGCGGCACCATCAGGTAGTACCTACGCAGAGTCACCTGATTGCCGGAGAAGAGCACCGTGAGCTCCGCGGCGTTGGTGTTGAGCTTCGTCGTGTCGTTCGTGAGCTTTCGCTTCTGCTTATCCGTCCGTTGTCTCAGGTCGATTGAGTCACGATCCGCGTAGCACTGGTAAGCAGAACCGTCTGTCGCGAAGCCCTCAATCCCTCGATCCCCTCCGATGGTCGCGGGAATCCAGACGAAGTCCGCCACGCCGTACTTCTCGCGGAGCAATGCGCGACAAGAGTCCTCAAACATCTCGCCGGGTGGGTTCGCAGCTATGGACGCGAGGTCGTCGATTTCCAGAACGTAGCCGCTTCCAGCCGTCGGCAGAGCGCCCCGATTGCACCTCAGGCTGTGAGTCCTCCAGGTGCGTGCCAGCCATTGGGACCGAAGGTCAGCGTTGGGGAGTGATGACAGCAGGGTGTTCCGAGCGTCGCTCAGACCTCCGGTAGAAGTCCGGTAGAAGATGGGCTTCCTGAACGAGAAAGGACCCCAGCTGAGCTGGGGTCCTTTGGTGGGCGAGGGGGGACTTGAACCCCCACGTCCTTTCGAACACTGGCACCTGAAGCCAGCGCGTCTGCCATTTCGCCACTCGCCCGAGTTGCGGAGCACCACGCTAGCAACTCCGTTCCACCCGCCCAACCCGTGATTCGGGCCCGCAACCGCCCGCGGACACCGGGGGCGCGCACCCCACTACCCTGAGAACGTCATGGGCTTGCAACCGTTCGAGCGTGCCTGAGGGAATATGGTCGACAGCGTGTTTTCGCGCTCCTCACGCACCAGCACCATTCGCCCCGTGGAGCTCGGCCGTCGCCTGCTGCGCGAGATGGACGACCACCGCAGTGTCGACGTCAAGGGACGCCGCATCGTCCCCAACTCGTTCACCTTCCACCTGAGCGCGCGCGACCACGCCGGCTTCGCCGACATCGAGCACGCGCTCGTCCACGAGCTGGGCGAAGCGGCCCGCGAGTACGCCCGCGACGAGGGCTACCACTTCGTCGGTCCGGTGCACGTCGAGATCGTCGTCGACAACTCGCTCAAGGCCGGTCGCTTCGGCATCGCGTCGTCGCTGCGCGAGGGCCACGTCGCCGATCCCTCCGAGCCGGTGGTCGCCCCCGCCTACGCCCCCGAGGCCGTCGCCGTCGCACCGGCACCCGCCGAGCCGAGCAGCTTCGCCGTGGTCGAGCAGCCGCAGGTGCAGAACCCGTGGTCGTCCGCCCCGCCGGCGGCACCCGCGCCGTCGCCCGTGCCCCCGCCCGCGCCGGTCGCATCCTCGGCACCGGCTCCGGCTCCGGCGGAGCGCATCGGATCGTCGGTCGGCCGACTGCAGCTCCCCTCCGGCGAGCGCGTCACCGTCGGCCACCGCGTCGTCACCCTCGGGCGGCTGCCCGAGTGCACCGTCACGCTCAGCGACCCCAACGTGAGCCGGCGTCACGCCGAGATCCGTCCCGGCGCCGAGCTCACCATCGTCGACCTCGGTTCCACCAACGGCACCAAGGTCAACGGACTCCGCATCGACGGCGAACGAGTGCTCGTGGACGGCGACATCATCAGCCTGGGCAGCTCGCATCTCCGCTTCGAGGCGTCGAACGCATCGGCATGACCGATCCATGACCGACTCCGTCCTCGAGATCCTCAACTACGCGCTGCTCGCGTTGCTCTACCTCTTCTTCGCCCGCGTCCTGTGGGCGGTGTGGAGCGAGGTGCGCGGCCCGCGAGCCGGTCATCTCGTCGCCGGTCAGCAGCCGGTCGACGCCACGGTGCCCGCACCCGCACCGCCGCAGGCCCGACCCGACAACAAGCGTGCGAAGCGCGGCCAGGTCACCCGCCTGGTCGTGATCCAGCCGCGCGAACGCAAGGGCGCCCAGTTCGCACTCACCGGCGAGCTCAGCATCGGCCGACTCGCCACGTGCACGATCTGCATCCCCGACGACGCGTTCGTGTCCGCCAACCACGCCCGGCTCTACACCGTCAACGGGGTCACCTACGTCGAGGACCTCGGCTCCACCAACGGCAGCTACCTGAACGGCGCCCGCCTCGGCAGCGTGCAACCGTTCACCCCCGGCGATCGTCTCCAGATCGGGTCGACGGTCCTGGAGGGCATGTGATGGCAGCGCTGCTGTGGGGGGCGGCAACCGATCCCGGTCGGGTGCGCCACGAGAACGAGGACGCCTACGTGGCCGAACCGAACGTGTTCGTCGTGGCCGACGGCATGGGCGGCCACCAGGCGGGCGAGGTGGCCAGCGCGCTCGCGGCCAGCACGCTGCGCGAGCGACTCGCCGACGGCGCCACCAGCGTCGACGTCGTGGTCGCCGCGGTCGTCGAGGCCAACGCGGCGATCTTCCAGACGGCGCACAACAACGCCGCACAACGCGGCATGGGCACCACGCTCACGGCCGTCGCCGTCCTGCCCGCCGCCGACGGCCGACCCGACCAGCTCGCGATCGTCAACGTCGGCGACAGCCGGGTCTACCTGCGCCGCCAGGGCGAGCTCACCCGCGCCACGGTCGACCACAGCTACGTGCAGGAACTGCTCGCCACCGGCCACATCACCGAGGCCGAGGCCCGCGCCCACCCGCGCCGCAACATCGTCACTCGCGCGCTCGGCATCGAACCCACGGTGCGGGTCGACTCGTGGCTGATGCCGATGGTGCGCGGCGACCGGTTCGTGCTGTGCAGCGACGGCCTCGTCGACGAGGTCGACGACGACGAGATCCACGAGATCATCGCCTCGCAGACCAAGCCGCAGGACTGCGCCGACTCGCTGGTCGCCGCCGCGGTCGGCCACGGCGGCCGCGACAACGTGACGGTCATCGTCGTCGACGTGCTCGACGGCCTCGACCCGGACACCGTCGCCGGCATCCCCGCCGAGGGCGACGAGGACACCGTCTCGCTCGATCGGCCGCGGGCGATCGTCGACGACGAGCTGCCGGTCACGCAGGAGCACCCCGTGGTCGAGTCGAAGGTCAAGCAGCAGCTCGGCCGGCAGATGACGGTGAAGACGTTCCTGATGCTGCTCGGTGCAGCGGTGGTGCTCACCGTCGGCATCGTCCTCATCGCCGTCGGCCTCAGCGGTGGCGACGAGGACCAGCCCACCCCGACCGTCACCACGCTCGAGCCGGCCACCACCGTCGAGCCGTCGACCACCGACGTCACCACGACGACCGATCGCACCACGACGACCACACGTCCCCGCACCACCACGACGACCAGCTCGGTGACGACCACGACGGCACCATGAGCACTCCCTCACCACTCGCGTCCGCTCGGCGCAGCACCGAGCTCGGACTGGTGGTGATGGCCGGTGCCATCACCGCCGCGGCGTACACCGTCGCGTCGTTGGGCAAGAACGCGGAGATCCCCCCGATCATCCTGCCGTTCCTCGGTGTCACCCTCGGTCTGCTCGTGATCGCCTCGCTGGCCACACGCCTGCTCGCCCGCGGCGCCGACGCCACCCTGCTGCCGCTCGCCGCGCTCCTGCACGGCATCGGGTACGTGATGATCACGCGGCTCGACGACCGCCTCGCCGGCCTGCAGACCACGTGGACGTTCATCGCGATCGCGGCGTACGTCGGCGTGCTGTTCGCGGTGCAACGCACCACCGACCTCGCCCACCAGACGTGGACGTTCTTCATCATCGGCGCCGGACTGCTCCTGCTGCCGATGGTGCCCGGGGTGGGTCGCAGCTTCGGTGGCGCCCGCATCTGGGTGAGCATCGGACCGATCAACTTCCAGCCGGGTGAGTTCGCCAAGATCTGCCTGGCGCTGTTCTTCGCCGGCTACCTGGCCGAACGGCGCGAGCTGATCGCCACCAACACGTGGCGGATCGGCTTCGTCCGTCTGCCCGAACCGCGCCACCTGCTCCCGATCCTGCTCGCCTGGGGCTTCTCGGTCATCGTGATGGTCGGCCTCCGGGACCTCGGCGCGTCGCTGCTGTTCTTCGCGCTGTTCGTCGTGATGCTGTGGGTCGCGACCGAACGCACCAGCTTCCTCGTGATCGGCGTCGTGCTCTTCGCCGGCGCGGCCTACATCGCCTGGCGCCTGTTCGGCAACGTGCAGACCCGCGTCGCGATCTGGCTCGACCCGTGGCCGCAGTACGAGGGTCGCGGCTATCAGATCGTGCAGGCGATGTTCGCGCTGTCGAACGGCGGTATCGACGGCACCGGCCTCGGGCTCGGCAGCCCCAACAAGATCCCCGAGGTCAAGAACGACTTCATCTTCGCCGCGATCGGCGAGGAGCTCGGTCTGGTCGGCGCCACCGCGGTGCTGATCGCGTTCATGCTGATCATCGGTGGCGGCCTTCGCATCGCGATCCGTGCCGAGCGGCCGTTCGAGAAGATCCTCGCCACCGGGCTCACCACGATCATCGGTCTGCAGGCGTTCATCATCATCGGCGGCGTCATCCGCGTCGTGCCGCTCACCGGCATCACCCTCCCGTTCGTCAGCTACGGCGGTTCGAGCCTGCTCGCCAACTACGTCCTGCTCGCGCTGCTCATGCGCATCAGCGACTCCAGTGCGCGCCGGCTCGGCGAGGTGCCCGACGACCTCACGATCGGCGAGCGCTTCGAGGCCCGAGCCGCCCGGCGACGTGAGAAGCGCGACGCCCGGCGCTCCCGCAGGGCCGGCGCGTGAACACGCGCATCCGACGCCTCGCGGTCGGCCTCCTCGTCTGCTACGTCGCGCTGTTCGTGCAGCTCAACCTGTTGCAAGTGCAACGACAGGACGAGCTCGCCGCAGATCCGCGCAACGACCGCCAGACGATCCGCGACTTCAACCGCAACCGCGGCGAGATCATCTCCGCGGACGGCGTGGTGCTCGCCTACAGCGAACCCCTCGACGACCCCGAGGCCGAACTGAAGTACCGCCGCGTGTACCCGACCGGCAGCCTGTTCGCGAACATCACCGGCTACTACACGTTCAACTACGGCAGCACCCAGATCGAGCGCACGCAGGGTGACGTCCTGTCGGGCACCACCCGCGAACAGCAGCTGAAGGCGCTGGGCCAGATCTTCTCCGGCCAGGACGTGAGTGGCTCGGTGGTGCTCACCGTCCGCAACGACGTG
>WBZM01001916.1_pt2 | contig 17642 bp, 15 predicted proteins | sample 5204271 | NCBI WGS metagenome assembly WBZM01 (sample SAMN12344346, study PRJNA552823) | activated sludge metagenome | biome: Activated sludge suspended growth; feature: Nitrification reactor; material: Wastewater; isolation source: activated sludge from nitrification reactor of wastewater...
CGACGCTCCGGCGGACATCGACGAAAAAACGACCGCCAAGGTCCGTGAACTGGCCACTTCGGTTTTCACTCTCGCCGGTTGCTCCGGACTTGCCCGATGCGATTTCTTCGTCGAAGAGGGGGATGGGGAGTCCCGGATCCTCCTGAACGAGATCAACACCATCCCCGGATTCACCCGGACCTCGGTCTATTCGAAGCTCTGGCAGGCCACCGGTCTCGAGTACCCGGACCTCTGCAACCGCCTGGTCGAGCTGGCCCTTGACCGCGCCCGCTCCGAGTCGGAGCACACCTTCTAGCCCGGAGGCGGGCGAAGCTCGCCGACTCCTGGGGTCCCTAGCCGAAGAGGCGGATGTCGCTGATTGCGACTCCGAAGCCTGAGTCGATCTCGGCCGGATCGGTGATCCAGAGCAGGTAGTACTGGTATTTGACTCCGGCGGTGATCAGGTCGATCTGCTGCTGTTCGGCGACATCGGGCACCTGGGCGAGCCGCGTCCATCCGGAGACATCGTCTGGGATCGGGTCGTTGGTTCCGTAGACCTCAAGTGTCCAGCCGGGCGTGGGGGTCCGCACCTCCATCTCGGTTGCCTCGACCGGTTCACCCGTGTCCACGTAAAGACCCACCCCCGACTTGTCGCCGAGGCTGTCGGTCTCGTAGGTCTCGGTCGTCCAGGCGGAAGCGGAGCGGTCGTCATCGATCGCGAAGTCGATTTCTTCGGAGTGCTCTTCGTCGTCGCCTTGCGGGTCGTAATCGGCTGCACCGACCAGGGAGATCTGGGCCTCGCTGCTGCCTCCGCCACCAGCGCCCCCGCCTCCGCCGCCACCGGTATCACCCCGGGAGATGAAGTAGGCGGTGCCGGCAGCGATTACCAAAGCGACCAGCAGCATGATCACGGCCGGCCAGGGTGAGGTTCTGGAAGTCGGGATCTGACGGCGTGGAGGAGCGACCGCGTCGAGCACGGAAGTGGCTTCACCCGTGGTTCCGCCAGCCCGGATCGCCTCGACCTCGAGCGCAGCCTGAAGATCCTCGGCCATCTCGTCGATCGTCTGGTAGCGGTCGTCCGGGTTCTTGGCGGTCGAACGGTCGACTACCCGGGCCGACGCGGCAGAGATGTCCGGCCGGATCACCTGCACGTCGGGGAGCTCCTCGTTGACGTGCTTCATCGCGACACCGATCTGGTTGTCGGCCTCGAATGGCACGTCGCCGGTCAGCATCTCGTAGAGAACGATCCCGAGCGAGTAGATGTCCGAGCGGGGGTCAACGTCCTTGCCCATCGCCTGTTCGGGTGCCACGTAATCGGTGGTGCCGATCACCCGTCCGGTCGCGGTCACGCCCTCGTCGTTGAGTTCTCGCGCGATGCCGAAATCGGTCAGCTTCGCCCGTCCGGTCGAATCGATCAGGACGTTCTGTGGCTTCACGTCGCGGTGGACCATGTTGCGCTCGTGGGCGACACCCAGCCCTTGGGCGACTTCGAGCCCGTAGGCCAGCGCCTCGGTTGCATCGAGGGCGCCGACCCTGGCGATCCGCTGTTTCAGCGTCTCGCCCTGAACGTATTCGAGCACGATGTACGGTCGGCCTTGATCCTCTCCCGCGTCGATCACCGCGACCACATTCGGGTTTGAAAGCTTCGCGACTGCCCTGGCTTCCTGGTTGAAGCGCTCGAGCTGATCGGGCTGCTCGGTCATCTCCCTGTGCATCAGCTTCACCGCCACCGGGCGGTCGAGAACCTCGTCGCGGGCCAGGTACACGGTGGACATGCCGCCGCTGCCGAGTTTGGCCTCAAGCCGGTATCGGTCCGAGAGGACCGTCCCGATCATCTGTGAACTGGCAGGCGGGTGGTTCACTTCACTGATTTTGCCTGCGAAAGCTCATAGGTGCCGGAGGCTATCCGGCACCGGGGTTTTCCGCAGCGGGGCGGGCAATCTCGGGAAAAATTCGCCAAATCGATTCACCCCTGAGTATGAAGCGCCCGCAGGAGGTATGGAGTGTTGGCGAATCAGGGTCGGATTCAGCCGCGCGAGTGGCGGATGACCTTGCGGTCCCCGGAGGCGACATCACCGATCCGGCGCGCTTCCGGGTAGTGCCGCCCGAGCAGGTCGATGGCGGCGGCTTCGTCCTCGGCAGGCACGACCACACAGAAGCCGCAGCCCATGTTGAAGACCTCGTACATCTCGTCCTCAGGTACCTGCGCCCGTTCGGCAATAAGCTCGAAAACCGGCTGGGGATCTAGCGGGCTGGTGATCTCGTAGGTCACTTCGGCCTTGAGCCGAAGCAGGTTGTCCAGACCACCCGAGGTGATGTGGGCAAGCCCGTGGACCCGCAGGTCGGACTCGATCAGGTCCATCACCGCCTTCACGTAAATCTCGGTCGGCTCGAGCAGAATGTCACCGAGCGGCCGTCCCAGGCGGTCGTCCGCGAGGTCGATTCCGTCGAGTGCCGAGCGCGCGAGCGTGTAGCCGTTCGAGTGAATGCCGGAAGAGGGGAGGCCGATCACCACGTCTCCGGGCATCACCCCGGATCCGTCGATGATCGAATCGAGAGCGATCGTCCCGAAGCATGCTCCGGCGATGTCGAAGCCCTTCACCAGATCCCCGATCTGGGCCAGTTCGCCTCCGGGGATCTCGATTTCGGCCAGCTCGGCGCCCCGGGCGAGCCCGACGCCGATCTGTTCGCACATCTCGGGGTCGGCCTTCTCGACCGCCAGGTAGTCAAGCATCGCGAGGGGCCGCGCCCCGACGCAGATGATGTCGTTCACGTTCATCGCGATGCAGTCGATTCCGACCGTGTCGAAGCGACCCATCTCCTCGGCGACCAGAAGCTTGGTTCCGACCCCGTCCGTCGAAAGGGCGATGCCGGTTCTCTCGTCCAGCCTGATCACCGCTGCGTAGTGACCCTTGAGGTCGACCTGACGGCTTGGACGACCGATGTTCGCTGTCGCCAGAGCGGCGACCAGTCGGCTTACCGCGAGGTCAGCGTCAGACTGGCTGACCCCCGCCTTTGCGTACGCGTCTTCGCCGGTCGTCTCGCTCATCGGAAGTGATTCAACACGAGAAGCCGGTCAGGAAGCGGAGTGGCCGTCGTCACCGTTCGGTCCGGACCTGGCGTTGGTGGCAAGGCGGGCGAGGATCAACAGGCCGAAGATTGCCCTGTAGATCGCATACGGGGCGAGCGCGCGGTCTCTCTCCACCATCCGGATCAGGTCTGTGGCGGCCATGGTCGAGACGAAGGAGGTGGCGGTGCCTATACCAAGCCACCTCGCCTGACGACGGGAGATTCCGCGGCGCCCGAGCCGGACGCCCTTGAGCGTGACCGCACCGAGGATGACTGGAAGGGCCACGGTTCGCGAGAGGAGGTTCGCCTGGTCCCGGGAGAAGCGCCGCATCCTCGCCGCTGTCAGGGTGGCCCCGTTCCTCGACACACCCGGGATCAGGGCCGCTGCCTGAGCGACCCCGAGCGCAAGACCGTCTTTCCAGTCGGCCTCACCCCGGCCGCGCTCCTGTGGTTTGCGGTCGGCCAGGGCCATCGCCAGCCCGCCAAGGATCAGCCCGGCTGCGGTCGTCCTCGGACCACCGAACTTCGACTCGATGATCCTCTCGAACCCGTACCCGAAGGCCGCGGCCGGCAGGAAGGAGAGCAGCAGGACCGAGGCCCGGCGAAGGTCGAACTCGCCGATCTCTGTGCGGATCTCTCCCCGCCTCGTGATCAGCAATGCGAGGGCGGCCCCGCCATGAAGGGCGACCTCGAAACTCTTTCGGAGTTCGGGGTCGAGCTCGTCCGGATCCCAGCCCAGCAGCCCCGGCAGCATCGCGAGGTGGGCAGAGCTGGAGATCGGCAGAAGCTCTGCCGGTCCCTGGACCAGCCCGAGAATCACCGCGTGGCCAGTTGCGCGTCGGCTGTCACCGGAAGCGGAAATAGGAGCGGGAATGGTACCTACGCTCTAGACTTCGAGGCTTCAGTGCGACGCCCAGACTTCCATTTGCGCCGGTACCAGTTGATGCAGATGGCCGGAGACGGCCTGCTCATTGCGCTGTCGTATTTCCTCGCCTTCCAGCTTCGGTTCCTCGATGACCCCGGCACGATCCCTGACCGTTACGTCGATCTTTTCCTCCAGTCGGTTGGCTTCGTCATCGTCGGCAAGCTGGTCATCTTCTTCTTTTTCGGGCTCTACCAGAAGTGGTGGAGATTCGTGGGCGGCCGCGACATCGCGAGGATCGTCCAGGCAGTCACGGTGTCGAGCCTGCTGCTGGTCGTGCTCTTCACGGTCATCCAGCCTTTCCCGCACAGCCTGCCTCGCTCGGTCGCCGTCACCGACTTCCTCCTGACCCTCTTCCTGATTGCCGGGGCCAGGCTCGCCACCAGACTGTTCAAGGAACGGCCGACCAAGGGCAACCGCATCGCCCGCGGCCGGGAGGTGCTTGTCGTCGGGGCAGGTTCGGGTGGCCAGATGGTGGTGCGTGAACTCAGACTCAACCCGCACCTCGGTGAGACCGCGATCGGTTTCGTCGATGACAACAAGGACATGCGCGGCATGCGCATCCAGGGCATCTCGGTGCTCGGCACAACCGACGAGATCGAAACGATCCTCGACGAAACCGAGCCGGACGAGGTGATGATCGCGATCCCTTCCGCACCCGGTGTCCTGAGGGCCCGTGTAGTTGCCGCCTGCCGTGAGCGCCAGATCCCGGTCCGAACCCTGCCGACAGTCTTCGAGTTGCTCCGTGGTGGCGTCCAGCTCAGCCAGCAGCTCCGTGAAGTGCAGGTCGAGGACGTTCTCGGGCGTGACCCGGTGACCATGGAACTCGCCCGGGTTGGCGCCTATCTCGAGGATCAGGTCGTGATGGTGACCGGCGCGGGAGGATCGATCGGCAAGGAACTCTGCCGGCAGATCGGTCTGGTCGGACCGAAGTTGCTGGTCATGCTCGATCACGCCGAGGACAATCTCTTCCAGATCGAGCGCGAGATGGTCGCCGAGCGTCACTTCAGCCGGGTCGAGGCGGTCCTGGCCGACTGCAAGGAGACCGAGCGTATCTTCGAAGTCATGCAGCGGTTCAAGCCGAACATCGTCTTCCATGCCGCCGCCTACAAGCACGTCCCCCTGATGGAGTCGAACCCGCTCGAGGCTGTTCGCAACAACTCCTTCGCGACAAGGATCACCGCGGACTGCGCGGCCGCCGCCGGGGCGGAGCGCTTCGTGTTGATCTCGACCGACAAGGCGGTAAACCCCCAGACCGTGATGGGCGCGTCGAAGGCGATGGCGGAATGGGCCGTGGCTGCCGCCGACGCCCGCCATGCGAACACCCGCTTCGTCTCCGTCCGGTTCGGCAACGTACTCGGATCGTCAGGCAGTGTGGTGCCGATCTTCAAGCGGCAGATCGAGCAGGGTGGGCCGGTCACCGTGACCCATCCTGAGATGACCCGCTTCTTCATGACGATCCCCGAAGCGGTCCAGCTGGTGATCCGGGCGGGTGATACCGGGGTGAGCCGGGGTGACGTGTTCGTGCTGGACATGGGTGAGCCCGTGAAGATCACGGATCTGGCCGAGAACATGATCAAGCTCGCCGGCCGGGAACCCGAGAAGGACATCGCGATCGAGTTCACCGGACCGAGGCCGGGCGAAAAGCTTCACGAGGAACTCTTCGGAGTCGAGGAGCGCCCGCAGTCGACTGCCTCGAAGCGGATCATGCGGGCAGTCAGGGACGAACCGATTGATCCCGACTGGATCATCCAGACGCTCGATCGCCTCGAGGCTATAGCCCAGACTGGTGATGAAGCGGACCTCGCGACGAAGGTCGTCGAGCTGGCCGGCAACCCGGGCGGGGACCCTGCCAGGGTCACCTGAACCGCATTCATCCGCCATTCCTAACTAACATGCCCCGGTCAGCGTTTCCGGGGCGAGGGTTCACCCGCACCGGTAAAGGCGCCAGCAAAGGAACAGTGGAGATCAGTTGACCGACGTTATCCAGACAGTAGGCGCGTACGCCGGCCTCGTCGCCCTGCTCGCAATTGGCGTGCTGTCATTCCTGGTCTTCTCCCAGGCGCGCGACATCCGTCGCCTTCGGGACTGGGCCGGTGGGGCTCCCGAGCGTGACGCCGAGGTTCGCGAAGTCAGCGAGATCGTCGCCGAGGAACGCTCGGCCGAACTCAAGGTCCTCGCCGACCGCGAGGAACGCCGGATGGAGAGGGCAGGACTGGTCGAGCCTTCCTGGTGGGAGCGACTCGGCAGGAGCGGACGGATCATCGCGATCGTCGCTGCCGTCCTGATTCTCGGTGCCGCTGCCGCATGGGCAGCCTCGAGCCTGCTCGGCTCTGACGGTGACCAGGCGGGCAACCAGAATCGTCAGGGTCAGGCTGCGGGCCAGGCCCAGAACCGGCCGGCCGACATCCTGGTTGGCGTCCTCAACGGAACCGGTGGCGCCGAGGCCGGTCTCGCCAGCGAGTACGCGAACGCGCTCGAGCAGGACGGTTACGACATCGGAGTAGTTACCGACGCGACGGAAACTTTCACCGAAAGCATCGTGATGTTCTCGAACGGCCATCAGGCTGACGCGAACAAGGTGGGCAAGGCGGTCGGCATCGACAACACCGGGCAGATGACACCCGACATCGCCGATCTTTCCTCAGGTGCCGAAGTGACCGTGGTGATCGGCACCGATCACGGCCCCCTGCCAGGGGAGTAGATGTCAAGCCCCGCCGGCTCCCGTCGCCTGGGCTGGCTGGCGCCACTCACGATCGGCCTGCTCCTGGTCGCGACCGTCGCGGCATTCGGCTGGTCCCAGCGGCTCAAGCGTGAACCCCTGGTCATCGATCGGGTCGAGTACATCGCGCTAGGCCTCACGCCGAACGGCGAGTCACCGACCGTCTTCAGTCCAAACGGAGACTGCAAGCGGGACCGCATGTCGATCAATTTCCGCACGACCAGGTCCGACACCGCCGACGTCGAGATCATCGGCCTGGGAGGCAAGGTCGTTCGCACCCTTGCCCGCGACCGTTTCTTCAAGCGATACCGGGAGCACACACTTGTCTGGGACGGGCGCAAGGACGACGGCACCATCCCCTTCACCAGCAAGTACCGGGTCCGGGTGACGATGCACGGCGAAGACCGGGTCCTGTACCTGCCTGGTTTCATCCGTCTGCACAAGTACGAGCCCCGCGGTCCTTCCGGCTGCCCCGACGCAGAGGAAAAGAAGGACGCTGAAGGGAAGGACGCAGGATGATCGGGGCGCTAGTTTCGATCATCGCGGCCTGTGCGGTCGCGGTCGCGATCCTGGACAAGCCGTCGATGCGCCGCTCCCTGGCGATGACCCTGGCCGCCGTCCTTGTGCCGGTGCTAATCGCCGGTGACCAGTGGGACTCGGGGCCGATTACCGAACTTCGGAACTCGCCAGGTCTCCTTGCCGTGGCAGTGATCCTCGGGCTCGGACTGGTCGGCCTGCTGGCCTGGGTGATCGACAGGTGGCCGGTCATCTTTCCTGTGCTGGTCCTGATCGCTCTGCCCTTCCGCGTCCCGCTCAACGTCGGTGGCGAGGATGCCAACCTGCTGGTCCCCCTGTATCTGGTGATGGGTGGGGGTGTACTCGCCTCGCTCATCCGGGCTCGCAGGGGCGACCTGCTTCCGAACACTCCGACGGTCCTGCCGACCGGGCTGGCCCGATGGATGAAGCCCCTGCTGGCGGCTTCGGTGATTCTCTATGCCCTCGGGTTGCTGTACTCGGATGACCGCTCGACCGGCCTCCAGAACCTCTGCTTCTTCCTGATCCCGTTCGGAGTGATCTTCGCCCTGATGGCCGAGGTCGAGTGGACGAAAAAGCGTCTGCGGATCCTGCTCGGGGTCGTGGTCGGACTGGCCCTTGTCTGCGCCTTCGTTGGCTTCGTCGAATACGCGACCCGCGATCTTCTCTGGAATCAGGTCGTCATCAGGTCAAACGATTTCCACGTCTACTTCCGTGTCAATTCGCTCTTCTGGGACCCGAACGTCTACGGCAGGTATCTCGCCCTGGCGATCACCATGGTCGCGGCAGCACTGCTCTGGGCCAGGCCGAACCGTGAGTCGGTCATTCTCGCGGTGGTTTCCGGGGTGCTGTGGCTCGCCCTGATGACGACCTACTCTCAGTCGAGCTTCATCGCCCTGATCGCCGGACTGGTCACCCTCATCGCCCTTCGCTGGAGCCTCAAGAGGGTAGTTGCCGGCCTGGCAGCGATGGCGGTCGCGGTGGTCCTCTTCGGCACCTTCGCCGGCGGGCTGGTCAAGCTGGATCTGGGTGCGATCAACAAGCAGACCAGCGGTCGGGCCAATCTAGTCTCGGGGGGTCTCGACCTCTTCGAGGCCCGCCCGGTTTACGGGTACGGCCCCGGCTCCTTCTCCTTTGCCTTCAAGCGCGACGTCGCCGGACCGGACGCGCCGGTAACCGAGTCCCACACCGAACCGATCACCATAGGGGCCGAGCAGGGCCTGATCGGCCTGGCCATCTACGTGGCCCTGATCCTCAGCATTTTCGCTGCCCTGATGGCCGGCTTCCGCAAGGTGATGCCTGGCCTGGGAGCCACCTCACGCTCCTACGACCCGGATCGAGGACCACCTGCCGCGCGAGCCGCGATGCTTGCCGCATTCGTCGCGGTTCTGGTCCACACGCTCACGTATGCGGGATTTCTCGACGACCCGGTCACCTGGGTCCTGATCGCAATCGGCTATAGCCTCGCCTTTCCATGTCGGGCTACCTCCGCCGCCTAGCAACCACCGGCGCCGCCTACACGGCGGCCAGCATCATCTCGAAACTGATCGCGGTAGCCCTGCTGCCGCTTTACACGAGGTACCTGACCCCTGCCGATTACGGCGCGGCCGAAGTCATGTTCTCGGCGGTCGTCGCGGTATCGATCGTGATCCGCCTCGGTGTGGTCGAGGCGCTGCTCCGCTTTTATTACAAGCAGGACGAAGATCCCGACCGGGTCGTCTCGACATCGTTTGCAACCCTGTTCTGGGCCGGGCTGATCTCCGTGGTCATTCTCATGCCCTTCGCCGGGCCGATTTCGGAGTTGCTGCTTGGTGAGGACGATCCCACCCTCGCCCGGATCTCGATCGCCGGGCTCTTCGTCCTGACACTCTCCGAGTACCTGCTGACGATCTTTCGTCTCGACGAGCGAGCAAGGGCTTTCTTCGTCGTGACGATGCTCTCGGTTCTGATCACCATCCCGGTGACCGTGGTCCTTGTGGTACCCCTCGAACTCGGCGCGGAAGGACTGCTGCTCGGCAGCTACGCGACCGGACTCGTGATCGTGCTCGGGCTGATCTTCTACCACCGGCACCGGCTCGCGCTGGTGCCGGACCGGCCCCTGCTGGGAAGGATGATGAATTTCGGCCTGCCGACCATGCCGGCAGAACTGTCGCTCTACTCGCTCAGCTTCATCGACCGGATCCTGATCGCCCGGACCCTCGGTCTCGCCGAGGCCGGCCTGTACTCGATCGCGGTGAAGATGTCGCAGGGGATCGCGGTACTCGTCAGAGGTTTCCAGCTGGCATTTCCCCCGCTGGCCTACTCGATCCAGGACGACGACGATGCCCGAAAGGCCTATTCGGCGGTTGTCACCTGGTTCGTGACGGTTATGGCCTTCGTTGTCGCCTTCCTCTGGCTGATCGCCCCATGGATCGTCGCCCTGCTGGCGGCACCCGAGTTCGCCGATGCGGCGGATGTGGTCGGACCTGTCTCGGCAGGCGCCGCGCTTTACGCCCTCTACATGGTCCTGCTCGTCGTGCTCGGACGCACCGGTCAGACCAAGTACAACCTGCCGGCAACCGGAGCCGGGCTGGTTGTCAACATCGTCCTCAACCTGCTGCTCCTGCCGGTCATGGGAATCATTGGAGCCGGGGTTTCGCTGGTCGCCTCATATCTGGTGGTCGTCGTGCTGATGTACGTCTTCACCCAGCGGCTCTTCCCGGTTCCCTACGAGTGGTTGCGGCTGGCCAAGGTGCTGTTGGCAAGCTCGGTGCTGGTAGCGATCGGTGAAGTATTCGTTCCCGATGACGGGCTAGCCTGGCTTGCGGTGCGGCTGTTGCTCGTTGCGGCGCTGCCCGTAGTCCTTCTGGTCACGGGATTCTTCTCGGCGGAGGAGCGATGCTGGCTGCTCCTTCTGGCTCAGCCCTCCGTCCTCAAGGAGAAGATCCTGGAGGCCCGCCGCATCGGCAAGGCCGCCGGCGAGGAAAGCCCGGAGGCCGACGGTCGTCCGGGAAGGCGGGGACTGCCGGAGGCGATCGAAGTCGAACAGTGGGACGAGGACCTACGCCGCTGAGGCCCGGTCGGCGAGACTCTCGCCCCGGTAGGGAAAGAGGGCCTGGCGGGCGTGCGCGGCGTAGACGCCGGTCGGCGCCTGCCTCATGAAGAGAGAGGCGATCGTTCGCAGACCGTAGGCCCAGGCGGTCAGGACCCGCACGGCCAGGGCGGCCGGACGGCTGTGGTGCTTTCGCATGTACAGGTCGCGATTGCGGTGGAACTCGACGATGCGGGGGAGACCTGAACTCAGGTCGGTTGAAAGCTGGTTGTGGTGGACGGCCTCCGCCGACGGCACGTACAGCGTGTGCCAGCCTGCGTCGGCCAGCCGCTTGCAGAAGTCGCACTCGTCGTAGTAGACGAAAAACTGCGGGTCGAGTCCGCCAATTTTTTCGGCCGCTTCGCGGCGAACCATAAGGGCCGAAGACTGCGCCCAGTCCACCGTTCGTGTCACCTCGCCCTGACTCTGGACCGTCATTCTCGAATGGAGGAACAGCGCCCCCACCGCTGCGGTCTCGACACCGGGGAACTTCCAGGCGCAGGCGTAAGGGTTGCCGTCACCGTCGTAAAGCTGGGCTCCTGCGGCGCCGGCTTCCGGATCGGCGTCCAGCGCCTCGACCAGGGCCGCCACCGAACCGTCTCGAAGCTCGGAGTCTTCGTTCAGGAGCAGGCAGTACCTTCCACGGGCTTTCTCGAGCAGCAGCGAGTCGTTTGCAGCCTTGCCCTGCTTGCTTTCGAGTGCGATCACCTGCGCCTCGGGGAACTGCTCCTCTACGGCTGCGACCGAACCGTCGCTGGACGCGTTGTCGAGAACCAGCACCTCACGGGTCAGTCTGCGGGGGTGGAAGCTGTCGATCGCCTTCAGGCAGGCCATCAGATAGTCCCGGCCGTCGTTGTTGACCACGCAGTAGCTCAGGTCGACTTCCGCGCCTTCGCTTGCAGGGTTCTCGGTCGGGGAGGGGGAGTTCACGCCTGCCCACGATAATCCCGAACGTGAATGTAAAGCTGATCGACCCCTCGGCTTTCACCCCGCCGTACGACCGGTCGCTGTCGGCTGCGCTGGCCCGGGGCGGCGCGAACGTCGAGTTGATCACCTCCGAATTCACATACGGACCGGTACCGGAGCCTGAGGGTTACGAGGTCAGCCTCGATTTCTATCGCCGGCTTTCTCCCGGTGCCAGACGGCTGAGCAAGGCCCTGAGCCACGTCCCCGAGATGCGTCGACTGAAGCGCAAGCTCGAGTCGGCACCCGATCCGATGGTCACCCATTACCAGTGGCTGACCATGCCCGGACTCGACCGGAGGCTGATCGCGGACCGCCGTCCGCGGGTCATGACCGCCCACTACATCCTGCCGCCCGAACCTGGCCACCGACAGGTTGCGGCCGCCAGGAAGCTCTTCGGTTCGATGGATGCGGTGATCGCACATTCCCGGCGCGGCGCGGACCGACTCACAGGCGAGGTGGGCCTTCCGGCCGAGCGGGTGCGGGTGATCCCTCACGGTGCCTTCGACTACCTGACCCGCCTGCCGGAGGAGAAACCGCTCCCGCCGGAACTGTCCAGACCGAATCCGGCCTGGGATGGTGACGATCCCCGCCCCCCGGTGGTCCTCTTCTTCGGTCTGCTTCGCCCCTACAAGGGGATCGACGTGCTGATACGCGCCGCCGAGCAGCTGGCCACCCCGACCGGTGAAGTTGCTCCCGAGCTGTGGATCGTCGGCAACCCGCGCATGGACCTGACCGAGCTGAAGGAGCAGACCGCCCGCCTGCGACTGGATGTTCGCTGGCTTCCCCGTTTCATAGAGGACGACGAGATCCCGGAAATCATGCGCCGGGCCGATGTACTCGTTCTGCCCTACCTGGACGGCGAGCAGTCAGGGGTTCTCTACACGGGCATCGCCTTCGGGAAGGCGATGGTGGTCTCTGATGTCGGCGGAATTGGCGAGGTCGCCCGCGAGCATGGGGTGGCAAGCCTGGTCGACCCTGGTGACGCGGAAGCTCTCGGCCGCGAGCTCTCCCGACTCGTTATCGGGTCGGATGCTGCCGACGAGAGGGCCCGGCTGGAAGCACGCTGCCGGGCCGCCGCCGAAGGCCCCTTTGCCTGGGATGCCGTCGCCCGCGACACGCTCGGGCTCTATCGGGAGCTGCTGCCGTGATCGTCATCTACATCCTTTTCTGGCTGAGTGCAGCGCTGCTCTTCTTCACTCACATCGGCTACCCGATCGCGCTCTGGCTGCTCGAGTTCATCGGCTTGGGGGGTCGGGCAGGCAAGGTTCGCGGGAAGAAGCTGAGCGAGATTCCGCCGCCGATCGACCCCGACACCGAGGAGGAGATCCTTCCCTCGGTTTCCCTGATCATCGCCGCCTACAACGAGGAAGTGGTGATCGAGGCCAAGGTGAAGAACGCCCTGGAACTCGAGTACCCGCGAGAGCTGCTCCAGATAATCGTGGCTTCCGACGGATCCTCGGACCGGACCGTGGAGATGGCAAAGGAGGCAGGAGCCGACCTGGTTCTGGACTTGCCCCGGGGCGGAAAGATCGCCGCGCAGAACGCCGCGGCGGAAGCTGCGACGGGAGCGCTCCTTGCATTCTCGGATGCCAACTCGACCTGGGAACCGACCGCTCTCGCCGAGTTGATCGAACCCTTCCGCGATGACAGGGTCGGCTATGTCTGCGGCCAGGTCCGCTTCATCGGCCCCGACGGTGGCAACCTCGAAGGGGCCTACTGGCGATACGAGATGCGGGTCCGGGAGATGGAATCCGAACTTGCCGGGGTGACCGCCGGCAACGGCGCGATCTATGCGGTTCGCTCAGATGCGTACATCCCGCTGAAGAATTCCGGCAGCCACGATCTTTCCTTCCCGTTCGCGCTGGCCAAGAAGGGTCTTGCTTCCCTTTACCGCCCCCGCGCCCGGGCCAGCGAGAAACTGGTGCCCTCGCTCGAGGGTGAACTGGCCCGGAAACGCCGCATGATGATCGGCCTCTGGGACATCGTGATCGGGGAGGGGATGCTCGACCCACGGGGCTACTCGCCTCTGTACGTCTTCGAGCTCTTTTCGCACCGCGTCCTGCGGTACCTCAGTCCCTTCCTCCACTTGCTCCTCTTCCTGACCAACCTTGCCCTGCTCGGTGATGGCTGGTTCTACGGTCTGACGATGCTGCTTCAGGCCCTGCTTCTCGTCGGGGCGGTGCTCGGCCGCTGGGTTCCGATCCTGCCATTCCGGATCGCTCGCTACTACGTCCAGGTGACCCTGTCGATAGCGCTCGGCCTCTGGGACCGCTGGAGGCAGGGCCCACCCGGCGCCTGGGAGAAGGCGGAGGGCACAAGGTGAGCCGGTCGCTCGAGAAGCTGATCACGGCGGTGATCCTTGCCCTGACCGCGCCGCTGCTCATCGTCTGCGCGATCCTGATCCGGCTGGAAGGTGGCGGGTCAGCCATTTACCGGCAGGTCAGGGTTGGCAAGGACGGCAACGAGTTCGAGATGCTGAAGCTCAGGACGATGGTCCCGGGGTCGGATCCGGTCGGGGTCGGGACGATTGTCGGCAGGGATGACCCGAGGGTCACGCGAGTCGGCCGCTGGCTCCGACGCACCTCGCTCGACGAGCTCCCGAACCTGGTCAACGTCTGGCGGGGCGAGATGGCGCTGGTCGGACCGAGACCGACGATCCCAGCCCAGGTTGCGGACTACACACCCCATCAGCATCGAAGGCACGAGGTGCGTCCCGGCATCACCGGCTGGGCCCAGGTCCAGGGTCGCGCGGGCATTCCCTGGGATGAGCGGATCGAACTTGACATCGAGTACGTGGACAACCGTTCGCTTCGAATGGACCTGGAGATCCTGCGCCGCACCGTCTGGCTGGCCGCAACCGGTCAGGGTCTCGCCCCGGACTGACCACCGCCCGGAATCATCTAGGCTTCCCGGATGCGCATCGGCGACATCATCAGCGCGAAACGCCCCGTGTTTTCGGTCGAGTTCTTTCCCCCGAAGACCGATGACGGCCGCGTGCAGCTCTTCGACACGGCCCGGCAGCTGGCCGAACTCGACCTCGATTTCGCCTCGGTGACCTATGGCGCCGGCGGCTCTAACCGCGAGGGCACTGTGGACATCACCACCTCACTCAAGGATGAGGTCGGCCTCGAGGTGATGGCGCATCTGAGCTGCGTCGGAGAGACCGCGGAGGCGCTTGATCTCACCCTTGACAGGCTTCAGGCCGCAGGCATCGACAACATCTTCGCCCTGCGTGGAGACCCGCCCCGGGGAGAAACCGATTTCGTCCAGCCCGAAGGTGGCTTCGGCAGCGCAGCCGAACTGACAGCCCACATCAACGCCAAGTACGACTTCTCGATCGGTGGAGCCTGCTTCCCGGAGGTTCACCCGGAGGCTCCCGATCTCGACACCGACCTGACCTACCTGAAGACAAAGGTCGACGCCGGGGCGGAGTTCCTGATCACCCAGCTCTTTTTCGACAACCGCGCTTACTTCGACTTCGTGGATGCCGCAAGAGCGAAGGGAATCGATGTGCCGATCCTCGCCGGGATCATCCCGGTGACCGGCTACGCCCACACCAAGCGAATCTGCTCGCTCTGCGACGCATCGATCCCGGCTGAACTGGAAGCGGCCATGCTGGCGGCGGAGGGAGATCCGGAAGCCGAGTTCAACCTCGGGGTGGCCTACGCAGCTCAGCAGTCCGCCGAGCTTCTCGCCGCAGGTGCCCCCGGAATCCATTTCTACGCCCTGAACAAGGCCCCGGCCACCCGCGCGGTACTGGGCGCCTTGCGGGCCGCCCAGCCCTGGCGCGGCTCTCGCGGCCAGTCCCTGCCGAGCTAGCCCCGGTACGGCGGGAAGTATCCAGGGACACGGCTGTCCCCGAGGCGGGCCGCGAGCTCCTCGCTGGCTTCCTCATCACAGACGATCTCCGAGGTGAACCACTGTTCCTCGAGGTTCGCGAACCCGCGTTTGAACTCTTCAAGCGCGTCACCGGGAGCCAGTCCGCCACCAAAATTGACCGCCAGCTCGCGCTCGGCACCGAAGTTGATCATCTCCTCGACCACGTTCTTCATCGGCGCGCCCTTGAGATGGGCATCGGCCGTTCCGGAGAGGTAGTAGTGGAGCAACCCGTCGCTCAGGGCTGCGATCGAGGCTGCCGCCGCCTCACCCTCGGGACCTCGCAGAATGAAGAGCCAGGTCCCCTCGGCTGACAGGATCAGGTCGAAGTACCCCTCGCTGAAGAAGTACCGCTCGGCGGCCCGGGTTCTCCGCATCGTCTCGGTGTAGGCGGCGAAGAATCCTGCCCTCTGTTCCGGAGTTGTTTCGTGGCCCGGCGTGATCTCCACGGAGCAGCCCCGCTTCAGGTTCTTGCGAATCTGCTGTCTGTCGGAGGCCCGGCTCTTGCGGGGCAGGGCAGGGTCGGAGAGCAGGCAGACATTCCGCGGTGTCGCTCCGGCGAGGGGAGGGATTCCTGTGACCGGTGGCCCGCCTTCCAGGGAATGTCGAAGGAAGATGCTGACCAGCCCGGTCGGACTGAAGTCAATCGACCCGGGATCGATCGGAAACTCGATTCGCAGCCTCGGGCCGTCCGAGATCGCCATTCCCGGATAGCCGTAGGGGGATGTTGCGTCGAGCCGGTCCGTGCCGGGAATCTCCCGGACGACTAGCGGTGCCGAGGCGACAAGTTCGGTCAGCCCGGAGGTCTCGTGAATCAGCAGCGAGTGGGTGGCCCCTTCGGCCTTGAGGAACTCGGCCGAGCGGAAAAAGTCAGGTCCGCTGGCCGCCCGGCCTCCGTCCTCGACCAGTTCCGCGACGTAGGTCAAACCTTGCTCCGTTTTCGAATCACCATTTCCCGACCGCGGCGAAGAACTGTTCCGGAGTGGCCCCCCAGATCTCGCAGTCGAGCAGCGTCCCGTCCGGCCGCTTGATGTGACCCGGCATGTTGCCTTCGTAGGTCCAGCCCTGCGCGGTAACGACCTTCTTTGCCGCCTCGTTGAAGGCAGGAATACGGCCGTAAATGCGGTGAGCACCGAATTCCTCGAACGCCTTGGTCACGGTCAGTCTCTCCGCCCAGCGACCGACACCCTTTCCACGGACCTCATCCCCGATCAGGCAACCGAGTTCGGGCGCGGTCTGGCGGAAGAGCCCGTAGAGCGCTGTGAACCCGACCGGCTGTTCGATGCCCGGAACGAGGATCGCGTACTTGCGGTCTTCGCCCTCCTGCTTCATCGCGGCCCTGGTCCAGCCCTCCGCGTTCTCCATCTCGAATTTCTCGCGCTGCTCCATCAGCGTCTTCGTCGCTTCCCGGTTGTTGAACCAGCGGTGAACCGCTTCGGCGTCTTCCATCCGGAAGTCACGAATCGAGCAGGGGGCCTCCTGAGTCATGAAGGCAGTTTATGCCGCGCCTACCGCTTGCTGGCTTTGGCCCTGGTCTCGAATATCTCGTTGATCTGCTCGAGACTTCGCCCCTTGGTCTCGGGGACGAACTTCCAGCAGAACCAGAGAGTCACCAGCCCGATCGCCCCGTAGAACCAGAAGGCGCCGGTCTGCGAGAGCAGGTCGATCAGCGGCAGGAAGGTCAGCGACACCAGGAAGTTGAAGAACCAGTTCGTCATCGTGCCGGCCGACGCAGCTTTGCTTCTGACAGACAGCGGGTAGATCTCGGCATTCAAGAGCCAGAAGATCGGGCCGAGGGAGATCGCGAAGGAGGAAACGAAGAGCATCAGGCTGCCGATCGCCATGACCGTCGCCCAGGACTTGTCGGCCCCGATGAGGAAGGCGAGGCCCAGCAGGAAGAGTGAAAGCGAGATTCCCGAAACACCAATGAACAGGAGCTCGCGCCTGCCCTTGCTGTCAAGCAGCCGCAGCGCGACCACGGTCATGATCACGTTGATGATGCCGACCCCGAGCGAGGCAAGGATCGAGGAGAAGTCGGAGTCGATGCCCGTTTCCTGGATGATCGTCGGCGCGTAGTAGATGACCGTGTTGATGCCGGTGATCTGCTGCAGGATCGCCAGCCCGATGCCGACCACGAGCGCGGCCTTGACGGCGGGAGCGAGAAGGTCCCTCCAGGAGCCCTCTGTGGTCTGCATGCTGGTCTGGATCTCCTTGATTTCCAGCTCGATCTCTTCCGGTCCTTCGGTCCGGACCCGCTGAAGGGCGGCTCGCGCATCGTCCTCGCGCCCGACCATGAGCAGCCATCGCGGGCTGGCCGGCAGCCTGACGATGCCGATCACCAGGGCGATCGCGGGCACGGCTCCAAGGCCGAGCATCCAGCGCCACCCCTCGTTCGCATCCGCGAAGGCAAGCCCGACCAGGTAGGCGACGAGGATGCCGACCGTCACGGCCAGCTGAAAGAAGGTGACGAGGCGTCCCCGGATGTCGGGTGGAGCTATTTCACT
>WBZM01002114.1_pt1 | contig 17634 bp, 17 predicted proteins | sample 5204271 | NCBI WGS metagenome assembly WBZM01 (sample SAMN12344346, study PRJNA552823) | activated sludge metagenome | biome: Activated sludge suspended growth; feature: Nitrification reactor; material: Wastewater; isolation source: activated sludge from nitrification reactor of wastewater...
CGAGCGTGACCTCGCTGGTCAGTGGCTGGGGCGGTCGGCTCAACGACCTCGGTGGCGGCCCCAGCGTGTTCTCGTTCTCGGGCAGCTCGCGTTTCGGGGCCGGCCAGGCCAGCCAGGAGCTCGTGCTGCCCGGCCCGGGCAGCTCGCTGGGTCTGAACGGGTACTGGAACGGGCGCCAGCCGAACGCGCGACGCGCCGCGCTCGAGTCGCTGGTGGGCGCCAGCAGCGACAACCTGCTGCAATCCCGCCTGTCCGGGCTGCAGCGCAGCGCCTTCGAGACCGCCCAGCGCCTCGGGCCGATCCTGCAGCAAACGCCGGGCAGCCTCGGCCCGGATCCGGCCAATCCGGAGATCTCGGCGGCGTTCAACCATTTCCAGGGCGACGCCGGCTCGTCTCTCGCGCGACAGCTCTACCAGGTCGCGAAGTTCATCAAGAACCGCTCGGTGCTCGGCGGCAACCGGCACGTGTTCTTCGTGGGACTGGGCGGCTTCGATCACCACGCCAACCTGCTCGGAGCGCACGCCGGTCTGATGGCGCAACTCGGCGCGGCGCTCGCGGCCTTTCACACCGCGACGGTAAGCCTGGGGGTGGCCAACGAGGTCACGACGTTCACCGAGTCGGATTTCGGGCGTACGTTCAAGCCGAACGCGACCGCGGGCGTCGATCATGCCTGGGGCAACCAGCAGCTCGTCATCGGCGGCTCGGTGCTGGGCGGCAAGTCCTACGGCACCTATCCGTCATTGCTGCTCGGCGGCCCGGACGATGCGGGCGTGTCGTCCTGGGAGCAGCAGGGGCGCTGGATCCCCAGCGTGTCGGTCGAGCAGTACGCGGCGACGCTGGCGAACTGGTTCTCGCCCGGCAGCGCCACGACGGCGGTCTTTCCGAACCTGGCGAACTTCCCGGTTCGCGACCTCGGCTTCATGGCGAGAGGGTGAGGCGCGACGGGGGCGCGGCGATGGTCGCGCCCCCCGTCGTGATCGACGATCAGCCCTTCAGGTATTCGCCGGCCAGGCGCTCGAACAACACCCGCCCCTCGTCACTGAGGTGCGGCGCGAGCATCGCGAGCACCTGGTAGGCACCGCGCGCCATCGCCGCGTTCTGGTAGTCGGCGTCACCGAAGCGACGCGCGTTGGTGACGAACTCGTACGACAGCCACCAGGTGGCGACGACGACCATGTTGGTCGACAGGGCCTCGATCTGCGCGGGGCTCGCGTGCAGTTGCCCGGCGCGTTGCATCGCCTCGCACAGCAGGCGCGCGGCGCGGGCCTTGCGGTCGATGATCGCGCGGAAATGCACCTCCAGGCGCCGATTGCGCGACAGCAGGTCGTTCAGGTCCCGATAGACGAAGCGGTAGCGCCAGATCGACTCGAACAGCAGGTGCAGGAAGAGCCAAGCGTCCTCGAAGTGGATCTCCCGCCGGGTCGGCGCGTCGAGCAAGGGGTCGATCTCCCGCTCGAACTGCTCGAACAGCGCGTTGACGATGTCGTCCTTGTTGCGGAAGTGGTAGTACAGGTTGCCCGGGCTGATGTTCATGTCGTCGGCGATCGCGCTGGTCGTGACGTTCGGTTCGCCGATGTCGTTGAACAGGCGAAGCGCGAGGCCGAGGATGCGTTCCCGGGTGCGGCGAGGCGGTTTGCGCGACATCGACATCAGGTGGGGGCCGGTCAGCCGCGGGCGTCGACCAGCTTCAGCGATCGTTCCAGGTCATCGAGCGCCAGCGTCAACTGGTGGGTCGCGGCGCGCAGGCCCTCGGCGTGACGGATCACCGGCCGGGCGCCGAGCTCGACCAGCTTGAGCGACGAGTCCTCCAGGATACGGCGGTTCAGCCGCATCCGGTGCGGCGCGAGAACCGCGTCGAGCGCCGCCCGGTTCTCGCGCAGGTGCGCGCGGGTGTGCTGATACGCCTGCTCGCAGACGTGGCGGCGCGAGCTGACCGTGAAGATCCGCGTGAAGAAGATCGCCGCGTCGTCGCTGCGAGGCTCCAGCACGACGAGCCGGGCGTGGGGGTGGGTGATGCCGTATTTCTCCAGACCGGTGGTCATGCGGGAACGGATCGCGGTGCGGATCGATTGGGCCAGGATCACCGGCAGGCCGGCCCGCGCGATCGTGCCGGGCCGTGTGGCATCCCCCGCGCTGTAGGGCACCAGCGGGTTTACGCAGAACAACAGCTCGACCCCGTCGTTCAGCGCCACCGAGGCGTGCAGCGTCTTGTTCAAGGCGCCGTCGACGTAGAACCGCCCGTCGATCTCCACCGGCGGGAAGATGCCGGGCACCGCGGACGACGCGATCACCGCCTTGGAGATCGGCACGGTGTCGAAGCCGGGCGCGCCGAACTCCACCGGACGACCGGTGTCGATGTCGGTGGCGACGATCCGCAGATGCGTGTGCAGGCGACGAAAGTCGTTGCTGCGATCGGCCTCGGCGAACAGGCGCTCCATCGTGCGTTCAACCGGCCCGGCGTCCAGGATGCCGGAGGGCAGTGCCCGGGCGACCCGCTCGATCGCCTCCCAGGTCGATGCGGGCAGATCCCGCAGCCCGTTGCGCGTGGCCGCCTGCAGCACCTGACGGCCCAGCCGGGGCATCGACGCCAGCGCCCGCCGCCACAGCTGCGCGGTGGGCCGGAGCATCGCGGCGGGGTCCAGCGCCGAGTCGGTGTCGTGCACGAACAGGCGCACCATCTGGTGCGGGCTGTTGCCATTGGCCAGCCCCGCGGCGATGAAGGCGCCGGCGCTGACGCCGACGTACGAGTCGAGCGCGGTCAGGTCCAGCCCGTCGACGCTCTCCTGCAGGGCCGCGAGCGCACCGAGCTCGTACGCGGCCCCCAGAAAGCCGCCGCCCGCGAGCGCCAAGCCCACCTTGGGGCGGGCGCGTCGGGCGGCGCGGGTCTGCGAACTCATCGGGGCGATCGGTGGCCACGCCGCCTGCGTGCGCAGGCCGCGTGCTCAGCGCGACAAGGGTCCGTCAAGCCGCCTCGACGGTCTTGCGCGCGCGCGGCTTGCGGGCCTTCTTCGCGGCCGGGGCGGGCGCCGTCGCAGCCGCTTCGGCTGCTGCTTTGGGCTTGCGCGGGGCGGCCTTGCGCGCCGGGCGGGCGGCGGCCTTCGCCGGCACCTTGGCACCGAGCGATTCGAGCGCCGCGGTCAGTTCGTCGACGCGCTTGATCAGCGCCTGAACGTCCTTCCGGGCGGGCACGCCCAGGCGCTCGAGCGCTCGCGAGACACGGTCCTCGAACACCTGCTCGAGCTTGTCCCACGATTCGGTGGCCCGGCTGCTGATCTGGCTCTTCACGTCATTCACCTTTCCGGTCATCTCACCGATGCGCTCCTCGGCGATCGCGCGGGTCTTCGACTGCAGGCTGAGCCCTTCGCGGACCAGCATCTCGAAGGCCTTCGTCGGGTCCTTCTTCGCCTTGGCGAAGGCGCCCAGTCCGGCGAGCCAGATCTTCTCGGCCGACTCGCGAATCGCGTTGGCCAGCTGGCTGCCGTCGTCCTTGGGTTCGGCGTTCGCCTTGATCTTCTTGACCATCTTCACTCCCTGTGACGGTCGGCGCGAGGGTGCGCCGGACCGATGCTGCAATGGGATCAGTCTAGGTCTCCCCCGTAGAGACCGCACACTAAAGGATCGGCCCCGTGGCGTCGAGCGTCGCGTCGCCACTTGCCGCACGGGGGGCTCGGGTGCAATGATCGCCGACGCCGTGGCCACCGGGCGGCCAGCCGGCGGCGATCACGATCCCGTGTCGATCGAACGACGCGAATGCGCAAGAGGGGACATCCGACATGAGTTATTTCATCACCGGCGCCACCGGCTTCATCGGCAAGCGCCTCGTTAAGAAACTGCTGGGCCGCAAGGGGTCGGTGGTGCATTTCCTGGTGCGCGACGCATCGCCCGAGCGGCTCGCGCCGCTGTACGAGTACTGGGGTGTCGACGACAAGCGGGCAGTACCGGTCGTCGGCGACATCGCCAAGGCGGGCATGGGCATCAAGCCCGCCGAACGTCGCGCGTTCGCCGGCAAGATCCGCCACTTCTACCACCTGGCGGCGCTGTACGACCTGAGCGCCGACGCCGAGTCCCAGATCGCGATCAACGTCGAGGGCACGCGCAACGTGGTCGCGTTCGCCAACGAGATCAAGTCGGGCTGCTTCCATCACGTCAGCTCGATCGCCGCGGCCGGCATGTTCGAAGGCATGTGGCGCGAGGACATGTTCGACGAAGCCGAGGGGCTCGACCACCCGTACTACGCGACCAAGCACGAGTCCGAGGGGATCGTGCGCAAGACCTGCAAGGTGCCGTACCGGATCTACCGTCCGGGCTCGGTCGTCGGTGATTCGAAGACCGGCGAGATGGACAAGATCGACGGCCCGTACTACTTCTTCAAGCTGATCCAGCGGATGCGCCAGATGCTGCCGCCGTGGATGCCGACGATCGGCATCGAGGGTGGCCGCATCAACATCGTGCCGGTCGACTTCGTCGTCGATGCGATGGACCACATCTCGCACGCGAAAGGCCTGGACGGCAAGTGTTTCCACCTGGTCGATCCGGACCCGATGCGGGTGGGCGACGTGCTGAACACCTTCGCGCAGGCCGCGCACGCGCCGTCGATGACGTTGCGGGTGAATGCGGCGCTGCTCGGGTTCATCCCGCGCGGTGTCAAGAAGAGCCTGATGGCGCTGACGCCGGTGCGCCGCATCCGCAACGCGGTAATGAAGGACCTCGGCCTGCCCGAGGACATCCTGCAATTCGTCAACTATCCGACGCGTTTCGACTGCCGCGAGACCACCGCCGCGCTGAAGGGCAGCGGCATCGCCTGCCCGTCGCTGCGCGATTACGCCTGGGTGTTGTGGGACTACTGGGAGCGCCATCTCGACCCGGACCTGTTCATCGACCGCACGCTGAAGGGCCAGGTCGCCGGCAAGGTCGTGCTGATCACCGGTGGGTCCTCGGGCATCGGTCTGGCCGCCGCGATCAAGGTGGCCGAGGCCGGCGCGATCACGATCGTCTGCGGCCGCGACGAGGAGAAGCTGGCCGAGGCGCGCGAGCAGCTGAAGGCGCTCGGGCATGAACTCATCACGTTCTCGGTCGACCTCGCCGACATGGCCGATACCGACCGGATGGTCAAGTGGTTGATGGACACCTATGGCGGTGTCGACATCCTGGTCAACAACGCGGGGCGTTCGATCCGCCGTGGTATCGAGAACAGCTACGACCGGTTCCACGATTTCGAGCGCTGCATGCAATTGAACTACTTCGGCGCGCTGCGGGTCACGATGGGGCTGTTGCCGGCGATGCTGGCCAAGCGCCGCGGCCACGTGATCAACATCTCGTCGATCGGCGTGCTGACCAATGCACCGCGCTTTTCCGCCTACGTGGCGTCCAAGGCCGCGCTGGACGCGTGGACGCGCTGCGCGTCCAGCGAGTTCGCCGACGTCGGCGTGAAGTTCACGACGATCAACATGCCCCTGGTGCGTACGCCGATGATCGCGCCCACTCGGCTGTACAACAACGTGCCCACGCTGTCGCCCGAGGAGGCGGGTGACCTGATCGTCGAGGCGATCGTGCACAAGCCGGTGCGCATCGCGACCCGGCTGGGCATCGTCGGGCAGTTGCTGCACGCGGTGATCCCGCGGGTCGCGCAGATCGCGATGAATACTTCGTTCCGGATGTTCCCGGACTCGGACGCGGCCAAGGGCAAAGAAGGCGGCAAGCCCGCGGCGTTGTCAGCCGACCAGATCGCGTTCCAGCAACTGATGCGCGGGATCCACTTCTAGCATCACGCCGGGCGATCGCCGGGCGGCGCGGTGCGCGGCCCGGCGGCAAAGCCATCCAGCGCGTCGATCACGATCTCGCGCACCCGGGCCGACTCGACCAGGCCGAGATGCCCGATGCCGTCCAGTTCGACCCGCCGCGCCCCGGGAACGTCCTGCGGCACGCGGGGGGCGAGCAGGTTGTCGTGGTGGGTCAGCACGACGACGGCCGGACGCGCGAGGCCGGGCCCGGCGGCCTCGTGCCGGGTCAGGGCCGTCAACCAGGCGCTGTCCGGCCGCATCTGCCGGGCGTTCTCGCCGCGGCCGAACCGGGCCAGCGCGGTGCCCTGGTGCGGCGTACCCAGCGTGACCAGACCCGCGACATCGGCAACGCCCGAGCGGCGCAGGTAGGCCCGGCAGGCCAATCCGCCCATGCTGTGCGCGAGCAGGGCCACGCGGCACGCGCCGGTGCGCGCGCGAAGGCCGTGCACCGCCTGGGCGATGATCGCGGCGTGATCGTCGATGCCGCCGAACACCGGCTCCAGATCGACGACGGCGAGCGGGTGACCTCGCTGAGCGAGCGCCTCGGCCATTCGACGCCAGACCCGGTGGTTGCAGGCGTAGCCGTGGACCAGCAGCACGGGTATCCGGTCGGACGAGCCGGTGGCGGGGCCGAGGAGGATCGGTCGGCGTCCCCAGGGCTGCTCCCACTGGAAGACGCGGATCGACTGCGCGGCTTCGTGCAGCACCAACGCCAGCGCGCGGGCCGTTCCGATCCGATGCCGGGGGGGCGTCGGCGGCGACAGCGCGGCGGCCACGACGAACTCGGCGGCGATCACGCCCGCATGCACCAGCAACGGTATCGCGATGGCGATCCCGCCCGCGGCGGGCCAGGAAAGTCCCGCGTCGATCAGGACGATCGACAGCGCGAGGGCCGCGAGGCCTTCGACGATCGTGAGGGCCCGCAGCAGACGGGCGAGTTCGCCGCGCCGAGGCGGCACGATGCGGCCTCGCACCGACGCATCGCCCGGTTCGGCGACACGGTCTTCGGGGGGCGGGGCTGGGGAGCGAGCCGGCATCGGCACATGATACGAACCCGCCGAGGCCGGGCGAAACCGCCCGGCGTCTCTAGAGGCGAGGCACTACCGCCGCGGGCCTCGGGCGCGGGTGCCGCGCCCATCGCGGGCTTATCCTGTCGTCGTGACGACACCCGACGACGATCCCGGCGCGCGGCTCACCCGCGCCGCCTCGCAGGTGGCCCGCCAGCGGCAGGCCATTGCCGCGGATCCGCGCCTTCAGGCGTGGACCCAGGCGGTCAAGCACTGGCAGGTCGGGCGGCTGGCCCGAACCCACGCCGACCTGCTCGCCGACCCCGGCACCACGGTGGCGGCGCGCTTCTTCCTCGACGATCTCTACGGTGCGAAGGATTTCTCCCGCCGGGACACGGAGTTGCTTCGCCTGCTGCCGACGATGACCCGTCTGCTGCCCGACGCCGCGCTGCACACGGTGGCCGACGCGGTGGAACTGGATGCGATCTCCGAGGGCTTCGACGAGGCGATGGCCCGTGAACTTCGCCCCGACGCCGTTTCTGCGATCGCGGGACAGGCCTATGCCCGGGCGTTCCGCGCCACCGCCTCGCGGGAGCAGCGGCTGCACCAGGTCGAACTGGCTCAGGGTATCGGTCGTTCGCTGCAATCCCTGGTGCGCCATCCGATGCTGGGTCGCCTGCTCGCGGCGATGGGGGCGCCCGCCCGGCTGGCGGGGCTGTCGCAGATGCACGACTTCCTCGCCCGGGGCTTCTCCGCCTTCAAGGGCCTGCCCGACGTGTCCTCGTTCCTGTCGCGCATCGACGGCCGGGAACGGGCCCTGATCAACGCGATCTTCGACGGCGAGCTTGCCCCGGATCTTGACTGGACAAGCGCGGCCGGCTGACGCTATAATCAGCGGTTGCACTGATTCCGGGCCTTCATTGCCCGGCGTGCAGCGAAACAGGGTGCGGACCCGCGCAGGGTGCGAACTCACACCGTTTCCTTGCCGCGGCGCCTGACGCCGGCCCGCGGCCTTGCCGATCCCGGCGAACGTCCACAAGGAGCCTAGATGCGTCACTATGAAGTCGTTTTCATCGTCCATCCGGATCAGAGCGAGCAGGTGCCCGCGATGATCGACCGCTACAAGGCGATGGTCGAAGCCCAGCAGGGCAAGATCCACCGGGTCGAGGACTGGGGCCGTCGCCAGCTCACCTACCCGATCCAGAAGGTGTCCAAGGCGCACTACGTGCTGATGAACATCGAGTGCAGCCCGGCTGCGCTGGCCGAACTCGAGCACGCGTTCCGCTTCAACGATGCGGTGCTGCGTCACCTGACGGTGGCGATGCGCAAGGCCGAGACCGGTCCCTCGCCGATGTGGAAGCAGATCCAGCGCGAGGAAGCCAAGAAGGTCGTGCCGGAGCCGCAGGCCCAGCCTCAGGCGGCTGCCTGATCGGCCGCGCGCCGGTCACGGCCGACCGTCCCCGCGATCCCGACCCGCCCGTTCCGATGGGCCTGAACCGGGTCGAATTGCAGGCGTGCCTTCGTGGCACCGAGGGGTTGCGGTACACGCCGGCCGGCATCGCCGTGGTGGATGCCCTGATGACGCACGTATCCGAGCAGCACGAGGCGGGTATGCCCCGCCAGGTCGACCTGGAGATCGCCGCCCGTTTCGCGGGGGGGCTGGCGCAGCGCGTGAGCGAGGTGCCTCTGGGTCGGACGCTGCGGGTCCGCGGATTCCTGGCGCCCCGGCGGCGGCAGTCGAAGCAGCTGGTGTTGCATGTCAACGAATTTGAATTGATCGAGGTGTGATATGGCGTTCTTTCGCCGTGGTGCCAAGGATGGCAAGAAGAAGCGTCCCTCCCAGAACGCGCTGTTCAAGCGCAAGAAGTTCTGCCGGTTCACCGCCGAGAAGGTGGAGTGGATCGACTACAAGGACGTGGAGTTGCTGAAGGATTTCATCACCGAGACCGGCAAGATCATTCCGGCCCGTCTCACCGGCACGAAGGCCCGGTACCAGCGCCAGCTGACCGAGGCGATCAAGCGCGCGCGTTTCCTGGCGCTGCTGCCGTTCACCGACAACCACTGATCGACAGGAGTTTTCCATGCAGATCATCCTGCTCGAAAAGGTGCAGAACCTGGGCTCGCTGGGCGATGTCGTCCGCGTCAAGGACGGTTATGCCCGCAACTTCCTGATCCCCAATGGCAAGGCGCGTCGCGCCACCGAGGCCGCGATCAAGGAATTCGAGGCGCGTCGCGCGGAGCTCGAGAAGGCGCAGGCCGACAAGCTCGCCGCCGCCCGCACCCAGGGCGACAAGCTCCAGGGCACGCGGGTCAGCGTGTCGCAGAAGGCGGGCGTCGACGGCCGCCTGTTCGGCTCGGTGACGAACTTCGACATCGCCGAGGCGCTGGGCAAGATCGGCTTCGCGGTGGAGAAGGCGATGGTGCGTCTGCCGAACGGGCCGCTGAAGATGGTCGGCGATCACGACGTCCAGGTCGCGTTGCACAGCGACGTGGTGGTCGAAGTCGTCGTCGCGGTGGTCGGCGAGAGCGCCTGATCGCCACCGCGCCGCGGGCGGGCCGCCCTTGACGGGCCCCTCGCCGGACGCTCGAGACGGGGGCTTCGTGCCCCCGTTTTGCTGGCGGCGTCCGCTTCTGCGCGCGGGTGTCCGCGCGGCGCGAAGGCCGTGTTTGGCGCCCGGCAGGGTGGGCTATAAGATGGGCGCCCCCTGGCGCAATCCATGAGCAGCGACGAACCCTCCTTCACCCGTGCACCGGCGCTCGATCCGCAGGTGGCCGCGCTGCGTGTGCCGCCGCATTCGATCGAAGCGGAGCAATCCGTCCTCGGCGGACTGCTGCTGGACAACCAGGCCTTCGACCGGGTCGCCGACCTGCTGCGCGAGGAGGACTTCTATCGCTACGACCACCGCTTGATCTGGCAGCAGATCGCGCGGCTGATCGAGCGCAGCCACCCGGCAGACGTGGTCACCGTGTTCGAGGCCTTGAAGTCGGTCGGCAAGGTCGACGAGGTGGGCGGGCTGCAGTACCTGAACGCGCTTGCTCGGAGACGCCCTCGGCGGCCAACATCCGGCGCTACGGCGAGATCGTCCGCGACCGCGCGATCCTGCGGCAGCTGATCGCGACATCCGACGAGATCGCGACGCAGGCGCTCAATCCGCAGGGCAAGGACACACGCCAGCTGCTCGACGAGGCCGAGTCGAAGATCTTCCAGATCTCCGAGGACGGCTCACGCGGCACCGCTGGCTTTCAGAATCTGCAGGACCTGCTGGGCAAGGTCGTCGAGCGCGTCGACGAGCTCTACAGCCGAGGTGCGGGCAGCGACGTCACCGGTGTGCCGACCGGCTTTGCCGACCTCGACCGGATGACCTCGGGCCTGCAGCCGGGCGATCTCGTGATCGTGGCGGGTCGGCCCTCGATGGGCAAGGCGCAGCCGCTGCACGCGCCGGTGCGCACGCTGACGGGCTGGGCGCCGATCGGCAGTCTGCGCGTCGGCGACGAACTGGCTTCGATCGACGGCCGGCCCTCGGTCGTGACCGGCGTGTACGAGCAGGGCGTGCGGCCGGTGTACCGGCTGCGCTTCTGCGATGGCCGCAGCGCGCTGGCCTGCGCCGAACACCTGTGGCGCGTGCGTCGCGGCGACAGCGGTCCGGCACGGATCCTCGAGACACGGGAACTGCTCGCGCGGATGCGTGCGGATCCGCGCGCACCGGCCTTCACGATCGATCGGCCGGACGGGCGCTTCGGCGGGCGCGATCCCCTGCCCACGCCGGCGCACGCGATGGGGCTGGCGCTGCGCGCGGCCTGCGCGGAGTCGGCCGGATCCCGACGCGACCCGATGGCCGTGGGCGGGTGGGCGGGAGGTGTCGACGCGCGACCCGCGGCCGACCCGGACCCCGATTCGGACCTCGCCGTGCGTGCGGCGACAGGGCTGCGCGTGCCGCGCGCCTATCTGGATGCCGGCCGTCAGGACCGGGCCGATCTGCTCGGTGCCTGGCTGGGGCCCTTGGTCGGGCCGTCCGGTGACGGCGAACGACCGCGCTGGCGCCTGCCCACGCGAGGCCTGGCCGAGGACGCCACCGAACTCGTCCGTTCACTCGGCGGGTGGTGCCGAGCCCAGCCGCAGGACGATGACACGGTGGAGCTCACCCTCGCGCTGCCGTCGCTGCCCGCGCTCTGGCCGGCGCTGCGCGCCGGCGAGGTGCCGCGACCGGCCCTGGTCTCGATCGAACCCGCCGGCGTGGCGCCCACCCGCTGCATCTCGGTGTCGCATCCGTCGCGCCTGTACCTCACCAGCGACTACGTCGTCACGCACAACACGGCGTTCAGCCTGAACATCGGCGAACACGTCGCGGTCGATCAGGGTCTGCCGGTGGCAGTGTTCTCGATGGAGATGGGCGCCACCCAGCTCGCGCTGCGGATGGTCTGCTCGGTGGGGCGACTCGACCAGCAGCGCCTGCGCACCGGCCGGCTGGTCGACGACGACTGGCCGCGGCTGACCAACGCGATCCAGAAGATGCAGGACGCGCAGCTCTTCATCGACGAGACGCCGGCATTGAACGCGCTGGAGCTTCGCGCGCGGGCCCGCCGGTTGTCGCGGCAATGCGGACAGCTCGGACTGATCATCATCGACTACCTGCAGCTGATGAGTTCGGCCAGCGCCGGCGAGAATCGCGCCACCGAGATCTCCGAGATCTCGCGGTCGCTGAAGGCGCTGGCCAAGGAGCTGAACTGCCCGGTGATCGCATTGTCCCAGTTGAACCGCTCGCTGGAGCAGCGGCCGAACAAGCGCCCGGTGATGTCGGACCTGCGCGAGTCGGGCGCGATCGAGCAGGATGCCGACGTGATCCTGTTCATCTACCGCGACGAGGTCTACAACCCGGATTCCCCGGACAAGGGCACCGCCGAGATCATCATCGGCAAGCAGCGCAACGGCCCGATCGGCACGGTGCGGCTGACCTTCGTGGGCCAGTACACGAAGTTCGAGAACTACAGCTCGGGCGCGGTCTGATCGCGCCGCGCGGCGCCGGTCCGCCGGGCGCCGCACGGCCCCGGCCGCGCGACAGCGGCGGGCCTGCCCTCAGAGGGCGTCGCCGGCGAAATCGGCCAGGCGTGAGCGCTCCCCGCGCTGCAAGGTGACGTGACCGCTGTGGGCCCAGCCCTTGAAGCGATCGACCACGTAGGTGAGGCCGGACGAGCCCTCGGTCAGGTACGGGGTGTCGATCTGTGCGATGTTGCCCAGGCAGACCACCTTCGTGCCCGGACCGGCGCGGGTGATCAGCGTCTTCATCTGCTTGGGCGTGAGGTTCTGCGCCTCGTCGATGATCAGGAACTTGCTGACGAAGGTGCGCCCACGCATGAACGACAGCGCCTTCACCTTGACCCGGCTGCGGATCAGGTCCTGGGTGGTGTTGCGACCCCACTCGCCGGCGCCGGAGTCGCCGTGGTTCAGCACCTCGAGGTTGTCCTCGAGCGCGCCCATCCACGGCTGCATCTTCTCTTCTTCGGTGCCGGGCAGGTAACCGATGTCCTCGCCGACCGGCACGGTGGCGCGCGTCATGATGATCTCGGTGTAGCGCTTGCCCTCGATCGTCTGCGCCAGGCCCGCCGCCAGCGCGAGCAGGGTCTTGCCGGTGCCCGCCTGGCCGAGCAGCGAGACGAAGTCGATCTCGGGGTTCATCAGCAGGTTCATCGCGAAGTTCTGCTCGCGATTGCGCGCGGTGATGCCCCAGACGGCGTTCTTCAGGTGGGCGTAGTCGCGCAGCGTCTGCAGCACCGCGGTGCGGCCGCTGATCTCGCGCACCTGCGCGGCCAAGGGCATCTCGCCGTCGAGGTACACGAACTGGTTCAGCAGCAGGCTGCCCACGACGGGGCCGTGCACGCGGTAGTACGTGTAGCCGCCCTGCTGCCAGCTCTCGACCCCCTTGCCGTGCTTCTCCCAGAAGTTCGCGGGCAGCGCGAACGTGCCGCTGTAGAGCAGGTCGGTGTCCTCGAGGACCTGGTCGTTGCGGTAGTCTTCCGCGGGCAGCCCGAGCGCACGCGCCTTGATGCGCATGTTGATGTCCTTGGACACCAGCACCACCTCGCGGCCCGTCTCGGCCTGCTGCAGCGCGCGCACCACGCCCAGGATCTGGTTGTCGGCCTTGCCCGCGGGCAGGGAGTCCGGCAGCACCGCCGCGACCGCCTGCGTCTGGAAGATCAGGCGGCCGGTGGCTTCCCGATTGCCCAGCGCCGACAGCGGCACGCCGTCGTCGATCCGGTCGTGGGCCGCGGCGATCAGCGCGTCGATCGAGCGGCTGGCCTGGCGTGCGTTGCGCGCGACCTCGGACATGCCCTTCTTGTGGCTGTCGAGTTCCTCGAGCGTCATCATCGGCAGATAGATGTCGTGCTCGGCGAAGCGGAACAGGCTCGTCGGGTCGTGCATCAACACGTTGGTGTCGAGCACGAACAGCTTCGCGGCATCGGTCGCGCCCGCGCTGGCGGGCGTGTCGGCGGCCGGCGCGCGAGCGGCTCGCACCGTCTGGGCGCGCGGGGCCTCCGGGGTGCGGGTGCGCGCGACCGGGCGGCGGGCCGTCGGCACCGGCTGGGGAGTGCCTGACGCGGGCAGGGCGACGATGGCCGCCGGCGCGCTCGGGGCCTCGTGGCCGGGCTGCGGCGCCGCCGCTTTGCCGGTGCGCGCTCGGCCACGGCGGGGTGCGGCGACGGCCTCGAGCGCCTGCGGTGCCGAGGGCAGTGGCACCGCGGCCAGCGGCGGCGTCTCGGGGGCCGCCGGGGCGGCGCGCTCGGTCGGCCGTGCTCGGGCCTTGCTCAGCGTGGAGAGATCGAGCAGGGTGCCGGGTTTGGTGGGCGCTTTGGGTAGGGGCATGCGGCGGGCGCGACCGGAGTCGCTTCAGGCAGGAGGGGCTGTCGGGCGCGCGGCGGCGCGGACAGCGGCGGCGCGGGGCGCGTCCGGGAACGGGGCGGGGCGTGTGGGTGGGCGCTGCAACGGGCTCAGGGCTGTCAGAGCGACTGCACGAAGTCGAGCACCTCGGCGGCATGGCCGGCCACCTTCACGCCGCGCCATTCGCGCACCAGCACGCCCTGGGCGTCGATCACGAAGGTGGAGCGTTCGATGCCACGCACCTGCTTGCCGTACATGTTCTTCATCTTGATCACGCCGAACTGGCTGCAGACGGCCTCGTCGGCGTCGGAGAGCAGCGCGAACGGCAGGCCCAGCTTCTGGCGAAAGCCCTCGTGCGACTTCAGGCTGTCACGGGACAAGCCCAGCACCACCGCGCCGGCCTTCTCGAAGGCGGGGCACAGGTCGCGGAAGTCGGCGCTCTCGTTGGTGCAGCCCGGCGTGTTGTCCTTCGGATAGAAGTAGATGACGACCTTTCGGCCCCGGTGGGCCGACAGCTTGAATTCGCCCGCGGTGGAGGCCACCGAGAAGTCCGCCACCGCTTTTCCGACCACTGCCGTCACCGCTTCGCTCCTGATCACGCGGGGCCCCGGGCGGGCCGCCACAGCGTGACGATCGACGATAGCACAGCCCGGCGGCGCCCCTCAGCCGGCGGCCGGCGCGAACAGCGCGGCCAGGACCTGTCGTCCTTCGGACATCAGGATGTTGTAGGTGCGGCAGGCCGCGCCGGTGTCCATCATCTCGACGCCGATACGCCGGCCCGACAGCGCCGCGTACAGCCGCGGGTGCACGAAGCGCTGGCGTTCACCGGTGCCCAGCAGCACGAGCTCCGGCTCGAGCGCGAGCAGCGACTCGAACGCGGCCGCGTCCAGGGCCGAGACGTCGGGCACCGGCCAGGCCTGCACCGGGCGCGCGGGCATCACCAGCAGCGGGTGCGAGTAGCGCGCGCGGTTGACCTCCAGGAAGCCGGGGCCGTAGCCGGTCAGCGCGTTGCGGGAGGTGTCGACCAGGGACTGGAGCTTCATCAGGCGGTTCGGGCGTCGGATCTAACGTACTGATTATGCTACGATTACAGGTTCTTCACAGGGAGCCTTCGTCATGACTTCGCCGCGCGAGTTTTCTCGCATCAAGCGCTTGCCGCCGTACGTGTTCAACATCACGGCCGAGCTCAAGATGGCCGCCCGTCGGCGCGGCGAGGACATCATCGACATGAGCATGGGCGATCCCGACGGCTCCACGCCGCAGCACATCGTCGACAAGCTCGTCGAAGCCGCCACCAAGCCGGACACGCACGGCTACTCGGTGTCCAAGGGCATCCCGCGCCTGCGCAAGGCGATCGCCGACTGGTACCGGCGCCGCTACAACGTCGAGATCGACCCCGAGACCGAGGCGATCGTCACGATCGGCTCCAAGGAAGGCCTGGCCCACATGATGCTGGCCACGCTCGACCGCGGCGACGTGGTGCTGGTGCCCAACCCCAGCTACCCGATCCACATCTACGGCGCGGTGATCGCCGGCGCCGAGACCCGCTCGGTGCGCATGACCCCGGGGGTCGATTTCCTCGCCGAACTGCAGCACGCGGTCGAGGACAGCAACCCCAAGCCCAAGATGATGATCCTGGGCTTCCCGAGCAACCCGACCGCGATGTGCGTCGACCTGCCGTTCTTCGAGCGGGTGATCGAGATCGCGAAGCGGCACAACATCATCGTCGTGCACGACCTCGCCTACGCCGACATCGTCTTCGACGACTTCCGCGCGCCCTCCATCCTCGAGGTGCCCGGCGCTCGCGATGTCGCCGTCGAGTTCTTCACGATGAGCAAGAGCTACAACATGGCCGGCTGGCGAATCGGCTTCATGGTCGGCAACAAGGACCTGGTCGCCGCGCTCGCGCGCATCAAGAGCTACCACGACTACGGCGCGTTCACCCCGATCCAGGTGGCCTCGATCGCCGCGCTCGAGGGGCCGCAGGATTGCGTCGAGGAGGTGCGCCAGAAGTACCAGCGTCGCCGCGACGTGCTCGCCCGTGGCCTGGTCGACGCCGGCTGGCCGGTCGAGGTGCCCAAGGCCTCGATGTACATCTGGGCCGAGATCCCCGAGCCCTATCGGGCGATGGGCTCGCTGGAATTCGCCAAGAAGCTGCTGAACGAGGCCAAGGTGGCGGTCTCGCCTGGCGTGGGCTTCGGCGAACTCGGCGACACCCACGTGCGCTTCGCGCTGATCGAGAACGAGCAGCGCATCCGCCAGGCGGTGCGCGGCATCCGCGACATGTTCCGCAAGGACGGCCTGATCAAGATGGCCGCCTGACCCTTCCTCTCCCGGCGCGCCCGGCAGCCCCCGGGCGTGGGCGCGCGTCGTCACAGGACACATCATGAGCGTGGAAAAGTTCGGGCCGGTGCGTGTCGGCCTGATGGGCATCGGCACCGTCGGTGGCGGCACTTTCGAGGTGCTCACCCGCAACCAGGCCGAGATCACCCGTCGGGCCGGCCGGCGCATCGAGATCACCCGTGTCGCCGACCTGGACACGGCCCGCGCACGCGCGCTGGTGGGCGAGCGGGCGACGGTGGATGCCGACGCGCGGGCGCTGGTCGCCGATCCCGAGATCGACATCGTGATCGAACTGATCGGCGGCTACGGCATCGCGCGCGAGCTGGTGATGGCCGCGATCGAGAACGGCAAGCACGTCGTCACCGCGAACAAGGCGCTGCTGGCGGTGCACGGCAACGAGATCTTCGCGGCCGCCTCGCGCAAGGGCGTGATGGTGGCTTTCGAGGCCGCGGTGGCCGGCGGCATCCCGATCATCAAGGCGCTGCGCGAGGGCCTCACCGCGAACCGCATCGAGTGGATCGCCGGGATCATCAACGGCACCACGAACTTCATCCTGTCGGAGATGCGCGACAAGGGCCTGGCCTTCGAGACCGTGCTCGCCGAGGCGCAGCGCCTGGGCTACGCCGAGGCCGATCCCACCTTCGACATCGAGGGCGTCGACGCCGGCCACAAGATCACGATCCTCTCGGCGATCGCGTTCGGCATCCCGGTGCAGTTCGACAAGGCGAGCATCGAGGGCATCACCCGGCTGCAGAGCGAGGACATCCGCTACGCCGAGCAACTCGGCTACCGGATCAAGCTGCTGGGCATCACGCGTCGTCGCGTCGGCGCCGATGGCCGCCAGATCGGCGTCGAGCTGCGGGTGCACCCCACGCTGATTCCCGAGCGCCGCCTGATCGCCAACGTCGAGGGCGCGATGAACGCGGTCTGGGTGAAGGGCGACGCGGTCGGACACACGATGTACTACGGCAAGGGCGCCGGCTCCGAACCCACCGCCAGCGCGGTGATCGCCGATCTCGTCGACGTCGCCCGGATGTTCACCGCCGACCCCGACAACCGGGTGCCGCACCTGGCCTTCCAGAGCGAGTCGCTCTCCGATCTGCGGGTGCTGCCGCTGGGGGAGGTCGAGACCGCCTACTATGTCCGGCTGCGCGTCAAGGACGAGCCCGGCGTGCTGGCCGACATCACCCGCATCCTGGCCGACGCCACGATCTCGATCGACGCGGTGCTGCAGCGCGAGCCGGCCGAGGGCGAGAACCAGACCGACATCATCCTGCTCACCCATCGCACGATCGAGAACCAGGTCAACGGCGCGATCGCGCGGATCGAGGCGCTGCCCACGGTGCTCTCGAAGGCGGTGCGCATCCGCCTCGAAGACCTGAACTGAGGCCCGGCATGCGTTACGTGTCCACGCGCGGCGGCCTGGCGCCGGCCGGGTTCAGCGAAATCCTGCTGGGCGGCCTGGCGCCCGACGGCGGCCTGGTGGTTCCCGAGCACTACCCCCGCGTCGACGAGGCCACGCTCGCGGCGTGGCGCGAGCTCGACTACCCCGCGCTGGCCTTCGAGGTGATCCGCCGCTTCGCGACCGACCTGCCCGAGGCCGACCTGCGCGAGCTGATCGCGCGCACCT
>WBZM01002116.1_pt1 | contig 17630 bp, 9 predicted proteins | sample 5204271 | NCBI WGS metagenome assembly WBZM01 (sample SAMN12344346, study PRJNA552823) | activated sludge metagenome | biome: Activated sludge suspended growth; feature: Nitrification reactor; material: Wastewater; isolation source: activated sludge from nitrification reactor of wastewater treatment...
TAAGAGATTCGGGTAAACAAAAACATAATTCCGTTATAGTATAAGTAGAATCTTCTGATAGTGGTACGATAGTCTCCGATTGACTATCGTACCACTATTGGCGACTATAAAACTTCATAGATTTGGAGGCAGTTCAATCACTGAAATTACAATGTAATTCCTTTAAAAAGGCTTAAAAAGCCTCACCCATAGCTGGATGAAAGAAGTTTTGGAGACCCATACAGATGATCATGGAGTTAATAAATTTATTAAATTTTAGAGGTCAAAATTTTAATAAATAAATTAAAACCAGGGTTAATAAATTTATTACTTTTTGAAGTGGCAAAGCCCCTTGCCGGTAGGCGCAAATGCCTTTAGCCCGTCTCTTGCGTAAGCAAGGTACAGGCAGGCTAACCCAGCCCCGCGTCTGGGGTTGGCTAAGACATAGCTAACTTTTATAGTTAGCCGGCTATCGCTTTTGATAACCCGCGGAAGGCACCAATAGTATAGGTTAACACTTGCATTAACCCTCCAACAAGCAAAAGACCACCGGCCACATAGGCCCCGGTTTTTACAATCTTTCCAGGTGTGCTATTCAAAATAGAGTTGAAGAACCCCTTTATTTTTTTCATTAAATTGCTCATAAAATTTCTTTTTATTAGTTGAATAAATAAAAATCAAGCACCGGTTTTCGGTGCGCCATTATTCAACCTGGCGTTTTGAAGAGATGGGGTACGAGCGCCTTTGGAAACACAAATCTACCAATATTTCCGCATTTGAAAAAATAAGAATGAAATTTTGCATTCCTTCGACTATCTCCGCTGAAAGTAACGAAAGATAGGAGCGCGCGTTCCAGGTCGATGTGCCCTGCATGGCTCTTTTTGTGCGACGCTTATAAGGAAAATAAGGATAATACCGGGTTAGATATTTTCTTTTATACGCTCATACATATCGCAAAGCTTTTGTATCATGGCTCTATACAGTTCTTCGTCAGTTGCAGTTTCTAATAGTCCGATTCTTTCTTTACAAGACTTATATCTTTCGGCAAAACTCGTTTCCGATAAATGTTCAGACAGTTGTCTCAAATCACTTAATACAAAAAGCGGGGCTACGACGTTCTCCGTTGCAGGGATAGCAAGAACAGTATTTACGAGAACCTCAAACAGTTTCAGGCTTTTCTTTCCTTTCAAATCATTCGGCTCAGCACCGTGTGCAAGCAATGTTTTTCTTAACCCGTCTTCATTCAGATTTTCAATAAGGTACTTGTTAAGGGAACTATACGCTTTAAAAATCTGCTCCCTGTCATGAAGTAGAATTGGCGGTCTATAGTATTCTTTTAAATTATTGATATCCAGTTTAGATATTGGGATTGAAAAACGCTGTTCACTTGCCGTTACACAATCATCGAATAATTCAAAAACTCTCTGCTCGTTATCAGATTCTTCAAAGCTAATTTCAATTTGTCCCATATAAAATTTAGATGCCACATCATGGTCGGATTCTATATTGCTTGCCTGAAACCTTTTTAAGTGCCTCCACATTTCAGGGTCTCCAAGATCATCCAATAAGTCGCCCAACCAAAAGAAAATATTACCATTTCTATTGATGCCAAATCCGTAACGAAATATACTTTCCCCATTATGGTAGATGTTGCCGGATGAAAAAGAGTGCAGCCTAACTTTATAATCGGGATGAAAGTTGTAGTAAAGCAATATATCCTTATCGAAAAAAACAGGATTGAGAAAGCCTTTATTCCAATCCCTATACAGCCCTGGTATACTGTAAAAGTCCCTTGCATCATATTCAAATCCTAATGACGAATAAGCAGGAAATTTCTCTCCAGACCCTGGTAGCGCTAACATAGCACCACTTCTTTCATCAGCCTCAAGCTTTTCAAAGGATTGTTCCAAGATTTCGCTTGAAGGAGTGCTTACTATTTCTGTAGTATTACAATTTTTACATCTCAATGATATTTCTTGGAATTTCAATATTTTCCCGTTCTTTTCCAACTGATTCTCCCCAAATTCTATAAATCTGAACTCCCCACATTTTTTGCAGCTAAGAGGATTGTTGATCGCCATTTACTTGCATTTATATTTAAAGTTAAACTCTTTTTGAAAGTGTATGCACGCTTATGTTCTTTGTTACTTATAACATTTAGCCTAACTACTATGGTAAAACACCTGTATCTCCTCCTTTAATTCTTCTATTTCCTCCTTAAAAGAGCCAAGGCCTTCAAGCGTCTCAGAATAAAGTTTTTCATCCTTGGCAGACAAAGGATTGCCCAACTTAGATATTTGCAAATTAAGATCCTTCATGTAGCCCTGCAATTGTGGGTTAACATAATCTGCCATTTTGTGAGAATACTCATCCAAAGCAAGGGAATACTGCTCTTTGCTTTTGTCTAAAAATTTTGAATAGCTATACTCTGCTTGCCTCATCAGATTATTTATTTTTTCAGCTCTTCGACTTTCTTCCGAGAGAACCCAACTTCCGAAAGCTGCTAAGAAGAAGGTAGCTACGGCGTACGACGGATTTAAAAGAAACATTATTAGAGTCGAGGCCAAGCCAATACCGAGTGATTTTGAAATGTCAATTTCCGGTGTAGCAATATTCTCGATCTCAGTGAAATCAATAACATAATTCCCATCATTATAAGTAATACTTTTAACCTCACGCAAATTATCGTTAAGCCAGTTATCAAGAATAACTTTTAAATTTTGAGCACTGGTTTGAAGTTTTAAATTGCTTTCTTCAATCGCTATTATCGCATACTCCGTCAACTTATCCTTTATGTAAGAACCACCTGGCAAATCATACTGCTTTGGCCACCCGTTAAGTTCTTTTCTAAGTTTGGCTAAGCCTTCATGAAGTCTTGCGTCAAGTTCTGAATATATCGCCCTCCGTATGTCCCGCATTTGCCCATTAAATATTTTTTGTAGTGCAGGGATTTTCGACTGGAGCGTCTGCAAAGCTGCTGACAATCGAAGGCTTTCACCGCCATTTAATTTCCGGGTATTCAATATACTTTGAAAATCGTTTAAAGCAAGAACCAATTTTTTGAGACAATCATTGAGTTTATATATCCCGTATTTATTGTTTGAAAGTATAAAGCTCCACAGTTCATTTTCAAATTCGGACATGGCATTGTCAACTTTATCTGCCAGTCGCTTTTTCAATCCTTCTTCAGCACTGACGAAATAAACACGTTCATTTACCTTATCATATAATGAATGCTCAACTAAATCTTCAACTACCCTCGCTTTTAGGCTACTTTTTACAGTTGGCTTTAGAAAGTTAACTTTATTGAATAATAGAAAAAGTCGTTGATTCTCCTTTGCAAAGCTTTCTAAGTCTCTCTTGTAATCCATCCGAAAGCTATATCCTCCTGTTGCTGCGTTAGATCCGTCAATTACGTAGATAACTGCATTGGCGTTCTTCAAAGAATCTCTGGAATATCCAGCCACAATCTCGCTTGGGTCGTCCAACCCCGGTAAATCATAATAGCAAACGCCTTTATCTAATTGTTTATTTATGAGATGGATGGATATAAGGGTTACCTTTTCTTTATTTTTAGGATTGCAATCTTTGTCTTGCGATGCGTATTTCTTTACGATTGACGGAGAGTATTTGAGACTTATCTTGTCTTTATCTTGAAAATAGACTTCAACTTTTTCTTCTTTGCCCGCAATTATTTGAATCGGAACACCGGTTGTTTGATAAATTCCAGTAGGGGAAACCTCCTTTTTAGCGACAAGAGCATTGATTAAAGAGCTTTTGCCGGCCCGGGATGGACCAGCTATCGCCACCCTGTAAATCGAAGATTCGATATCATCCTGAAGTTGTTTGGCCTTAGTGATTGCGGATTCAAACGAAAAGCTTTTCGTTACGTTTTCATATTTCGTAATCAACGCTTTTGTCTTGTCCTTTAAGTCAAAATAAATGCCTGGTTTGGCCTTTTGCTTTTTGGCAGGGTATATTGTCTTAACGTAAGCTCTTATTGTTTTTTTAAAATCACCGGAGAAACAGCAGGAAACAGATATATCTAAAGTTATCGATTTCTTAATCAGCCAATCTGCTTTGGTTTTATTCAGATAAGCAACCAAGTCAGAATCGATCCACTGGTAATAAAAAACATTGCTGGATACATCATATATGGCGAGCATAACCGGTAAATTGTTCTGAAGCCATTCCTGTATTTTATGGACTTTCACAACATATTTTACAACCTCTCCTTGAATTTTAGCGGAGCCTACCGACTTTAGTTGGACAAAAAAATTAAGCCCGGTTGGAGTGGCACTCTTAGTGCCGTTAATCGTATCGTTTATTGAAAACAGACCGTCAATTCCATAGTCTTTCTGATTCCAACTTCCCACAACTGTCCACGGCGTGAACAAATCTTCAAATACCCGCTGTGATTTCCATTCGTTTTGATGTTCCTCTGGTATTTCTGTCCTTTTTGGCATAACGCATTAACTGTTCAAGGATAAAGTAACTAAAATTATTACAACGGGATAAGCTATTTGGACATATTGTTGATTCGAAGTAACGCGGTATTGAGTATTACCTTAATTCTAATAATCCCAATTTGAGTGACTAACTGGTAGACTATTAAGCTCCTTTTTGTAGACCCGCCACTGAGGTAAAAATTTATCCATGTGCGAAACGAAGTTGTCATTATGGTGTCGTTCCAAAAGATGAACCATTTCATGTACTATAATATAATCCAAACATCTTAATGGTTTCTTCACCAACTCAAGGTTTAGCCAAATTCTTTTTGCTTCAATATTGCATGTTCCCCATTTGGTTTTCATTTGCTTTACGCCCCACTCGTTCAGCTTTAATTTCATGGTACGTTCCCATTTTTCCACCAGTTCAGGAATCTGCTTCTTTAGTTCGTTGCGAAACCATTCGTTCAAAATCGCTGCTCTCTGTTTTGTTGTGCTGCCGGCGCGGATATATAGCTCAATCTTTTTATGCTGTAACACAACTCTTGGTGTAGCATCGTCCTCTATCACTTTAAGTAAGTACCTTCTACCGTTGAAGTAATGGCTTTCACCTGAAACAAATTCTCTCATCGCTTCCCTGTCCTGTCCTGTAAAATTTCGCTGATGTCTTTTTATCCAGCCTAATTTTGAAATGGCAAATAATCGTATCGCTTCGTCATTAGTTCTTAATGGAGCTGCTATACGAACTCTGCCGGTCGGTGGATATACTGCTAAGTGAAGATTTTTAATATCCTTCTTGACAACATCAATAGTAATATTTGCAACCGTGATACGTTCCAACTCAATAGTCGATTTGATTTTTTACCAGTTCAAAAACTTTATCGCATTCTCCATTGTCCCCAATAATTTTTTTGATTGCGTTTTTCACTTCACGCTCCTTAATTTTGTTTCCTCGCCAGTCGTCTTTCTTTGTTGCTGTTATTTCAGCATCCAGCGCAAGCGTCAATTTCTCATCACGATTAAGATTATCAAACAATGCCCGCTTCGCTTTTGACGTTAAAGATTTAGGATATGAAGAAGATGTTTCGGGTTTTGTAATTCGCTTTGTGAGTTCAACAATTTTCTCCAGATATTTTTTGTAGCTCAACGCTTCATGTTTCCGCGCTTTTATCACTTCGTCCAATAGCACCGACATTTTTTCAAAGTAAATTGGATTGGTTGGCGATTCATCAATTATCAATCTGCGTATGTTGTTTTCAATAGTTTCAGCAACGGCCTCTTTATTTTTCCGAATGGAGTTTGGGAGACTGTCAATGGCATCTTCACCACGTTCTACAATTAACTGCACCAACGTCAAATCATCAAAAGCAGAAATTTTTTCACTCTCCTCTGCACTAATGTATGTATCTATTAAATGCCGCATTGCCGGCTCGTATGCTTTCAAATCAATGTAGTCGCCACTTGCTAATTTTATTTCTGCTCTTAGGTTTTCAAAATATTTCACATCATTTTTAATCAGCTCAATCTCTTTCGCAGAATATCCAGCCGCTTCCATTTCGTTTGCAATGTTTGCATAAGCACGTATCAACGTTACGGTCTGTTTGTATAACGCAATTCGTTTAGGTTCGTTATCTTTTAAGTCATCAGCATTCTCAGTATTACCACAGAAATATTTTCTGTATGCTAATTGGTCTTTGGGTGCTGCTACCGGTTCAACTAACGCTTTGATACTTTCCAATGCATCGTCTAATCTTTCTCTGCCTTTTTTCAACCTGTCACTCAGTAAACCTTCCACATCTTCCTTCTGATAACCGTCAAATGCTTCGGTAGTATAATCATCAATTGATTTTTCTAAACTTTTGAAAAGGTCTTTATAGTCAATAATATAACCATACTCTTTATCCTCTCCATCTAACCGGTTTACCCTGCAAATTGCCTGAAACAAACCGTGCTCCTGCATTTTCTTATCGATGTAAAGATAGGTTGCTGCTGGGGCATCAAAACCTGTAAGTAGTTTATCTACCACGATAAGCAATTTCATTTGGGCTGGCTCATCAATAAATTTCTCCTTGGCATCTTTCTCAAAAGAATCGGTTGATTTTCCGGCCAACATCTTTTGATAAATTTCATACTGCACTAATTTTTCTGTGTAGCCCTCACCGGTTTCTTCTCCCTTAATATCACCTGTAGTCGGAACAAATGATGTAATGATGGCACATTGCTTTAATCCGGCTCTTTGGAATAATTCGTAGTACTTGCACGCTTGGTAAATACTTCCTGAAACTAACATTGCATTGCCTCTGCCGTTTTGCAACCTGTCTCTGGTTTCCATATCTAACATTACATCGGCAACAATTTTTTCTAATCGTGATTGTGAGCTCAAAACTTTTTGCATGGTTCCCCATCGCTGCATCAATTCCGCTTTTGCATAATCCGTTAATGCTTTTGTTTTCGATTCGAACCACAAATCAATTTTGTCCTGAGAAGTAATATTCTGTTCAATGTCCCGGGCTTCATATCGTAAATCCAAAACAACCTTATCATGCACCGCTTCATCGAATTTGTAAGTATGAATGTATCTGCCAAACACATCCATGCTTGATTGCTTATCCTTTTTCAGCAATGGCGTTCCGGTAAAACCGATGAACAAAGCATCCGGTAAAATCTTTTCCATTGCTTTATGTAAATCTCCGCTTTGGGTGCGGTGGCATTCATCTACAAAAACAAAAATGTCGCCCTTGGCTTTAAAATTTGATGGAAGATTTTTCGAAATATCTTCAACGTAACCTACATAATCTGATTCTTCCTTACTCCCAAATTTGTGGATGAGTGAACAGAGAAGCCATGGAGATGTGGCATTTAATTTATCAATCAAAACGGCTCCTCCACTTTTGCCGTCTTGCGGCAAGCAGCGGAAAATTTTTTCTCCAACTCCTACAAATACTTTTTTAATCTGGTCATCCAACTCGTCACGGTCGGTAACTATCAGCACTCTTGCGTTACTAATATTTTCGTGAATCCATCTGGCAAGCCAAACCATAGTCAAACTCTTTCCACTTCCTTGTGTATGCCATATTATTCCTCCTTCGCGTTTTGCCACATACGCCTGGGCCGCCTTTACTCCGAAGTATTGATTGTGACGACAAAGTTTTTTGATTCCCTTGTCAAATACAATAAAATCGTGCAGCAACTCTAAAAATCTTTCCTTTTCACATAGCAGAAGTAAATGTTTGTCTAACGGATTTTCAATTTTTGTTTCTTCCTTCCAGGTAAGGTAGTGCTTTTCAGTTGTGTCAATTACGCCGTATCGCAAACCTTCGGTATCACTACCCGCCATTACCAACTGAATAGTGGCAAAAAACTGTTTGATGAAAATTTCCTTCTGGTTATCTAAGTTTTGGCGTATGCCTTCGGAAATTGAAACTGTACTTCGCTTCAACTCCAAAACACTTAATGCAATTCCGTTCACATACAGAACAATATCCGGTCGCTTTTGGTGTTGGCCTTTTACTGTTACCTCTTCGGCAATATAAAAATTATTTCGCTGTGGGTTTTTCCAATCAATCAATTCAACTGTCTGCTTATTCTTGCCGGCTTCTTCTTTTATGGGCACCCCGTAGCGCAAAAGTGAATACACCTCTTTGTTGATGTCGTATAAGCTTTCGCCATTGTTGGCGGCTTTGTTTAACTCATACAAAGCCCTGTTGATAAGCGCTTCACTGTAACCTTTTCTCTCGCTCAAATATTCACGTAATAATTCTTCCTCTACATTGCTGTTCCCTTCTCGTTCTTCCCAATTGCCCAAATAGGTATAGCCAAGCTGTTTTTGAAACAACTTTACTACGCGGTTTTGCGTGGCTCTTTCTATTTGTCCAATGTCGCTCATATCTGCTGGGTTAAAATGCCCAGATAAGTTTTATCATTTCAAAAATCTCCTTTTGTCTTGTTTCAACTTTATCTAAAGGGAAAACTCCGTCCTCTGTGGGGTCAATTTTGCTAAAATACACTTGAGGCGGTAAATTCTTTTTGTCAATTGAATCTATGTGTCCTACTAATAATTCATTCCAGATCAAATTACTTGTGGAGTAATCATCCTTTTTTAGAACGTAGTAATCATTATTGCTACTGAGATTCTGCTTGTCCTTAAGCAATAAAACCATTCCTAACTTATTTCTTACTGTATTAAACTGTGCCTCATCAAAAATCTTCTCGGCATTGGTGAATAACGCCTTATTCTTATCGTTAAAAGCGTAGATATGCTCTAAATGCATACCATAACGTTTCAAATTATTTTTATTGAACCGTTCTTCTATGTCCTGCATTGATTCCTTACAATATGATGGCTTATCAAGTTCAAATGCCAGGTGTCGGTCTATTCTCATCAGGACATACTTCGAAAAGTTAACCCATTTGTTTCTTACGTTTTGGAATAGTTCCCACTTATAGAGTTCCGCTATTGTTGTATAGGCTCCCTTATTGATGATATTTTCGTTCTCCAAATATTCGAGCAACACTGAATCAAAAACATCTTTCAATTCATTAAGCGTTTTATTCCGAACGTTCGGGAGTAATTTATAGATGAATGTTTGAAACGTATTGCTTTCATATTCATCGAGCAAACGGATTGTAGTGTGTAATTGCTCGAATTTCTTTGCTATGAACGTGATTTTCTCCTTTTCTTCTTTGTCATTCAAATTCATCGAAGCAATAATTAGCAGATACTGCTGGTTTTGGTCTAACAGTTTGTTGTAGATTAAATACTCGTTGCTGTAATCAGTTCTGATTTTTAAATGCAGTTCAGCGAAATATTTAAAATCATTTACAACCCAGTCATACAATTTTGCGTTGTCTTCGAACCGGCTATAGAAACTTAGGATTTTTTCGTTCTGATAAATTTCATAGTGATATTTGTCTTCGAATTTTTGATAATCGCTCTCTGTATCCGCGAATTTTGCCCGTAAATAGATTTTGAAAAAAGTATCTAAATCAATTTGGTTTTCAGTGCTGTTTTTTATTTGGCTGTTGTAATAAGCGTTTTGAAGTGCTACCCAAATTGCGTTTGCCTTCTCTTTATCTGTTGTTTTCAGGTTGCCGAGAAATTTACCCTTTAGAATTTCATACGGTTTTAATCCTAACCCTCTATCATTTACCACTTCAAAAATTGTTGCAACATTTTCCTGATGTTCAATTTTTATTTCAACAATGTTTAACTTTTCTAGAATGTAGAAAATATAGTATGTTAGTTTTACTACATCTATTGCAACAGTTCCGGTTGCCGGTTTGAAGAATTTATTGAAATAATTGGAGACGATGATGTAGTTCTCTACAATCTTTTTCTGTGTTTCCTCATTGGTTTTAATGGAAGTATCTCCTGCAAGAATTGCATTGAAATAATCTTGTCGGTTAGGGTTGTAAATTTTGTAATACTCTGCCTCGCCAAAATCATCCGCTTCGAAAATAAGTTTTGTTATAGTGTTTACACTTACAGTTTTGGTCGCATAGACATCGTTAGTTTGCACCTCCTCAACTAATTGTTTCAATTTTATTAAGATAATGAGAAACGTTGTAAGCCGTTGCTGTCCGTCAACAATGGAAAGATAATTTGATGTTTTGCAGGTTAAATAAGTATTCAGGAAATATGGCTTATACCTGCTGATTACATCATCTTTAATCTTTTTTGGTTCAGAAACATTCCTGTCCGTTAAATTGAATCTTAACTCAATATCACGAAGCAATGTTTCAACCTGGCTTTTATCCCACTTATAATCGCGCTGGTAAATATCAATGAAATAGCGCTCCTTTTTTAGGAAAACATCGTTAATGGTTTTTGCATTCGGAGTAATTAAACTCGTTACGATTTCTTGTTCAGCTACTTGTTCCGTTGCCATTGATATTATTTATGGTTAAGTAATCTTACCCTACCGGTGAGTAGGTTTTGCAGCATGCCCTGCTTCATAACTTTATACTTGGTCAATTTTTTTTTCAAACCTTTTATTTCAAAATCAATTTCAGTGAGTATGGTAACAATTCTATCTTGTTCTGGCTTGGGTGGGACAGAAACATGAACCTGCTTTAGGTTATTTTTTGAAACACCGTAAACTTTCATACCTGTTGCAAGCTTGTCAAATTGATTTTTAATGTATTTGGACTCATGCAAGTAACCTTTATATCCATTAACAAAAACGCCTTTTGTATCGCGAAGCAAAAAAGTGTGTAATCCAGATATGGCCTTCCGGTTATACAGATTTTTAACTTCAACACATTTTCCAATACCTGAATAATCTTCGGAAGCATCCGCCATTATTAAATCCCCTTCTTGAAGCAATTGATAATTCTTAAGCTTTTCACTTGAAATGGTAGGAAGTTTGGCGAAATTAAAATCTAAAAGATTAGTCCACTGCGTGTGAATGTCCCCGTAGTGAACATAACTAACCTCTTCCCCTTCTGATAATTCAGCCCGTGAGTAAGTTGCCGTATTCAAAAAAGTAAAAATCTCTCCATAAGTTTTCGCTTCCCAGTTCTTTTGAGGCGAAAGAAGTTTTTGCATCGCTGCCTGTTTGATGTTTTGTTTTTTTGCAATAAGTTTTTCTAAAGAAAAAATGAATGAATCGGTTTCAGATAAAACATTTGCAATAGCGGTTTGCTCTTCTTTGATTGGCGGAACAAGAATTTTTACTTTAGAAAGTGCTTTTCCATTGGTAAGTGCTCTTGTTGTATATGTGCTATTGGAAACAATTTCTTTTCTAACACCGGTCGAAGAAAAACAGTATTTTTTATACCTATCATCAAGTTTATCATTCTTAGGTCTTGCCCTTAATACAAACCCGCTAAAAACAGTATCTTTTAAAGGCCCAAGAACAACTGATGAAATTCCTACTTCTTGAACGGTTTCTGAAGTTCGCGTAAAAAATACATCCCCCTGTTTTGCTTCGTAATTTTTAATTTCTTGTTTGGACAGAAACACCTTTCCCAAAATATCTGATTCTGTTAGTGCCCTATTTCTGTAAACATCCATATAGTTTACAATCGGAGTACCGTAGCCGAAGTATCTTTTCTCTTTATTTAATCCATTCTTAAAATCAAATAACTCGCCCAATGGAATTGCTTCCCAGTCTTCCGGAATTATGCCTATATCAGTTTGTTTAAACCCCCTTAATATTTTCATTGAAATGCAATTTTGCCGAGGTGCGTATTTACTTTTTTCTCCAGGGCTTTCACGTCCTCAGCTAACTGTGTTAAAGTATCGCTGTAGCGTTCTACCAACTCATTTATACGTTGCGCAAGGCGTTGGCTTACCTTGTCCATTTCGCTTTGTACTTCGCGGTTAATGTGCATTAGCCATTTATCGTCTACAACCATTGTTTTGATTTCCTCTTTTGAAAGGCTTTTATATTTTACTAACAATTTTTTCTCCAACTCCTCTTGTGCCATCTTTATATGATTACTGGATTCTACCTGCTTTTCAGTTAGTGAAAGATATTTTTCCAAAACCGCCAATTCATCTAACTCGCTATCTAACTCGTTCTGCTGCGATGGTTTTTTGCCGTAGCTTACATAAGGTTCTGCGGCGGCAGCTTCATCCCGTTTATGGGTTTTCGAGAGTTCCTTAATCAATTCGCGTATCCGATGTTGCAGATTTACCTTCGTTATTTTTCCTTTATCATTTTTTACTTGCTCCAAGAAACCATCTTCACCACTATATTCTTCAACCATTTGTTCCATTGCACTTGTAATCTCATCACGGCTTACCTCTAAGCTTTCAATTGCTTCCTGTTCCTTCGGGAAATATTTTGAAATGAGTAATTGTTTCGGAATTATTCTGCCTTCCCAATCCTTTTTGTTATCAGCATAATTCACTTGGTTTCCGGCATCCCATCCGTCTGTAACAAGCGCATATACATCGTCTTGCATAACATCAGTCCAATAATCCATCAGGTATTGATAAATGTCGTAGTTATCTATTAGCTTTTTGCCTGTAAATGATAAAAGGAAATTTTCGGAGAGTGCGTGAATAATTTTTTTAGGCTTATCTCCTTTCCTTATCTCTTTCAGCATTGGTGCATTCCTTTTGTGCCAATTGACACATACACGGTTTATTTCATTTGCATATTCTGTAAATTCGGGGTGAGAAAAAATTGAAACACGAATAAAATTTTGCTCAATTTTCAATTTGTAATACCCGTTGCGTTCACTCTTTGCAAAGAGTTTATTTTTCATAGACGGATAAACCTGCCAGTAATTTTCCAAAGCATCAACATCCGCTTTCGGAATACCACCAAGCAAATGCGCTTCAATATCCTGTATGTCTTCCGGCTCCTGAGTATCAATGTAACGAGGTATGTTTAAGTTGAAATCATTTTTCTTGTCAGTAATTTCTGCATGAGAAACCAGCCGTGAATATTTTTCGATTTGCTTTTGGTTGTTGAACACATCTACAATCTTATGAATGTCTTGTTCGCGTAACCGATTCTTATTCCCATCTTTAATAAAGTCTTTGCTGGCATCAATCATAAAAATGCCTTTACGTCCTTCAGCATTTTCTTTATCAATTACAATAATGCAAGCCGGAATACCCGTGCCGTAAAAAAGGTTTGCCGGTAAACCGATAATACCTTTGATGTAACCTTTGCGAATAAGGTTTTTTCGTATTTCACCCTCGGCATTACCTCTAAATAATACACCGTGAGGCAAAATAACCGCACCTTTACCGGTGCTTTTCAATGAGCGAATAATATGAAGGAGAAATGCGTAATCTCCATTTTTGATAGGCGGAACTCCATCTTCAAAACGTTTATGCAAATCATTAGCCGGGTCAAGTCCGTTACTCCAGCTTTTGTTGGAAAATGGCGGGTTGGCAACTATGTAATCGAAGGTCTTTAGTTGTCCGGTTTTTTCATTTAAAAAAAGTGGTTTAGCCAAAGTATTTCCCTGAAGAATCTCGGCAGAATCATTGTCGTGCAAAAACATATTCATCTTAGCCAATGCCCGGGTAGCATTATCCATCTCCTGCCCGTATATGCTAATCTTAATAGGGGCTTCATCTGCGGCTTTTAAGAGCAGTGAACCACTTCCGCATGCACAATCGTACAAACTTTCGTTCGCACTCTTGGCGTTAGTAATTCCAACTACTTTAGCAATTACACGGCTTACTTCCGCCGGTGTGTAGAATTGTCCTTTGCTTTTTCCTGATTCTGTTGCGAAGTGCCTCATCAGGTATTCGTAAGCATCGCCTAATATATCATCCCCCTCAGCGCGATTCTTACTAAAATTTAGCTCGGGATTTTCAAAAATAGAAATGAGGTTGGTAAGCCGGTCAACCATTTCCTTTCCCTTACCTAACTTTTCATCGTCATTAAAATCTGCAACATCAATTACGCCTTTTAAATCGTTTGCCTCTGCCAGCTTTGCGATAATTTTATTTATGCCATCGCCAATTTCTTTTTTCCCTTTCAGCTGTATCATGTCGTTGAAACTTCCGCCCTTCGGAATTTCAATCAAAGCATTTTTATCACCGGTGTATTTGTCAGAAACATACTTTACAAATAAGAAAACCAATACATAATCTTTGTATTGGCTTGCATCCATTCCACCACGTAATTCATCACAGCTCTTCCATAGTGAGCTGTATAATTCAGATTTCTTTATTGCCATTTAGTGTGTGTATTGTAGAGAGGCGAAATATAGATATATTCTCATCAAACCGAGCGCTTTGTATATTAAATTATACAACACTTATAAAAATGGCTACCTGCTAATTGATTAGATGGCACTCCAGATTGGGATTTGCATTATGTAAAGCAGAAATGATATCATACTTTCGACTCTAAACCAAAATCAAAACTTATAGATAAAGCCAAGGGATAACTAAAACTCTTAATTAAATAACAGCGTTAGCTGTATTTTCTCTCCGAGACGAAACCGCGAATTTCAAAACAACCGGGAGAATATGCAGGAACGCCCCATTCGGGGTGCTTCCTCATTATTCTTATCGGTTGTGGCGCTTCGCGGTGCCCGTCTCGGTTAAGGTAGTGAGTTCTGGCACCCTTCTCTTTTTCTATGGTATTAAAACGACCCTTATGAAAAAGAAAATTTTATCCAACGGCCTTTCAATCGCCTTTAGTTTTTTCATCCTTTTATCATCGGCCCAGGTACCCCAGGCATTCAACTATCAGGCTGTTGTTCGAAACTCAAGTGGTCAAGTGGTAGCCAATCAACCAGTAAATTTTCGAATAACAATCCGACAAGGAGGTGTCACAGGAAATGTTGTTTATAAAGAAAACAACCTTGACACCACTAACGAGTTCGGTCTTTCCTCCTTTGCTATCGGAAATGGAACTGTCATAGCCGGTAATTTCTCTCTTATTAACTGGTCCTTGGGTGTCTATTACTTACAAGTAGAGTTAGATGCAACCGGAGGCACCAATTTCAGCGACATGGGAATACAACAATTGCTTAGTGTTCCTTATGCACTCTACGCAAAAACTTCAGGAGGTGGCGGAGGAGGTAGTGGACATACCGGACCAACAGGTCCTACTGGCGCGACTGGTAATACTGGTGCCACAGGGATAACAGGACAGATTGGAATTACAGGCCCTACTGGTCCAGGCGGTGGTGTCACTGGTGCGACCGGCCCAACCGGAGCAACCGGGCCGACAGGAGGCGGCGGTGGCGCGACTGGCCCAACAGGCGCTACCGGATTGAACGGCGTTACTGGTAATACAGGAGCAACCGGGCCGACTGGCCCAGGTGGTAGCGGGAACTGGACTGATTATGCAATCTTTAGCGAACGTCTTGCTTCCGGAAGTAATTCGACCACTACGCTTACCGATTCTGTTTGGTCGGTTCGGCAACTGAACAATAATGAATCATTAGCAGGAACAGTTATTAACCGCACAGGAAGTAACATCACCCTTCAAGCAGGAACCTATTATGTCCACGCCACTGCTAACTGGTCATGGAATATTCCTTACAATGCTATATATACATCCGGTTATTTCAATGCAATTGCCAACCTTAGGATCCGGAATACAACGAACAACACAACGCTAATTCTTGGCAGAAGTACTAAAGCAACGGACTTAAGACAAAGTATAAATGGTGGGGTATTAACTGAACCTTATAACCAGGAATTGGAAGGAACATTTACAGTTTCGGGAGTTACAACTATTTCCCTTCAACAATATCTTGGCTACTCTGTAAGTCCACCCAATACGGTCAACTTTTCAGCAGGTAATCCCGCCGGAACAGGAGAAGATGAAATCTATGCCGTGCTGTTCCTCCAAAAAATCAACTAACCCCTAAAACCCATTTTTATGAAAACGTCTTTTGCATTTCCTTTCCGGTTAAGTTTTTTATTCGCCGCTCTGCTTTCGCTTTTATCCGGTGAAGTCCTTGCACAAGCTGGTGATATAACTTCCTCAATAAGTTCTGCTAATCCGCCAATCTTCATTCAGGGAGCCACAGGTTTTGAAAACATTCTTACTATTTCCAATGCACCTGCTAATACGCTAACAGTATGGTTGTGTGTGCTGAACAATAACGACGAGATATTGGATTCAACCTTAGCTGAACAATCTGGCCCCGACTGGATCGATACCCTTGAAATGGGGGAACTTGACAGCAGTGCCACCCATTTAGAGGCCCATTTTTATGATGTCAATGAAGATTTACTCGACAGGTCAAATCCATATCCAATTAGCGTTAAACCGGAGCCGGACGCTATTACAAGCGGCATTATGGGTATTTCGGTGGATAGCATAGATGGTCAAGGCATGGCTTACCTGGAATTTTCACTAAGCCTTCCTGATTCATCGAGCGAAATTGCCAATAACATCATCGGTTTAGCTGGTAAATCATTTGGCTTTGACGAAAGCAATCTCATACTTAAAAGGCAATATGATCTGAATGATGCCAGCGTTTCAGGGGATGAAATGCTCTTTCAATACAAGCTAATAGCTTTCGGAATGGATGTAACTTCCAATGAAATAGACCTTACAGGCAGTTCAGATGTTTCGGTTACTTTAGATAATTCGCTTAACCCTGTCATTACAGGTCACTTTAGCCGCTCTAAAGAGTTTTTCAATTACGAAACCAGGGATGCTACTTTGCCTCTGCCTATTACGCCCGCTTCTATTTCAGTAGGTGCGGGTTTATCTGTTACCGGAGGAATATCGACTGATTGCTATATCGGTTTAGATGGAAGCGGCTTTGGCTTTGTTCAGGGGCCGAATGGTGAAAAGAGCAATGTTTCTATCGGGGCTAAGATTGAAGGTTCTGTCCGGGTTACGGCCAGCCTGGTCAGTAAGCATTTAGCAGGCATCAGGGCTTCATTAAAAGCCATAGGTACCATTGGGGTATCTTATGAATATCAAACGCTGCCAACCAATGAAAGCAGCTTTCATTTTGGTGGAAACCTGATGGTAAAGGGAACCGTAGAACTGACGGGTTTAGCTGGTGGGGTAAAACACCTGTTTTGTAGCTGGAATCCTTTTTCAAACTGTGAACCCAATAACACTATTCTTGATGGGGTAGTATGGCCTTATAATAATGGAGGCATACCAAGAAGTTTTGGAGGCGGTTTGCCAAGCGGATTAGATACTCTGTTCCATACAGGCTTACCCATTTTTTACAATATCAATAGCAGGTCGGATGCAGTAGACAGCGATTATGTGCTAAATACACCCGACCAAAACCCACAACCAGCCTTTGCCAGCCGTGGTGCAGGTATAGCAGTAGCATGGATTGAAGCAGATTCAGTTAGCAATCACCTACTGTTCTCGGTGTTAGATACCATTCAAAACAGGTTCAGTTTTCCGGTTGAAGTAGCGGAAAGTGATGTTATGCTGGCAGACCCTAAAGCGGCTATTGCACCGGATGGATCAGCTATTATCGTTTGGACACAAAGCAGAATACAGGCAAGCGATATAACAGGCTCTATGACCATTGATAGCCTTTTAGACGCATTGGATGTCTGGTATGCGGTTTATGACCCTCAAACGGGCGCTATAAGCGCCAAAAGCAAGATATATGATCCCGATGGAGGAGATTTACCTTCTTCCAAGCCCGGTATAGCCATCAGCGATTCGGGTAAGGCTTTAATAACCTGGTTAACCGAAGACACAACCGGAAATACGGACATATGGTATGCTGAATTAGAAAACAGTAATGGCATTTGGTATCAATCTACTCCTGATATTATCAACG
>WBZM01002118.1_pt1 | contig 17627 bp, 16 predicted proteins | sample 5204271 | NCBI WGS metagenome assembly WBZM01 (sample SAMN12344346, study PRJNA552823) | activated sludge metagenome | biome: Activated sludge suspended growth; feature: Nitrification reactor; material: Wastewater; isolation source: activated sludge from nitrification reactor of wastewater...
CTGCAAGAGTGACTTGTAAGAGCTTAGATCGGGTGGCCAGAAAACCAAGGATGAATCCAGAAATAGCTTTTCGGGCGACCTCAGACTGGAGAGGATCATCCAGTAGATCGGGAAGAAGGAATAGATGCAGATTAGCGCAACCGCGGCATACAAACCGACGCGGCCGGCAATCTGCTTCAGCGACTTGCCGTAATACCGCGTCGTTTTCCCGTGCGAGACTGAAGGTGTGGAGTCTGAGATTTCTCTTCCTGAGCCGCTAGAGCTATGCAACATCCGCACCGCTCGTGAACCAACGACGACAGCGGCAGCAGAGCGGGCTTGATTTTGAGTCGACATCGTCATCGTCCCTGCTTGGCCTCGTCGATCGGAAAAACCCTGAGGTAAATCAAGATAATGCTCGCCAACATCAAGAACGAGATGGTGGCGACAGCGGCCCCCCCTCCCAAGTCGAACTCGAGAAACGCTTTTCGGTAGGCCAACGTGGGAAGCGTCTCGGTTTCGTTGAGCGGTCCGCCCTTCGTTAGAAGCCAGATCACGTCGAACTTGTTGAACATCCAGATCCCTCTCAGGAGGATGACCACGATCAACACTGACCTCAATCCTGGCAGCGTGACATGCCAGAATTGCTTCATAACCCCTGCTCCATCGACCCGGGCCGCTTCATACAGTTGACCCGGAATGGATTGAAGGCCGGCAAGAACACAGGTCACGACAAACGGCGTCCAGATCCAAACGCTAACAAGGACAATAGTCGCCTTCGCGCTCGTTGAATTACCTCCCCAATCGAACATCCCATATCCGAATGACGCGAAGACACTCTTGAGAAGGCCGTAGTTGGGATCAAGAATCCACTGCGTGATGAGGCAGGCGACGACCGTCGGAAGAAAATACGGCACGATTGACAGCGCCCGCACGACAGTCTGCCCCACAAACTGCCTATTGAGGACGAGCGCAATGGTGACGCCGAGAACGACTTGCAGCACGATCGCCGAGATGGCGATCGTGACACCGTTTAACAGCGAGCCCCAGAACAGCGGCTCACTAAGAACCTTCACGTAATTGCCAAGTCCCACCCACTGCGGCGGGTCGATGAACGACGCCGCTGTGTAGAAGGAGAGCTTTATCGAATAGAGGAGAGGTCCGCCAACAATTGTACCGAGTACCAGTACACCCCCGATGAACAAACCGATGATTCGCCAGTCCTGTCGCATAGCCTCGGGCCTCTATTCACCAGTTCCGATGCTCAGCCAATTTTTCGGATTCGATCGGCGGCGGCTTTCACGCAGTCGCTTGACGACATGTTCTTAAGAACCCGATTTTGCAGCATCTCCGGCATAATGTTCGCATCAAAGACCTTGCACGGTCGCAGATCAAACGACGGACCCGTCATATCTATTGAGTTAAGAACCGTCTTGCTGTCTTCATCAATGAACGACTTCATCTGCTCCATCGTCGCCCAATGCTTCTGAATCATCGGATGATTTTTCCACCGTGGATCTTCGTAAATGTCCAATCGCGCCGGTTGGAAATTCATCCAGGCGGAGTGCAGCCAGCGAATATAGTGCGCGTCAATAAACCATTGTAGAAACTTAAAGGCCGCCTCAGTCTGCTTAGTCTTGTAAAGAATAAAGCCATCGAAGGCGAAGGACAGTGCGTTCTGCTTACCAGCACTGTCTGGAGAAGCGAAAATACCATACTTGTTTGCGAGGTCCGGATTGCGAGCTTCCAGCGCCTCGACTACGCGGCCCGAATAGACGGTATGCGCAACCTTTCCCGTCGCGAAAAGACTCATCAGCTCAGCATAGCTGACCGTGTTCATGCCAGCCGGCATCGTTTTATAAAGGTCGGCATATAGATCGAGAAAACGGCCGGTCGGTCCGGCATTCCCCGGCGCATCGAGAACGACGTTCCACTTGTCGTCATAAAACTTCGGCGCGTCTGCAAACAAGTTGCCGAAGCTCGCCCAGTTGGTGGCACTGTCACTCGCGAGCGGTATGACGCACCCCCCTCGCTCTATGTTGCCATCCTTCGCGACAGTCAGCGCCCGGCAATTCTCAAGGAACTCGGCCCATGTGTTGGGAACCTTCAGGCCCTTCTCCTGATACAGATCTTTTCTGTAGAAAACCGTCACCAAATTGTAGTCATAGGGATAGAACCAATTTTCTCCCTTATATGACCAGGTTCCCTGCTTCCCCCACGAATATTTTTTGACAAGATCCGTCAACGGCACGATGTGACCCGCCATCGCGTATTGCAAGATGTGCGCAATGTATCCCGCCGTGGCGATATCGTAAGGAGCGCCAGCATTGATGGCCGCCATCGACTTCGCATAACCACCACTAATCGGCGTCGAGTCGACGACGATTTTTACGCCGAACTTGCTCTCGTATTCATTGCACGCATCGCGCAAGGCCGATTGGCTCGCAGCAGTCGTTTCAGCGTTCAAAATGCGAAGCGTTACCCCGGACTGTGCGTTGACATAGGGCGCGGAAAGTGAGCCCGCGATGCCAGCCGCTGCACCAGCCGTCGTTTTGAGAAAACGCCGCCGATCGATGTCGCTCACGTTAGCCTTGGAACTCGGCGCGCCTAAGCTGAGCTTGTCCATGAAGTTCTCTCCCGTTGCCATTTTCGCCTTTCGTCGAGGTCCGCCTCAGTGTCTTGCCGCTCTCGCGCGAGAACAGGTGCAACTTCTCTTGAGACAAATTCACAAAAATTCGGTCGCCCGCCCTCAGCGCATCGTCCCGAGCAAATACCGCGCGGATTTTGTTGCCATCGATCTTACCCAGCACATAGGTTTGCGCGCCGATTTGCTCGACCAAGCCGACTACCAGCTCAAAAGCCGTGGAGGTTTCCGCGCGCTCGATGTGCTCGGGCCTAATGCCAAGCGTGACATCCCTTTCCGCTTCGGAGAATGACTGGGCAGGCAAGTTGACGCTCAAACCGCCGGAGCGCATTACGAGCGCGCCCCCGTCGCGCATCAACCCGCCATCAATCAGGTTCATCTCTGGAGACCCGATGAAAGTCGCCACGAAGGCGTTCGCGGGCCGATCATAAAGGTCAAGCGGACTGCCCGCCTGTTGGATGAATCCGTCACGCATGATCACGATACGATCGCCGAGCGTCATGGCCTCGACCTGATCGTGGGTAACAAATATCATCGTCGCGCCCAATCGGGCGTGTAGCGTCGCAATCTCCTCGCGCGTCCGGACCCGCAGCTTCGCATCAAGGTTCGAGAGGGGTTCGTCGAGGAGGAATACGTCGGGATCTCTGACTAACGCGCGACCAAGCGCTACGCGCTGCATCTGACCACCCGACAATTGGCGTGGCTTGCGCTCCAGCAGGGCCTCCAATCCGAGACTTGATGCCGCGCTGCGCACCCGACGATCGATCTCATGCTGTGGCGTCCTACGGACCCGAAGGCCGAAGGCCATGTTTTCGAAGACCGTCTTCTGTGGATAGAGAGCGTAGTTCTGAAAAACCATCGCAATGTTGCGATCTTTCGGCGGAAGCGCGGTGACGTCCCTTCCGTCGATCAGAATCTTGCCGGATGTGACGTCATCTAGACCGGCGAGCATTCGCAACGTCGTGGACTTGCCGCAGCCGGACGGGCCGACGAACACGACCAGTTCGCCATCGGCAATATCCAACGAAAAGTCCTGAACGGCCCACGGCCCTCGATCTCCTCCAAAGGATTTCGCGACATTCTGAAGAGTTACTCGCGCCATACAGCCAGACCTTCACGTTCTTCCCGGTATTTTCATTAATTGGCTAAACCAATTTGGCTGGACCGTATGTCGCGTGATGCGCGGTGTCAAGCAGCTCCAATCCCGCAATCATGCGCGACTCTTCGACGCGACCGGCAATCACGCTGCCCATCAACCGCGATCGGCATTTCATTTGGTTTGACCAATCTGGTCGTTCCACATATAGTTAGTGCGGCCCCGCACGGCGCGCGGCTATCTGACCCGCAGACTTCAAGGAAGCGTGATGGCTGGACCGTTGGCAGGTTATCGAGTGCTGGATCTTTCGAGAATCCTCGCGGGGCCTTGGTTAGCGCAGTTGCTGTCTGATCTAGGAGCCGAGGTTTGGAAGATCGAACGCCCTGGCACCGGCGACGATACGCGGCAGTGGGGCCCGCCCTTTCTGCGGAAAGACGGTGGAATTGATACGACCGAAAGCGCGTATTTCCTGAGCGCCAATCGCGGCAAGCATTCGATATGCGTCGATATATCGACTGACGAGGGTAGCGCCATTGTGCGCGCACTTGCCCAGCAAGCCGATCTCGTGATCGAGAACTACAAGGTCGGCGACATGGCGCGTTACGGCCTCGACTACGAGGCGCTTAAAAGGGTCAAGCCTGACATCATTTACTGTTCCATCACCGGCTATGGCCAGACCGGCCCGATGAAGGACGTCGCAGGATACGATATGGCCATTCAGGCCATCGGCGGCCTGATGAGCATTACCGGAGAGAGTGACGACAAGCCAGGCGGGGGTCCCCAGAAGGTCGGGGTTCCGATCGTCGATATTCTCACTGGCATGTATAGCGCCGCCGGCGTCATCTCCGCATTACTGCATCGCGAACGCACCGGAGAAGGACAGCATATCGACATGGCACTGCTGGACGTCCAGGTCGCGGTTCTCGCCAACCAAAATTTGAATTTCCTCACGACCGGCACGCCGCCGAAACGGTTCGGCAACGCGCATCCAAACATCGTTCCATATCAGGTCTTCAGAACCAGCGACGGTTCCTTCGTGCTCGCCGTTGGTAATGATCAGCAATTCCGGAAGTTCTGTGCAGCTACTGGTTTAAGCGGCCTGGCAACCGATAGCCGTTTCGTCACTAACACCGATCGGCTTAAGAATCGTGATCAACTCATCCCCCTGCTCGATGCGCATCTGATACAGCAGGCGACCCAGCATTGGATTTCCATTCTGGAGCCCGTGGGCGTGCCTTGCGCACCGATCAACCGGCTGGATCAGGTGTTCGCTCACCCTCAGGTTATCCATCGGGAGATGCAGGTCAATCTTCCTCATTCTTCCGGAACAACAGCCCCTCTCGTCGCCAATCCGATAAAGTTTTCCGGAACGAAGATCGAATATGCCAAAGGACCGCCGCGGCGAGGCGAGGATACTGCAAACATCCTCAAGTCGATACTGAAGTACGACTCGGCGGCCATCCAAGATCTAAGTGAGCGACGGATCATCGATATCGGACGTCCCGAAGTCGGCTAGGGGCCAAGAGCCCATATCACTCGTCGAATCGTCTCTTGGTCCGGCTGGATGGCAGGTTTGGCAGGAGCGAGCAGCAAAACGGCGAGCCCTGCGCCGAGGAGCAGGAACGCGGCCACGATCCTCCGGTATTGAAACATGAGACGAGCTCTCCGTTGACTACCAGGCCTTCGTCGCTATAATTGGATCGACCTTATTGGTAGGACCAATTATAGTTTGGCGATGGCTTTTGCAAGTCGGGAAGGCCTGACCTTGGCGAAACTGGTCGCAAAAACGAACCGATCGTCGGCTTTTGAAATAGGGGACGGAGGATGAAGCTCTCGAAATACGATTATATCGTTGTCGGCGCAGGATCGGCAGGATGCGTGCTCGCCGCTCGATTGAGCGAAGATCCCAACGTCAAGGTGTTGCTGCTCGAGGCCGGACGTCCCTCTTCTTCAATCTTCGTTCACATGCCGGCGGGCATTCGCGTGCTCTACACGAGTCCGAAGCATAACTGGCAATTTTGGACCGAACCGCAGACCGAACTCAACAATCGCAAGATCTATATTCCCCGTGGCAAGGTGGTGGGAGGGTCGTCCGCCATCAACTCCATGATTGCGATCCGGGGAAATCCTCAGGATTACGACTCATGGGAAGCGCAAGGCTGTCGTGGGTGGGGGTACGAAAACCTCCGCCCCTACCTTAGAAAAATCGAGGACGCCGCCCAGGTAACGTCCCAGCCCGATCAGGACCGAGGTTATTCGGGTCCGATCCGACTTTCTTATGGCGTATTGCAGCATCCAATCTCGAAGGCATTTATTGAGAGCGCCAAGTCGGCAGGCCTCCCCGAGAACAACGGCTTCAATGGTCCGTCTCAGATGGGCGCAGGCTTCTACGAACTTACGATTTCAGACGGCAAGCGTTCAGGTGCTTTCAAGTTTCTCGACCAGGGGAAAGGACGAAGCAATCTGACCATCATGGCCAACACTCAGGTTCGGCGCCTCGCGGTCGAAGGCACGCGCGTTCGGGGTGTTGTCATTGACCACAACGGGCGTGAGGTCACCGTTTCGGCCGAACGAGAAGTCTTGCTGACTTCCGGGGCCATTGGTTCGCCGCAATTACTGATGCTGTCAGGAATTGGACCGGCCGATCACCTCCGTTCACTCGGCATCAAGCCGGTGCTCGATTCCGCCGGCGTTGGAAGCAATCTGCAAGATCATTTGGATTGTGCGATTCGATTGGAGGCGTCGCAGCCGATCACACTGACGCCGTACATTGGATTGATCAGAGGTGCCTTGGCTGGCGCACAATATATGCTCCGAGGAACAGGGCCCGGCACCTCGCAGGGCGTCGAAGCCGGAGCCTTCTGGGGGCCCGATAAAACCTCATCGTGGCCCGAGTGGCAGGCTCATCTCATCGTCGCGCTTCGAAACCCGCCGCCGGGCGAGCGCGTCCCACACGGCTTTGCCATTCGTGTATGTCAGCTTCGCCCGAAGAGTCGTGGAACGCTGCGCCTGCGATCGGCCGATCCCTTCGTTGCGCCGGCGATCGACCCCCGCTTTCTATCCGATGAAAGTGATTTCGTCAGTATGCAGGAAGGCGTTCGGCAGATGTGCGAGATCATCGATCAGCCGGCGCTCCTAAAGCAGATTAAGCGCAAACTCGATATCGATCCGTTTACCAGCGCGGAATCCCGCAAGAAGTGGATACGAGCCCGCGCAGAAACGATCTACCACCCGGTCGGAACATGTCGCATGGGTGAGGATCGCGACGCCGTAGTCGATAGCAAGCTTCGGGTTCGGGGCATCGATAATCTACGCGTTATCGACGGTTCGCTTATGCCAACCGTGATCAGCGGAAACACCAATCTGCCGATCATGGCCATGGCGGAGAAAGCTGCAGAGTTGATTGCGGGGAAGTGACCCAATGTTCTCTCCTCAATGGCAGGAACAGTCTGAACCCTTGCCTTTCATCACACAGGCTATCGCTTGATTTCCCGTGATCCCGCTCGTTGTCGGCGGTCTGACGCGAAGGCGTCAGTAAATGGCAGCAAGCGCCGAAGCGCGCCCTCCCTAGACTGCCCGGGGTCCGATGACGGGTCCCGGGCTCACTGCGTGAGCCACCTCCGGCAGGATCGCCGTAACGGCCAAGAGCCTTTTGCAACTGGGCCGCCAGCGACGAACGCAGCGTGTCCGGTGCCAGTACCTCCACATCGGCCCCATGCTTGAGGATGTCCATCGAAAGCTCCCGATCATCGCTATAGGGCACTTCCAGGATGTAGCTTCCATCCGCCTCGAACCGGGATCGCTGAGCCGGGTGCCACTGTTCCGACGCGACCCAACGCGCACGTTCCGGCGTGAAGCGCAGCGTCGCCCACCGCACGTTCGCGCCGGAGAAGATCCCGTAGCCGCTGGACAGCTCCCTGTCCATTTCCTCCTGGGACGCCTCGGCCGCCGCCGCATCGAGAAGCCGGGCCGATTCCACCGCGTCCACGGCGAAACTTCGCAGGCCGTTGCGCAAGTGGCACCAGGCATCGAGATACCAGTTGTCCCGGTAGTACACGAGGCGCTGCGGCGAGATCTCGCGCTCCAGCCTCTCCCCGGACGCCCGGTTGAAGTGGACGATGGCGAGCCGCTTGCGTTCCAGCAGTGCCTGGGCGAGCACGGCGAACTGTGCCGACCCCACGGACCGCCGCGCCATCTGCAGCAGCCGTATCCTGTTGCGCACCTGCGAGGCCGCGTGGCCGCGGCTGCCCAGGATCTTCTCCAGCCGCTGAGCGATCGGCGCGACGTGCGCCTCGAGCATGCCGCCTCCGATCTGCTCCAGCAGCTCGTGCATCGTGAGGAGCGCCAGGGCCTCGGCGGCGTCGAACCACAGGCCGGGCAGTTCGGATTCCGGTTCGTCGGACGCCAGCCGGTAACCGCCCGCCTCGCCGTCCCACACGATGGGGGTGCTGAGCCGGCTGCGAAGGTATTCGAGGTCCCGCTTGAAAGTGGCACGCGAGACTTCCAGTTCGTCGAGGAACGCGTCGATCGTCACGATCCGCCGCGAACGCAGCATGCGTTCGATGCGATAGAAGCGTTCGGTGCGATCCACGGGCGTGTTTCTTCTCTCGTTTCCTGAGCGGCCCGTCGCGGGCGCAAGCCGGTGCGTGCTGCGGCGTTGACACCCCCGCACGCACCCCGCATCATCGAAAATCCAGTTCGTCACTTCGGGCGGCTCATGAATCTTGTCGCATTTTCCTGGCGCAATCCATCGCTCGCCGCGGTCGCGGTCGCGGTCCTCGCGCTTCCCGCCTGCACACCGCAGACGACCGGCACGAAGCCGACCAACGGAACTGCACCGAACACCTCCACTTCGGCGACTGCCTCGGGCGCTGCATCGCCTCCGGCAGGAGGATCTCCGACTTACCAACCCGTCTCGGACATTCCGATTCCGCCCAACACCCGAATCAACACCGAGCGTTCGATCATTCTGGGCGGGCCCGACCGCTGGTTCGGCAAGGTGGTGCTGGTGCTCGAGCGAGCCTCCACGCTGGCGTACGCCTATTACGCCGAACAGATGCCGACGTTCGGGTGGGAACCGGTGATGGCGACCCAGGGCAAGGTGAGCGAGCTCACGTTCCTCCGCGGCGATCGGACCGCCCACGTGGAAATCACCCCGGCGGCTCTGCGCGGTTCAGAGGTCACCATCACGGTGAGCCCGCGCCCAGGCAACCCCGCGGCTGCAACTGGTGCATCGTCGTCCCCCCCTGCACCGTCAGCGGGCACGAAGAAATAGCGCTGCCTCGCCCACGGAATCCCGGAGAGAACATGCCCATCGAAGGAATGAACCACTTCACCGTGCTGACCTCTGATCTCGAGGCCACCACGCACTTCTACGTCGACGTACTGGGCCTCGTGCCGGGCCCGCGGCCCGACATGGGATTTCCCGGCGTCTGGCTCTATATCGGCAAACAGCCGGCACTGCATGTGATCGCCGGCCGCCCGCTGCCTGCCGACCCCCGCGGAGTGCTGGATCACATGGCGTGGACCGCCACGGACCTGCCGGCGACCACGGCGCGCCTCAAAGCCCACGGAATCAAGTACGACCTGCGCCGTCAGAACGACTCCGGCACATGGCAACTGTTCTGCTTCGATCCCTGCGGTGCACGCGTCGAACTGGACTTCGACGCCTCGGAGCCCGAGCCTTCGGCGTAGCGCGGAAACCTCCGCTTCCGGCCTTCGACCGCGACAGGTGAGCCCCCTGTCACGGTGTCACGACCGGGATCAGAGCGCCGTTTCCGTCATGCAGGACTGATACGCACGATCGCCGATGAGTTCCACGGGTATGCCCGCCTTCCCCTCCCGGGACTCCCGCTCCATCGCCTGATATCCCTGATCGATGGTGCGCGTGACGAACTCCCGTTCGTTGGCTGTCTCGTCGCCGTGCCAATGGATCTTCACCTCGTCACGTCGCTGTCCCTTGGTGTAGTAGAAGGCGGCCGCCACCTGCAGCCGTGCGACGTACACGCACTTCTCTTCCCGGGTCATCGTCGTGATCCGGTCCGCCTGGGCGGCAAGGGGTGACAGGCAAGCGATCAGTGCAATGCAAACGGACAGTCGATTCATGGCGGTCTCCAGGACGGTCAGGCGCGGGCCCACGCTGCCCTCTCATTGGCATATTGCATGCCGACGACGGATCCAACAGAGACGGTAACCGAAACGCGCCGATCGCCTCACCGCTGGACATCCCGGGATGTCCAATCCACGGGCTTTCGGCGGCCGTGGCACTCCGAAAACGGCGCCGATACTGGGGTTGCATCTGCGATCCTTCGGGGACGCGCGCCGTTGTTGGAAGAGCGCAAATCCGGCGGTTCTGTCAAGAGCGCGAACGGCAGTTATCAAACGAACCGGCACACAGAAGTCAAGCACGTTCAACCGGCCCGGGCACTTCCTCGAAGATCGAGATAAGTCAATGAAAAATTGAAGAAATCGCCGTGACCAAAACTTGAGCGGAACAAGCTAAGTCAGCCTCGCGAAAGCATTTTTTGGGGTTTCTCCCAGCGTCATTCACAGTTTTATCCACAGGTTCTGTGGATGGTTTTGTCGGGTTGCTTGACAGAGAAAAGTCAACTCCAGGAACGGTCCTCGATGACGAAAAATCCGACCCAGTTCCAGGTGGTCGCCCGCCGCACCGGCTCCTCGTCGATACGCCAAGACTGCTGGCCATTCACGGGCCCCATGACCATGCGCGAACGGATGCGGCACACGACTTCGTCCCCTTTCCGGTCACTCTCTTCCGCCTCTTCGCGCCGCGCCTGTTCCTCCACCCGGGCCCGCCGCACCTCGTAAGCACGTTCGTACGCGGCCTGAGCATCTTCCACGGCCGCATCGCCGATCCCGTTGCCGACCACCCATTCGAAGACAAGCCGGCCATGGGGTGGACAACCTTCCACGAGATCCATGAGCGGAAGCTCCGGCGGCCGGGCGCGCCGTCTGCCGCCCTTGTCCTTGTCCTTGTCCTTCTTCTTGTCCGAGTCCTCGGACTCCTTCCTGGCGCCCTTCTTTCCCATAGGCGGATCCCCGCTGCGGACCAATACGAGGGGACTCTAGCCGGTGGCCTCCGATGCGTCTATCGCGCCCATGGCTCGCGACCGCGGAGTTCCAGGACGATCTGTTGCAGCCGCTGCGGGTCGAGAGCCTCAGGCGGCACCGGTACGCCCGCACGGATGCGGATTCGCGGCGAAAAGGCCTTGGGGAGGTATCGCCAGAGTCCCGCGTAGCGCCGGCTGAAAATGCTCCCCCACAACCCGGCCAGGGCGACAGGAATCACCGGTACCGGCGTGCGATCGATGATCCTGCGCACTCCATTGCGGAAGGTCTGCAGTTCTCCGGTCCTCGTGATGGCTCCTTCGGGAAAGATGCCCACGAGTTCGCCTTGTTCCAGCGCCCGCGCGACCTCGTCGTAGGCCCGCTCCAGCATTTCGGGGTCTTCCCTGGCCGGGGCGATGGGGATGGCCCGGCTTTCCCGGAAGATGAAGCTCAGCACCGGCGCCCGAAAGATCCGGTGATCCATCACGAACCGGATGGGGCGTGTGCAGGCCGCCATGACCACGACGGCATCCGCGAAGCTCACGTGATTGCAGACGATCAGTGCGGCTCCGCGTTCCGGAATGTGCTCCATGCCTTCGCGGCGCAGCCTGTAGATGCCGTGCACCAGCAGCCAAGCGAGAAACCGCAGCAGGAATTCCGGCAGCAGACGGTAGATGAACAGGGCGACGGCGGCATTCATCGACGCCAGCACCATGAAGATGTGCCAGGCCCCCAGACCGGCGCCTTGCAGCGCCGTGTGCAAGACCCATCCGCCGGCAGACAGGATCAGAATGGATGCGAGCGTGGCCGCGCGTCTTGTCCCTGTGGTCGGCGGTCCCGGGCGGTCCCGAAGAAACCGGTAGAGCGGGACGGCGAACCAGGCCGAGAACGCTCCGTGAAGCGCCGCGCCCGGCAAGATGGACGCGTGCGTCAATGCTGCGGCATCGCGAGCGACCCACAGCGCGGTGCCGAGCGGTACGACCGTCATGCCGATGGAACCGAACGGAATCAGGCCCAGTTCATTGTGTCCGCGCGCATACCAGGCATCCAGCGCCCAGGCCGCCGCCATGCCGGCGGCAAATCCGGTAACGAGCGTGCCGCCGCTCGCCCAGGCGAATCCTGCCGGGCTCTGCCCTGCCGAGCCCACGGCGAGGAACAGCACCGTGCAGTACGCGCTGAACCACCCCAGACCGAGCACGGCCAGGCGAACGGGCCGCGCCTCGGGCATGAAAAAACCCCCGCGTTGCATCACGGGGGTTTCCGGGCCGGACCGGCTGCCGTCCGTCAATTGGCGGACAGGCAGTCGCTCATGAACTTCTTGCGGTCTGCGCCCTTGAGGTCCTTGGTCTTCGCTTCGGCATTGCAGCTCTTCATCTTTTCCTGCTGCGCCGTGAGCTTCTTCTTCGCGTCCTCCTTGGCGGCCGAGAGGCACTCGCTCATGAACTTCTTGCGGTCGTCGCCCGAGAGCTTCTGTTCCTTGGCCTGCGCGTTGCATTCCTTCATCTTGTTCTGCTGGGCATTCTCCGCAAAGGCCGGTGCGGCGCAGAATGCCGCGAAGAGAGCAGTGACGACGATCTTGTGCATGAGCGGTTCTCCTTCGCTGGGTTGTGCGCCATTGCGGCGAGCCGGCGCGATACCGGCGTGGCAATGGTACCCATTGAGGCCTCTGCGGTGCGGAACTTTCCGCGGAGCGTTTGTCTCTGACCGCGCAGTTTCCCTCTCACCGGACTCCGCCATGAACAAGAAGCCGATCCTGCCGTTCCTCGCCGCCACGCTCTTCGCCGTCCCCGCGGTCGCAGGTGCCGCCTGCCCCGCCCTGCTCAACCATCAGATGAAGTCCCTCGACGGCAAGCCGCTCGACCTTTGCCAGTTCGAGAACCGCGCGATTCTCGTTGTGAACACGGCGAGCAAGTGCGGGTTCACCCCGCAGTTCGAGAAGCTCGAGGGCATGTATCGCCAGTACAAGGACAAGGGTCTGGTGGTGCTGGGATTTCCGTCGAACGATTTCCGCCAGGAGCTGGACACGAATTCGGCCGTGGGCGAGTTTTGCCGGCTCACGTACGGCGTGCAGTTCCCCATGGTCGAGAAGACCTCCGTCAGCGGCGACGGCGCCAACGCCTTGTTCAAGCAGCTCGCCAAGGCGACGCGTGAATCGCCCCAGTGGAACTTCCACAAATATCTCATCGCGCCGGACGGAAAGACCGTCTACAGCTTTGCCACCCGGGTGGAGCCGGACGCTCCCGAAGTGATGGCGAAGCTGCAGCCCATGCTGAAGAAATAGCGCGAGCGCGCCGTCTTCCCCGCGGCCGCGGGCCGCATCGGCCGTGCAACGCCGATGCGGCCCGCTTCGTTTCGGGGCGGCGTTTCTGTACTCTCGGACTTTCCAAGAAGAACACTTTGAGGAAGGTCGCCCCACCGTGACACTGCTCGCCAGGATCCTGCGCAAGCGCGCCCGTCTCGAGGCCGCAGCCGCCCAACCCGCCCCCCGGCGCCGCAAGTGGCTCAAGCGCACGCTCCTGGGCATCGGCATCACGCTGTGCGTGCTCGTCGTGTTCGGGTTCCTCATCGCACCGCCGCTCGTCAAGTCGTTGCTGGTCGGCAAGGCGTCCGAAGAGCTGGGCCGCAAGGTGACCGTGGGTGAGATCCGGATCAATCCGCTCCTGCTCACGGTGGAGGTGGAGAACTTCGCCATCCAGGAGCCGGGCAGCGAGCAGAAGTTCGTGGCGTTCAAGCGGCTCCGGATCGATCTCGAGGGCGAGTCGATCTATCGCCGCGCGCCGGTACTGCGGGAGGTTTTGCTGGAGGCCCCCTACGTGCACGTGGTGCGCATGCCGGGCAACCGGTTCAACTTCACGGATCTCCTCGAGAAGTTCGCCAAGGACGACAAGAAGGACGAGGAGCCCGCGCGCTTCTCCGTCAACAACATCCGCCTCACCGGCGGCAGCATCGACGTCGATGACCAGCCCGGCGGCACGAAGCACCAGGTCCGTGAACTCACGATCGCCGTGCCGTTCATTTCCAATCTGCCCTATCACGGCGACACCTTCGTCCAGCCGGCGTTCTCCGCGCGCATCAACGGGACCGCGTTCGACCTCAAGGGCAAGTCGAAGCCCTTCCACTCCACCCGGGACACGACCCTGACGGTGCGGCTGAACGACCTCGACATCCCCTATTACCTCAAGTACGTGCCCTTCCAGCTCCCCTACCGGCTGGACAGTGCGCGACTGGATGTCGATGCCACGCTCACGTTCTCCCAGTCCGCGGCGACGAGGCCCAAGCTCGTGATCGCGGGGATGACGGCCCTCCGGGACGTGAAGCTTGCGTCGGCAGAGTCGCAGCCACTCGTGGGGTTCAAGCGGCTGGAGGTGAGGACGGACGGGATCGAAGCTTTCGGCGACCGGGTACCCCTCAAGTCGGTGAAGCTCGAAGGACTCGACGTGCACGCCACCCGGCTTTCCGACGGCTCGATCAACCTGGCCGTCCTGGGTCAGACAGGCAAGGACTCCGCCGCCACCGGGAATCCACCGGAACCGGAGCCTGCTGCCGAAGCGAAGCCTCCGGCCAGCGGCAAGGCCCGCACCGTCACCGTCGAAAGCGTGGCGATGGATGCTTCCGTGGCATTCCGCGACGAATCCGTGCAGCCCGGCTTTGCGACGACACTGGCGCCCATCACCGTCTCGGTGCAAGGACTCTCCACCGCAGCCGACGCAGCGCCTGCGAGCATCCGGCTGAGCGCATCGACGGACGCCGGTGAACAGATCGAGGTGGAGGGCACCTATGGCGTGGCCTCCAGTGCGCTTGAACTCGACGCGTCGCTCACCAAGCTCGCCCCTCGCCGCTATGCACCGTACTACGCCTCCCGGATACTGTTCGACATCGTCGATGGAGCTTTGGATCTGCGGGCCCACCTGAATGCCGGTCTGTCCGAACAGCCGCCGCGGATCGTCGTCAGCCGGGCCGGCCTGGACCTCCGAGACCTCAAGCTGCGCAAACGTGGACAGCCGCAGGACTTCCTGGCGCTTGCGTCGTTGAGCGTGGCGGACGCCGGAGCCGACACCGTTCAGCGAAAGGCGTCGGTCGGCGAGATCCGCCTGATGAAGCCCATCGTGCGAGCGAGCCGCGCAAAGAACGGGGCCATCGACCTGACGCAGCTCGTCCCCGGGCCCGGCGAACCCCGGCCGGCGACGGCGCCCACCGCAGCGACCACACCTTCCTCCGCCCCCGCGGACGCCCCATGGACCGTCACGCTAGGCAAATTCCTGCTCGACCAGGGCACGGTGCAGTTCACGGACGACGTGCCGCCCAGCCGGGTGGTCCTGGAGCTTTCACCGGTTCGCATGGAAGTGCGCGACGTTGCGTTCGGCGCACCGGCGACCTCGCACCTCGATCTCAAGAACCGCATCAACCGCACGGCGGAGCTTGGCGTGTCGGGCACGTTCGGTCTCGCACCCGTCCAGGCATCGCTCAAGACCCGGCTCACGGCGCTGGACCTGTTGCCGTTCGAACCCTATTTCGCCGACAAGCTCAACGTCACCCTGAACAGCGCGGCCGCGTCCTTCGAAGGCGCCCTGACCGTGTCGTTGCCTGACAAGGGAGCCCCGGTCATCGGCTACGACGGCAATTTCGGCCTGGCGAAGCTCGCGCTCGTTGACAAGGCCTCCGCCGAGTCGCTGCTCAAGTGGAATTCACTGTTCGTGGAAGGCATCAAGGCCCGCACCGAACCGTTCTCGCTCGCCGTGCGGAACGTCGCTCTCACCGACTTCCAGTCGCAGCTGCAAATCCTGCCGGACGGCACCATCAACGTGCAGAACCTCGTGGTCAAGGACCCGGCGAAGGATCAGGCTACCGGCAACACCCCGCCTGCTGCGTCGAAGGCGCCACCTCCCGCGGATGCCCCCGCCGGCTCGCCCGTGCCCAAGTCCATCCGCATCGACCAGGTCACCTTGCAGGGCGGGACGGTCCACTTCAGTGACCGCATGATCAAGCCCAACGTGAACGCCACCCTCACGGAGGTCGGGGGCCGCGTATCCGGATTGCTCTCCGATGCCGGAAGCCGGGCCGACGTGGATCTGCGCGGCAAGCTGGGCAATTCCGCGCCGCTGGAAATCACCGGCCAGATCAACCCGCTCGCGGGCGACCTGTTCGCCGATCTGAAGGTGTCGTTCCGGGACATCGAACTGCCGCCGTTTACGCCTTATTCGGGCAAGTACGCCGGCTACACCATCGAGAAGGGCAAGCTTTCGCTGAATCTCTCGTATTTCATCGAGAAACGCAGCATCAAGGCAGAGAACAAGGTGTTCATCGATCAGTTCACCTTCGGCGAGAAAGTGGAGAGTGCGGACGCCGTGAATCTGCCGGTCACGCTCGCGGTCTCGCTGCTGAAGGACCGCAACGGCCAGATCAATCTCGATGTCCCCGTTTCCGGCTCGCTCGACGACCCCAAGTTCCGTGTCGGCCGCGTGATCTGGCAGGTCATCGTGAATCTCATCACCAAGGCCATCACTTCGCCTTTCGCGCTGCTGGGTTCCCTCATGGGAGGCGACGGCGAACAACTGTCCTACCTGGAGTTTCCCGTCGGCGCCGCCGCCTTCGAGTCCGCGGGGCAGGGCAAGCTGGACCAGTTGAGCAAGGCGCTGACCGAACGGCCCGCGCTCAAGCTGGAGATCACCGGCCACGTGGAACCGGAGAAGGATCACGAAGGTCTGCTGCGCGCCGCCTTCGAACGCAAACTCAAGACCCAGCGATTCAACGAACTGGTCCGGGCCGGTGAAGCGCCCGCCGGCGTGGAGGCCGTCACTGTGGCCCCGGACCAGTACGAGCGCGTGCTGACCAAGGCGTACAAGACGGAGAAGTTTCCCAAACCGCGCAATGCCATCGGCCTGGAGAAGTCGCTGCCCAAGGAAGAGATGGAAAAGCTGATGCTGACCCATATCGTGATCGGCGAAGACGACCTGCGTCATCTGGCCATGCAGCGGGCCCAGGCCGTGAAGGACGCCCTGACGACGAAGGGCCAGATCGCGCCCGAACGGATCTTTCTGCTGGAGCCGAAGTCTCTGTCGGCGGAGGCGAAGCAGAATGTGTCGGGATCCCGAACCGATTTCGTGATTCGATGACACAAGGCTGGATGCCTGCACGAGTGCTGTGGCTATAATCCGCGCGTCGTCGGCAGCCGGGTCGGCTTCGACCGGGTCGAAGAAGATCGTACGTTCGCCAACCCCCGCCACGAGCGGGTAAACCAAGGCTGGGAGTGCACCATGACAAAACAGGAACTGAAAGAGCAGAACGAAGCGCTGCGCAATCTCCTGATGGAGATCCGCGACATGATCGACTCCGAGCTCGAGGCGATGGACGAGTTCGAGGAGGATGAGGAGGAAGAAGAGGAAGAAGACGAGGAGTAATCTCGTCCGGCCGGACCAAACCCCGGCATGGTATCCGACGGCTTTACTTGGGCCGCGGCCGCCTGTATAGTGCGCGCCTTTCCGAGAGGGGGTATAGCTCAGCTGGGAGAGCGCTTGCATGGCATGCAAGAGGTCAGCGGTTCGATCCCGCTTACCTCCACCACTCAGAAAATAGTCTCGGGTCCCCATCGTCTAGAGGCCTAGGACATCGCCCTTTCACGGCGGTAACCGGGGTTCGAATCCCCGTGGGGACGCCAAACGAACAGCCACCGCAAGGTGGCTTTTTCGTTTGCAGGACACGCGGCATGAGAACCCGCACAGGGGTTCGACAAGCGAGCACCGGTCGCTTGGACGCAGTCCCGACTGCGGTCCCGCGCACCGCGCGGGATGACGGATCGCCCCAAGGCGAGCCCGGCACAATCCCCGTGGGGACGCCAAACGA
>WBZM01002120.1_pt1 | contig 17606 bp, 12 predicted proteins | sample 5204271 | NCBI WGS metagenome assembly WBZM01 (sample SAMN12344346, study PRJNA552823) | activated sludge metagenome | biome: Activated sludge suspended growth; feature: Nitrification reactor; material: Wastewater; isolation source: activated sludge from nitrification reactor of wastewater...
GAGCTCGAAGCGATGACGCCCGCAGCGTTCAAGAAGACGCTCGGCTGAGCGGCGCGCTTGCGCGCGCCGGGCATGAATCCGCTCACGCCGCATCCCGCCGTCGTCGATCGGTCACGGTGCTCGTGCATGGACGCCCTTGAGCTCGCCCTCTTCGTCCTCGCCGAGCGCGTCCCACCGCTCGAGCGTGAGTCGGCCCGAGGTGGGCGGGGGACGCGGCGTCCGCGCTGCCGGCCAGTTGGACATGGGCGAAGCCCCCATGCGCACACGCGCCAGTCGTGGCGAGTCGGCGCGCGTCATCGCGAGAGTCACTCAGTCCGGATGAATCTGCCCAATCCGAAATGACTCCCGTAGCCGAGGCAGATCGGCCCTGACACCAACTCGTCGAAGTGAAGGCGGAGCAGGAAGCCGATGTCGGCGGGTGGCTGCGGCGCTCCGTGGCGCTTGCTCCGGTGCCGGACGACATGGCGAAGTTGGGCGTTGTCCGCCGTCCACGGAACGAGCTCGACGCGCGCCGGGGCAGGGAACCCGCGAACCGAGAGCTCCGCGAGCACCTGGCCCTCGAGCGTGTTCCTGCCCGTCTTCTTGAGGAACCTCGGAGGCACGAACGGGGTCGCGGAGGCCCATCTGCTGGCGGGCCCAAGCATGCCGTTGATTGACGCGCCCAAGTTGTCGTCCAGCTTACGCAGATCCTCGAGCCTGCCCCGCCCCGCGACGGCCAGCTGCAGCTCGCCCACACCGCCTTTGGTGTAGGTCCGCTTCACCGAGAGCGCGGCGGACAGGCCAGCCGGGCTGAGCTTGCCCGGAACGTACAGCAAGATGTGATCGAGGTACCCGTCCTCGTCGAGATCGAGAGGCAGCACGTGCGAGTGATCATGGGTCTTGAGCGGAGCTCCGTCGTCGCTCCGCCCGCTGAGCTCCGGGCACGTGCGACCCGAGCGCGAGACGAGCGCGCGGTGGAAGAGGTCCGCCTGCGGCACCGTTCGGGCGACCGTCGGGAGCGCGGACCGAGACCCGCTCGGCGTCGTGAGGGCGAAGAGCACGGCCTCGATCCCCGCGACTCGCGTCGGCCGAGAGCGAATGACAGGGGAAACCTCGAGCGCCGCCGAAGGGCGCCAGTAGAGGACGCGACGGGAGCCGGGCGCCTGGCTCCAGCGCGCGGCGCGCCACTTCGCGGTATCCCACTGCATCGCGTCGAGAACGTCGAGCGGATAGCTCTCCGCCAGTTCCTTCTCCAGCTTCTGTTGCGCCACCTTGGCCGGCTTCTTGTCCGAGCTTCTCCAATGCTCGCGCGCAGCCGTGATCTCTCGTTCGCGCCACGCCACGTACAGCGATGGGACTTCGGGGGCCAAGACCGATACCTGTTCGTATCCGCGCTGGGGACCGATTCCATCCTGGTGCGGGAACACGCGGCCCCTGTCGGGGAGCGGCTTGTCGTCACCCACCGCCTCGCCCAGAACCCAGCTCTCGCTGCGACCCAGATAGCCAAGGCTGGATGCGAGCTTCGCGAAGAGTGCGTTGGCCGGAGCATCGAGGCCGACCGGCCATCGGATCCACAGCTCGCCCCCTGCCACGTCGGCGAAGGCATCGAACACCAACGTCGTCGCCTCTCGGCCTTTCTCCAGTCGACCGACGGGCATGTAGTGACGGGAGTGGCCGAGCGCGGCGCTCGGGAGGCGATACTCGGGGAGAACCGAGCTGAGCTGTTCGAAGAGGCTGCGCGCCTCGGGCGGGAGCAGCTTCCATTCCTGAGTCGCGTACCCCGTCGCGATCAGCGCGCGCATGACGCGCCACGGGCTCGGCGGCCACTCGACGAGACCCTCGTTGACGTGGTGACCTGTGGGCGTCGCGTGATACCGCCCACCGGGAAACGTGAGCTTGAGCGTTGCCATCAGTCGTCGCTCGAATCGTCGTCGTCTGCAGCCTTGTCCTTGCTCTCCTTCGCCGACTTCAGGTCCTCCTCGTAGGCAACGGTGCTCTCCACCATCCGCCCTTTGGCTGCCTTGATTGCCGCATGGAGACCGTCCTCGAGCGCCTCGAGCGCGGGAAGCTCGAAATTGGGCCGCGTCGCGATGATGCGATTGCGATCGGCTGGTTCGAGATCGCACGCCGTCCGCAGCCGAAGATCTCCGTCGAGCAGCTTCCTGAGTCGGTGCAGCGCCAGAAGGATGAGCAGCCGCTCGACGTCTCTTCCGAGCCCGAAGCCGCGGACCTGGGCGAGATCGAGGTTCACGTGCAGGTCGATGCGATCGGCCGTGAACTCGTCGCGCGCGAACGGCACGTTGCCGAAGCCTTCCTTGGTGCTCCCGGCAGGATTCACGTGGTCGTTCTTCACACCACCCGAGGCTGCAACGCGCGCGCCCGTCGCCTCGATGAACGAGGAGAGAGCGCGCGCGACGCGCAAGCGTCCGCCCGCAAGGTCCTTCTTGGCCAAGAATACGCCGTGGAGGAGGCTGCCGATGTCGAACTTGAGCAGCGCCGATGCCAGCTTCCTTCTGTCGATGGGGCCTTCCTCGAGACCGCCCAGCTCCGCTTTGAGCTTGTTCTCGAAGGACGGATCCTTCTTGTTCTCCAGAAGATAAGGGCTGTTGACCCGGTGGGCTTCGAGCATCGAGTCCGTGAGGAACGCGCCCTTTCGCGTAACCGTCACGTGGCTGATTCCTTGAAGAGGTGCGATAGGGCGGTTGTCGACAGCGTCCCACGCCGTTGCTTCCAAGCGATTCGCCATGCTCTGCGCCGACTCGACGAGCAGCTTGGTTCCCGAGCTCGTCTGGTAGGTGGCGGCCCCGAGACTGGGGAAGCCTGTTGGCTGGAACCGATCGCCTTGAAGCGGGCGGAGCTCGATGCTGAAGAGGAGGCGTGTCGTGCTATCGAGCGCGGTGAGGTCGAGCGTCATAGGATCTCCGTTAGGTTCTGAGCGCGATCAGCGGGAGCCAAGAACTGCGTCGCCAAGCGTTCGGCGAGCCATGGATCAATGGGGAAGGCCAGCGCCGCTACCCAACGCAGGCCCGTGGCCGGGTCAGCCGTCGCGGCGAAGAGGGGCGGTCGAAATCCTGCCGTCTGCAGACGGCGCAGCACCAGGCTCATTCCATCCGCGACGTCTCCCGCGAGAAGCCGCCGAACGGCTGCAATGTCGAGCGGCACCTGACGTCCAGCGACCTTGAACGGGTTACCCGACAGGCGAAGCGCGATCCACGCCTCGTCGATGGATCGGGAACCACGCACACGCTCCGGCCGAGCCCGCACGCGGGCCCAATCGAGCGCCATCAGTGCCCGCGCCAGCCACAGCGTCCGCTCGACGTCGACCTCTCCGTCCAGGAGCGCCGCCAGGTCGTCGAGCTGCGCGCCATGCCCCGCTAGGGTCACCAGCGGGAGATGTCGCTGTCCTCCGCGTGCGGCGTCTACGAGCCGGCGTTCCACGACGGCAGCGAGATCGGCGAGCGCGTTGCGACCGTTCGCGACCACCCGCGGATCGTTCATCAGGCGCTTGTCGCTCACCTCGTATCGGAAGCGGTCTTTGAGCGGCAGGACATTCGCCCGCAAAGGGTCGAGGCCGGCCCCGTTCGGTCGGTACTCGGCCGCGGCGCTGCCCAGGGCGATCGCGAGCCGCCACTCGGGCGAGCCGTCATCCGCAGCCTGGAGCCAGCCAGGCGAGAGACGTGGAATGGGGCCGGCTTCGAAGCCGGTTCCTGACGCCTGTACAGATTCAACGTGAGCGGCACTCAGCAGGACACTCTGCCAGCGCCGAGGCTCGCCTCCGAACGCTAGGCAATCGAAGACAGCATCGCTCAGCGTGCTCTCGACCATAGCGAGGCGGGCTCCCGCATTGTCGTCTCGTGCGAGGCGCTGGAGGCGATCGAGCCATGGAGCCAGGTCATCGATCAAGGTGGCCTGCACACGCGGGGCTGCCGCCAAACGACCGAGAGGCACGGCGATGTTGCTCTGGCCGTTTCGCTCCAGGTAGCCGTAGCGCTGAAATCCGACGAGGCCACGCGCAACCCCGAGCTTCGCGATCGCTCGCGCGAATTCGAGCGGTCGCTGTGCGTTGGACCGATTCAGCTGGGCTCGTCCCTCGCCGAGCAACGCGAGCACATCGTCCAAGGAGCTCGGGTTCTCCCAAAGAGGGACCCATTGCTCGCCGCGGTCGGCCTTCTCTCGCCCGCGCGTCCCATGGCCAATCGCTTGCGTGTAGAGCGCAAACGGAACCGCGGCTCGCCCCTGCGCGCGAACATCGAGCTTGCGAGTGGCTTGGCTTCGGAAGCACACAGCTCCCTCGAGCATCAACACGAAGTCCCATGGGTTCACGTGCGCGCCCCCGACCGGTCCTGTCGAGGCGTTGGCGCCGCCCGCGCCTCCGGGAAGGTATTGTCCGACCGAGCTCTCCAGGACTCCCCGTGTTCCCGTTGACCAGAGCACGCCGGAGAGCAGAGCGGCGGCGTCGCTACGAGGCGCTCCGGTGGAAGAATCCAACTCGAAGAGGCGTCCGAGGTGCTGCATCAAGTTGTTCGTGAAGTCCAGGCGGCCGTCGTTGCCTCCGGTGCCCAGGAGAGACGGCCACGTGGGCTCGCCCTCATCGTCGAGCACCATCGCCGCGTCCATCCAGGCGCGTTGCTCTCCTCGCCACGTTCGAGCGAACGGCGCGAACAAGTCAGCCTTGAGTCGCTTGAACTCGCGCTCCGCGGCGGCGAGTTTCGCCTTGTACGATGGATCCTCACGAAGCGCCTTTCGCTGGGTCGGCGTAAGGCCCTTCTCCTTCGTCGTCTCCTTCAGGCGGCGTACCTCAGCGTCCGCTCTCGCCAGCGCGTCGAGCTGCGACCGCGCCGCCGTAATGCCGCGGCGGTAAGGCGCGAAGCGCGATGCAGTGGACCGCTCGATTGGTGTGAGGCCAGGGTCGTTCGTTGCGAAGAAGCCTGACCCCTTGTTCCACGGCGAGAGGATGGCGGTCGGAGCATACTCCTCGCGAAAGAACTTCTCCAAAGCGTCCCGGTCGAGCGACGTCACCAAGCAGAAGTGCTCGTCCTTCCAGAAGCCGCGAACCTCGGGATCCTTCTGCTGGGCAACGAGGCGCAGGATGCCGAGCGCCTTGAGGTAGTGGGCGAGCGGCGCGGGCGCACAACCTCGAAGGTGGTGAAGGTACACGGTCATCCCGCGCCTCCATTCGCAGAGAGCATTGGGTCCGTATTCACGAGCCTTGATGCCCGCCGATCGGCGGCGATGATGAGCGCTTCGAGCCAGGCGAGCCCCGCGGGGCCGTAGCGCTTCACCAACGCATGGGTCCGCTCTCTCCAGCTCCTCCCTGTAAGCGTCGACAACCCTAGCGCAGCAGGAGCGAGGGTGAGCCGAAGCTCAGGAAGCTCAACGCGGCTGTCGACTTGGATCGCTGGAATGACATCCCCTTCACGAACGCCGCGAATCGGCAGGCCTCGCTGATCGCGATCGACATAGTCCTGGTCCTTCGGGCCAGCGTGCAGGGACACGCGAACCTTGCCGTGGTGGCAGAGCACGAGATACGCGAGCAGATCGAACTCCTCCGCCGTGCAGTCGAGGACCTGCCGCTCCAGATCGGTCGCCGGTGCCCGATCAGCCAGAGGGCTCATGGTCGTGGTCTGTCCGGTGAGCGTGAACACCTCCCCCCAGGGGCCAAGGAGCGCCGGGTGATCGGGCTGATGTCGACGCAACACGTCGAAGAGGGCCAGGCAGCTCGCGAGCTCGTGACGGAACCCGGGTCGGACGTCGCCCTGGTTGACACGATACGTACGTCCCCAAGAGCCCTCAGGCGCTTTGGCGAGGTCGGAGCGAGCGGGCTTGTCGCTTGCGATGATGAGCCCCTGGAACGCTGGGTGTGCCTTCCCGTAGTCGTGCCACCGACCGGCGAGGCTGACGATTTCGCGCAGTCGCTTCGGCAGGTGGACCGCCCTGGTGATCCGCTCCGCCTCCTCTCCCACCTCACGATTGTGAGTGGCGATCGTCTTGTAGCCGCCTGCGGTCGTGCTCAGCTGCTCGGATTCATCAAGGTCGTCCGCCGCCTGTACATCCTCAGGAAGATCGAACGGCACAGGCGCCACGGGCTCGGTGGAGTCGGGATCGAAGCCACGCGCAGCCGTGTACCCGCCAACATGCGACGCGACGCACACCACGGCGCCCGGGACGAGATCCTGTCTCGTCGCCTCCCTCCATGCGCCATCAACGAAGTCCCATACCCAGGCGTGGACTCCTCCTCGTAGCCTCGGCTTGCGGTCGGTCTTCGATCCCTTGCCGCAGAGCCATTCCTGAGCGGCGAGGAACGGGACGCTGCACAGCTCCTCTCGTGCGGGGCGCCGCTCGGGTGACGGGCCCTCCGGTCGCTCCTTCGCCTTGGGCTTGGGGACATCGATCCAGAAGACGGAGAGGTCGCGCTCTTCGCCCGTTCGGATGAAGCGGCTGATGTCGAGATCTGCACCGGTGAGATCCGGAGTCGTGTCGAAGAGCTCGTCCAGCTCTCGGCGGATCAACAAGTGCGCCGGCACATACGGGTAGAGTGCCGCACGCTGCTCGGAGGTCAGCGCGGCCTCGAACGCCTCGAGTTGCTCGATCCCCACGTCAGGGTTGTCATTCATGAGGCGCTCGAGCGCCTCGAGCGCGCCGTCCAGCTCATCGGTCGAGTACGGTCGTGCCGACTTCTCGTCGCGACCTCGATCGACGACGACGACGTCGCCGGCACCTCCGTACCGCGCACAGCGGCCGAAGCGCTGAACGAGGCTCGACCACGGAGCGAGCTCCGTCACGACGCTGCCCGCCGAAATGTCGACGCCAGCCTCGACGACCTGGGTCGCGACGATGATCCGATCGACCCCAGCGCGGCACGTGTCTCGTTCTAGGAATCGTGACTTCCAGCCGGCTCGCTCGAAGGGGCGAAACCGCCCGTGCACGAGCTCGAGCTCTTTCGCTGCGTCGAGCTTGGCGAGCGCGTCATACGCGTCCGCAGCCCGCGCCACGGTATTGCAGACGACCAGCGTGATGCGGCCGTAGTTCCCATCGTCGAGCGCGCGATGGCGATCCGCGCAAAGTTTGGCAAAAGCGGTTGGGTCTGAGGGGTCGATCTGCGCGATCTCCAGCGTCTTGGAGATGGCCGCGAGCCCCGATGTGCGCTCCGCGGTGTCGAGCGCGACTGGCTCCTGGGTCCAGGCTCCGTGGCGCGCGTCCGTGTCGACGCTGCGCAGCCAGTCGGGTTGCAGCGTCGCGCTCATCCACCAGCTCAACCGCGGGCGCATTCCGATGGCGGCGTCCTCGTCGAAGAAGGCCTGGAGCTGCGCCGTCGTGGCCAGGCCCACGTCCATGAGCTGCACCTCGTCGAGAATCCACAGCGCGTCGTGATTCAGTAGGCCGAACTCCATCGGCCACCGTGCGCGGCCGGCGGCGTAGCCGCGGTTCAGCGCCCTCGAGAGCAGCATGTCCTGCGTGCCTACGAAGACGGCGCACTCTTCGGGATGGAGGTTCCAGTCCCCATCTCTGGCCGCGCCTCCCATCAGCAAATGGACGCCGACCTTCCCCACGTGGTCGGCACCCGGAGTCCACAAGAGCCGGAGCTTCTCGAGGCACTCACGCCGAACGACATCTGCTGTTTGCTCCGCGAGCACCCGCATCGGAAGCGTCCACACGAGTCGGCGAGGCCACCGGTCGTCGTTTCGGTGAACGCGGTGGTAGAGCCAAGCGCCGAGAACCCCGAGCGTCTTGCCATATCCCGTTGGGATGCGGATCACCCGGGATCGGGGTGCCGCGTCCTCGGCGAGCGAGCACTGCCATCGACGAGGGGAATGGCCGGTCAGCTGACGGAACCAGGCGGCGTACTCGCTGGAATCGAGCCTCTCTGCAGCGTCAGGGTTGAGGTGTCGGGCACGAGTCGATTCGGGCTCGCTCGCTGCCGTTGTCGGGAGGTTCTTCGCGTCTTCGAGAAGCACCTCAGCCCGGGTCTTCGCATCGGCCGGACCTTTGTGTGCGTCCCTTGTAACCTTTTCTGCCGCGCCCGCCGCATCCGCCGGCGCCTCCAGGTACTCCCCCCACCTCTCGAACCCCGTCGGCGGGGGCGCCGGCTGCTTCTCGCTCTTCTTCTTGCTCCCCATCACTCCACCCCGATCCCCAGCGCCGCCCGCACGGCGAGGTAGTCCTCGCTCACGGACCACAGCCTCAGCGCATCCACGCGCGCCTCGGTGGCCTCGTCCCCTCTGCCTTCGCCTCCACGCAACAGGCCCATCGCGCGCTCGAGGTCGTGGCAGAGCAGGAGGCCCAGCCGATCTGCGGTGGCGTCGACGGCCTTGAACCACCCTGCCAGGTTGATGTCCGCCGGATCGAGGTCCCCGACTTCTTGGATAATGATCTTCCGCTCGTCAGGGTCGACCTGGGTCTGGAGCATGATCTGCTCGAGGTGGCTCAGGTGCTCGAAGTGCGCTGCGCCACGAGACAGCGCGATCGCGGCCTCGACCCAGCGACGGAGCTCCGGCTCCTGAGGCACCAGGCGCCGCGCGTAGTATCCCGGCAGCAAATACGTGAGATGGTTCGCGGCGACGAAGGCGGCGTCGCGCCCATCCGTCAGGGCGGCGGCGTGGGCCCCGAGGCCGATCGTGGGCGTATCGCCATGAATGGAGAAGATCACGACGGGCGCGGTCCCGTGCAGGTAGATGGGCGGAAGCTCGACGCCGAGGACGCGGCCCGCGTAGACCAGCGTCTGGCTCAGGAGCGAGTGCTGCGACGGATCGACCCGGTGCGCCTCGGTGTAGCCCTGCGCAGCGGTGGGCCGCCCATAGCGCTCGAGGAGCGCCGGGAGGAGGTAGTCCACCACCGTGGTCACCCTCGGGTCGGCGTCAGGGTGGAGTACATGGCGTGCGCGCAGCTCGGCTGAGAGCGTGACCTGCGTGTGCGCAGCCGTCTCGGCACGACGCGTCTCGTAGAACGCGTGCTCGGAGTCCTCGGCACCCCCGAGGGTGACCAGGGCCTGGCAGGCGGTCCAGATGCCGTCGGTGCGCCGAGCCTGCGTGAAGGCCCGACGCAGCTCTCGGTAGCTCTCGGGATCGCGAGGATTTGCCGTGACAGCGGCGAGACGCTCGGTAATCGCCCTGGCACGAGCTTCGGCGGCCTCCCTCTTCAGCTTGCGACGTTCGTTCGTTCGCGCTGTGTAGACCGATCTCTCGTCCAGCTCGAGACCGATACCGCGGCCTGCTGCGACGACTTCGGCAGCGGGCATGTCTGCCGGGAGCGCCAGGATGAAGGCGCTCTTCGTGAGCTTCTTGGGCCCGCCGCGCTTGGTCTCGGCGATCGCGAAGTAGACACGCGCCTTGGTGGCGCCGGCGTGGAAAATGCGTCCGGCCCTGGCGAGGCGCTTCGCCGCTTGCTGCCACTCGAGCCGTTCCAGCTCCAACGCCTCGCGGCCCGGCCCGGCCTTCGTGCCGGGGTGGTCCTTGATGTAGGCGAAGACCCGCTCGGCGATGGCGTCGAGCTCTGCGCTCGTCTTGCGAACGCGGGGCTTGCTGGTCCGCGCACCGGGCACGTCATCGTCGTCATCGTCAATCTCCGCGTCATCGTCGTCGTCGCCGTCGAGCGCCGCGTCGCTCGGAGGTCGAACGAGCTGGAGCTCCAACGCCACCTCTTCCTCATCGTCTTCGACCACGGTCGCCCCGATGTCCGCGCCCTCCTCACCGTCGTCTTCGTCTTCGAGCTCGTCGGGCAGTGTCTCGCCGAAGAGGCTGAGATCAGGCTTCGCCAGCGTGGATGGCTCGGCCGGCTTCGTCTCCTCGCCCCAGTGCGCCACCAGGTTGCGCATCTCCGCGATCCTCTTCTGGGCGGCCTCGTCTTGCGGCTCGTCATTCGGCTCCACCCGAGACGGGGGAGCGGGAGCGAACCCGATTGACTCCTCCGCGAGCACGGCGACGGTTGCCTTTGCCGCCTCGGCCCTCGCGCGCGCTGCGAGCGCCTCGCGGTAGCCCATCTCATAAGCGCGACGCAAGGCCGCGGCGAGGTGCTGCTGCACCGCGGTCCCGACGCTCTGAAGCTCGGGCGCGCCGAGGCGCACACCTGCTGCGCGCTCGATGCCGTCCAGGAGGTCGGGAACATGCTCCTCCAGCAGGAGCCTGACGATCGGGTCGCTCATCGTGTCGTCTCGCTGTCTGCGGCAAGCGCGGCGATGAGCTCCCGCGCGAGGACGCGAGTCGTCTCTTTCCCGCCACCTGCGGCGCGCTCGCGCCAGAGCCCGGCCGTCTCGAAGCGCCTCGAGCCGATCTGTGTGCTCCAGGGAACCAGGAGCGCGGTGATCGAGAGGCGCGGATCTCCTCCGCGCTGAAACACGAGGCGAAGCACCTCGCGCGAGGCCTGGATGAAGGCTCGGAGCGCGATGAGCGAGTGCGTCGAGTAGCCCTTCCGGCCCCAGGCATCCGGAAAGACCTTGGCGACCTCCTGGAAGTAGAAGTTGTAGAGCGCCGGCGCGTGGCGCTCGAACTCATCCACCCAGGCCGCTCCACCCGCCGCTTGGCGAATGTCGTCGAGCACCCGGCGTAGCTCTTGTGCGAGCCCTGCCTGAGCGACGCGCCCCGGTCCGACGCCGAGCATCTTGATCTCGCCGCGGAGCGCCGAGCGATCGTCGTCGTTCAGGAGCTTGATGATGTCGTGGACCCGCGCGTTCCGTTCGTCTGCGAACAGCTTCTGCCCGCTGAGGCTCAGGAGGAGCGAGGGGTTCAGCCGCGTGTGCTTCGAGTTGATCGTCACGAACATCTCGACGACCGCGTCTGGCGGGAGCCCCGCGAAGAGCACCGCAGGGATCTGCAGGTCCCGGAGCGCTGCCGCGGTGGTCGCGTCCACGTCGGGCGACTCGAGCAGAGCGCTCACCGCCAGCAGTCGGTGCTGGCCGTCGAGCACGCGGAGGGCGCCGTCCTCTTCCTCGATCTGCAGGAGCCCCACGAACGGGTTCGGGCCCTCTGCGCGGAACGTCACGGGCTCGTCCGTCGTGAGCAGCACGGCGCCCGGCAGCGGCGGGAGCTGCCCGCTCTCCCTGACATCAAGCACGTACTCGGTGAGCTCCTCGATCTTCTTCTTCAGAATGGGCCGCTGGTAGGCCTCGTCGGAGGCCTGCACCCGCTCCTCGAGATCGCTCCAGTTGACCAGCGACCCCTTCCTCCGATGCGGCTGTCGCTTGCCCTGTGTGGTTGCTTCTCCGAGCACCTCGAACCGCACGAGCCGCTCCACGTCTCTCGCCGAGAGGTTGAGGAGGTACAGCGTTTGCGAGAACTGCTGCACCTTCAGCGCGGGGAGCACGAGCATCGAGCCCTCCTCGTTTCTGGACGGTCTTCGCCCGTGAGCCCACGCGGTTCCGCCGGTGAACACGTGCTGCTCCAGCCGGCATGCCTCGACCCCTCCGCCATCGTCTGCGCCCTCCTCGCGAACCCTCTTTGTTACACCCGTTGGGGCGGCTCGAGGAAGGGGGCAACGCGTGCTCGGACATCCATGTCGCGTGGCTGACAGGGTTGTCAGCTACGGGTGGGGAGAGGTCGCACCCGCCCGTCCGTCGATGGGGACAGCTGCACCTCCGACGAGTCCTGGTGGTGTGTGCCGCCTCAGCCGGCGCGGTTCGAGGCACGGCGTGCCGCTCGCTCCGCAGCGGCGAGCACGTCGGCGGCTTCGATCCGCTTCTCGAAGGTGATGAGCTCCGCAGCGGGAAGATCGGCAGGGACGACGCCGTGGCTGCGGTCGACGGCGACCACGAGCGGGACGTTCGGGAGGGCGCCCAGCACGCGGAGCTTGGAGGCGAGATACTCGGGGGTCCAATAGCCCACCACCTCGACGACGACCTTGTCGCGCCCGCGCTCGAGGACGAAGTCGGGGAAGAAGGCGTGTGGCCCGATCTGGAACGCGGCGGCCTCGCGCCCGAGGGTCCAGGCCGAGCGCGCGCGACGGAGATCGCGGGCGAGGCGGGCCTCGAGCTTGCTGTCCGTGTCGCGCGGCAGCGCGTGGGTGCGAGGCAGAGGCGCGGTCGAGTCGGCCAGGACGAGGATGGGGCCGTCCGCGAGCACACACTTCGCCTCGAGCTGCCACCCCGGGGTCGACGCAACCGTCGGGATGAAGCTCGCGAGGGCGCGGCCATACTTCAAGGTCGCATGAAAGATGGCGAGCGGGCCCGATAGGTCCATGCGGGTCGCGCCGCGATCGAGGGTGAAGCTGCAGAGGAGCCGTGAGAGCTTGGCGAACCGCGCGACGGCGCGCACGTGGGATCGCAGCCAGAGGCCGACCTCCGCCGACCGAAGCAGGAAGCCTTGCAGGAGCGCGAGCTGGTAGCTGTCGCGGAGCTCCGCGGGGGAAGGGAGCGCCTCTGGCGCTTCGAGGATCCGCTCTTTCGGGTAGTCCGCGTAGAGCATCGGCTCGATCGCGGCCGGCTCGATCCCGAGCTCCTGCGCGGCTGCCCTCAGGACGTCGGTGCGTCCGTCCGCGCCGAGCCGGCCTCGCTCGGAACGGGTCCGCGCCGCTCGCTCGAACACCGCGCGACGCACGACCTCGGGCGCTACCGTCGACGCCGTGACCCTCGAGAAGCCTTTCAGCGCGACGCGGATCGCGCCGCGCAAGGCTCGCGAGTCGACTCGTTGCTCGCGGCACAGAGGCTCGAGCTCGGCGGCCACGTCGCGTTCGACGTGCCCCACTGGCCGTCCGACGCGCCCGTCGAGGGCGTTCAAGAGCTCGCGTAGCCATACGTCGTCGCGCTCGGTCAGCCACGCGGGCTCGACGCCCTGGGCGAGCGGGCGCCATCGAAGCAGATCAGGTGTCAGCAAGGCCGCTCCAGCTCCGGGCAAACCGGCGCTCCTCCATGGTTCCGTGCGAGACGAGCGTGTAGACCTTGGCGCGCTTGCCTTCCCGCGGCCGAAGCACGCGCCCGACTCGTTGAATCGCCTCGCGCTTGCCGAGCTTGCCGGCGACGAGCACGGCCACGCCGGCATCGGGCAGGTCGATGCCTTCGTTGAGGACGCGGGCCGAGACGAGCGCGCCGAGCTTGCCCGAGCGCAGCGACTCGATGACGTACCCGCGCTCCTTCGCCGAGGTCTCGGCGGTGATGAGCGGGATGAGATCTCTCACCGAGATCGCGAGCGCGTGCTTCGTGCGCGCGACGAAGACCAGGACCCTGTCCCGCGCGTGGCGCTCGATGAGCCGCGAGACGATCTCCGCCTTGCCAAGTGGGAACAACGCGAGGTCCTCCGCCTTGTGATACCCGGCGAGCACCTGGCGCCCCTCGGCCGAGCTCGCGAGCGATCGGAGCAGCTCTTGCCAGGTCGCGGCCCGAAACGCACGTCGATAGGCGCGGAGCGCCTCCGCAAAAGGGCGATAGCTGGCCTCGTAGGCGGCGCGTTCATCCGGCTCCAGCGCGACGGCCAGGTGGACGTGCTCCATCGGGGCGAGGTGCGTGCCCGTGAGGGCCGAGAGCCCGATCTCGAAGACAACCGGGCCGATGAGGCTCTCGAGGCGTTCGGCGCCGGCGCTCCCGCTGTCGGGCGCGGTGGCGGTCAGCCCCAGTCGAAAAGGGGCGGGCGTGCACTCGAGCGCTTCCCCCCGTGAGCCGCTCCCGAAATGGTGCGCTTCGTCCACGATGAGGAGGCCGAACCGCGCCCCGAGATGGTCGAGGTGCCGGTAAGCGCTCTCGAACGTCATCACCGTGATGGGCTCGATCACGCGCTCTCCGTCGCTCGCGATGCCGACCGGACCCGGGTAGATCTCCGCGAGGCTGGTACGCCATTGGGCGACGAGCGCGCGCGTCGGACAGAGGATGACGGTCGAGACGCCGCAACTTGCAATGGCCGCAAGGGCGACCCGCGTCTTGCCGGCGCCGGTCGGCATCACCACGACACCCCTCCGACCGAGAGCCGTCCAGGCGCCGAGCGCGTCAGCCTGGTAGGGCCGCAGCTCGGGCGTTCGAGTCGGACGAACCAGCGGCACGATCTGAGGGCCGATGTCGTCCACGAGGCGCGCGCTCCGCTGCGCGGCCCACTGCTTCAGCCGCGCGTAGGCGTGCGCCGGCGCGCGGTACCGCGCGCTGCGCGGATCCCAGACGAAGGAGGGGGCGCCGGCGAGCCCCTCGCCCACGAGCGTCCCCCGATCGAAGGTGACGGTGATGTCCACACCGTGCCGTAGTCAACGCGCGTGCCAACGCCGCGCTGCCAGAGATCCCCGTGAATCCGGGGCGGTCCTGGTGGCGCCGCCAGATCACCGGGGTGGCGGCGCCGGTCACCGGGCGCCGCGAAATCCTCTGGCTGCTGCGGCAACCGCTTCCCGGAAGTAGTACGCTCATCTCGCCATGCGAGGCGCATCACGATTGGCCCGAGCGCGCGTCAAGGACTCCCAAGGACGCATCTGGACCGTGACGCGGGTGCCTGTTGCGAAGGCGGACGATGAAGACTCGAGGTTCTGGTTCGAAGAGCTCACGCCGGAAGAGCGCGTCGTCGCCGTCGACGCGTGCACCGCTAGCTGCCTCCGCGCGCGGGGGCTCGACGGCCTGCCGCGACTACGAAGAGTTTCTCGCCGAGCTCGGATCACACGGCGTTAGATACCTCGTGGGCGGCGCCCACGCGGTCGCGCTGCACGCCCGTCCGCGGGCGACGAAGGACCTCGACGTCTTCGTCGATAGAACGCCCGCGAACGCTCGGCGGACCGAAGCAGCAATCGCAGCGTTCTTCGGTGGCCGGGTGCCCGCCTACGCGGACGCGGCCGCGCTCCTCGAGCCAGATGTGATCATCCAGCTCGGCGTCGCCCCCGTGCGGATCGACATCCTCTCCGGCCTCGGCGCCGTTCGCTTTCGCGACGCGTGGAAGCGGCGGGTCGACGCGCGGTACGGCCGTGTTCCTGCGCACTACCTCTCGCTCGACGACTTGATAGCCGAGAAGGAACACTGGGCGCGCCCCCAGGACGAGGTCGACCTTCGCGCGCTTCGCGCGGCCAGACGACGCCTCGCCGCTCGGAAGCGACGGCTCGGTCCCAAAGAAGCCTGACGCAACCCACTGCTGGCGTCGCAGCTCGGGCTTCGAGATCGGCCACGCGTGCAGCCGTCTGCGTTGTCGTCGCTCCGACGCTTACGACCGTCGGCGAACCGCCTTCACTGGACCCCAGCCGCGACTTGAGCCTAACCAGGTTCAATGGCAACGGGGACGAGGGGCAGGCGCTACTGGATCGACGTCTTCGACGTGCAGACCTTCCATGCGAGGCGGCTCGAGTCGAAGGTGGGTGCGGCACCGAACATCGCGGTCGAGCGCACGGGGCGGTCCCTCCCCGATGTCGTGTGCTGCGAGATGGTCGCGCTCCTCGTCGAGCTGCGCGCCGAGCTCGGGATCGGCGTCGGCCTTCGCGTCATGCCAAGCTCGCGGATCGAGATCACAGAACCAGACCTAGGGCGCCTCTTCCGAAAGGCGGTCAGCCAGCTCGAGGATGAGCGGCTCTTCGATGCTGGGGGAGCACGGCCGGAGACCAAGGGCCTACTGAACCTCGAGATCGCCGTTCACAAGCTCGTGCTCGGCCCCGCCGGGGAGCTCGTCGGCACGACCTGCCAGGCGGTGCGGTAGCCGGGGCTCCGCCGCCATGCTGCGCATCCTTGCCGGCAGCTCGCCGAAGACACGCTCGTCCATCCCTCGCTTCAATGAGGCCCCCGACCGAAGTCGAGGGAAGGTTGCATCACGGCTCCTCGGCCGGCTCGTCCTCGATCTGCTTCAATGAGGCCCCCGACCGAAGTCGAGGGAAGGCGGCCGATTCGTCGCCGGCCAGCAGATGACCCGCAAGGCTTCAATGAGGCCCCCGACCGAAGTCGAGGGAAGGTGAACATGCTGCAACGATTCGGAGCGACACTGTGATTGCTTCAATGAGGCCCCCGACCGAAGTCGAGGGAAGGCGGTAATGTCTGCCAGAACACTCTCCCACGTTGCCTGCTTCAATGAGGCCCCCGACCGAAGTCGAGGGAAGGAACTGGGACGACCCGGCGACTACGCCCGACATGATGCTGCTTCAATGAGGCCCCGACCGAAGTCGAGGGAAGGCGTCGAAGGCGTGGGACGCAGCGGCCGTGTCCTCGTCGGCTTCAATGAGGCCCCCGACCGAAGTCGAGGGAAGGGCGTGGCGGCCGCGATGTTCGCGAATTCGCCGGTCGCGCTTCAATGAGGCCCCGACCGAAGTCGAGGGAAGGCCGTTCAGTGAAGGAACCCACCCATGAGCGATCTTCTGCTTCAATGAGGCCCCCGACCGAAGTCGAGGGGAGGGGCACTGCTCGCGCAGGTCGCGAGCCCATTGCAGGTCGCTTCAATGAGGCCCCCGACCGAAGTCGAGGGAAGGCGCTCCGCACCGGGCGGCGGGCCATCGGCGGCGACACGCTTCAATGAGGCCCCCGACCGAAGTCGAGGGAAGGACGCGCCTCGTCCAGGTCAACGCCTCGGGCTGGTACACGCTTCAATGAGGCCCCCGACCGAAGTCGAGGGAAGGCGCTTGGCTTGTATCGCAAGGCTGGTTCTTCCTCGGGCTTCAATGAGGCCCCCGACCGAAGTCGAGGGAAGGACATCCCGTCTGCGTCGGTCATGCTCGGGTCGTGAGTGAGGCTTCAATGAGGCCCCCGACCGAAGTCGAGGGAAGGATCACGCCGCCGGTCCGTCCCCCCTCGGTGGAGCTCGCGCTTCAATGAGGCCCCCGACCGAAGTCGAGGGAAGGACTGAGAAACTGCGCGACTGAATCCCGAAGCTTCCCAGCTTCAATGAGGCCCCCGACCGAAGTCGAGGGAAGGAGAAAGCGCCGGAGGTCGATCTCGCGAGGCAGACTGGGCTTCAATGAGGCCCCCGACCGAAGTCGAGGGAAGGATGGCCCCCGAGAGCTTGCCCCGGAAGGTCAGGTTGGGCTTCAATGAGGCCCCCGACCGAAGTCGAGGGAAGGACAGATCCCGGCCGACGGACGGGGGCGCCCTCGCACCGCTTCAATGAGGCCCCCGACCGAAGTCGAGGGAAGGCGTCGGCACCGACGTGAAGAACCGGGTGCGCATAGCGCTGCTTCAATGAGGCCCCCGACCGAAGTCGAGGGAAGGATGCTCGATGGGCGCGGCGTGGTCGCCAAGACGGTGCTTCAATGAGGCCCCCGACCGAAGTCGAGGGAAGGCGCGCACGCCGGAGTCGCCAGCGGCGAGGTTGAACGGCTTCAATGAGGCCCCCGACCGAAGTCGAGGGAAGGTCCTCGACGGCGAGCGAGAGCCGGTGCCCGTCGGTCGCTTCAATGAGGCCCCCGACCGAAGTCGAGGGAAGGTTCACGCCGCCGCCCGTGACGGCCGCGCCGCCGGCGCGCTTCAATGAGGCCCCCGACCGAAGTCGAGGGAAGGCAACTCAGCCCGCCAGCCTCCACACATCGGCGCAACAGCTTCAATGAGGCCCCCGACCGAAGTCGAGGGAAGGTTTGGGTACCTGCTCGGCGTGGTGGCTGGGTTTTGGCTTCAATGAGGCCCCCGACCGAAGTCGAGGGAAGGCCGACGGGGTCTTCGGCCCTGGCACGGAGGCGGCCGTGCTTCAATGAGGCCCCCGACCGAAGTCGAGGGAAGGTACGGCGCAGCTCTCGACCGCGCTCACCGCGCTCAAGCTTCAATGAGGCCCCCG
>WBZM01002123.1_pt1 | contig 17569 bp, 17 predicted proteins | sample 5204271 | NCBI WGS metagenome assembly WBZM01 (sample SAMN12344346, study PRJNA552823) | activated sludge metagenome | biome: Activated sludge suspended growth; feature: Nitrification reactor; material: Wastewater; isolation source: activated sludge from nitrification reactor of wastewater...
TCCCCGGCGGCATACTTGCCAGTCAGCGCGCCGCCGGCCAGTGGCTGGTAGGCGATGAGCGTCACGCCCAACTCGCGACAGGCGTCGAGCACGCCGTTGGTCTCCGGCTGCCGGTGCAGCAGCGAGTACTCCACCTGATTGGAAGCCAGGGGGAGGCCGTGCTCAGCCAGGGCGGCGTGGGCCAAGCGCATCTGTTCGGCCGAATAGTTGCTGACGCCAACGGCCCGGATTTTGCCCGCCTTCACGGCGCCGGCCATCAGCCCCATCAGACGTTGGATGTCGACCCGCCCCGCCGGAAAATGGTGCTGGTACAGGTCAATCGTGTCCCGCCGCAGTCGCTTCAGGCTACCTTCCAGCGCCGCGGGCATATCCTCGGCCGTGGCCCGCAGACCGGGCGGGAACTTGGTGGCGATGAGCGCCGCCGTGCCGCCGGCCAGCTCGCCCAATCGCCGTTCCGACGCGCCGCCGCTGTACATGGCCGCCGTGTCGAACAGCGTGGCCCCGGCGCTCAGCGCGGCGTCGAAAGCGCGGCGCTCCTCATCCGGGTTGTCCGCGCCGCCGTAGGCCAGCTTGGCGGGATGGAAGCGGGCCAGCCCGGTGGCGTGGCCCCAGGTCATCGCCCCGATGCCCAGCCGCGGCACGAGCAATTCGCTGCGTCCCAGAGGTTGTAGATGGTTCATGATCTCACTCCTGCCCTGCTGCCGTTCGCCGGCCGGGAATTTTCCGCTTGCCTTTTTGATTAAAACACATTACGATACAGGTCTGTATCGCTGCGAGCCATCATACAATACAGATCTGTATCATGTCAAGAGGCAATTTATGAAATCCGAAATCGCGCCCAAAGACCAGCTTTTCCAGACGGCGGCGCGGCTCTTTTACCGGCAGGGCTATCGGGCCACGGGGGTGGATACCATCGCTGCCGAATCGGGCATCGGCAAGATGACCCTTTACCGGCACTACCCGTCGAAAGATGATCTGATCGTCGCCTATCTGCGCGACAGCGACCGGATATTCTGGGAAGGCTTTGAGCAGATCGTCGAGGCAGCCCCCACGCCCCGCGAAAAACTGTTGGGCTTCTTCACTACGCTTCAAGGGTACGTTATGTCGGACGAATGTTACGGCTGTCCGTTTCTCAACGCCGCGGCCGAATATCCCGATCCCGACCACTCCGTCCACCGGATCGCCGTTGAGCACAAGCGGGCTGTCCGAACGCGGTTCCGGCAACTGGCTGAAGCAACCGGCGCGGCGCGGCCCGATGCTCTGGCCGCCGCTCTCGTCTTGTTGATGGACGGCGCCTACATGACATCGCGGATGTTTGGCACGTCGCCCGACAATCCGTCCGTCCATCTGGCTCTAGCTGCACAGCAGATCATCGACGCCTTCCTGACTTAGCTATTAGGAAACAACTTGGACTGATTGAACCGAAGTGAGTCGAAAATCACCCGACGATGTTCGCCGCGTATAAGAAGCCCTGAGTCTCCTCCACCGCCCCCAGGGAACCATAAAGAGCGATAGCCTCTTGGCTGTAGCCGGTGATGTAGGCCGACTGCAGGCCCATCGCCCGCAAGCGGCGCAGGCACTCCTGAATGACCGCGCGGGCAAAGCCGCGTTTGCGAAAACCGCTGTGAGTACAGACGCGCTCGATATCGGCCTCAAGGTTATGGGCATCGAGCAGAGCCTCGCACCCGGCCACGAACCGGCCGTCGGGGGCCATCACGCACAAATCGGTCTCCGCGTGATAGAGTGGCCCCGCCTGCCCATAGTTATAAAACCGTAGTTCCCGGCGTAACTCCTCTTCAGTCATGTCCCCGCAGTCCTTGAAGGCGTCATCGCGCAGAATGCGCTGCGCCCTGTAATCCGGGTGCGCGGCCATGTCCACGACAGTGAACCCATCCTCGAGAGGAAATTGTCTCGTCGGTTGCAGAGCCAGGTCGAAACGGCGCGTGTAGAAGGTTGAACGGAGCGAAAACCCGAGGCTCTTAAGGACGGCGGCCTCGGCCGTCTGCCGTTCGGTAATCTCGGTGGACCATTCCGGCTCGCGGCCGCGCCAATTCTCCAGAACCCAGCGTACCATCTCTTCGTACAAGAAGCCATATCCTTCGAGGGCGATAACCGCGAACCCGGCATCACCGCTCTCCGATATGGCGAACCCGACAAGGTAGCCATAGCCATCGAACCAGAGGTGGGCGTTCTGGTCGGTAAAGGCCGGGTAGGCTGTCTTGCTTTCGTAGAGGCCGTACTTCCAATCCACCAGGCGGCCGAGTGACCAGGTGGAGCGCGTACGCATGAGTTGGTTGTTCTCGATTACGAATCGGGCGAGCAGGTTAAAGTCGCCCGAGGATTCCGAGTAATCGCGGTGTATGGTTCTCATCGGTCGATCTGCGTAAACCAGCAATCATAAGAGGGCTATTTGTCTGCCGCTAATTCCAGGATGTATTCATCGACCTCCTGGCCGCGGCCGTTGGCAAATCCCTGATCCTCACCAATGATGACGAACCCGCATTTCTCCAGCACGCGCAGCGAGCCGGCGTTGTCCTTGACAGCGCGGGCGTAGATCGGGCGGGTTATCTGCTCATTCAGAAAGTCGGCCAGGGCCGCCGTAGCGATGCCGCGCCCCCAGAACTCGCGGCCGAGCCAATAGGTGACCTCCATATTACCATCCATGACATAGCTAGATACGCTGCCGGCAATACGACCATCGACCTCAATAGTGCGGATCAGCACCTTATCCGTGGCGCGAATGCGTGTCCAATGCGCGTCAAAGGCGGCGCGATCATCGGGGTCCTTGCTGGTGAAGGCCGCCATGCGCACCGCTTCCGGGTCGCGGTTGTATTCGAAAAATACCGGCAAGTCGTCGTCTTGCACCTCGCGCAACCTTAGATTGATCACCGATCGATATCCTCCAATGCAGTAATTGAACAAACCTGACCTTGCGCCATCATATCATAGAACGCGTCGTTGTAGCGCAACCGTGAGCGTTATGTGGCGATCTTGCGAGACGGGAAAGGCCGGCGACTATATGCGCCGGCCTTTGTTATTTATTATCGCCCAACTACTTTAGGGAGATGGGCGTTCAAGGGTAAGGTTTATAAAGGCAATCTACGGCAGGATGTAACTCAGCCGCCGGCGATCGCCCCAATAATACGAAATGGTTCACGGCCTATGGCGACGTCGGCCGGCAACAAGTCGTCCGGAGACGCATGGGAGAGGTCCTGCATGCAGGCAAAAAAGCGCAGGAACGGCCGCCGCTGCCCGGTGGCGTGGTCGCGGATGGTGCCGCGCAACATCGGATAGCGGCGCTCCAGCGCGTCGAGAACGGCTCGCTGCGTAACCTGCCCATCCACCTCGACCGTGACCTCCGCCCCGGTGCCCGCCAGATTGCGCAAGTGATGGGGAATGACGACCCGGATCATGGCAGTGTCTGTACTTCCACCGATAGCACCGCCGGCAGATCGTGAACGATAGTCATCCAGTTATCGCCGCCGTCGGCCGAGGCGTATACCTGCCCACCGGTCGTACCGAAATAGATGCCGCACTGCTCCAGCTGGTCGACCGACATCGCATCCCGCAGGACGTTGACGTAGCAGTCGCTCTGCGGCAGCCCGTTGGTCAGCGCCTCCCATTCGTTGCCGCCGGTGCGGCTGCGATAGACGCGCAGTTTGCCGTCGGGCGGGTAATGCTCCGAGTCGCTCTTGATGGGCACGACGTAGATAGTCTCCGGCTCGTGGGCGTGAACATCGACGACAAAACCGAAATCACTTGGCAAATTGCCGCTGACTTCGTGCCAGTTGTCGCCTGCGTCGTCGCTGCGCAAGACGTCCCAATGCTTTTGCATAAACAGTGTGTTGGGCCGCGAGGGGTGCATGGCGATGCGGTGGACGCAGTGGCCCACCTCGGCATCAGGATCGGGAATGTACTCGGATTGGAGCCCGCGGTTGATGGGTTTCCACGTTTGGCCGGCGTCGTCGCTTCGAAACGCGCCTGCGGCCGAGATGGCGACGAAGATGCGGTCGGGATTGGCTGCGTCGAGCATGATGGTATGGAGACAGAAACCACCGCCGCCCGTCTGCCAGATGCCACTCGTATCGTGTCGACGCAGGCCCGGCAGCTCTTGCCACGTCTCCCCGCCATCGCTGGAGCGGAAGATGCCTGCGTCCTCCACGCCGGCGTAGACTGTGTTCAGGTCATCGAGCGACGGCTCCAGATGCCAGACACGCTTGAACTCCCACGGATGGGCTGTGCCGTCATACCATTGGTGCGTGCCCGTCTGGCCCTCATAGGCGAACTCATTACCCATCGTCTGCCAGGTCTTGCCGCCGTCATCAGAACGATGAATCACCTGGCCGAACCAGTCACTGGCCTGTGAGGCATAAATACGATTGGGGTCAACAGGGGAGCCTTTGAGGTGATAGATTTCCAGGCCGCCGAAGTGGGGGCCGTCGACGTGCCATTTGTCACGTTTTTCGTCGGCCGTCAGTATGAATGCGCCTTTGCGGGTGCCAACCAGAACTCTTACGCCACTCATCGGTTACGCTCCTTCTCGGGTATTGAGGTATTTACTTGTCGTTATCTTCGAAACAACACGGGTTGTTGAGCCACAGCCAGTTGATACATAATAGAACATATATTCTACTCTGTCAATCAAAAACCTGCCGCCGAGGGTGGGAAATTTGACCTATTTTACGCTCCATTTTCCGGCGATCGACTGGTGATCAACAAAAATAAATCGGGTCAATCCGCGTCTATTTTCGCTCCGTGCCGGCAATGTTGCGCATGGAAAGCGCACCGGGTTCGCCGGCAGCGCCACGATTTCTGCAATTCGCGCGTGGGGTTCGGCCGCTCTTCTCCCTCCAGTCCCATCCATCGTTGGGCCATCCTTAGGGTGATCTCGTCTCGCTCGTCCAGGCCGCCGCGCGACTTGTCCGCCAGGTAAGCGTACAACGACCATAACGTGCTATAGCAGCCACTGGTCATCATGCGGATGGCGTTATCCGAACGGTAGCCCAACCGCTCGGTAAATTGTAGCGTCCGCATCGGCATCTCTTCCGGATGGATTTCGATCGGGTTGACATGCAGCGGCAAGCGCCGGTCGATCAATTCCTGATGGTCATCCTTGATCTTTTCGAGCCGCTCGGTGAGAGCCTTGTCCTTGCTTCCCGGCAGCGCTTCGGCAATGCGCTCCTCCAGGCCGACCCGCAGCGCTCCCTGCTGCTGCTCGGTCAGCCCCAATCCATCGATAGCGGGTAAATAGGCCAGCAGGTCTTCCATCGCCGCCGCCAGGCTGATGAGCGTCCGGCTGGAGTCCTCGCCCAACTGTCCGGCCTTGTTGACAAAGCGTACGTGGGCCGCATCCGAATCCAGAACGGCCGCGGTGCGTATCTCCATTGTGCGGCGCACCGTCTCGATCGACGACGGAGTCTGATCCGTCACCAGCTCGCCCGGATCGGGCGGCGGGTGGAGGAAGATGGTGTAGAGATCCAGTTCCAGGTCGCGATATCCGATGCCGCGTTCGTCGGCGTAATCCTTCACGGCGTCGATGGCGCTGTTGGTGGGTGTATTGTCGATAGCGCCCCCGTCCACATAATGATCGTCGGCCTGCGGAAACAAGCGGGCCAACTCTTCAGACGCCTGCCAGACGCGCATCAACGCCTCGTCCACGGTGGGGCCGGAGCCATCCGACCCGTCCGGGGAGTCCATCATGGCTTCGCGCAACGCCGCATCATTCAACCAGTCGACAAGCAAGCTGGAAAGCAGCACGTTGTCGCGGTCATCGAGGTTGTCCAGGTCATATATTTTCCGGACAGGCATCGGCGAAAACACGCCCGGAAACCGGCCGGACGCCAGGGCGGCATAGATCGCGTTGGGATTGCCCACCGTCTGTAAGCGCGCGTTGCCGAGAGCCGGCAGCAGTCCATCCTTTTTGTCAAAGCGAAACCAGTGCTTTTTAAGAAAAGCCGCGAACTGGGCTGGTGAGTTGTAAGCTGATACCTCCAGCCGGCCAGTGCGGAAGTTGGTCCGCGTCAGCCGTACGTCGATCCCCGCCTCCATGAAATCGCGCAGCGTCCGGTCCGCGGGGATGAGCGGCTCAACATGTTCATCTGCCCTGTCGGCGGTCGGTTCGCTCAGGTGTTCAAGGCGTAAAGGGGCGATCGATTGGGTGAAGTATGCCTTTAGGTTCTCAGCCTTGTCATCGGGAACGAGTGCATGCTCCATGCCGAAGCGGTTGAGATAAGTCCGAACGGCCGCGTCCAACGGTTTTATTTTGTCCTCGCGCCAGCGCTTCCAAATCTCGATAACCCCGCGACCGCCGTCTAATCGCTCCGGCAATTCATTGAGCAAGTTGGTGAAGTCGGCCAGGACCTGCATGTCGGGCACCATATCGCTTTCGGGGTCGGTATACCACCAGGCAATGCGTACCAGACTCGCCAGGGAGATGTCCAGCTTCTGCAGATCGTCCTTTACCATGCCCAGCGGGCCGGTCGCGCTGTCATCGATGACTCCCATGCGCGGCATTTCCCACCAGGCATGGAGAAAGGCCCATACCAGCGCGTCCATGGCTTCGACAGAACTGGCTGGGTCAGCTAGTACGTCGGCCGGCAGCCGGCGCTTGCGCAACAGGTATTCGGCATAGAAGATGCTGTTGATCGCGCCGATGGATGAGCCGGTAATGACATCGAACTCCATGCCGCACAGGTGAAAGGCATGAATGACCCCGGCCTCAAAGAGACCTTTGGCACCGCCTCCGGTCATGACAAATCCGCGCATGGTTGGCTTCGCCGAGTTCTGGTTCAAGTGGGTTCTCCGGAGTTGACAGAATAGGCAGAGATTGGATCATAGTCGCCGCGCGGCAGGTGTCAATATTGAGAAATCCGGAACAAACTACGCCGGCCGCTCGATAGCCTCCAGGGCCGCTTGCTTCCCCGCCGCGACCAGAAGCTCCAGCGCCGCCATATACCGGTGCAGCAAGGTCACGTGCTCTTTCGGTAGCTCGCGAAGCAAGTCGCTGGCTTTAGAGAAGTCACCCGCTTCCCGCAAGCCGACAGCGATCTGCATCACCCAGCGGGCCAGGAGCCAGGCGGGATTCGCCTGAATGATGATCCACTCGCGGGCCAGCGAATTCATCGCGGCCGCTGGTTCCTGTGGTTCCGGCAGGAGCGAGGTCATGGCGTCTAGCCGCCGCTCGAGGATGGCGATACCGTTCAGCACATCCCGCACTTTTTCATGATACTTGTTCAGGCCGGCATCTACAAACCACTGCGCCGGATCTTCCGGTGCGAATACAAACGCGGCGACGAGACCATACGTGAAGCGGTAGTGCGCAGCCCAATCGTTCTGCGCCGCGGCTATAAAGCTGGCTCCGAGATCCGGTAATAAGGGAGCGTCCAGCGCCTGGCGCATTTCTTGAGCATCGAGGCGCTTACGCAGGTAGACCACAGCCGAATCCTCATCGCCTGGATCCTCAGGCCACAACCCGTCAACCAGGTCATCCCAAATATTCATTGCCTTTTCCTAGCGGGTAAACACGCGGTAGCCCCAGCGATCCAATTCCAATTCCGTATCAACAGCGAACTCGGCCGCTTCGCCCGTGGCATAATCGGTATAGGATCCATGGTGGAGACCCTCATGAAACCGCACCACCCGCGGCCGGTCGGAAAAGTTAAACACGGCGAATACCTGGTCGCGCTCATTTTGCCGCACGAAGCTCAGGACTTGGGCCGGCGCGGTGTTGAAGACATTGATCATGCGCGCCCCCCACGCCGCATTCCAAAGCGCCGTGTTCTCCCGCTTCAGTGTGAACAGCTTTTTATACAGGTCGCCCAACGGGTGCGGCCGCCAATCGATTGGATCCTTCTCGAAAAACGCCAATCGCCGCGGGTTGCCGGCTTCCTGACCGTTGTAGACCAGCGGCATGCCCTCACTAATGACCGACAGGACGATGGCCGCCTCCAGCGCGTCGCCGAACTGTTCGAACTCCGTGCCCTCCCAGGCGTTCTTGTCGTGATTGCTGACGAACAGCATGCGCATGATGTCGCGCGGGTAGGCCTTCTCGTTCCAGGAGTAATAAATATAGAGGGCGTTGACGTCGGCCTCGCCGATGGCGATCTTGTGCATCACGTCGTTCCAGTGCCAGGCGTAGGTCATATCGAACGCCTCGGCGTGCAGGTCGCGCGCCTCCCACTCGGCCAGCATGAAAACCGGCTTGATCGCGTCAAGCTCCTTGCGAGCATTGTTCCAGAAGTCAGTGGGCACGAAACCGGCCACATCGCAGCGAAAGCCGTCCACGTCCACCTCGCGCACCCAATACTTCATCGCCGCGGTCATAAAGCGACGAACGCTCTCGTTGTTGTAGTCGAGATCGATGATGTCGGGCCAGTCCCACCACGGCGTCGGCCGGAAGTCACCCTTCCAGTCACGAACGTACCACTCGGGATGCTCGGCTATCAGGTTGCAGTCCCACGCCGAATGGTTGGCCACCCAGTCGAGGATGACGTACAGACCCAGGTCGTGGGCTGTGGTGACAAAATGCTTCAAGTCGTCCAGTGTGCCAAACTCCGGGTTGACACCATAATAATCCTTCACAGAGTAGGGGCTGCCCAACCTCCCCTTGCGGTTCAGTTCACCGATGGGGTGGATGGGCATGAGCCAGACGATGGTAATGCCCAGGTCCTTCAGCCGCGGCAGTTGCGCCGCGGCCGCGCGCAACGTGCCCTCCGGCGTGAACTGGCGGGTGTTGATCTGGTAGATTGCAGCGTTTTTACTCCATTCGGGATGAGTTAGACGCACCTCAGGCAGTGGTAGATAAGGATTTGAAGTCACCATGGATAGGATCATAACACATTCCTGAGTGAGTCTAAATCCGCACAGGGTTGCATGGGCAGAATCACATAGCGGAATAATCCCTCTTGACATCTCGCAATTTCATGTTAATGTTACTAACATGAAATTGGACCAACCGACACGCCAATACACCATGACCGCCCGCGCCGAGGCGGCCGAGGAGACGGAGCGCAACATCCTGGCCGCGGCCGTTGCGTTGTGGCGGGATCACCGAATCGACGACATCACGCTACAGATGATCGCCGAGCGGGCCGGCGTCACGGTGCAAACCGTCATCCGACGCTTCGGCTCCAAGGATGGCGTCATCATCGCCTGCATCGAACGCGACGCAAGTGGAATCGAAGCCGAGCGCGAGTTAGCCGCACCGGGCGATGTGGACAAAGCGCTGGATGACTTGCTGGCCCATTACGAGCGCGACGGCGACGCCGTTTTGCGCACTTTGAGCGTGGAAGACAGGTTTCCCATCGCCAGAACCATTGCCGATGAAGGTCGGCGGGTTCATCGCGCAGCGTGCGCCCGCGTCTTCGGCCCCCACCTGCCCACCCCCGACGACGACCGCTATCAAACACGGCTCGATGCCTTCGTCGCCGCGACGGATTTATTCGTGTGGAAACTTTTGCGGCGTGATCTGGGGCGTTCATCGCAAGAAACCCGGCAGGTCATTCGCAGCCTTATCAGTGGCCTGATTACTCTCCCACATTCTTAACCCTGAGGTGCAATAAGATGAAAACCGGTCGCTCTTACTTGTTCGTGACGTGGGATGGCGGCGGCAACGTCCCGCCCATATTCGGCATTGCCCGCCGCCTCATCGAGCGCGGCCACGAGATACGCATTCTCACTGAGCCTTGCCTGCGAGAATCAGTGACAGCGATCGGGGCGCGGTTTGTCCCGTTCAGCCGCTACTTTGTGCGCGAGGACTGCGCGAAGGACCTGATGGGTGACTGGCAGCCCAAGACGCCGATCGGTGCGCTGCGGCGCAATTTCGACAACGTTGTATTCGGCCCAGCTCCCATCGTCGCCGAGGAAACACGCCGGGCGATTGAGGCGGAACGACCAGACGTGGTCGTGGTCGACCACCTGATGCCCGGCGCGCTTGTGGCCGCCGAAGCGGCCGGCATCCCCCGGGTGATCCTTTTCCACACGCCCGAGTTCCTGCCCGGCCCGGGCAAGCCGGCCTCCGGGTCAGGATTCATGCCGCGCCGGGATTTCATCGGCCGCGCTCGGGACGGGCTGTTCAACCAGGCTTTTCTAAAGATGCTCGGCGCGTATGTCTCCCGCTTCGGCCAGATGCACCGGGAATTCGGCTTGCCGCCGGTCAATAGCGCCGCCGATCTGGTTGAGCATTACCACCGGGCTGACCGGCGTCTCATCCTGACCAGCGAGGCGTTCGATTTCCCCATTGACCCGCGCCCGGCCAATACCCGCTACGTTGGCCCAGTGCTGGACGATCCGGAATGGAGCGGCGAGTGGCAAAATCCCTGGGCCGGACACGACAGCCGGCCGCTGGTTGTCGCCAGCCTCTCCTCCACCTTCCAGAACCAGCGCGACACGCTGCAACGAATCATCACCGCCCTGGGCACGTTGCGCGTGCGCGGCCTGGTGACAGTCGGCCCGGCCATGCGCGGCGAACAGTTCGACGCCCCGGCCAACGTGGTGGTCGTGCCGGTCGCGCCCCATTCGCGGGTTTTCCCCGAGGCCGCGGCCGTCATCAGCCACGGCGGCCTTGGCACGGTGATGCGGTCACTAGCCAACAGTGTGCCGGTTCTGTGCCTGCCCATGGGCCGCGACCAGAACGACAACGCGGCGCGGGTCGTGGCTCGCGGTGCCGGCTTGCGGCTCAGTCCTTCGGCCAAACCGGAACGCATCGCCGCGGCTATCCAGCGATTGATCGACGAACCTGACTTTCGGGCCAACGCCCGGCACTTATGCCGGGTGATCGAGGAAGACACAGCCGCCGGGCGGGCGATAGATGAATTAGAAACCGTCGGTATGAAGTCGATCGTCAGCCCGCTCAATTCGATTGCCATTCACAAAGATGGGTTCGACGTTCAGTTTCATGGGCTTCCCGTTTAGTCGTCCAAAGCAGCACAGTCTCAAATGGCAACGGCCAGTTTCAGGACCGCCAAGTAAGCGGAAATGGAATCGCGGCGGGACTCATTGAACTATAAACGGTTGACTCATTTTTGTGTCCTCTTGGAATTTTTAACATCCTAAAAGAATATTGTTTCGCTTGTGAATATTGGAACAATGTAACAAATATTAGTCCATAACGATTAGATGGTTCACGCCTTGGCGCAAGAATGCTGGAGGCTAACCTCTATCAAAGCCCAAAGCATCATGCAGCCCGGCACAGAAGCGTGGTTGCCCCATCTCCCCCAGGCGCCATTCGCCAATTGTTTCCGGCTAGAATGTGGCCAGAATCTGTGTCGCCCACTCGGCCGCGCGCTCCAACTCGCCAGGTCGCAGCGGCCCCTCGGTGCCTTCGACAATGAAGCCCTCCGGCGCCACGACTACCGTTGCCCCGGCCTTGGTCAGCGTATCGGCAATGTGCGTTGCCGCCCAGGCCTTGTCGCCGGCCACCTTCATCGCCAAGCGCAAAACGCCTTGTTCGACCTCAGCCCGGTCGAAACGAGTATCGAAGGCCGCCGCTTTGACGTTGTGCAGGTCAGGACTGCTCAACAGGCCCGACATCACCTCCGTCGCGTTAAATCGCTGCGTGGGCGAACCGACGACGATCAGGTCATAGCCCGTTAAGGCCGCGGGGGTGGCCGCGGCCGCGCGGAGTAACGTCGTTTCCGCTCCGGCCGCCAGCGCGTCGCCAATGGACTGGGCGATCTTCTCGGTATTACCAAATTGTGAGTCGTAAATAATCAGGGCTTTCATGGAATTGTCTCCAATCATAGGGTCTCATTTGCAAGTTTCCCATTCATGGTATCAACCGGAAAAGCCCCTGCCAATATACAATAAGTTATAATTGCAAAAGCCTCGCAGGCTGTTCATTACCACACCCTGCGAGGCTTTATTTATCTTGTTGCCTGAGGGTCAATTCAGGAATTACCTGAATCCGCCTCCACCCAGGATTGTCGTCACGCTTGAAATGGTGAACCCGGTGTACTCTGTGCCGGCCGAGTAAGTCCCATCCGTGTACAAACCATCAACGCTAGTCCCGTCAGCGCTACCGCCATAGTTCAGCGTGTAATCGCCAGTCGCGAGTTCGGGCGACGAGAAGGCGATCGATTGGAACTCCTTGCTCGGCGCGAAAGTCAGCAAGCTCTCCCCGGCCTCATTCTGGATGTTCACCAGCGTGCCGCCGGGCAACATGCCGTTTAGGTTGAGCAGCACCGAGTTCTGCGTCGACGCCGCGCCGGGGGCCTGGGCCATGCCCGCGCTGCCCACGGCGACTAAATAGCCACCGGAGATGTTAAACGTACCATCATAGTCCAGGGCGCCATTCATCGACTCCGTCGGGCCGTTGACCACGACCACCCCGCCGGTCATTTCTATGGCCCCGTTGGCATCGAGACCGTCGCCGGCGGCGTCGACCACGATCGTGCCGCCGTTGATGAAGAGATAGTAGTCACCTGTATACGTGAAGGTCTCGCTACCCTGTGCCGCCCCCGGGCCTCCACGACCGCGGCCGGGGCCGGGCATCGCACCCGATCCGTCTACACCTCCGGCGACGTTGATGCCGTCGTCGGAGGCGATCACGGAGATATTCCCATCGTTGAGCATGATCACGGCGCTCTCAATACCCTCGTAGGATTGGACGACGTCGATGTCGCCGCCGTTGACTGTGACGGTGGCGTCGGCGTGGATGCCGTCATCGCCAGTGGACAGGACAAACACACCACCGTTTATCGTGATGTTGCCGTTAGAGTGAATGGCATCATCGGCCGCGTCTATGGTGAACGTGCCACCGTCGATGAGGACGCTGGCGACGCCCTTGACGCCCTTGGCGGAGCCATCCTCGCCGATCTGGGCCGCGCTGCCGCCGCCGGAGACAAGGGTGAACTCACCGCCGGTCACCATAACATCCGTCTGCGCCTGAATGGCATCGCCGCCGGCGGTGACGGTAATCGTGCCGCCCTCAATGGCGATATAACCCAGTTCGACGTCGTCCTCATTGTCGGATTTCAAGCCATCGCCCCCGGCTTCCACCGTGATCGTTCCGCCATGGATCGTCAGGAAATCCTTGCCACGAATCCCATCATCCACGGCCGTGACAGTGATGTGGCCGCTGGCGATGGTAACGCTGTCGTCACTGGAGATGGCGTCATTATAGTTGGCGGCCACGGTTAGAGACCCGTTACCGGTGATAGTCAGGTCGTCGTTGCTGAAGATGGCCGCGTTGGGTTCCTCTTCGGCCGCGTCGAGGAAGGTATACGCCGAGGCGTCCTCGATGTAATTGGCCGAGTTGTCGGCCAGGATAATCACCCCCTGCGCGGCGTTTATAAAAGCCAGCGGCGCGCTGGTCGAGCTACGAATATCGACGCCGTTCAGGACGATCTGCACTGCGTCCTCGTCGGTGGTGTCGATGATGATTTGCCCATCGGCCAGCGTACCGCTGAGGCTATAGGTGCCGGCGGCGGTGATGGTGGCCGTCGCCCCTTCGATGGCAACGCCGTCACCTTCGACAGCGATCGTATCCCCGTTGAGCGCGATCAGCACCGCCCCAGCGGCATCAACGACTGAATCGGTCGCGGGTTCGTTCGCCGCCGTCTCGGCCAGCGCGGCAGCGGCGCTAGAAGGCGCACTGGCCGGGGCGTTTGTAGTGCTCTCTTCGCCGATCACATCGGCAATTGATATCGTCTCCGTGTGCGTCTGCGCGAGTGTGCTACTGCTTGCCGGGTCGCTCGTCGCGGCCATGTCCGAGCCGCAGCCCACCAGCGTCAGCAACGCCAGCATACCCGCCAATAAGATGATAAATCCCTTTTTGATCATGTTCTTGCTCCAATCGCGGCCCTTGCCGATTGATTTCAGTTTTAGCCGGCGACGCTTTGTCGTCCGTCATCTGTTTTATAGAGCAAAAAGATTTAGGAATTGTGAAGAGAATGTCAGGGGAGTGTTTGGCAGGACTTTCCGACATCCCCGAAGGCGAGGCCGGATTGCGCCGCATGCCTGCCCCAAACCGCGGATGGCGAAAAGGGCCGTGGGGAATAACCTGCCACGGCCCTACGCTAGCTACGTCAGTTAATTTCGCTCAGTTCTGAAGGAGAAGAGCAATCGTGTTGCTCACTTTGCTCGCAGAGAGCACATCGATCCTACCGTCGCGATTCATATCGACGCCGTAGGCAAAATAAGCTCCATCCGCGCTCTGGTCGACAATCTGCTTGGTGAAATTTCCACGGCCGTCATTGCGATGCCAGGCTACCGTATCGTCATCGACGCTGGCGGCCAGCGCATCCATGTCGCCGTCGCGATCCATGTCAACGGCGATAACTGTGCGTGCACCCATGGCCTTGGTGTCAATCGCGAAGTAGGTGAATCGGCCGCTGCCATCGTTACGATACCAGGCAATCGTATTGTTACGCCGGCTGGCGGTAAAGATATCGACATCACCATCACGGTCCACGTCAGCCGGCGACACAAAATAGGCCCCCTTGGCTGTTTTACTGATGACCTGCTTGGTAAACCGTTCACGACCATCGTTCTCATACCAGGCGATTTCGTGGCTCTTGAAGCTGGCCGAGATAATATCCTGGTCCCCGTCGCCGTCGAGATCGGCCATTTCCGCCCGCTTGGCCTTGATGGCCGAAGTGTCAATGACACGCTTCTGGAACCTGTTCGCGCCGTCGTTCTCATACCAGGCGATGGTGTTGGCGTCCTGGCTCGAAGTTACGAAATCATTGTCCCGGTCGCCGTCCACGTCACCCATGACGATCGAGTGGGCGCCATTGGCGTTCGTGTCAATGGTGCGGCGGGTGAACGAGCCGCGGCCATTATTCACATACCAGACAAAGGTATCAGCCAGATAGCCGGCGGCCATCACGTCGATGTCGCCATCACGATCGATGTCACCGACGCTGGCGGGATAGGCTCCTTTCAAACTCGAATCGAGCACCTGGCGCGTAAAGGTGTTGTTGCCGTTGTTCTGATGCCAATAAACGGCGTGATATTTATAGTTGGTCGATACCACGTCAAGGTCACCGTCGCCATCCAGATCGGCCGGAACGGCGACGTGAGTCTGATGGACCTTATTGTCGATCACCCGTTTCCCGAATGACATTTGTTGCGCTTCACCCTGAAGTTCGCCGCTCTCGAGCGGGTTAGACGGTTCCCCCTGGGCGGCCAACGCGCCAGTAGCCAGCAGGAACAAGCTCACGATTAAGAAAAATGACAAAAGCAGTGGCCGAGAACATTTCCCAACAAACATAGCACGAACATCCATGGTAACTTTCTCCTACGCTTGGCGCAGCCGGAGGCAAACAGATTTAAAATTGGGGCTACCTGATGCGGAAATGTGGTAAAGGCGGAGATGAGGTAACGTATTGAGGGCAGTATACTATGGAGACCCGGTAGTGAATCAATATGCCGGGGGTATAAATTGATGCATTGCCAAACCGATCAAGGTTCAGGCAGTGGATTTTGTCCTTCGACGGCCGATCCACACACCAGCGGGGATCATCAAGAATAGCGCCAGAAGCCCCGCTAGAAAAATGACCGCCACGGCCAGCGCCCCCAGCCAGTAAAAGCCGTAGTCCGGGCTAGGTTCGCGGACAATTTCCCCGTCGGCGGTGACGCATTGCATTTCGTAATCGGTCGTGTTGCGGCGCGGAATGACCAGGTAGGTTACGATCTCGCCCGCACTGCCTTCGGGACACAGGTAATCATCGACGATACCGGCTACCGCATCGGCTTTCAGCGTTGTGGCGAACACGCCGACGAACATCGTTGAGGGACATAGGCATGAAAACAGCACGCCGAACAGCAGCAGCCAGAGCAAGCAACCGAAGGCAGGTTTGGATCCGCTCGATTGTACGGTTGATTTCAAAAAAACACGCTCTACCCTTTCACCTGCTCCGCAATCCGGAGTTGGACGATTTCGGTGATCAGGTCATACGGAATTGGCTTGTTGAGTGGCAACCGCACGGTGCTCCGCTCAGCCCGATAGGGGGCCAGGCGAGCGTTGAAGTCGTCATCTCCACTCACTGCCGGATAGAGGCCAATATGCTTCTTGTAGGCGGCGAACGATACCAGAAAGCCGTTCAGCGTAAAGGCGGGCATGTTGTACTTAATCGTTTCCTGGGCGTCCGGCGCGGCCGCGCGGATAGTGGCACGAATCTGCTGCAAGATGGCCTGGATATCCACCGGAAAGGCGGCGATGTACTCCTCCACCGGATCGGAAACGCTTGGTGTTTTGCTCATCGCCGCCTCTTATGCATCATATTTTTCCCTTGGCGGATTATTTTATCCGTAAGCCCCGCTCATGCTAATCAGATGGACAGAGATGATGGTCGTGTTACCCTCGCGGGCCACCTTCACGCCGCCCCGGTTGCCAATCCAGCCGCCGATGCCGACCTGCACCAGGTTCGACGGCGGGCAGTTGGGGATATTGGTGGCGTGGAACCATGGTGTGGTGTGCATGCGCTCCTCCATGTCCCGGTCGAGCGTGTCGATGTGTCGGTCGAAATGGATGATGCCGATCGTGCCGTCGATATAGGGCGCGCATCGCCGCGAGCTGGTCCCGGGATGTGAGCCGGTGCTCGTACTCTATTTGAGGCTGGCCCGGCTTGGGAGAACCGCCGTCACTCTCTGAATCGGGATGCTCGTGACGAACCGGCTTCTTTCGCGGATGGTGATGCTGATGACCGATGTTTTCCTCGCTTTGCTATGGTGGATATGTTGTTTATAGAGCTTCATGAGGAAGCGGAAATGCCGCGATAGTGTGCGAACAAAATAGCACAAAAAGAGCGGGAGTTACATACGGCCACCAGGCGCGCAAAGCTGCGCCTGGATGCCTAGACGTGTTGATCGATCAGAATCGTATTGCCGTCGGGATCGACGACGATGAAGTGCGCCGGGCCGGTCGTCGTTTCATCCGCCTCTTGCGTGAACTCGATACCCTGAGCCTTAAGCTCGTGTTGCAGCTCGCGCACGTCGGTGAACGTATCGACCTTCTCGGCCTGCTGGTTCCATCCCGGGTTGAAGGTCAACAGATTCCCCTCGAACATCCCCTGGAACAGACCGATCACGGTGTCGCCATTGTTCAGAATGAGCCAATTTTGCGACTGGTCGCCGCCCATCACCTGGAAACCGAGCTTTTCATAGAAGTTCTTGGAAGCTTCGATATCCTTGACCGATAAGCTGACTGAAAATGCACCGAGGTCCATGTGTTGCTCCTATATAGTGATCGTATTTTCTTCTTGCGAACTCGCTGAACCTGATCGATATGGCCACGAAACCGGTCTAATCTTGCCCGTCGATCGGCCGACCGACGGTGAGCGTTTCGCGCAAGCCTGCTTCCAGCCCCAGATACACTTCGTCCGCCTGCGCCCCCAGCGCGTCGAGCGTCTTGCTGAAGAAGCTGCGCGCGGTGGCCGTGGTCGCGATGTCGAATATCTCGGCGTCGCTGAAGCCGTGGTTGCGGAGTGTGTTGATATCTTCCTGGGTGATGGCCGTCGCGTCACGCGCGATTTGCTCGGCGTAGGCCATCATGGCCACCTCGGCCGCGGTCAGGTCGGCCGACTGGTAATCGCGGGCGATCTGCGCCAATTGTTCCGCCGTATAAAAC
>WBZM01002124.1_pt1 | contig 17566 bp, 12 predicted proteins | sample 5204271 | NCBI WGS metagenome assembly WBZM01 (sample SAMN12344346, study PRJNA552823) | activated sludge metagenome | biome: Activated sludge suspended growth; feature: Nitrification reactor; material: Wastewater; isolation source: activated sludge from nitrification reactor of wastewater...
GCTGGAGGGCGCCGGCTCCCCGGGCGAGAGGCTCACGTCCCGGGCCTGGATGCGCACCCGGACGCGGGCGCCCACCGGGCGGCTGGCGCCGGGGACCCAGAGATGGGCGCCGGGGACCTGGACCCGCATCAGGTCGTAATCGGCATCCCAGGCCAGCACCCGGCCGTCGAGGAAACTGCTGGCCTCGCTGTCCCGCGCCAGGGGCAGGTCGAGGCGGGCGAGGATCTCCGGGGCCGGGCCGGCGGCACGGATGCGTCCCTGCTCGAAGACCAGGATATGGTCCGCCAGTCGCGCCACCTCCTCCGGGGAGTGACTGACATAGAAGACGGGGATGGCCAGTTCATCGTGGAGCCGTTCCAGGTAGGGCAGGATCTCCGCCTTGCGCTGGGAGTCCAGGGCCGCCAGGGGCTCGTCCATCAGCAACAGCCGCGGGCGGGCGGCCAGGGCGCGGGCGATGGCCACCCGCTGGCGCTCACCACCGGAGAGGCGTTCCGGCATGCGGTCGAGCAGGGGGGCGATGCCGAGCAGGTCGATGATCGCCCCCAGCCCGGCGGCGGGGTCCGAGGGTTCCCCCCTGGGTAGCGGACCAGGCAGGTGCCAGGGCCAGGCCAGCCAATCCCGCCGCCCGGCCCGCCAGCGCCCGTATTCGATGTTGCCGCGTACCGACAGATGGGGAAAGAGGCTGGCCTCCTGAAATACGTAGCCCAGGGGCCGCCGGTGGGTGGGGACGAAGCGTCCTCGGGTGCTGTCCTGCCAGACCTCACCCTGGAAATCCAGCCAGCCCTGACCCTGGGTCTCCAGGCCGGCGATGCACCGCAGCAGGGTCGTCTTGCCGGAGCCCGAGGGGCCGAAGAAGGCCGTCACCCCCCGGCCCGGCAGGGATTGGTCCACCTCCAGGGCGAAGCCCGGCCAAGTCAGCCGGAAGCGGACCCGCACTGATGGATCAGCCTGAGCGGTGGTGCGGGGCTGGCCGCTCAGCCGCGCCTCAGGTCCAGGGCCGGGCATTGCGGGGATAGAGGGCCAGCAGCACCAGGAAACTGAAGACCAGCATGCCCCCCGCCAGCAGGTGGGCCTCGGCGTATTCCAGGGCCTCGACGTGGTCGTAGATGGCCACCGACACCACCCGGGTCCGTTCCGGGATGTTGCCGCCAATCATCAGCACCACGCCGAATTCCCCCACGGTATGGGCGAAGCCGAGGATGGCGGCGGTGACGAAGCCCGGTCGGGCCAGGGGCAGGGCGACGGTGAAGAAGCGGTCCCAGGGACCGGCACCCAGGGTCGCCGCCACCTCCAGGGGCCGCTCGCCGCTGGCGGCAAAGGCGTTCTGCAGGGGCTGGACGACGAAGGGCAGGGAGTAGAAAACGGACCCCACCACCAGGCCGGCGAAGGTGAAGGGCAGCAGGCCGATCCCCAGCCATTGGGTGAACTGGCCGATGGGACCATGGGGTCCCAGGCTGACCAGCAGATAGAAGCCCAGCACCGTCGGCGGCAATACCAGGGGCAGGGCGACGAGGGCCCCCACCACCCCTTTCCAGCGCGAGCGGGTGCGCGCCAGCCACCAAGCGATGGGGGTGCCGACCAGCAGCAGGATCAGGGTGGTGGTGACCGCCAGTTTCAGGGTCAGCAGGATGGCTGCAAGGTCGATCCCCTCAAGCACAGACCGGCGCCCTCCGCGAAGCTATAGCCATAGGTCAGCATGATGCCCCGCGCCGCCGCGCCCTTCAAATAGTCGGCCAGGGCAAGGGCCGCCGGGTTGTCCGCCGCCTGTTGGAGGATGACGGCATCCTGCTGGATGGGGCGGTACAGGTTCGTCGGCACCATCCAGGCCGAGCCCCCGGTCAGTTGTCCGTCCACGACCACCTGGGACAGGGCGACGAAGCCCAGGGCGGCGTTACCACTGGCGACGAACTGATGGGCCTGGCCGATGTTCTCGCCAGTGACAAAGCGGGGCTGAAGTCTTTCCAGCAGATCCATCTTGGTCAGGACCTCGACGGCCGCGGCGCCATAGGGCGCGGTCTTGGGATTGGCGATGGCGAGGTGGCCAAAGTCCCCGGTCTTGAGGACCGCGCCCTGGTCATGGACGGTGCCCTCTTGGGCGGACCAGAGCACTAGATGACCGAAGGCGTAGGTGAAGGAGCTGTCCGCGACCGCATCCCCCTCCGTCACCAGCCGCGCCGGGGTCTTGGCGTCCGCGGCCAGAAAGACGCCAAAGGGGGCGCCATTCTTGATCTGGGCATAGAGCTTGCCGGTGGCGCCAAAGGACAGCAGGGCGCGATGGCCGGTGTCGCGTGCAAAATCGGCGGCGATCCGTTCCATGGGCGCGCTGAAGTTGGATGCCACCGCGACCTGAACCTCATCGGCCAGGGCCTGACCGGCGCAGCAGGCACCGCTCAGGGTCAGCAGGGACAAGAGGGTACTTTTCAGTTTTTGCAGCATGATGGGTACTCCAGGGCTCCAAGGCTCCAAGTGGTGAATCAAGGTATCAGGGGATTAGTGGACCGGGTCATCGGGGATCAGGGATCAGGGCGTCAGGGGGTTGGGTAACGAGGTAAGGACGTCATCAGGGCATTTGGCCACCAGGGCACCGAGCTATCAGGCCCCAAGGCGACAGGTTGGGGTGGGGCATAACGTTGTATCTGACTGGATATAACGATGGGCGAAAAAAAATGGTCAGGTTGGCGAAAAGGCCGCCTCCGGCAGCGGCATCAGTCCTCGACCGCCAGGATGACATGGGGCGCCTTGATCAAGGCGCAGGCGCGGCCCCCCGGGGCAAAACCCAGTTCCTTCAGGCTTTCCAGGGTGATGATGGCCGTCAAGCGGGTGCCACCATCCAGGGCCAGGACCACCTCGGCGTTCACCGCCCCCTCCGTCACCCGCTCGACGACGCCGCAGAGGCGGTTGCGGGCCGAGGTGCGCAGGCCGCCATCCTCGCAGGCCAGGATGACGAAGCTGGCCTTGATCAGGGCATAGGCCGCCACCCCCGGGGCCAGGCCCAGGGTCTTGACGCTCTCGTTGGTGATGATGGCCACCAGGGGGGTGCCCTTGACGTCCAGGCTGACCTCGGCGTTGACCGCGCCGGGCATGACGCGGGTGACGACGCCGCGCAACTGGTTGCGGGTACTGACTTTCATGCTCATTGCTCCGATCAGGCGATGGTATTGGTCGAAATCCTGGATGCCCGCGCGCAGGCGGGCCAGAAAGCGCCGGTGCTCGCGCTCCGCCTCCTCGTAAATGGCGATCAGTCGCCGTCCATGGTCGGTAAGCTCGGTACCGCCACCCTGGCGGCCACCCGCCTGGCGCTGGACCAGGGGGTGTTCCGCCAGGTTGTTCATGGCGTCCACGGCGTCCCAGGCATGCTTGTAGGACATGCCCATCGCCTTGGCCGCCCTGGAGATGGAACCGGTCTCGCCGATCAGTCGCAAGAGCTCGATTCGTCCCCGGCCAACGAAGGGTTGGTGATCCAGGTCCAGCCGCAGATTGGCCGCCGTATCGAGACTGGGACGCGAAGCAGTGGACACCGACGACGAAGACCCTCTGGAAATGAGACGTGCGATATATCCTATCCGATATAACGCCTAACGCAACCGGTTTTCCGCTCCCCGCCGTCACCCAGGCCAAGGGTGTCTCGACGGTCTGCCTGCCGGTTATCATCGAGAGGACACAGCCAGGACACACGCCGGATAACCATCGGGTTATCATCCAGCTAAAACCAACGGGAGGCCCTCATGTCCGTCCAGCCCAAATCCTACGACCGCTTCGAGGATTATCTGGCCGTCGAGCGCGAGAGTCGTGACGAGAAGTACGAATACGTTGCCGGTCAGGTCTACGCCATGACCGGCGCCAGCTTCAATCACAACCTGATCACATCTAACCTTGTCAGGACCTTAGGTAATCGCCTTGAATCAGGTCCTTGCCTAGTCCTGGCCAACGACATGCGCCTGCGGATCGAGGCTGCCGATGCCTGTGTCTACCCCGACGTGATGGTCCTCTGCGACAGCCCGGCCTTCCATGATCAGCGCCGGGATGTGCTCACCAACCCCGTGGTGGTGTTCGAGGTCATTTCCCCCTCTACCGAAGGCTACGACCGCGGTAGCAAGTTTGGCTTCTACCGCACCCTACCCAGCCTGCGCCACTATGTGCTGATCGCCCAGGATCGCCTCGGGGTGGATGTCTTCACCCGCCAGGCGGACGGCCACTGGCTGCTGGAAGCCTACGACGCTTGCCCGGAAGCGGAAGTCGCCCTCGCCGCCATCGGGTGCGCCCTGCCGGTCAGTGAGATTTACGCCAACGTGGATTTCAACACCCTGTCGGAGGATCAGGCCTGATGGGCAGGAGATCCAGGATGCTGGCTGGCATTCAAGCTTGCGACCGGTCAATCTAACCGTCACACCTCTCTCTAACCGCCACACCGCCCTTTGCGTGGTTTCTGGGTCAAGTGGCATCACGGCACCGGAATAGGGATTGCCCCATGCCCAGAATTTTCGACAACATCGACCAGACCCTGTTGCCGGCCCTGCGTGAGACACTGGCGGTGGGTGAGCGGGCTGATTTCTGTGTCGGCTACTTCAATCTGCGTGGCTGGCGCCACCTGGCGGATCTGGTCGATCGCTGGGCGGGGGGCGAGGGCCATTGCTGCCGCCTGCTGGTGGGCATGCAGAGCACCCCCTCCGAGGAACTGCGCCAGGCCATGCGTCTCTATCGCGTCGGCCCGTTCCTGGATGGCGCCTCTCCCCCGGGTTTCACCCCGGCCGAGTCGCTGGACAACCAGACCGCCCTGCGAGAAAAACGGCGCCTGGCGGAGGACTTCCGCCGCCAGCTTTGCCTGGGGGCGCCCAGCAACGAGGACGAGAGGGCCTTGCGCCAACTGGCCCTTCAGATCCACGGGCGTCGCCTGCTGGTCAAGGTCTTCCTGCCTCACCCCCTGCACGCCAAGCTCTATCTCGTCCACCGGCGGGACGCCAACAACCCCATGACCGGCTTCGTTGGCAGCAGCAACCTCACCATGGCCGGCCTGGCCCGCCAGGGCGAGCTGAACGTCGATGTCCTGGACCACGATGCCTGCACCAAACTGGCCGACTGGTTCGAAGACCGCTGGCACGAGCGCTGGTGTCTCGACATCTCCCGGGATCTGGCCGCCATCATCGACACCAGTTGGGCGGCGGATCGTCTGGTCCCGCCCTATCAGGTCTATCTTAAGATGGCCTATCACCTCTCCCAGGAGGCACGCACCGGCCTGCTGGAATTCCGCATCCCCGCCATCTTCGGCAGGGACCTCTTCGACTTCCAGGTGGCGGCGGTCAAAATCGCCGCCCACCACCTCAACCAGCGGGGTGGCGTCCTCATCGGTGATGTGGTGGGCCTGGGCAAGTCCCTCATCGCCACCGCCCTAGCCAAGATCTTCGAGGACGACTACGCCACCGAGACCCTGATCATCTGCCCCCGCAACCTGGTGACCATGTGGGAGGACTATGTCCACCGCTATCACCTGCACGCCCAGGTCCTGTCCCTGTCCCGCGTCCTCACCGAACTGCCCGAGCGCACCCGGCGTTACCGGGTGGTGCTGATCGACGAATCCCACAACCTGCGCAACAAGGAGGGCAAGCGCTGGCGGGTCATCCGCGACTACATCGACCGCAATGACAGCAAGTGCGTCCTGCTGTCCGCCACCCCTTACAACAAGACCTATCTCGACTTGTCCGCCCAGCTCGCCCTCTTCCTCAAGGAAGACGCCGACATCGGCATCCGCCCCGAGCGCCAGATCGCCTCCCTGGGCGGCGAGCACGCCTTCGCGGCGCGCCACCAGTGCCCGGTGCGCTCCCTGGCCGCCTTCAACAAGAGCGAGGACCCGGACGACTGGCGGGAGCTGATGCGCCTCTACATGGTGCGCCGCACCCGTGGCTTCATCATGCAGCACTATGCCCAAGTGGACGAGCGGGGGTCTTACCTGGTCTTCCCCGATGGCGGCAAGTCCTACTTCCCCCAGCGGTTGCCCCGCAATGCGCGCTTTCCCATCCGTGACGGGGACCCCACCGATGCCTATGCCCGCTTCTATGCCGCCCCGGTGGTCAATACCCTCAACGCCCTGATCCTGCCGCGCTATGGCCTGGGCAACTATATCGCCCCCCAGCCCAAGCGGCCGCCGACCCCTCACCAGGAGCGGCTGATCGCCGGCCTGTCTAGGGCCGGCACCCGCCTGATGGGCTTCTGCCGCACCAATCTCTTCAAGCGCCTGGAAAGCGCCGGCCCCGCCTTCCTGCTCTCCATCGAGCGGCATATCCTGAGGAATTTCGTCGTCCTGCACGCTCTCGAAGCCGGCCTGGAGATCCCCCTCGGCACCCAGGCCGCGGAGATGCTCGACCCCACCTATTACGACGGGGACGCTGACGACCTGTTGGCGCCAGGCGAGGGCATGGAAGTCGGCGAGGAGGAGGATGGACCCGAAGACCGGAGCGGGGAGGGCGGCGGCGGGGAGGGCGGCGCGATGGCCTCCTCCCGGGGCCAGGCGGTCGCCCCCCTGGCGGCCAGCCTTGGCAAGGAAGGGGTCTCTGGCCTGACCGCGTTGGCGGGCTCCCCCGCCGATGCCATGGACCCTGGCGCCGCCGCCCGGCCATCCCCCGGCTTGCGCACCGAAGCCGCTTTTCGCGCCCAGGCCCGGCTTGTCCATGCCCGCTTCAGCGGTCCCCTCAAGAGCCGCTTCAAATGGCTGCCCAGCCACATCTTCATCCCCGACCTCGCCCAAGACCTGCTTGCCGATGCCCAGGCCCTCATCAGCGTCCTCGCCACCTGTGGCGACTGGAACCCGGCCCAAGATGCCAAGCTGGCGGAGCTGTACCGGCTCATCAGCCAGGTCCACCCCGAGGAAAAGCTCCTCGTTTTCACCCAGTTCGCCGACACGGCGCGCTATCTTGCCGGTCAGCTCAAGGCGAGAGGGGTCAAGGCCATCGAGCAGGCCACCGGCCAGAGCGAGGACCCCACCGCCCTGGCCTGGCGCTTCGCCCCCGTCGCTAACGCCAAAGGGAACCAGATCGCCAAGGCCGACGAGTTGCGGGTGCTCATCGCCACCGACGTCCTCTCCGAGGGCCAGAATCTCCAGGACGGCGCCATCATCGTCAATTACGACCTGCCCTGGGCCATCATCCGCCTCATCCAGCGCGCCGGTCGCGTCGATCGCATCGGCCAGCGCGCCGACCGCATCCTGTGCTATTCCTTCGTCCCCGCGGACGGTATCGAGCGCATCATCCATCTGCGTCAGCGTGTCCGCCAGCGCCTGGCCCAGAACGCCGAGGTGGTGGGCTCCGACGAGAGCTTCTTCGAGGATGACCCCAACGACCAGGGCTTTCGCGACCTCTACACCGAGCGCAACGGCATCCTCGACGATGATGCCGACACCGAGGTGGACCTCGCCTCCTACGCCTACCAGATCTGGAAGAATGCCACCGACGCCGCCCCCGACCTGGCCGCTCGCGTCGAGGCCCTGCCCGATGTCGTTTACGCCACCAAGGCCCATGCCCCCAACCCAGGTGCGCCCCGCGGCGTCCTGGTCTATACCCGCACCCCCCAAGGCAATGACGCCCTGGCCTGGATGGACGAGGCCGGCCAGGCCGTCACCCAGTCGCACCTCACCATCCTCAAGGCCGCCGCCTGCGCGGCGGACACCCCGGCCCTGCCCCGCGGCGAAGATCACCACGCCCTGACCCAGCAGGCCCTCCAGCACATCATGCAGGAGGAACAGTCCTGCGGCGGCACCCTGGGCAGGCCCTCCGGCGCCCGTTACAAGATCTATGAACGGCTCAAGCACCATCGTACCCGCCTGGGCGACCGGCGCGACCTCCTCGTCACCCAGGAGCATGTCCTTCAGCTCGACCGGGCGCTGGAAGAGATCTACCGTTACCCCCTCGTGCAAAGTGCTGTCGATTCGCTCAACCGCCAGTTGAAGGCCAGGATCGACGACCACCAACTTGCCGACCTGGTGCTGCGCCTGCGCGAAGATGGCCGCCTCTGCCAGATATCCGGGGAGGTCGAGGCCCGCGAACCCCGCCTCATCTGCACCCTGGGCCTGGCAGCCGGTCCCCATTAGATATCCGAGGCCAACCATGAGGATTGACGCCGACCGCTTCCTTAAGCTGCTAAGCACCTTCAAGCTGAGCCAACTCTTCAACGAACTGGGCTGGGATCATGCCGGTCTGGGTCCCCAGCCGCTGCAAGTGGATGGCCAGACCTTCACCCTCACGCCCATCGCCCAGAAGCGCGGCGTGTTCGTGCTGCGCTGCTCCCCGGATGGCCAGGGCCAGATCCCACGGCGTTCCCTGCTCCTCAGGATCGAGCGGGAAGCGGCCAAAGTCGCCCACGAACATTTGCTCATCTGTGCCGACGCCGCCGAGTCCATGCAGACCTGGTTGTGGGTCATGCGCGCCCCCGGCCAACCCGCCGTCACTCGCACCCACACCTGGCGCCAGGGCAGCAGCGGCGAGGCCCTGCGCCAGAAGCTGGAGAACATCGTCTGGTCCCTGGAAGACGAAGAGGCGATCACCCTTACCGACGTCATCACGGGCCTGCGCCGTGCCTTCGACCGGGACCGGGTCACCAAGCGTTTCTTCGAACGCTTCCAGGCCGAACACCGCGCCTTCAGCGACTTCATCCGGGGCCTCGACCAGACGGCGGACCGCGCCTGGTATGCCTCCCTGATGCTCAACCGGCTGATGTTCGTGTACTTCATCCAGTACAAGGGCTTCCTCGACGGCAACCCCCACTACCTGGTCGACCGCCTGCGCCAGGTCCAAGAGCGGACCGGCGGCGGCCACTTCCACAGCTTTTACCGCCTCTTCCTGCGTCGCCTCTTTCATGAGGGTCTGGGCCAGCCCCCGGGGGACCGCCAGGCGGACCTGATCAGCCTTCTGGGGCGAGTGCCCTACCTCAACGGTGGCCTTTTCGACCTCCATGAACTGGAGGAGCGCTACCCCGACATCGACATCCCGGATGAGGCCTTCGCGCGGCTGTTTGCCTTTTTCGACGGCTACGACTGGCACCTGGACGACCGGCCCCTGAGCAGGGGCAACGAGATCAACCCCGACGTGCTGGGCTACATCTTCGAGAAGTACATCAACCAGAAGCAGATGGGGGCCTACTACACCAAGGAGGACATCACCGATTACATCAGCCGCAACACCATCATCCCCTTCATCCTGCAACAGGCGCGCGCCCAATGCCGTGAGGCCTTCGCCGGGCCTGCCTCCGTCTGGGACCTCCTCAGCCAGGACCCGGACCGCTACCTCTACCCGGCCATGAAGGTCGGCGTCATCGATGCCGCCGGGCAAGCCGTCCCCGAGTCCGCCCTGCCCGATTTCGTGCAGACCGGTATGCGCGACCCCCAGGCGCGGATGTTCGACCGGCGTTACAACCTGGGCGAGGCCCAGTTCCGCACCGCCACCGGCGAGGCCGGCACCCTGCCCACCGAGACCTGGCGGGAATATGCCGTGCGCCGCCAGCGCTGTTTGGAGGTGCGCGACCGCCTTGCCCATGGTCAGGTCCAGGACATCGACGACCTCATTACCCTGAACCTGAACATCCGGCAGTTCATGCAGGATGTCATCGACAATTGCGACAGCCCCGTCCTGCTGCGCGCCATCTGGCACGGCATCGTCGGCCGGGTGCCGGAAAGGTCCACCGAGCATTTCCGCCACGGCATCGCCATCCTGGACCCAACCTGCGGCTCGGGGGCCTTCCTCTTCGCCGCCCTCAATGTGCTGGAGCCGATCTACGAGGCCTGTCTGGATCGTATGGAAGGCTTCATCGAGGATGCCCGCGTCCTGGGTAAGGCCCCCGACAGAGGATTCGTCCGAGTGCTGGAAGAGGTCAGCCGGCATCCTTCCCGCCGCTATTACATCTACAAGTCGATCATTCTCAACAATCTCTTCGGCGTGGACATCATGGCCGAGGCGGTGGAGATCTGTAAGCTTCGGCTCTTCCTCAAGCTGGTATCGCAGGTGGACCGCGAGCGGGAATTGGAGCCGCTGCCCGACATGGATTTCAACATCCGCTGCGGCAATACCCTGGTGGGCTATGCTACGGAGGCGCAGTTTGATGAGGCTTCCAAATTTTTCAACAGCGAACATCGGGCCGAGATCAAGGTCAGGATGGCTGATTTGGCTGACTCATTTACTCGCTTTCGTGAAATGCAAACGATTCATGGGGCATTGGTGACGGCGGAAGATAAGCATCGTCTTCGAAATAAATTAGATGCGCTCAGCTTGGAACTTGATCGGTATCTGGCTACAGATTATGGTGTTGATATCGAGGATAGTTTGGCCTTTGCCGATTGGCGACTTAGTCATCAGTCTTTTCACTGGTTTGCGGAATTTTATGGGGTGCTATGTGAAGGCGGTTTTGATGTGGTTATAGGGAATCCGCCGTATATACAACTTGCCGAAATAACAAGATATCAGTTTAGAGGATATTCTTGTGCCGCTTGCGGAAACATTTATCCTGTCATACTTGAAAGATGCATTTCCATATCGGCCAATAGTGGATATCAAGGTTATATTGTCCCTGTTTCGTCAGTTTCCACTGATGGCTATAGTTCTCTACAAGATAAATACCGACAGAAGCGTGTATACGTTAGCTGTTATGACGATAGACCCTCTAGACTGTTTGAAGGGCTTGAGCATATCAGGCTTGTAATATTTCTGCTATCCGGAAGCGGCAGACCTGCCTGGTACACTACGCGATATCATAAATGGAATAATCAGGAGCGTGATCAGTTATTTGAAAAGCTTGCCTACGTTGAAGCAAAAGAAGGAATTGTACGAAACTCGATACCAAAATTAACATCAAAGACTGAGCAATCAATTCTTTTAAAAATTGGATCTTTTCCTCTAACAATTGGGGGAAGATCAGTAAGGTTTGGGCCTGAGTCTATTAATTTTTCCCGTAAGGTTGGTTATTTTCTTCAAGTCATTAATTTTCAGCCGCGTGTAGTAGATGGGTCCGGAAATCTGCGATCTCCAAGCGAGTTCAAATCGCTCGCTTTCCGAAGTTCTCCCGAGCAATATGCCGCTCTTGCCCTATTGAATTCCAATCTTTTCTATTGGTTTATCACAATATTTTCTGATTGTCGGCACCTCAATAAGAGGGAGGTCGATTCTATGCCATTTCCAGATCAACTAATACTCGAAGAACAAGTCAATTCGCGTTTGCAACTAGCCGTCGACACGCTTATGGATAATCTTCGAAATACTGCTGATACACGGAACATGCGCTTTCGTCATGATCATCTGACAATTGAATGTATTATTCCAAAGCTCAGCAAGTCCCTAATCGATAATATCGACCTTTATGTTGCTGAAATCTTTAAATTTACTGGTGAAGAAACCGATTTTCTGATTAATTATGATATCAAATATCGTATGGGTGGAGTGGATGATGATACCTGAAATGTGCCTGCATCAGCTTGGAGAAGAAAAAGCTGGACAATAATTAATGACAGTTAGATCGGAAAAAATTAACAACGAACCATGTTTGGTTCGAATTCATTACATTGATGGGCCTTATTCTATTCGATCGGCCTATACTCTTGTTTCGGCTACTTATAGTCCTTGGCCAACCCTCGATGTACTTCGACAGCATTTAGATATTCAGGCCATTAACAATGGTCAAAAATATACTATAGGTTCGTCTGGCATTTTTATAGATGATCTGGAAGGATTACATGCTCTAGTAGACAATCAGGGCCATATAATGTTGCGATCTGGTGTAGAGTTACCGATGGCTGTTTATCGTGGACAACCATGCGAACATATACCGTGTCTGCCTGCGTTGGCAAGATTGGATCATATCGAGGATCAGTTTCTTGCGCTTTGCCGGTGTGCTGCCTTTGAAGAGGCTATAAGCGAGCATCCATATGTACGTATTTGCGAACAGACACGGTTTTTGGATTGCCAATTATTTGTCGATAAAGAAGGGCTTGCTCAGCATTACGGTTTATCGACTGATCTTCTTGATGTGACCAGTAACTTTGAGGTGGCAACCTTTTTTGCCACCTCAAGATGGAACAATAAAACTCGAAGTTATCGACCTGTAAAATCTTCAAGCGAGCCTGGTGTGTTATATCGAATAAGGCCTTTTTTCCTTATTGGGCCTGAAGCGAAGGTAGAGTTTCGTGATATTGGATGGCAACCTCTTCATCGCCCTGAGCAACAGCGTGCTAGTGCTATAATAATGAAGAAGGGATTGGATTTTGGATCATTGGATTTGGTCGAGAAAGTTCGTTTTACACATAGCGCCAGGGTTTCGACAAGAATTTGGAAGAGTTTTGATTGTGGACATGCACTCTTTCCTCAGGACGCTGCTGCTGAACTTGCCGATCAAGCCCATGCATTGATGGCGTTTACTCGGCATCAAGCTGACCTTGCTTGGAATCGATTTGATAGATGGCATGGTACAATTAGTACCGACGAAAATCGGCAAAAGATTGAATCATGCCTTGGTATTGATATTGTGTCTTCTCCATTTCTGTCCTGGGATACTTTTGACATTGAACGGGATGAAATACGCCTGAGAGATAATTTAAGATCAATCTTAGAAAAGGTTCGCTTCCGAATGGCAGCATAAGCCAGGCGGAATCTAGTACCAAGGGCGGCACCAGCGAGAGAAAACACCTGTGAAATGGTCACATCAGTATCGCCGATCTTGACAGATGGTCCTAGGTGGACAATTGCGACCGTGCATAGCGGATAAGCATCGGGATACCATCCCAAATGATACCTTCGGTAGGCCCTTATCTTCGTCCAGTCAAAACCCTATTATCGTTTACGAGATTTTCTGGCCGTCGAGCGCGAAAGACGAGACGAGAAGTATGAATTGGTCGGGGTTGAGGTCTGCGCTATGACCGGCGCCCACCTTACCCTGTACCGCAAACCCACCCCGGATAATGAGCCCGGCGTTGACCTTTCATTATCCTTGCCGCTGGATAATGAAATTGAAAAATGAAAATAATTATCTATAATCAAAGCCTTGTGGATGTCTCCATTATCCGCGCCCCCTAGGCGGGCCAGGATGGGCGCGATTTTGAGACCCGTCAGTCTCCCCGCGCCGCCGCGGGTTGCCAGGGCCGGTCTGGACCCACAAACGGCTAGTCTCCAGGGTGTCGGCCATCCGGCCTTACTTGATGAGTCCCTGGCCCTCGCCATCGATTTGATCATTCCCCACATCTCGCCCAATGGCGGCCTCGCGGCTGTGGTGGCTGAGATGCGGCTTGAATTGCCGGAGAGTTCCGTTACGCTGAAACCCATCCGATCATCGGCTCGGTGACACTTTATTCTGAGCCGGGATGGTGAGGCGGATGACTGATTATTGACTGATTATTGGATCACTTGATCCGGAGGACCCTCTTTATGAATCCACTCGCTCTGATCACCCCCCCGAAGACGGAGATCAGGTTCCCAACCCAGCCGCTTAGAGTCGTGGGCATCGATCTGGGTACCACCAATTCCACCATTGCGGAAATTAGCTGGCTTCCCGTAGCGGATGAAGGGCCTCAGGTCCGCTGTCTGGAGGTGCCACAGCCCACGCGCCAGGGAACCTACACCCATAGCCTGGTACCTTCGATGGTGGCCATACATGAGGGAGAGCTCTTCGTCGGTCAGGGCGCAAAAGACCTGCGCACCCGTACCGGGGAATACAAGTTGGATCAGAACAGGACCATCTTCTGGGACTGCAAAAACGACATCGGCGTCCGGCGCACTTACCATAGAGCCCCACCCGGTTTCCAATCGGCTAAGGCCATTGGCGGGCACCTCGTCAAGTTCCTGGTCGATGCCGCTGTTGTCGATGATCCCGCTCCCATCTCCAGCGCCGTGGTCACCGCCCCGGCATCTTTCCAGGCCGCGCAACGCCAGGATACGGTGGAGGCGGCGCGTATAGGGGGGCTGGATCTCGGTGAGGGTGCCCTCCTGGACGAACCGGTGGCGGCCTTCATCGATTACCTGGTCAGCAATGGCGTGAAGGCGTTTGGGGATCTGAACGAGCCAAGGTTGTTGGTGGTCTTCGACTTTGGCGGCGGAACTTGCGATGTGGCTCTGTTCAACCTGTTGCCAGCGCAGACGGGGCACCTGTTCCAGATCGCCCCTCTGACCGTCTCCCGTTACCACCGTCTTGGGGGCGGGGATATCGACCGCGCCATCGTGGTCAAGGTGCTCCTGCCACAGTTCTGCGCGCAAAATGGCCTGAAGCCGCAGGACCTGGACTTTGCCACCAAGGACAGGTTGATTATCCCGACGCTCTTGGGGGTCGCCGAGTCCTTGAAGATCGGTCTGTGTCGTCAGATCTCCCACCGTCAGCGTTTTGGCCGCTATGACGACGAGGCCCGCGCCGCACTGGCGCAGAAACATCCGGGTTTCTGCGCGGTACCCATGCCGGATCGACCGGGTTTGCGTTTGCAATCGCCCAGGTTGACCGCCGTTGAGTTCGAAGAAATACTCAAGCCCTTTCTTGATAAGGACTTTCTCTACGCCAGGGAAACCGATTATGGCCTGACCTGTTCTATTTTCGCGCCCCTGCAAGATGTGCTGGATCGGGCGGGTTTGGGGGCGGAGGAGGTGGGTCTCTGCCTGCTGGTCGGCGGTTCCACGCTGATCCCCCAAATTCCCCCGGCCGTGGCGGGCTTCTTTCCCAAGGCACGCCAACTCCACTATGACGACCCGGATATCAACCAAACCGCCGTGGCGCGGGGCGCGGCCTGGCAGGCACTGTCACTTTCGCTCTACGGCAGGGGAATCATCCAGTCGGTCACCAGCGACGAGATCCGCATTCAGACGCGCACCGGCCAGGTGCGCTTGATTGAATCGGGGACGCCCTTGCCCTATCCGGCGGATGGTTCCTGGAAAGAGAACAACCGCCTGGTGGTTCCCAAGTCCAGTCTGGTCGGGACCGTACCCCTGCGTCTTGAATTGTGGGACTCTCGCGGGGCCGTCCTGATGAGTCGGATCTGGGATATCGATCCACCCGTGAATCAGGGGGAGCCATTGTTGTTGCGCTATCGCCTGGACAGCAACCAGGTGCTCCATATTCGACTGCTGATGGCGGGTGGTCCCGAGCGGGAGTATCACTTTAAGGTTGAAAATCCGCTGACCAATGTGGTGAATCCAAACGCCAAGCGCGACCGGATTGCCGAACTGGAAGAGGACATGCGGACCCTGGCCCTGCCCGAGGCGAAACAGCGCCAAATCGTCGAAGAGATCGCCCTTCTTTATGCCGATTTGGGTCAACGGGAAAAGGCGCTGGGACTGCTCTCCGGGTTGCTCAAGGCGGGGCCCGATCTGAACATTCTCAATCGCATGGGCATCATCTGCGGGGAACTGGGAGACTTCGAGCGGCAGGAGCGGTTCTACCGAGAGGCGGCCAGGATATCCAACTCCGGGGTGCCCCTGTTCAATCTGGCCCTATCCCTGAAGCGCCAAGGTCGACTCAAGGAGGCCATGGTCAGCATCGATGAGGCCATCGTCAGGGGCCAGGACCCACCCTATCTCGTCCTCAAGGCATCCCTGGCCGAAACCCTCAAACAGCAGGCGCAGCGCGATGCATTGCTAGGTCAGGCCTTCAATAGCTTCGACCCATTGAAAACTTTGGATGACTGGGCTTTGGGCTGGTATCTGACGGGGGCTTTGCTCGCGGGGGATAGTGAGCGCCGCCAGAGCGCCGAAGCCGAACGAGAACGCCGCCGGGGTCCCTCCCCAGGTCCTGCCACCAATCAAGCTGGTGAGCTACCCGATACCCGATCAGAGCTAGCGAGGCGATGAAATGACTTGGCTAATTCACCGTGATGAATTGACCGCTGAGCAGGGCCGGGCGGTGGAACTCAACCCTCGCGAGCATCGGCTGATTCTAGGCTCTCCTGGCTCGGGAAAAACCATCGTCTTGGTGCATCGTGCCCGCTATCTTGCCGATCATTACGGTGTGTTACCGGACCGCTTTCGGATCATGGTGTTCACCCGCGTTCTTAAAGCCTACATTCGCTCTGGGCTGGCAGATCTCGAACTGCCCGAAGAATGCGTGACCACCTTTGCCGCCTGGTGCCTTGATTACTATCACCGCCATATCGATAAGCACACACCATGGGATAGTCAAAACAGGCAGATGGATTATGAAGCCATCTATCAGGCGGTCTGGGAGAAGACCCGCACCCTACCGGCATCTCAACGCCTTTATGACTTTATCATGGTGGATGAAGGGCAGGACCTGGACCGGCGTGCCTTTGAGATTCTTAAGGCAATTGCTCAGCATGTCACCGTTTTCATGGACCACAAGCAGAGGCTCTATGCAAACGGTGCTGATGAGCAGGAGATTCTTCAGGCGCTGGGTCTGAAGCGCCATAACCTCTCCCTTTTGCAAGCCTATCGGTGTTCTCCCTATATCGTCCAGGTGGCGGCTTCCTTTGTCCGTGACCCGACTGAGCGCGAGCACTTCATCCGCCAGCACCCCCTGGTGACCGCTGCCAAGCAAACGCCTTTGCTTTACTTTGCCCGGGATGCCAATGATGAAAAGGAACACCTGATCGACATGGTGCGCAGCCGCATCGACAAAAATGACCGCGTGGCGATCCTGTTTCCCACCAAACGTCAGGTATATGGTTATGCCCTTGCCTTGCGGGAAGCCGGTTTGGAAGTTGAAGTGCCGGATGTTCCAAGTGGGAAAAAAGGCGGCAAAGGAGTGGCTGATAAATCGGGCAAGGCTGAAAAAGGGGCCAAGTCGAAGGAAAGTAATAGACTGCCCGTCATCGATTTTTCGTCACCTTTACCTAAACTGATGCCATATCCAAGTGCCAAAGGACTGACATTCGATACGGTTCTGATGCCGCGACTGGTTGCAAGGCATTTTGATCAATTGACCCAGGAACAATTGGAACGGTGGCTTTTTGTTGGCATCACTCGCGCCATAAAATGGGTCTACTTCAGCACCCTAAATAATAACAACTTTATGTTTCTGAAGAGATTTCAGGATTTGGAGAGTAAACAGCAGATCACCATTAATATAAGTCCCGGTTTGTTCTCCGCCAGTATGAACCAGTCCCAGGACAAGTCGGCTGGGATAATGGAAGGCGGATCAGGCACAAGTGGAGGTTTAAGTGATTTGTTTTGAAATATTATCTTTCTAAACCGTTGGTCCTCATTCCATTCATGCAGATTCGAGTCGAAGTCAAGCATACACTGCCATAATGGGTTACCCCGCTGATATTAGATAACACCAGGAGAGAATGAATGACAAGAAGCTTATTTTTTAATGAGCCTGCAATTAGTGATTCGGAAGAGAAATGGTACAATTCCCCTGTTTCATATTATTCAGGCAAGCTTGACGAGATTGGTGACTATCTCCCTGTATTCGAGCGACATGCGTTTAGCCTCACTCAACCGGGTAATGAACTGACCCGTTTGAATGAACGATTAGATACGATAGTCAGGCGTCCTCATCTTGAGGATCAACGGTGTCCGGTTCAGTTAGCCAGGCGATGCGTTTAATGTTCTCTCTGAGCGGTCGAGAGGGTCCAGGACGCCACTGTCGACCGGATTTGGTTTTT
>WBZM01002125.1_pt1 | contig 17549 bp, 16 predicted proteins | sample 5204271 | NCBI WGS metagenome assembly WBZM01 (sample SAMN12344346, study PRJNA552823) | activated sludge metagenome | biome: Activated sludge suspended growth; feature: Nitrification reactor; material: Wastewater; isolation source: activated sludge from nitrification reactor of wastewater...
CGCGCATCATCATCTGCGTGCCCTCCGGGTCGACCCAGGTCGAACGCCGCGCCATCCGCGAGTCGGCGATCGGCGCCGGTGCCAGCCAGGTCTACCTGATCGAGGAGCCGATGGCCGCGGCGATCGGCGCCGGCCTGCCGGTTTCCGATGCCACGGGTTCGCTCGTCGTCGATATCGGCGGCGGCACCACCGAGGTCGGTGTCATCTCGCTCGGCGGTACGGTCTACGCCGGTTCCGTACGTGTCGGCGGCGACAAGCTCGACGAGGCGATCATCAATTACATCAGCCGCAACTACGGTATGCTGATCGGAGAAAACACCGCCGAAGGCATCAAGAAGCGCATCGGTTCCGCCTTCCCGGGTGCCGAAGTCAAGGAAATGGAGGTTTCCGGCATCAACAAGGCCGAAGGCATCCCGCGCAAGTTCACGATTTCCTCCAACGAAATCCTCGAAGCGCTGACTGATCCGCTCAACCAGATCGTTTCGGCAGTGAAGTCGGCGCTGGAGAAGACCCCGCCCGAACTCGGCGCCGACATCGCCGAGCGCGGCATGGTACTGACCGGCGGCGGCGCCCTGTTGCGCGATCTCGACCGTCTGCTGATGGAAGAGACCGGGCTGCCGGTCATCGTCGCCGACGAGCCGCTCACCTGCGTTGCCCGTGGTTCGGGCATGGCGCTGGAGAAGGTGGACAAGCTCGGCTCGATCTTCGCGTCCGAGTAAGGCGGAACGCCATTCGTGGCGAGTCTCGACCACGCGCCGCCGCCTTTTTTCAAGCGAGGGCCAGCACCGCTGGCCCTTCTGGCTTTTTATGTCCTGATTTCTCTGGCCGTATTCGTCGTCGACTTGCGCGTCCGCAGCCTAGATCTGCTCCGGCAGACTGTGGCGCTGGTGGTTGACCCGCTGCAAAGGGCCGCGCAAACACCCGGCAGCCTGGTCGACCATGCGCGTAATTACCTGGAGGGCATGCAGTTGCTGCAGCGTGAGAACGATGAACTGCGCCACGCCAAGCTGACCACGGCGCCAGATCTGCTGCGCCTGGAGCAACTGGCAACCGAGAACGAACGCCTGCGCAAGCTGCTGCTGGTCAAGGAACGCGAAAACGCCAAGGGACAGGTCGCCCAGATCCTCTACACCGCGCGCGACCCCTTCTCGCGCAAGGTGATCGTCGATAAGGGCCAGCAGTCGGGAATCGTCGCCGGGCAACCGGCGATCGACGAGGCCGGTGTCGTCGGTCAGGTCACGCGCGTCTTCCCCTTTTCGGCCGAGATCACTCTGATCACCGACAAGGATCAGGCGGTGCCCGTCCAGATCGTACGCAGCGGCCAGCGCTCGGTCGTCTTCGGCCTCGGAACCGGGCAGCTGGAACTGCGCTACATGCCGGCCAATGCGGATGTCGAAGTCGGTGACATGCTTGTGACCTCGGGCCTCGACAGCGTCTACCTTCAAGGCTACCCCGTTGCCAAAGTGGTCGGCATCGAGCGCGAGGGCGCCTATTCCTTCGCCCGCATCCTCGCCGCGCCGATTGCCGGAGTCGAGAATTTCGGCGAGGTGATGATCCTCGACCCGCGCCAGCCGCTGCCGCCGCGCCAGCCTGAAGCCCAGGGCCGGGGCGCCGGCGGCGACAAGCCGGGCCTGCGCCCGAAGAAAAAGAAGCAGGCAGCAAAGAGCAAGTAATGCAGCCGACCTTCACTTCCTCGCGCATCCTGCTGCCGGTCCGGCCGTGGTTCATCTACCTGAGCCTGATCGTTGCCCTTCTCCTCAACTTCCTGCCCACGGCCTACTGGGCGGGCGTGCCTGACTGGGTCGCGCTGGTGCTGTGCTTCTGGAGCGTCCGCGAATTCCGCCGCGTCGGCATGGGCTGGGCGTTCATCCTCGGCCTGCTGATGGATGTCGCCGACGGCGCGGTGCTCGGCCAGCATTGCTTCGCCTACGTGCTCCTCGCCTTTGCCGCCTCCTCGCTGTCCCGGCGCCTGCTCTGGTTTCCCATCGCCCAGCAGGCGCTGCAGGTTCTGCCCTTGCTGCTCCTGACCCAGATAGTCCAGGCGCTGATGCGGCTCGCGGTGGGCGGAGACTTTCCGGGCTGGAGTTATTTCCTCGGCCCGGTGATCGCCAGCCTGCTCTGGATTCCGCTGACCTTCGTGCTGCTTCTGCCGCAGTACCGGCCAGTCGAGCAGAATCCCGACCGGCCGATCTGACGGAATTCCGGGCCATGGGCAATTTCCACAACGCCGAGAGCGACCTCGACCGTTTCCGTTTCCGGCTCGGGATTGCCACGCTCGTCGTGCTGCTCGCCTTCGGCACGCTGATCGGGCGCTTCGTCTGGCTCCAGGTTCTGCAGCACGATTTCTACCGCACCCGTGCCGAGGACAACCGCATCGCTCTTATCCCCATCGTTCCCAACCGGGGCGTCATCACCGACCGCAACGGCGTCGTTCTGGCACGCAACTACTCGGCCTATACGCTGGAAATCACGCCGTCGCTGGCTGGCGACCTCGAAGCGACGATCGATGCGCTGAGCGAGGTGGTCGACATCCAGCCCAAGGACCGCAAGCGCTTCAAGCGCCTGCTCGACGAGGCCAAGAATTTCGAGTCGGTACCGATCCGTACCCGCCTGACCGATACCGAAGTGGCGACCTTTGCCGCCCAGCGCTACCGCTTCCCCGGGGTCGAAGTCAGGGCCCGGCTCTTCCGCCAGTACCCCCTCGGACCCATCGGTTCGCATGCGATCGGATACATCGGGCGCATCACCGACCGCGACCTCCAGTGGATCGAGGAAGCGGACAAGCAGGCGAACTATAAGGGCACCGACCACATCGGCAAGACCGGGCTGGAACAGCACTACGAATTCGAACTGCATGGCCAGACTGGCTACGAGGAGGTCGAAATCGACGCCGGCGGCCGGGCGTTGCGCAGCCTCAAGCGCATCCCGCCGGTTTCCGGCAACAACCTGCAATTGACCCTGGATTCCAGGCTGCAGGAAATCACCGAGCAGGCCTTCGGCGACCGCAAGGGCGCGCTGGTCGCCATCGATCCCAACACCGGCGGCATTCTGGCGCTGGTTTCCAACCCGACCTACGATCCCAACCTGTTCGTCGACGGCATTACCCCGGACAATTGGAAGGATCTGAACGAGCATCCGGACAAGCCGATGATCAACCGCACGATCAACGGCGCCTATCCGCCCGGCTCGACCTTCAAGCCCTTCATGGCGCTGGCCGCGCTGGAGTTGGGCAAGCGCACGCCGAACCAGGCAATCAGCGATCCCGGCTTTTTCAATTTCGGCAACCACACCTTCCGCGACGACAAGAAGGGCGGGCATGGCAGCGTGGACATGTACAAGTCCATCGTCCACTCCTGCGATACCTACTACTACATGCTCGCCAATGACATGGGGATCGACAACATCGCCAGGTTCATGGGCCAGCTCGGATTGGGCCAGCGTACCGGCGTCGATCTCGGCCGCGATGATTCGGGAGAATCCAGGGGCGTGCTGCCGTCACAGGAATGGAAGAGGCAGCGCTTCAAGAAGCCCGAGCAGCAGAAATGGTATGCCGGCGAGACCATTTCGATCGGCATCGGCCAGGGCTACAACGCCTACACGCCAATTCAGCTCGCCCAGGCGACCGCGGTGGTTGCCAACCGCGGGGTCATGTTCCGTCCGCACCTGGTGAAGGAAGTCATCGATTCCAGGACTGGCGAGAGGCGCCCGATCGAGCCGCAACCGATTCGCGACCTCAAGCTCAAGCAGCAGTATGTCGATTTCATTCGCCGCGCCATGGTCGGCGTCAACAAGGAAGGCACCGGCGCGCGGGCTTTCGCCGGCGCCCCCTACGAAGCCGCCGGCAAGACCGGGACGGCACAGGTCTTCTCGCTGAAAGGCGCCGACTACAAAGCCAGCGGCATCAAGAAGGAATTGCGCGACCACGCCCTGTTCATCGCCTTCGCGCCGGCCGACAAGCCGAAGATCGCGCTCGCTGTCCTCGTCGAGAACGGCGGCTTCGGCGCCCAGTCGGCGGCGCCGATCGCGCGCATGGTCCTCGACTACTATCTGCTCGGCAAGCTGCCGGCGGGCGCGGCCAAGGAAGATCATGCGGCAGTGGAAACGGATGAGGACAGCGAAGAATGATTGACGTGGTCGGCACCCTTAAGCGCGGCTGGAACGGACTGATCGCCCCGATCGACTTCCCGCTGCTGCTGATCACCCTGGCGATCATGGCCGTCGGTCTGGCCACCGTGCATTCCGCCACTTTCGATGGAAACAATCGCCTGCTGTCGCAGGCCGGCAACATGGGTGTGGCCATGGTCGTCATGTGGCTCGTCGCGCGCCTGCCGCCGCAGAAGCTGATGCGCTTCGCCTTGCCGCTCTACGTCGTCGGGCTCCTGCTGCTGGTCGCCGTCTTCCTGTTCGGGATCAAGGTCAATGGCGCCAAGCGCTGGCTGCCGCTGGGCTTCACGCGCATCCAGCCATCGGAGATCATGAAGATTGCCATGCCGCTGATGCTCGCCTGGTATTTCCACAAGTACGAGGCGACGCTGCGCGCCCGCCATTTCGTCGTTGCCGCGCTGCTGCTGGTCGTGCCCTTCGGTCTTATCGCCAAGCAACCCGACCTCGGCACCGCACTGCTGGTCGGTGGCGCCGGCTTTTTCGTGATCTTCTTCGCCGGCCTGCCATGGAAGATCATCGTCGGCCTGATCGCCGCCGGCGCCGCCGCCGCGCCGCTGCTCTGGGGGATGATGCACGGTTACCAGCGCAAGCGCATCCTGACCCTGATCGATCCGACCACCGACCCGCTCGGCGCCGGCTACCACATCATCCAGTCGACCATCGCCATCGGCTCGGGCGGCCCGTTCGGCAAGGGCTACCTCAACGGGACGCAGACCCATCTCGAATTCATCCCGGAAAAGCACACCGACTTCATCTTTGCCGTCTATTCGGAGGAGTGGGGGCTGCTCGGCAATGCCCTGCTGGTCTTCCTCTACACCCTGCTGATCGGTCGCGGCATGATGATCGCGATGGCTGCCCCGACGATGTTCTCGCGCCTGCTGGCCGGCTCGATCACCCTCGGCTTCTTCACCTATGCCTTCATCAACATGGGCATGGTCAGCGGCATCCTCCCGGTCGTCGGCGTTCCGCTGCCATTCATGAGTTACGGCGGCACTGCGCTCGTCACCCTGTTCCTCGGCATCGGCATCCTGATGTCGATCCAGTCGCACCGCATGCTGGTCAAGAAATGAGCTGCCGCCCGCTCGTCTGCGCACTCGCCGCGTTGCTGCTGGCAGCCTGCGGAACCGCGCCGAGGGATGCTGCAGTCGACGGTCAGAAAGGCGCCGTTTCCAGGACGCCGACGAAGAAGCCGACTGCCGTCCTCAAGAGGGGCGGCGGCTTCTACAAGGACGATGGCCCGGCCGACGACATTCCGGACGGTCTCGACGACATTCCCGACGCCCAGCCGAGATGGGAACCGCTGCACAGGCCGGCGACCAAGCCCTATGTCGTTCTCGGCAAGGAGTATGTGCCGAACACCGCGGTCAAGCCCTACCGGACACGCGGTGTCGCCAGCTGGTACGGCAAGAAGTTCCACGGCCAGAAGACCTCAATCGGCGAGCCCTACGACATGTTCGCGATGACCGCCGCCCACCCGACGCTGGCCCTGCCTTCCTACGTTCGCGTCACCAATGTCCAAAGCGGCAAGGCGGTCGTCGTCCGCATCACCGATCGCGGGCCGTTCCATGCCGACCGCGTCATCGACCTCTCCTACACCGCCGCCTACAAGCTCGGCCTGATCAACGGCGGCAGCGGCCAGGTCGACGTCGAGGCGATCATTCCGGGCGAACCAACGACGACCACCTATGCGCAGGTAACGCCCCCGCCCCGGCCAGCGCCAGCGCCGGCGGAAGTGGATGAGATCGAGAAACTGGTCAGGCGCATGGCGCTCGAGGAGCGACCGGTTCAGACGGCAGCCATGGTCGGCATGGGCAGCGACAGCGTCCCGCCGAAGGGCGTCTATCTGCAGCTAGGCGCCTTTGCCAGCGCCGACAACGCCGACACCCTCCGCAACCACCTGGTCCGCGAACTAGACTGGCTGAGCGAGCCGATGCGCGTCTATGCCGGCGGCGGCATCCATCGCCTCCAGCTCGGGCCCTACGCCAGCCGCGCCGATGCCGACCGGGTTGCCGAGAAGATCCAGGTCACGCTCGGCTCGCGGCCAACCATTGTCATCCGTTAGCGGCGGCGGGAAACAAACTGCCTGTCGTTTGACCCGAATCAATGGCGACCCCGATCCGCCGGCTATACTCGACCGTTCAGCTCACCGACAGCACCGCCATGACTCCCTTGCCCGACCTGATCTGCCCGGCCGGCAGCCTGCCTGCCCTCAAGGCGGCCGTGGATAACGGCGCCGATGCCGTCTATCTCGGCTTCAGGAACGACACCAACGCGCGCAACTTCGCCGGCCTCAACTTCGACGCCAAAACGCTGGCCGACGGCATTCGCTACGCGCATGGCCGGGGCCGCGAGATCCTGCTGGCGATCAACACCTTTCCCCAGGCCGGTCGGGTCGCCGACTGGCACAACGCGGTCGATGCCGCGGTAGACCTCGGCGCCGATGCGATCATCCTCGCCGACGTTGGCCTGCTCGACTACGCGTGCCGCAAGCATCCGCAGCAACGCCTGCATCTCTCGGTGCAGGGCTCGGCGACCAGCTACGAGGCGATCAACTTCTGCCAGCGCGAATTCGGCATCCGCCGCGCCGTGTTGCCGCGCGTGCTGACGCTGGCGCAGGTCGAGCACGTGATCAGGAACACCGGCGTCCAAATCGAGGTCTTCGGCTTCGGCAGCCTGTGCGTGATGAACGAAGGCCGTTGCTGGCTTTCCTCATACGCCTGCGGCGAGTCGCCCAACACCGTCGGCGCCTGCTCGCCGGCCAGGTACGTGAAGTGGGACAAGGTGGCGGCTGCGCCGGGGCAGCCGGGGCGCATGGACACCCGCCTCAACGGCATTCTCATCGATCGCTTCGGCGACGACGAGCCCGCCGGCTATCCGACGCTGTGCAAGGGCCGCTTCGACGTGCAGGGCGAAACCTATTACGCGCTCGAGGAGCCGACCAGCCTCAACGTGCTGGCCATCCTGCCCGAGATCGTCGGGATCGGCGTGCGCGCGATCAAGGTCGAGGGCCGCCAGCGCAGTCCGGCCTACGTCACCCAGGTGACGCGCACGCTGCGCGCCGCGCTCGACTCGCTCGCCGCCGGCCGCGAACGCTACCACGTCAAGCCGGCCTGGCAGGCCGAACTGGCCAAGGTCTCCGAAGGCAGCCAGGCGACGCTCGGCGCATATAGCCGCCCATGGCGCTGAAGCAGGAGCGCGCATGAAACTCGCCCTCGGCCCCCTGCTCTGGTTCTGGCCCAAGGCCGAGGTCCTCGGGTTCTACGCCGACATGGCTCAGAACCCGGCGCTCGACATCATCTACGTCGGCGAAGTCGTCTGCTCGCGCCGCCAGCAACTGCGCACCGCCGACTGGATCGGGCTGGCCCGTGACCTCGCCGACGCCGGCAAGGAAGTCGTCGTCTCGGCGCAGGCCCTGCTCGAATCGGAAAGCGATCTCAAGACGCTGCGCCGCCTGATCGACGAGTTGTCGGAAAGCCCCGGCTGCAAGGTCGAAGCCAACGACCTGGGTGCGGTCAACCTCATGCAGGGCAAGGATTTCGTCGCCGGCCCGCACCTCAACATCTACAACGAAGCGACCCTCGCCACCTTCGCCCGCTACGGCATGAAGCGCTGGGTGCCGCCGCTGGAGGCGACGCGCGCGCTGGTCGAGACCCTGCACGCCAGCCGCCCCGCCGGCGTCGAAACCGAAGTCTTCGTCTACGGCAAGCTGCCGCTCGCTTTCTCGGCGCGCTGCTTCACCGCCCGCCACTACGACCTCAACAAGGACGACTGCCAGTTCAAGTGCCTCGACCATCCCGAAGGCCTGACGCTGAAGACGCGCGAGGGGCAGGATTTCCTTTGCATCAACGGCATCCAGACCATGTCGGCCCAGAGCTACAACCTGCTGCACGAGATGCCGGCACTGCGCCAGATGGGCATCGACATCGTCCGCGTCAGCCCGCAGCAAGCGCACATCGGCGAGATCATCGCCGCCTTCGACGCCGCCCGCCGCGGCGAGGCCGTCAATGTCGACGGCAGCGCCTGGAACGCCAGCGGCCAGGTCGACGGCTACTGGTTCGGCGATGCCGGCATCTGCCAGCACGATACCCAAGCCCTCGCCCACCTGGGAGCCACTGCATGAGCGATTTCACCATCCCCAAGTTCCGCCTGCCCGGCTTCGTCGCCGCGCTCGGCCAGAAACTCCCGCAATGGCCGCACGGCCTGGCGCTCGTCGCCGGCCTCAACGCCGCGCTAAAGATGAAATTGCTCCCCGAAAGCGGGTTGACCGCGCTCGCGGACAAGCTCTTCCGCGTCCAGGTGCTCGACACCGGCGGCACGGCCCACTTCACCTATCGCGGCGGCCTCTTCCGCCCGGTTTTCCGCGCCGAGCGCGACCCTGACCTCGCCTTCGCCGCGCATCTCTCGGCCTACCTGCAACTCCTCGCCCGCCAGGAAGACCCAGACACCCTCTTCTTCAATCGCGAGTTGGAAATCACCGGCGACACCGAACTGGGACTGATGGTCAAGAATATGCTCGACGCCGTCGAGTGGCCGAACCTGCCGCGTCTGCCGCTGCCGACCCGCTGATCGAACTGACTCAAACCGTGGTCTGTTCCCAATTTGTACCCAATTTGATGTCCTGTGCTAAATTGCCCAGGCCATCAGTCCGCCGGACCTTGCACAAGAAGCCGCACAAGGCCGATGATTTCCAGCGTAGGTCGGCGCAGGTCGGGCAGTTGGCCGGTCGGGCACTTGGTTACATCAGCGACTCAAGTGGACGGAGAATCCTGCTCCACACACTCTTAGGAGCGGACACATGGCGTGGCTACTGCTGTTGATCGCTGGCTTGCTTGAAGTGGGTTGGGCCATTGGGCTCAAGTATACAGAAGGCTTCACGCGGCCATGGCCAAGTGTCCTCACATTGGCAGCCATGGCCGGAAGCGTCGTCCTGCTAGGGATCGCCATGAAGTCGCTCCCTGTGGGGACCTCCTACGCCGTATGGGTAGGAATCGGCGCTGTGGGAACGGCCATCTTGGGCATCATCTTGTTTGGTGAGTCGGCGAGCGCTGGCCGCCTTGCAAGCCTCGGACTCATCGTGTCGGGTATCGTTGGGCTCAAGCTGGCAACGCCGGGGTAGCTGGCAGCGAGGTATCGCGAGGTATTGGGGAATGACCACGGTTTCCCGTTTCCACCTCGCCTTTGCCGCACATTTCTCGGCCTACCTGCAACTCCTCGCCCGCCAGAAAGACCCGGACACCCTCTTCTTCAACCGCGAGCCAGAAATCACCGGCGACACCGAACTCGGGATGATCGCAAAGAACATGCTCGACGGAGTCGAATGGCCGAGCATCCCGCGTTCGCCGCTGCCGACCCGCTGGTTGACCGGGCGCAAGCCGGGGCCGCTCCCTGATACCACCTTCCACCAGGCCTGCCGGGCCCGCCCGCTCAACGCCGGGAAAAGCGCCGGCGCCAGAGGATGTAAGGCAGCATGGTCAGCGCCGCGATCAGCAGGTAGGCGAGGATCGCCGCGATGACCAGTGGCGCGGCATGGTTGACCGTGGCCACCACCATCGCCAGGCCAGGGTTGCGGGCGGCTGTGAGGATCGCAGCCACGCTGCGCGTCGCGGGATCGGGGCCGCCCAGAAGGTGTCCGCAGGCGAGCGCGCCTACGGTGATCAGGACAATGGCACCGGCCGCATGGACGCCGGCATCCTGGACGGGCTTCCAGACGGCGATCAGCGCCAGCGCGGTGAGGGCCAGCAGCAGGAAAGTCGCCAGCCGCGAAGTGCGCACCCCCAGCGCCACGGCCCATTGCGGCCGCAGGCGGTTGAGCCCGATGCCGAGACCCAGCGGCAACAACTGGGCGACGAAGACCTGCCGTGCCAGGTGGTTCGGATCCACGGATGCGCTGGCGCCATAAACCTCGTCGAGGCCGGCGATCCACAGCGGAATCGTGACAACGGCGAGGATTGCCACCGCGATCTGCAGCGCCGGCGCGAAGTCGCGCTGGCCGCCCGCATCGAGAGAACGCCGCAGCGCCACCGGCGCCCCCGGCGCGATCGCCATGAGAACGATGCCCACTTCGACCGGTCGGGCGAGGTCGACGCATCTGACGACGATCAACGCCAGCGCGGGGACGGCGACGAGGACGGCGAACAGGCTCTTCAACATCAGGCCGGGGTGAATCCACGCCTTGCGGAAGTGGCCAGGCGGGATCGCCAGTCCGAGATCGAACATGACGGTGAAGATGGTCGCAGCAGCCGCAGCGGAAAGAATCCACCCGGGGATGGGACCGTCTACCGGCATCGCATTGCCTCTTTGGTGCGAGAGTCGTACCGGCTACACGCCGGTGGTCGGGAATAGTGCTCGGCGGTCTGCGCCAGCGGCTGCAGGGGAGAGGGTCGCCCGCCTCGATTCGCTTCGGGGCGGGTCGTCAGCGGCCGGGCTGCGCGCCTGGCGCTAGCCTGGACGGGCGGCGCCGGTGGCGAATCCGCGTCGCGCCGCATTGGGCGAGCGCAGTTTTGCGGAGCACGGTTTATCGGTCGGGTGTTCTGGCTCATGCCCGGTTCTGAGCAAGGCAATCGACATGGCTGTCAGCAATCCTCTCTTTCCGCGGTGCGCGGTACGTCGGCGGCTTCATAGATGTCATCCATGTTCAGGCGTAAATCGAGGCTGCGCAGGGGCAGCGTCTCGCCGGGCAGGATGATTTCGTGGAGCCAGCCTTCCTCGCCGCGCCGGAAGATTTCGGCCCACTGGCGCTCCTGATCGACAAGCACGTATTCGCGCAGGCTGGGGAGTTGCCGGTAGTTCATCCACTTTTCGCGGCGGTCGACTTTCTCGGTGCTGGTGGAGAGGACTTCGACAACGACCTGCGGCGCTTCGAGGTGATTTTTCGGCGCATCAGCGGCGAGATCGCGCTCGCTGCAGGTGACGACGACATCGGGGTAGTAGTAGGCGCCGGCGCTCTCGACATGCACTTTCATGTCTGCTGCCCACGTGCGGCAGCGGGTTCCTCGTAGATGCGCGCGAATGACGGCAAATATATTGCCCACTATCGTTCCGTGCGCCTTGCTTGCGCCGGTCATGGCGAAGATTTCTCCCTGCACGTATTCGTGGCGCAGACCAGGAAGTTCTTCACCGGCCAGGTAGTCGCTTTCGCTGATGAAAGAAACTCGTGCTTCGCCCATGACAGTTCCTTGCTTGCGGAGCATCGAATATAGCATCCGGCGTGCCGGCAATGAATCGGGAAGGCGTCGCCGTCCTGGAATTAGCTGCGGTTAATGCCCGATTGCCGCGGTCGACCGCGACAATCGGGGCACTTTCATGGGCCGACCGAAATTACCGCCTCGCCGTCATCGTTCGCGACGGTGTGCCCGGCGCCTTCGACGTGGACCAGGCCGACGGGACAACTCGGGCTGGCGACGGCAACGATGCTCACGACTTCCTCCTGATCGACCGGCATCACCAGGCTCTCGCGTCCGTGCAACACCGCGCCGCCGAAGTAGACCGCGAGGCCGTCGGCCAGGCTGCCGTCGGCGCAGAACAACGATTCGCCCAAGGCCGGATACTCGTGACCCACCGCCTCCAGAACCTCGCCGACGGTCTCGCCGCTGGCCATGACTTCGTCGCGACCATCGGCAAGGGGGCGCAGGATGGGAGGAATGTGGACCGAGACGACCGGATACTCGCTCGTCAACATGGCGCACCTCCTTTCCATTACCTCGATTTGACAGGCCGCGCGGCGAAAGTTCACAAAAAACGGGAGGCCGCAGCCTCCCGTCGTTCGCTCGCGAGCGGTCAGTTCACTTCTTCTTCTGGGCATCTAGGCGGAACTTGACGTAGGAGCCGGGCGCGGGCTCGATGACGGCGAGCGGGCCATCCTCGGGATTGCGCGCCTTGACCTTGGCGCTGCCGCCCGGCAGGTTATTCATCCATTCGCTCCAGTGCGTCCACCAGGAGCCCAGATTCTGCGTCGCGCCGGCCAGGAACTCCTGGGGATCTTCCGGCAGGTTGCCGTCGGTCGCGTCATTGGTCCAGTAGCCATACTTGTTGGCCACCGGCGGGTTGACGATGCCAGCAATGTGACCCGAGCCGCCGAGCACGAACTTGGTGGCGCCGGTCGGCAGGCGGGCGCCCATGTAGGTGCTCTTCCACGGAGCGATGTGATCTTCGACCGTCGAGATGAAGTAGCACGGGACCTTGACCTTGCGCAGATCAATCTTGACGCCGCCCAGCGTCAGGTGGCCAGGCTTGACCAGATTGTTCTCGAGATACATGTTGCGCAGGTAGTAGCTGTGCATTGCCGCCGGCAAACGGGTCGAATCCGAGTTCCAGAACAGGAGGTCGAACGGGAATGGGTCCTTGCCCAGCAGGTAGTTGTTCACGACGAAGGACCAGATCAGGTCATTGGCCCGCAGCATGTTGAAGGTGCCGGCCATCATGCTGCCGTCGTGGTAGCCGCGTGCGAACATCTTCTTCTCGAGGCCGGCAACCGTGTCCTCGCCGAGGAAGACCCGCAGTTCGCCCGGCTCGGAAAAATCGAGCATGGTCGTGAAGAAGGTGCCCGAATTGCCGCGCTTGTCCTTCTTGGCAGCCATGTACGCCAGGGTCGTCATGACCAGGGTTCCGCCCAGGCAGTAGCCGGCCATGTTGACGCTGTCCTCGCCGGTCTGCGCACACACCTGGGTGATGGCTTCCATCGACCCCTGCAGCAGGTAGTCCTCGAAGGACTTCGCGGCCAGCTTCTCGTCCGGATTGATCCAGGAGATGATGAAAGTCGTGTAGCCCTGGTCGGTGGCCCATTTGACCATCGAGTTCTTTTCGCGCAGGTCGAGGATGTAATACTTGTTGATCCACGGCGGGACGATCAGGAATGGCCGCTTGTACTGGTCCGGTGTCGCGGGATCGTACTGGATCAACTGGAACAGCTCGTTCTGGAAGATCACCTTGCCCGGCGTCGTGGCGACATTCTTGCCCATTTCGAAGGCCGAGGTGTCGGTCATGCGAATGCGCAACTGACCGTCGTCGGTCACATCGTTGAGCAGGTTGTTGAGGCCCTTGATCAGGTTCTGCCCGTGGCTCTTGACCGTCTCGCGGAAGACTTCCGGATTGGTCAGGGCGAAGTTCGACGGCGACAGGGCGTCGATGTACTGCCGGGTGAAGAAGTTGACCTTGAGCTGGGTCGCCTCGTCGAGCCCCTCGGCGCCGGCGACGGTGTCATGCAGGTGACGGGCGGTGATCAGGTAGGACTGCTTGACGAAGTCGAACAGGAAATGCTGCTCCCATTCCTCGTCCTTGAAGCGGTTGTCACCCTTCTTCGGGGCGGCGACCGGGGATCCGACGGGCAGACCCATCATCTTCATCGTCGTGTTCTGCCACAAAGAGAAATAGTCCCACATCATGTTCATCTGCGTCTGCGCCAGCTTGTACGGATTGGCCATCAGGCGGGCCGAAAGATCCATGAAGGCCTTGGCCACCCCAAGCTCGTCGGTCGGAGCGGAGGCGCCTTCCTTGGCCTTCTTCTCCATGAACTTGCCGATCAGGCGCGATGCGCGCTGCGCCACTTCGGCATAGGTTTTGGCCATATCAGCCGGATCGGGCAGTTTGCCTGCCTTATCGACGGTTTGCTGCGACATTCTCAAACTCCCTCTCTCAGTGCGCGGCTGGTCAGTGCTGGAGCCGCAGGAATCGAATTACACCGTCGGCGTCGGTGGTGCATGACAGCCGGCCAGCTTCTCGAAGGTAATTCAGGTGGGCGATCGCCTCGCCCATCCCGAACATCGTCTGATGTGTATCCAGTGCTCGCTGAAACAGGGTGTCGAGCAACCCGGCTGCGCTCTGCGGCGCATCTTCACAAGCCTCCTCAAGTGCGCGCAACCGCTCTTCATGGTGTGCGCGCAATTCCTCAATCCGTGCCTGGACCCCAGTGAACGGGAGCCCGTGCGAAGGCAAGACCAGGGTCCGTTCCGGAATTTCCCGTGCCAATTCTCCCAACGATTCCAGAAACCAGCCCAATGAATCGGCTTCCGGGGTCGCCGCGAACACACTGATATTCGTGGAAATTTTTGGCAAGAGCATGTCGCCGGAAATTACCACGCCGAGCTCCGCGCAGTAAAGCGCCATATGCTCCGGAGAATGCCCGTGACCTATTAAAACATGCCATTTTCTGCCGTCGACCGCGACAGCGTCGCCGGCCTTCAGGCGGTGGTAGTAATCGGGCAATCCCGGCACCGCCATGCGATACCCCGAACCACGCTTCTCGAACCTGGCCAGCCGCTCGCCACTAAGCCCGTGCTGGCGGAACTGCTCGACCATGAAGCGCGCACCATGCCCGCCAACTTCGTTCCACACGGCATGGGCGGTCAGGAACTCGGAGGTCGTCATCCACAGTTGGGCACCGGTCTCGTTCATCAGCCACGACGCCAGCCCGAGGTGGTCGGGATGGAAATGGGTGACGATCAGCCGCCGCACCGGGGCGTCGAGTCCCGCCAATATCTGCAGCCAGACGGCGCGCACGCCGTCGATCGCGAAACCAGTGTCGACGATCGTCCACCCATCACCGTCGCGCAGCAGCCAGAGGTTGATGTGATCGAGCTGGAACGGCAGCGGCATGCGCAACCAGAAGACACCCGGCGCAACTTCGACCTTCGCGCCAGAGGCGGGTGGGCAGGCATGGGGATAGTGCAGGGGCATGGGAGAACCTTGGCCTTCTACGTTTAAATTTACCACAAACGCCTGCCACCACCCAAGCGATGCCGACGCCGACCGCCGGAATCGTCATTGATTCAATGAGTTGCGCAGGGCTCTGGCGCCAGCCATATGCCGGTCAAAACTGCTTCGCGGTGCGCCAGCGCAATCCCCCGGGCTTCGGCTGGCGCCAGTGTTGCCGGAGGCTGATGGCGGAATTGGACGCGCCACGGATTCCGGATAGACTGTCGGCGAAGAGGAGGCATGGCATCGTGAGCGAAGTGATCGTCATCGGCGGCGGGATCGCCGGCATCTGCGCCGCGCTGGAGTTGCTTGACGCCGGGCGTGATGTATTGCTGCTAGACCGTGACATGCCGGACAATTTCGGCGGCCTGGCGAAGGAGAGCTTTGGCGGCATATTCCTGGTCGGAACCCCGGAACAGCGCTTTGCCGGAATTCGCGACACGCCCGCGCTGGCGCTGGCCGACTGGCATGCCTTCGGCGAACTCGACGCCAGCGATCGCTGGCCCTGCGCCTGGGCCGAAGCATACGTCCATCGCTGTCTCGACGATGTCGGCGGCTGGCTGCGCGGGCGCGGGATCCGTTTCGTTCCGGTCCCGCACTGGGTGGAGCGCGGCCAGTTCCAGCCGGGCAATTCATTCCCACGCTTCCACATCGTCTGGGGCACCGGAGAGGAACTCGTGTCGCGTCTGGTCGATCAGCTGCGGAGCCATCCACGAAACAGCAGACTCGAGATCCGTTTCGCCCACCGCGTCGAAGGTCTGGTGACCTCGGACGGAGTGGTCACCGGTTGCCGGGGTGTCGGCGAAGAAGACGGCAAGCCCTTCGAGTTCGCTGCCGGTGCCGTGATCGTCGCGGCCGGCGGATTCAACGGCGACATCGAGCGGGTTCGCCAGCACTGGCACCGCGACTGGAGTTCTCCGCCGCCGGTCATCCTCAACGGTTCGCACCGCTATGCGGACGGCCTGCTGCACGACGCCGTGAGCGCGGCGGGCGGCAGGCTCACGCACCTCGACGCGATGTGGAACTACGCCGCCGGCGTGCGTCATCCACGGCCGCGCAAGCCGGGCCACGGGCTGTCGCTGGTGCCCCCGCGCTCGGCCCTGTGGCTCGACTGGCGCGGCCGGCGCATCGGTCCGATGCCGCTGGTGACAGGCTTCGACACCCGCGACCTGGTCTCCCGCGTGTGCGCCCAGGAGAGGCAATACTCCTGGCAATTGCTGAACCGGCGCATCGCGCTCAAGGAACTCGCGGTTTCCGGCGCCGAGTTCAATCCGTCGGTGCGCGACAAGAAGGCGCTCGCCTTCCTGCGCGACCTGCTGTTCGGAAACCGCTGGCTCTACGAGGAGATGACAGCCAACTGCAAGGACTTCGTGGTTGGCCGCGATCTCGCGGAACTGGCCGACAGGATGAACGCTCTCCAGGGCGACGACTCGGTCAGTATCGACGCCCTGCGCCAGGCAGTCGGGAGTTATGACGCTCAGATCGATCGCGGACCGAGGTTCCACAACGACGAGCAGTTGCGGCGCATCGCCAGCGTGCGGCGCTGGAAGGGCGACCGCCTGCGTACCTGCAAGTTCCAGAAGATCCTCGATCCGCGGGCTGGCCCGCTCATCGCCATCCGCGAGTTCATCATCAGCCGCAAGAGCCTCGGCGGCATCCAGACCGACCTGCAATGCCGCGTGCTCGATCACGCCGGCCTGCCCGTGAGCGGACTCTACGCCGCCGGCGAAGCGGCAGGATTCGGCGGCGGCGGCATGCACGGCCTGCGCGCGCTCGAGGGCAGTTTCCTCGGCGGCTGCATCCTCAGCGGCCGGATCGCCGGCCAGGCCGCGTCATCCACCACCTGAATGCCGGGAGCAGCCATCATGAAACGGACCGGCGCCTGGATCGCGGTACGCGCCCTCGAAGCACTCGGCATCAGATTCACGTTCGGCATCCCCGGCGTGCACAACACCGAGCTTTACGACGAGCTCAACAGTTCCGGGCAGATCACGCCGGTGCTCGTGACCCACGAAGGTGGGGCCTCGTTCATGGCCGACGGCGTCAGCCGTACCTCGGACCAGATCGGGACGCTCGTCATCGTTCCCGCGGCCGGAGTCACCCACGCCGCCAGCGGCATCGGCGAAGCTTTCCTCGACGGCGTCCCGATGCTGGTCATCTGTGGCGGCATTCGCTGCGACCTCGACAAGCGTTACCAGCTTCACGAACTCGATCAGCACGCCTTCCTCGGGCCGCTGACCAAGGCGACCTTCCTCGTAAAGTGCCACGCGGACATCGCGCCGACCCTGTTCAGGGCGTGGGAGATTGCCAACTCCGGCGAGCCCGGCCCGGTCTTCGTCGAGATTCCGGTCAACCTGCAGATGTTCCCGGGCGAGGCCGGCGAAATGCCCTGCCTGCCGGCCATCGCCAGGCCGCAACGGGCAGCCGCCGGCGAAGTCCAGCGCGCTGCCGAAATGCTGCTCGCGGCAAGACATCCCGGCCTGTTCGTCGGTTGGGGTGCCCGCGATGCCGGCGCGGAGACCTGCGCCATCGCCGAGTTCCTGCAGGCGCCGGTGGCGACGACGTTGCAGGGACTCTCGGTATTCTCCGCTGCCCATCCCCTGCACACCGGCTTCTCCTTCGGCCCCGCAGCCGTTCCTGCTGCCCGCAACGCCTTCGCCGATTGCGACTGCCTGCTTGCTGTCGGCACCCGTTTC
>WBZM01002127.1_pt1 | contig 17545 bp, 14 predicted proteins | sample 5204271 | NCBI WGS metagenome assembly WBZM01 (sample SAMN12344346, study PRJNA552823) | activated sludge metagenome | biome: Activated sludge suspended growth; feature: Nitrification reactor; material: Wastewater; isolation source: activated sludge from nitrification reactor of wastewater...
CCGATCACGTGGGTCAGGCCAGCGGCAAGCATCATCTTTGTGACCGCGATCCCGGCCGCGCCGAGGCCGACCATGAGCACCCGAAGTTCCTCGATCGGCTTGTCGATGATCTTCAGGGCGTTGAACAGTGCTGCCATGGTGACTACGGCAGTTCCGTGCTGGTCGTCATGGAACACCGGGATGTTGATCAGCTCCTTGAGCCGGTCCTCGATCTCGAAGCAGCGCGGCGCGGAGATGTCCTCGAGGTTGATTCCGCCAAACGTCGGGGCCATCAGTTCGACGGCACGAACGATCTCATCCGGATCCTTGGTGTCCAGGCAGATCGGGAAGGCGTCGACACCAGCGAACTCCTTGAAGAGCATCGCCTTGCCCTCCATGACCGGCATCGCCGCCTCGGGGCCGATGTCACCCAGGCCCAGCACCGCCGTGCCGTCCGAGACCACGGCCACCGTGTTCTTCTTGATCGTGTATTCGAATGCGAGCTGGGGGTCCTTGTTGATCGCCGTGCAGACCCTCGCTACACCCGGGGTGTAGGCCATCGAGAGGTCGTCGCGAGTCTTCAGTGGGTACTTGTTCTCGACCGAGACCTTCCCGCCCCGATGCATCTGCATCGTGCGGTCCGTGTACTCCATGACCCGGGCGCCACGGATCGAACCAAGGCCTCGCAGGATCCGCTCCCAGTGCTCCTGGTCGACCGCGTCGATCGTGAACTCACGGACCCGCTTTCCCTCGCCGCCGGCGCCGGGAATCAGGTCTACTCCTACGAGCTGGCCACCTGCTTCCGCTACCGATGCGGTCAGCTTGCCAAGGGGCTCCTGACGGGCATCGAGTTCGACTCTGACGGTGACGCTGTACTGGGCTGAAACTGGTGGCATCCGTACATCTTATTTGGGACTTGCCACCGGACCTGTCCCGACTGGCCGAAGACCTATGATCGTCAGGTGCCTGAAGAGAATCCATCCCTGTTCTTGATCGACGGCAACAGCATGGCCTACCGGGCCTTCTTCGCCCTGCCGGATTCGATGGCCACTGCTGACGGAAGGCCAACCAACGCGATCTTCGGGCTGGCCTCGATGCTGGTCAAGCTGATCTCCGATTACCGGCCCCGCCAGATCGCTGTTGCCTGGGACGCAGGAATGTCCGGTCGCGAGGTGGTCTATCCGGAGTACAAGGCACAGCGCCCTCCCAAACCGGACCTGCTTCGCCAACAGTGGCCCCACCTTTTCGAGATGGTCGAGGCCTTCGGATACACGAACGTGAAGGTCGACGGTTACGAGGCGGATGACGTCATCGCGACGCTGACCCGTCAGGCCTCCGCCGTGAACATCCCTGTGGTGGTGGTCACCGGCGACCGCGACGCCTATCAGCTGGTCACGGACACGGTCCACGTAATGAGCACTTCGAAGGGGATTACCGAGACCAAGCTTTATGACCGCGAGGCAGTCAAGGAACGCTACGGGGTCTACCCGGAGCTGGTGACCGACCTGATGGGCCTGCGGGGAGACACTTCCGACAACATCCCCGGGGTTCCCGGCATCGGCGAGAAGACGGCTGCCCAGCTACTTGACCAGTTCGGCTCGCTGGAGGAAATACTCGCCAACGTTGATCAGGTGTCAGGCAAGAAACGCAAGGAGAACCTGACCGAATTCGCGGACGACGCAAGGATCTCCAAGCAGCTGGCGACGATGGAATTCGACGTCGAAACCGGCATCGACATAGACGAGCTGATGGCCCAGATGCCTGATCGTGAGGGCCTCAGGGCCTTCATGACCGAATTCGAACTTCGCGCTGCCATGAACCGTCTCGAGGAGGCTCTCGGGGACGGGGAGATTCCCGGTGTCTCCGAGGATGCGCCTGAACCGACCGAGGTCGAGGTTTCCGACGGAGGGGTGGAAGATCTCGAGGACGGTCCGATCGCGGTCGAGCTATACGGGGGCTGGGCGGCCACCGACGGCAGGAAGGTCGTGGGCGGAGAAGCGGATGCAGCGAAGTTCGCGGGCATGGTCCAGGGAAAGCCACTCGTGGGCCACGACATCAAGGCGATTGGTGGCCAGCGGGTCGGGCTTCTCGCTGCCCTTGAGGCGACCGAAAAAGGTCCGGTGATTGCTCACGACACGCTCGTTGCCGCCTACCTGCTGGAGCCCGCCAGGCGCAACTACCACCTCGACGAGCTGGCGGTTCAGGCCGGGCTAGCACCATCCGGGATCGACGGCGAGGAGGGACAGATGTCGCTGATCGCCGACGAGCAGGAATCCGGTTCGATTGCCCCGGAGATCGCCGCGACCGTCTGGAACCTGGCTCAGGTCCAGCGGCCCAAACTGGAGGAAGCCGGTCTGGTCGACCTGCTGGAGAAGATCGAACAGCCACTGATCAGGGTCCTCGCCGCGATGGAGAGGATCGGTCTGAAGCTCGACCGGGAGAGGGTTGCCGAGATGGCCGCCGGGCTCGAGGACCGCATCCTCGAACTCGAACGCGAGATCCACGAGCTGGCCGGTCGCGAATTCACGATCGGCTCCCCGCAGCAGGTCGGACAGGTCCTTTTCGAGGAGCTGGGTCTGACCAGGAAGAGGCGGGGCAAGACCGGCTTCTCGACTGACGCCAGGGTTCTCGCGCAGATCCGTGGCGAGCACGCGATCGTCGCGCTGATCGAAGAATGGCGGGAGCTGACGAAGCTGAAGAACACCTATCTCGAGCCGTTGCCGGCCGCGATCGACCCGGCCACGGGCCGTGTTCACACGACCTTTATGCAGACCGCAGCTCCGACCGGCCGAATCTCATCGATTCAGCCGAACCTCCAGAGCATTCCGATCAGGTCAGAGGTCGGCCGCCCGCTGCGAGGCTGTTTCGTGGCCGAGCCGGGCAACCTGCTGGTTTCACTCGACTACAGCCAGGTCGAGCTGCGCGTTCTCGCTCACGTCGCCGACGAGGAGGTCCTCAAGGGCTTCTTCAGGGCGGGAGAGGACGTCCATTCGGCCACGGCCGCACAGGTCTTCGAGATCGACCCTTCGGAGGTCGACGAAGCGCAGCGATCGAAGGCGAAAATGGTCAACTTCGGGATCGTCTACGGCCTGACCGGGTTCGGGCTTGCCGACCGGCTGAACATCCCCCGCTCCGAAGGGGAGGAGTTCGTGAAGCGCTACCACGAGCGCTTCCCGGCCGTGACCGCTTTCCGCGAGAGAGTGGTGGAGGAGGCGACCGAGACCGGATTCGTGAAGACGCTCCTAGGGCGGCGCCGGCCGCTTCCGGAACTCCGATCCAACCAAGCCCAGACCCGGGCCCAGGGCGTGAGGCTGGCAATGAACACCGTAGTCCAGGGCACCGCGGCAGACATCATCAAGATCGCGATGATTCGCTGCCACGACTCCCTTCTCGAGCAGGGGCTCTCCAGTCGCCTCGTCCTCCAGATTCACGACGAACTTCTTTTCGAAGGACCCGCCGAAGAGGCCGACGCCGTGACCGAACTGGCGCGACGGGAAATGGTCGACGCCTATGAGCTCGATCCTCCCCTCGAGGTCGACGCCGGCAAGGGCGACAGCTGGCTGGCTGCGAAGTAGCCGACCTGCGGAAGCCGCTCCCGTGAGCGACTCCCTCGTCGTGCTGCTGATGGTCCTTGTCGGGGTCCAGTTTGCTGCCCAGGCCCCCGTGAACGGAGGTCTCGGCCGAACGACCGGGCCGCTCGTTGCGGCCCTGACCTCGTTTCTCGTCGGCAACGTCGTGCTGCTGTTGATCGTCCTCGGGGCCGGCCAGATGAGCAGCTTCTCGTCGATCGGCGACGCACCGCTATGGCAACTCGCCGGCGGCGTGATCGGCGCGACCTATGTCGCCCTTGCGGCAACGACCATCGCCAGGATCGGTGCCGGGGTGATCGCGGCGGTCACGGTCACCGGACAGCTGGCCTGCTCGGTGGTGGTCGATCACTATGGCTGGTTCGGCATCGAGGTCCATGATGTGTCCGGCCCCCGGATTCTCGGGTTGGTGTTGCTTCTCGCCGGTGCGATGGCAATGCTCTACAGCCGCGAGGAAGCCTCTCCGGAGGGCGGCAGGGTTCGCGGCCTCAGGCTGTTCGCGTCGGGGACCGACAACCGGGAGCGACTGATCATCTGCGCGGTGATCTTCCTGGCCTCGCTCGCGGTCGGTATCCAGCATCCCCTGAACTCGGAGCTCGCCGGGACGATCGGTGATCTGCCCGCCGGACTGGTCAATTTCACCGTCGGTTCCTTCCTGCTGGCCGTACTGGTCATCGCGACCGGCCAGATCGGGTCGGTTCTGAAGGCGAAAGCGGCAAGGCCCCAGTACTTCCTCGGCGGCTTCATCGGAGTGATCGTCGTGGTCACTTCGCTCTCGGCGGTCACCGTGATCGGCGCGGCCGGCCTGACGGCTGCTCTGGTCACCGGCCAGATGGTCGGCTCCCTTCTTCTCGACCGCTTCGGTGTTTTCGGTCTGACCCGGATTCCCATAGACCGGGTGCGGGTCGCCGCCGCTGGTGCCCTGCTCCTCGGAACTTTCCTGGCCACCGGCTGACCACCTGCAGCAGCCCGGGCCGAGGCCTTAGCTCCCTATTCGGGAGTCCGGGCCGTCCCCATTGAGCTGTCCGCCTCCGGGTGCTGCCTCCGGGACAGCGCAATGAAGGGGAGAGCTATCACGGTGATGACCGCCCCGTACACATACGTGGTGGCGTATCCGGAAACGTCAGCAACCCGCCCGAGTGCAGGCTGGGTGGCCACTCCCCCGACCGAGCCGAGCATCGAGTCGAAGGAGAGGATCGTCGCTCTCTGGCGGGAGGGAATCATGCCGTTGATGTACGACTGCCGGATCGGCATCGACGCGGCTGAGAGCATGGCCCAGACGGCGATCAGGGCGACCGCGAGCCAGAAGTTGCCGACCAGGCCGATAACGGCCAGCGCGATCGCGCCTGCCGAGACTGCGAGGAGCAGGGCCGTCGTTCGCAGACGGAATGCCCGACGGATCCGGGGGGCGAGGAACCCTCCGACGATCTGCGATCCGGCAACCAGAGCCGCGGTCACACCGGCGATGCCGTATGCCTCCGGGTCGCCCACCAGTTCGAGCAGGTACGGCTGAAGTGCGTAGAAGGCGTAGATGCCGACCCCGGCCGTGAACGGCGCGGCGAGCATGATCCACTTGACCGAGGGCACATCCCATCCATACCGGATCGAGTTCGACGTGATCTTCTTCATTTCACCGAGCGTGCTTTCAGCACGGTGCGGTGTGAAACCGATGTCCTTCATCGCCCAGGCCGCGAAGCCGAACATGAAGACAAGGACCGCCGCCCTCAGCAGGAAGGGAACCCCGAGGTTCGTGATTTGCGCGATGTAACCACCGGCAACCGAGCCGGTCAGCATCCCGACGCCGGTCACGATCTGACCGCGCCCGAATACCTGCTCGAGGTCGCCGGTGAATCCCGTCGCGTCCAGCGCGTCAACCAGCCACGCTTCGACAGCGCCCGAGAAGAAAGTGAATCCGAGGCCCAGCAGGAGTGAAACGACCGCCCAGGCCCAGAACGGACCGTCCATCTGCCACAGCAGCACGTAAAGCAGGGTGGTGACCGTCAGGGTCAGCGTGCCCGCCATGTAGGAAACCCGGCGGCCGATCGTGTCGGCAACCACGCCGGTAGGGATCTCGAAGATCACCATCCCGGCCGTGAAGAAGGCGTTTGCTGCGAAGGCTTCGAGATTGGAGAGACCGGCATCGAGCAGGAAGATCGTGTTGATGCCCCAGATGAAGGAGGCCGCCAGGGTGTTTCCGAGCATCAGGGTCAGGTAGGTGCGCTGGACCTTTTTCGGGCCTGTGTCCACCGTGAGACCGTACCCGTCGGGGCCTCCGGCCAATTCCCGGCTACCAATCAGCCAACCTTTCGCCTAACCTGCAGGCCATGACTGAGGCGAGGAGACTTCTGGCTGTCCTTTTCGTGCTGCTGACCGGGGTGGGCATCGCTGCCTGCGGCTCCGATTCCGGTTCTGATGGCGATTCCGGCAACTCCGAGGTCGAGGGCGTGACCTGGACGGTGATGAACATCGCAACGCAGGGGTCCGCGACCAGCCTGCCGAAGGGGGTGGAGGCACCGACGCTTGAGATCAGCGACGGCATGGCCAATATCTTCGCCGGCTGCAACAGCGGCTCGGGCGAAGTCGAACTGACCGACACGACCATGGACTTCGGTCCGATCGCGATGACGAAGAAATCCTGCGACCAGGTCCAGAACCAGATCGAGTTCCTTGTCAACAAGGTCCTTCAGGGTCAGGTCACATACGAGGTAAATGCGGACGGCTTCCTCGTGGTGGAGAGAAACGGCGACAGCCTCGTCTACACACCGCCCGAGTAGCCGAACCAGTCTCTCGCTTTACCTCCCGTCAAATCTCAGTTCAGGGTTTCACGCTCTGTCCAACTTTCGTGCGGGGTGAGGGGCGTTAGCCTGAAACTGACCCGATTCCCCTGAGGAGGCCGCATGACCGTCACTACCGAGACCGCAACGACCACGCTGAAGAATTACGTCGGAGGCAAGTGGGTCGAGGCCGAGGGGGCGGAACTCCACGATGTGATCAACCCGGCCAACGGCGCCGTCATCGGCCGGGTTCCCTACTCGACTGCCGCACACCTCGACGAGGCAGTCCGCGCTGCCCGGGCGGCCCTGCCGGCCTGGCGGGGTGTCAGCACGATCGCCAGAGCCCGCACGCTCTTCACCCTCCGCGAGAAACTCGAGGCCCGCAAGGACGAGATCGCTCGGGTGGTGGTGACCGAAATGGGCAAGACCCTGCCGGATGCCACCGCCGAGGTCGGCCGCATGATCGAAATGGTCGAAGCCGCGACCGCCATCCCGACCACGATGCAGGGCAAGGTCCTCGAAGACGTGGCCCGCGGAGTCGATGCCGAAACGATCCGCCAGCCGGTTGGTGTCTGCGGGATCATCGCCCCGTTCAATTTCCCCGCGATGGTGCCGTTCTGGTTCCTGCCCTTCGCGATCGCCTGCGGCAACACGATCGTCCTCAAGCCTTCCGAACAGGTACCGATGACCCAGCAGATGGTCTTCGGAATCATCGACGAACTCGGTCTGCCCGAAGGAGTCGTCAACCTTGTCAACGGCAGTCGCGAAGTGGTTGAAGGGATGCTCGACCACCCGGACATCGACGCGATTTCCTTCGTCGGGTCGGCCCCGGTAGCCAAACTCGTCTACGAACGTTCGGCACAGACCGGCAAGCGCGTCCAGGCCCTCGGCGGAGCCAAGAACCACATGGTGATCTGCCCGGATGCGGTGGTCGAACCAACGGTCAACGGTCTGATCGGCTCAGGCTTTGGAGCTGCCGGACAGCGCTGCATGGCGGGATCGGTGATCGTCACCGTCGGTTCAGCTCACGACAGCGTCATCCCGGCCCTGGTCGAACAGTCGAAGAAGCTTTCGGTCGGCGACGGACTCGAAGAAGGGACCGATGTCGGGCCGGTGATCTCCTGCGACGCCCGTGACCGGATCAACGGCTGGATCGACCGGGCCGTCAAGGACGGCGCAGAGATCCTGCTTGACGGACGCAACCCTGACGGAGCCGACCCCGAGGGCTCCTATGTCGGTCCGACCATCCTCGACAAGGTGAAGAAGGACGATCCGATCATTTCCGAGGAGGTGTTCGGCCCGGTCCTGGCGGTCGTCAATGTCGACACACTCGAGGAAGCGATTGAAATGGTCAACGCCAGCCCGTTCGGCAACGGCGTCTCGATCTTCACCGAGTCCGCCTCCGCGGTCCGTAAATTCCGCCACGACATCGAGGTCGGAATGGTTGGCGTGAACATCGGTGTCGCCGCACCCGTCGCCTTCTTCCCGTTCTCAGGCTGGAAGGCCTCTTTCCTCGGTGACCTTCACGCCCACGGTCTCGACGGCGTCGAGTTCTTCACCCGAAAGAAGACCATCACCAGCCGCTACTTCAGCGGTGGCCACGAGTCTGGCAGCTACTTCGTGGAGAGGTAACAGGCCCCGGGCTTGATGCAACGGGCCCCGGGCTTGATCTGTGTTCGATCTGTATGGGCTATACCCATGCAAGTCGAACACAGTTTGAAATCGGGTGTTCCGGGACCCCGTTCACGTCGCCTTCCCGGGCTTCGTCGGGACCCGTCAGGCGGGCGTTAGGGGCAGTTTGCCGGTGAGCTGGCGGGTGGCGAGGGTTGCGAACTCTGGCGGGGCTATGTCCAGATAGCGGTTGAAGGCGTAGTCGCCGGAGCCGCCGAGTTTGAAGGAGGCGGCCAGGGTCGGTTTGACCAGCCGGGGCGGAATCTTCGGAAGCAACTTCTGTGACCGGAGCAGCCAGTCGAACGCCCACTGGTGGCCGGCGCTGAACTCGTGGTAGCCCTTCAGTGCTTCCTCGCGGGACTTCCGGCCGTCCACAACATCTCGAAGCTCGAGGCCGAGCGCAGCGCCAAAGTAGAGGGCGGGGCGAATGCCTTCAGCCGTGAGGGGAAAGCAGTGACCTGCCGAATCGCCGGCGAAGAAGACTCCGTCTCCGGTGGCAGGCCTGAGCTTGTGGGGGATCCAGTTCCCCTGGTAGGCGGACTTGCCGACCTCGATGTCATCGGCCAGCAAGTCGGTGGTGGGGCGAACCGGGAAATGGGGATCGAACGATCCGACGCCAACCCTGACCTCGTCATCGGCGGGGAAGGACCAGCCGTATCCGGCCGGCACATAGCGCCGGTTGATGAACACTTCGAGGTCGATGTTGCCACCCGGAGGGTGGACTTCCAGCCCGCGGGAAAGCGGGGCATCGGGCGGCTGGTAATGGGCCCCCGCGGCCAGAACCCGCTTCCAGCCAAGTGAATCGACCACCAGAGGAGCTTCGATCTCGCCGCGATCTGTGTCGATAACCAGTGGCGTACCCGGGGAAGGGGCACCTTCGGCGGCGCGTCCGTTGACCTTGGCGGTCTCGAATTCGGCATCGCACTGGGCCCAGAGCATCTCGCAGAAGGCCGGATAGTCGAAGGTAGAGAACGACCACGGCACCGGGAGCCGGATCGAGCCATGCGCAGTGTGAATCAGGACCGAATCAAACCGCTGCTTTTCAGACTCGATCAGGCCGAGTTCCTCCAGCCAGGCGGTGGGAATCGCGCAGGCCGAGGTCTGGCGCTCGCCGATCTCGTAACGGTCGATGACCAGTACGTCGGCCCCGGAGCCAGACAGCTGCCTTGCGGCCATCAGACCGGCGAAACTGGCTCCACAAATCAGAACGTCCCGCGAACCACTCAGATCGGTCCGCTCCTCACCACGCTTTGTAGCCCTTTTCGCCATCCGGGAGAGGGTAATGAAGAGCCGGTCTGGAAGCATCGAAGGCCAAGCCCGAGGTGCTTCCACCGAGCCCCACCCAAACATTCCTTGATGCGGATGGGTGGGGCGGGTTGAGCCTGGAGGCGGGGCGAGCGAAGCGAAGCTCGCCGACTTCCTGTTTTCTGCCATCATCCCCGGACTGTGACTACTACTGAAACCACACTCCAACCCGCCCCAGAGGGGGTTCCGGTCGAAGGCTCAAATGGCCTCCTCATCAATGTTGATGGCCGGATCATTCCGAACTACGCAGCGACGATGGTCTCCTTCGAGGAAGGCGACGTCGTCAACGGCAAGGTCGTTCGCATCGACCGTGACGAGGTTCTGCTCGACATCGGCTACAAGTCCGAAGGGGTCATCCCTGCCGGCGAGCTGTCGATCCGCAAGAACGTCGACACCTCCGAGGAAGTCGAGCTAGGCGAAGAAATCGACGCCCTCGTCGTCACCAAGGAAGATTCCGAAGGCCGCCTGATCCTTTCCAAGAAGCGTGCCCGCTTCGAGAAGGCCTGGCGCAAGATCGAGACTGCCGCCGAGAATGGCGAGCCGGTCGAAGGCAACGTGATCGAAGTCGTCAAGGGCGGCCTGATCCTCGACCTCGGCATCCGCGGCTTCCTGCCCGCATCGCTTGTCGACATCCGCCGGGTCCACAACCTGGACGAGTTCATGTCGACCACTCTCGAATGCAAGGTCATCGAGCTCAATCGCAGCCGCAACAACGTCGTGCTCTCCCGCCGCGCCGTCCTCGAAGAGGAGCGCAAGGAAGTCCGTGACCAGATCCTGGACCGGCTGCAGCCCGGCGAGGTCGTCGAGGGCAAGATCTCGAACATCGTCGACTTCGGCGCGTTCGTGGACCTCGAAGGCATCGACGGTCTCATCCACATCTCCGAGCTTTCCTGGAGCCATGTCAACCACCCGTCAGAGGTGGTTGCGATCGGCGACACGGTCAAGATCAAGGTGCTCGACATCGACCGCGACCGCCAGCGGATCTCGCTGGGTCTCAAGCAGACCCAGGAGGACCCGTGGCAGCGCGTTGTCTCGACCTACCGTTCCGGCGACGTACTCGAGGGCACGGTCACCAAGGTCGTTTCCTTCGGTGCTTTCGTCGAGATCCTCGACGGTGTCGAAGGCCTGGTTCACATCTCGGAGCTCGCCGACCATCACGTCGAGAATCCGAGCGAGGTCGTCGAACTGGGTGCCAGTCTCAACGTCAAGATCCTCGAGATCGACGAAGAGCGTCGCCGTCTTTCGCTCTCGATCAAGCGGGTCGAAGGCCAGAACATGCTCCTGAAGGACCTCGGTGCTGCGCTCGCCGCCGCCTCCGGAACTCCGGAGTCAGGTGAAGAATCTCCTGAACTCGGTCTTTCCGAGGAGGTCTTCTCGGAAGAAGCTGAAGCCGACACCGGCGAAGAAGTCGCTCCGGAAGTCGAGGCCGTAGTCGAGGAAGCAATGGCAGAGGCCGCCGTGGCCGACGCCGCTGAAGAGGCTGCCGCCGAAGACGAGACGCCCGAAGAGGTCGTCGAGGATGCCGTCGCCGAGGTCGAGATAGAAGCTGCCGCTGATGAGGCCGCTGCCGAGGAGGCAGTTGTCGAGGAAGCTGAAGAGATCACCGAAGAGGCCGCCGAGGCCGACTCCGATGAAGGGGAAGAACAGTCCTGACCATCGGACTGACCGGGGGCGTAGCTGCCGGTAAGTCCGAGGCACTGAGCGCCTTTGGGCGGCTCGGCGCGGCCACTATCTCTGCCGATCAGGTCGTTCACGACCTGCTCGACAGGGAGCCGCTGCTGAGTCGCCTCAAGGAGCGCTGGGGCGAAGAGGTGGCGCCGGAAGGCAGGGTCGACCGTGCGGTGATCGGGGCCCGGGTCTTCAACGATCCGGCCGAACTCTCCTGGCTCGAGGCCCAGATTCATCCGCTGGTCGGCGGCGAGCTGCTCGGCTGGCTGGACGGTCTCGACCCCGCGACGAAGTTCGCGGTCGCCGAGATCCCGCTGCTGTTCGAGGGCGAGATGCACCAGCGCTTTGATCACACGGTCGCGATCGTTGCCCATGAAGACCTGCGCCAGGAACGGGCCCGTTCCCGCGGTCACGAGGGCGTGGAGGGTCGCGAAGCGAGGCAATTGAGCCAGTCGGAAAAGGCTGCCCGCGCCGACACGGTGATCGAGAACGACGGGACCCCGGCCGAGCTGGAGGCGAAGCTGGCAGCGCTGCTCGAATCCTTCGAGTCAGAGTTGACGACCGGCGGACAAAGCTAGTCTGTAAGGCCACCCCGAATGGCCCAGAACCGATCCTCAACTTCGGGCGCCAGGCGCCGCCCGTCCCCGGCTCCGCGCTCGAGGGATGCCAAGCCGCGCACCGGCGCCGGCCGTGCCTTCCTGATCCTGGTCGGGCTGGTCATGGTCGGGATCGTCGCGATCCTGATCATCAGCGGCCTGGCGGGCAAGGGAATCAAGGAAGTAACTCTGCCGCTCAAGCATGAGGACGTAATCCGCCAGCAGTCGGAGGAGAAGGGGGTGGACGCAGCCCTGATCGCGGCGGTCATCTATTCCGAGTCGCAGTTCGTCGACCAGACATCGCATGCGGATGCCCGTGGATTGATGCAGATCACTCCCCAGACGGCCCAGGAGATCGAGAAACTCAGCGGCGGAACCACTTTCAGGCTCGAGGATCTCAGGGATCCGGAGCTGAACATCCGTTACGGCACCTTCTATCTGGCCCACCTGATCGAGATGTACGACGGCGACGTCGTGGCGGCACTCGCCGCCTACAACGCCGGGCCCGGCAACGCTGATGCGTGGGGCGGTGCCAGCATGACGATCGACGACATCACCTTCCCCGAGACCGAGGCCTATGTGAAGAAGGTGCTCGAGAAGCAACGCGAGTACAAGCACGAGTACTCCCTGGAACTGGGGTACTGATGAACCTGCGGACGATCGCACTCGCCGGTGCGGTCGGGCTGGTTCTGGCTGACTCATCGATCGTCGTCCTCGCCCTGCCGGAGATTTTCAGGGAGTTCGACACGACCATCTCCGGGGTTTCGTGGGTGCTGATCATCTTCAACCTGGTGCTGGCGATCCTCGCGGTCCCGGCGGCGCACCTTGCGCGCCGTTTCGGGCCCGGCCGATCGGCGGCCCTCGGTCTGGCTGTCTTTGCCGGTGGAAGCCTTGTCTGCGGACTGGCGACCGGTCTTGGCCCGCTGCTGACGGGCAGGGCCGTCCAGGCGGCAGGTGGCGCCGTCGCTGTTGTGGCGGCGCTGGAGCTCATGGTTTCGACCTTTGGCGACAACCGGAAGGCGATCGCGACGTGGGTCGGTGCCGGGGCGATCGGAGCCGCTGTGGGGCCGGGCCTCGGAGGCCTGCTGACCGAACTCGTTTCGTGGCAGTCGATCTTCCTGGTCCAGGTTCCGGTCGCGATCATCGCGGGCGTGCCCCTGAAGGACATCGTGATCCAGGAGACCAGGGAGTGGCGGGTTCCGGATCCGGTGCAGGCAATCGACGGCAACAAGCCTCATTTGCCAGCCAACCTGGCTCTGGCGCTGGTCTCGGCGTCGATCGCAGCGACGCTCTTCCTGATTGTCCTGATGCTGATCGAGGGCTGGCTCCTGACACCGATCGAAGCCGCCCTCGTGGTCACAGTCCTGCCTGTTGCGGCACTGATCGGGTCGAGGATCGGCCATGGGATCGAGTCGGAACGGATACGAGCGGCATCGGGGGCGATCCTTCTGGCCGGGGGTCTGGCCGCGCTCGGCCTGCTTCCAAAGTCCGAGGTGTGGCTTGTGATCCCACCCCAGATCCTTGCCGGCATCGGGCTGTCGCTGGTGCTTTCCGCGCTTACCGAAGCCGCACTTCACGGGCGTTCATTTGCAGCCGTTCATGGTGGCTGGACGATCTCTGCCCGCCACCTCGGAGTTGTGGTGGGCCTGCTGATCCTCACTCCGATCTTCACCAACCAGCTTGACAAGCAGCGGGATGCGGCGCTCGACGCGGGAACCGCCATCGTGCTCGACTCGTCGATCGACCCCTCGGACAAGATCGAGCTGGGAGGGAGGCTCGCCGACGAGGTCGAGAGCCAGGGAGAGCGGGTTCCGGACCTCTCTCCGGCCTTCGAGCCTTTGCCCACCGACCCGGTCGAGCGCAACCAGTACGAAGAGATCCTCTCGGGGATAGAAGAGCAGCTCCGGGATGCTGCGACCAGGGCATTCTCATTGTCGTTCCTGATTTCCGCGCTGTTCGGACTGCTCGCCCTGATTCCGATCGGCTTGACCAGGAGGCTTGACCTGTGAGTCCGGAAGATCCGACAGACGAGATCCCGGGTGGCTCGGAGGATCCGACCGAGGTGACGCCGCCGGGTGATGAAGCAACGGGCAGGATTCCAGAGGGGAACGAGAATCCGACCGACGTAATCCCTGAAGGCAATGAGAATCCGACCGAGCCCATCCCGCAGGCGGGCCAGGAGCCGGCCAAGTCGCCGGGCGGCAAGGGCATCGGAGTGCTCGTCGCGGCGATCGTCGCCTCCCTGCTCCTGGTCGGGGCGTATGTCGCCGCGGGCGGACCGGTCGGCCCCGACGCCGCCGCAGATCCATGCGATCCGCGTCCGTGGACCGATCCCGGCAACCTCGAAGAGACCGCCCAGCAATTCGCTCTCTCAGCCGCAGACGGTGCCGCCTGCGAGCTGGGAGTGAGTCGTGAAGAACTGACCCGGGCGATCGCCGACGATCAGACCCGCATGGATTTCATGGCCGAGAACGACATCACCGATGCCGAGCTCGAGGAAGCACTTCGCGCCGGGCTCAACCGAGCCGTCGACGATGCCGAGAACGCAGGGGCACTGACCCCGCTTGCCGCCGCCGGGGTGCGGCTCGCGATCCGGGTGATGCCGATGTCCACCATGCTCGGTCTGCTCGAGAATGCGGATGGCATCTTCAGTGGTGACCTGGGGTCCCTGGGCGGCATCGGTGACGCGATCGACGCGATCGGCGGCGGAGTGGGGGATCTCGGCACCGGCAGCTCGGAAGACCCGCTTGGTGGCCTCGGAGACGCGATCGAAGGGGCGCTGCCGGAAGGAAGCACCGACGACCTTCAGCAGCTGATTCCAGAAGAAACCAGGGAACAGCTGGAGCAGCAGGCCACGGATGCCCTTGAGCAGGGCCTGAACGATCTGTTTGGCCCTACCGGGTAGCTCTTAGTACCAGGAGGATCAGAACCGGCTGAAGCGGGAGGCGAGCGTAGAGCGCCCACTTCGGGATTCCCGCCTTCGCCATGCGCTCGACCTGGCCCGGATCGACCGCCATGTGGATGTTGGCGGGAAAAACTGCCAGCAGGAGGGCGGTCAGCCAAGGCCCGGCGAACTTCGCGGTGGCGTCCGGCAGCAGGGCCGCCCCGCCAGCGATCTCCGCGACACCGCTTATGGCCACTGCTTCCTTGTGCATCGGAATCCACGGAGGCATCATCGCGAGGAAGAACTTCGGCCGGGTGAAGTGGAGGATCCCGACGCCGATGAAGGCGAGACCCAGGACGCGGCGGAAGATGCGCATGGGCACACCCTAGACAAGACCCGACGAGACGGAACGTTCCGTCTCGCCGGGTGTTTTGCGGACGGGTCGAGCCGGACCGGACGGGTCGTTATGGTGAGCGGGTGGCCGAGTTCAAACTGAATCCCGCCTTCAAGCCCCTGGCCGACCAGCCGACGGCGATCGCACAGCTTTCGGAGGGTCTCGAACAGGGAGAGAAGATCCAGACCCTGCTTGGCGCAACCGGCACCGGCAAGACTTTCACGATGGCCGGGGTGATCGCCGAGGCGCAGCGCCCAGCTCTGGTCATGGCTCACAACAAGACCCTCGCGGCGCAGCTCTGCAACGAGTTCCGGGAGTTCTTTCCGGACAACGTCGTCGAGTATTTCGTCTCCTATTACGACTACTACCAGCCCGAGGCCTATGTCCCGGCGCAGGATCTCTACATCGAGAAGGACTCCTCGATCAACGACGAGATCGACCGCCTACGGCATGCGGCCACAGCCTCTCTGCTGGCGCGACGGGATGTGATCATCGTCGCCTCGGTCTCCTGCATTTACGGCATCGGTTCGCCGGCCCTTTACCAGGAGCAGATGCAGCTCTTCAAGGTTGGCGAGTGGATCGACCGCGACAAGGTGCTTCGCAAGCTGGTCCGGCTCCAGTACGAGCGAAACGACGCGGTACTCAGTCGCGGTTCCTTCCGTGTGAAGGGAGAAGTGCTCGAGATCATGCCTTCGTACGCTGAATCGGCCTTCCGGATCATGCTCTTCGGGGACGAGATCGAGGCGATCCACCATTTCGATCCGCTGACCGGCGAAATCCTCGACGAGGTCCAGCATGTCTCGATCTGGCCGGCAACGCACTACGTGACGGAAGAGGATTCGGTCGAGCGAACCCTCGAAGCCATCAAATCCGAACTGGATCAGCGGCTCGGGGAACTCGAATCGGAAGGCAAGGAGCTGGAAGCCCACCGGCTGCGGCAGAGGACTCTCTACGACCTGGAGATGATCAAGGAGACCGGCTTTACCTCCGGCATCGAGAACTATTCGCGGCTGTTCGAGGGAAGGGCGGCCGGGACCCCGCCACATACGTTGATCGATTACTTCCCCGAGGACTTCATCACCTTCATCGACGAGTCCCACCAGACCATTCCCCAGATCGGGGGCATGTACATGGGGGACCGTTCACGCAAACAGACACTTGTCGACTACGGATTCCGGCTGCCTTCGGCTATCGACAACCGACCGCTCAAGTTCGAGGAGTTCATGGACCGGATGAACCAGCTGGTACTGGTGTCGGCTACCCCCGGGGAGTTCGAACGGACCGAGTCGAACCGGGTCGTCGAGCAGATCGTGCGTCCGACCGGGATCGTCGACCCGGAGATCGAAGTTCGCCCCACCGCCAACCAGATCGACGATCTGATGAACGAGATCCGGACCACGACCGAGGCCGGCGAGCGGACCCTGGTCACGACGCTGACCAAGAAGATGGCGGAGGACCTGACCAACTACCTGATCGAACACGGGGTGAAGGTCCGCTACCTGCATTCGGACATCGACACTCTGGAGAGGATCCAGATCATCCGCGAGCTGCGACTCGGCGAGTACGACGTGCTGGTCGGGGTGAACCTGCTGCGGGAGGGGCTCGACATGCCGGAGGTGTCCCTGGTCGCGATCCTCGACGCCGACAAGGAAGGCTTCCTCCGCGGCGAGACCAGCCTCATCCAGACAATTGGCCGTGCCGCCCGGAACACTGGCGGCAGGGTGCTGATGTACGGCGACAAGGAGACCGAGGCGATGCGGTCGGCGATTTCCGAGACCGACCGTCGCCGGGCGATCCAGGTGGCCTACAACGAGCGTCACGGCGTGACCCCGACCACGATCGTCAAGGGTGTCGCGGCCGAGGGGAACCTGCTCGCGATCGAGGACCGGGCTCCGGCCCGCCGTCGCCGCCGCAGGGAGGACGAGTTCGAGGGCCCGGACGAGCTGGAGAAGTCGATCGTCGCCATGGAAGAAGAAATGCACGCCGCCGCCGAAGACCTCCGTTTCGAGCAGGCAGCAAGGCTTCGCGACGAGATCCGCGAGCTCAGGCGCGACCTCGACGCAATGAAAGCCGGAGCCTGACTCCGACTGTAGGCTGGCGTCATGGAGCGAGAGAAGCTGATTCGAGACGACTTTCCGCGAGCCCACGGCAGCGAGGGTTTCGACGTCGACTCGGTCGGCGCCCACCTGGCCGCGGTCGCCGCCCACGTCGCCGCGCTTGAGGCGAGGATCACGGCCCTCGAGGTCGAACGTGACCTCCTCAGGCAGCAGCTCGAAGACGCCCGGGCTCACGAAGAGGGGCCCAGCGGCCTGCCCGACCCCGGCCCGGACCCGCTCGTCGAAGCCGAGGTGCTGGACGAGGCAGCGGATGCCGGAAAGGCCACGCCAGACGAGGCTGAAGTTGCCGCGAAGCTGCTTGCCTCGAAGCTGGCCCTGGAAGGCAAGAGCCGCGACACGATCGTGATGCAGGTCGCGGCCGAGCACGATGTGGCCGATCCCGGGGCACTGGTGGACGAAGTGCTTTCCCACCTCGCCTGAGCGCCGCCGACCGGCAAGCCCCCGAACGAACGTGTGTTCGGTTCCCTAGAATGCTCTGAGTGACCCGTTCCGAACGTATCCTCATCACCGGGGCCCGCGAGCACAACCTCAAGGGGATCGACCTTGACCTGCCCCGGGACTCGCTGATCG
>WBZM01002129.1_pt1 | contig 17539 bp, 23 predicted proteins | sample 5204271 | NCBI WGS metagenome assembly WBZM01 (sample SAMN12344346, study PRJNA552823) | activated sludge metagenome | biome: Activated sludge suspended growth; feature: Nitrification reactor; material: Wastewater; isolation source: activated sludge from nitrification reactor of wastewater...
TCGGCTTTGAATCTTATCACAAGCGGCGCCGTTCCTGCCCGCAGAATTCATAATTATGGGGTCGGTGCGCTTGCCCGCATGCCCGGCGCGGCAGGTGCAGAAGCAGCGCGGCCGCCGACCGGAATCCGGCGACTCCGGCGGTGGGGACCGGCAATGACAAGACGGGTTCCCGCCGCGCTAACCGCTGCCCGGAAGCCTAAGTCGTGCTCTGGTATCCCTCGCGGACAGTCGCGGTAGGCCGGCAAAAGCACGGCAAGTTGATCTGGCTCAAGCGGCACCACCGGCGACGGGACGAAAATTCGCGGTTCAGGAGGAAATCAGGAATGAGCAAGGGCCTACACGCCATCGAAACCGCCAGTCGCGACGAGATCGTCGCCCTGCAGACCGAGCGCCTCAAGTGGACGCTGCGCCACGTCTACAGCAACGTGCCGCACTACAAGGCCGCCTTCGACGCCGCCCTCGTCCATCCGGAGGATTTCCGGTCGCTTGCCGATCTCGCGCGCTTCCCGTTCACCAACAAGCAGGACCTGCGCGACAACTACCCTTACGGGATGTTCGCCGTGCCGCGTGAGGAAGTCGTGCGCATCCACGCTTCGAGCGGGACGACCGGCAAGCCGACGGTGGTCGGCTACACGCAGGCCGACGTCGACATGTGGGCCGACCTGATGGCGCGTTCGATCTACGCCGGCGGCGGCCGCAAGGGCGACATCGCCCACGTCGCTTACGGCTACGGGCTGTTTACCGGCGGCCTCGGCGCCCATTACGGCGCCGAGCGGCTCGGGTGCACGGTGATCCCGATGTCGGGCGGGCAGACCGAGAAGCAGGTGCAACTGATCTGCGACTTCAGCCCGACCATCATCATGGTCACGCCGTCCTACATGCTCAACATGGCCGACGAATTGCACCGCCAGGGAATCGACCCGAAGAGCACCGCATTGCGCATCGGCATGCATGGCGCCGAACCGTGGACCGAGGCGATGCGCACGGAGATCGAGGCCACCTTCGGCATCGATGCCATCGACCTCTATGGCCTGTCCGAGGTGATCGGCCCGGGCGTCGCCTGCGAATGCGCCGAAGCCAAGGATGGCCCGGTCCTCTGGGAGGATCATTTCTTCCCCGAGATCATCGACCCGGCAACCGGCGAAGTCCTGCCCGATGGCAGCCTGGGCGAACTGGTGTTCACCTCGCTGACCAAGCAGGCGATGCCGCTGATCCGCTACCGCACCCGCGACCTGACCCGCCTGCTGCCGCCGACGGCGCGCTCGATGCGGCGGATCGGCAAGATCACCGGCCGCTCCGACGACATGCTGATCATCCGCGGCGTCAATGTCTTCCCGTCGCAGATCGAGGAACTCATCCTCAGGCAGCCCAAGCTGTCGCCGCACTACATGCTGGAAGTGAGCCGCGACGGCCACCTCGATGCGATGAAGGTCAACGTCGAAATGAAGCCGGAGTTCGAATTCGCCACCGGCCCGGAGAAGGAGTTCGTGGCGCACGACCTGCAACACCACATAAAGTCCTACATCGGCATCACCGCCCGCATCGAGATCGTCGAGATCGGCGGCATCGAGCGCTCGATCGGCAAGGCCCGGCGGGTCATCGACCGGCGCCCGAAGTAGCGTTCAGACAATCCGGACCCGCAGCGTGCCGACGCCGTCGACCCCGGCTTCCAGCACGTCGCCCGGCAGCAGCGGCCCGACTCCGGCCGGCGTCCCGGTGTAGATCAGGTCGCCGGCTGCGAGGCGCACCATTGTCGACAGGTTGGCGACGATGTCTGCCACCTTCCACAGCATCGCCGCCAGGTCGCCATCCTGGCGGATTTCGCCATTGACCGCCAGCCAGATGCGCCCGCGGTCCGGGTGCCCGACCTGCGCCACCGGCTGGATCGCCCCGGCGACGGCCGACTGGTCGAAGCCCTTGCCCATGTCCCACGGATGCCCCTTCTCCTTGGCCCGCGCCTGGATGTCGCGGCGCGTCAGGTCAAGGCCGACGGCATAGCCGAAAATCAGGTCTTTTGCGGCGTCGACCGCCACATTCGCGCCGCCAGCACCAAGCGCGACGACCAACTCGACCTCATGGTGCAGGCTTTGGGTCGCCGGCGGGTAAGCGACGCCGATCTCGCCGGTGCCGCCCACTACCGCGTCGCCGGGCTTCATGAAGAAGAAGGGCGGCTCGCGCCCCTCGGCCTGGTCGGCCGCCCCCATCTCGCGGGCATGATCCGCATAGTTGCGGCCAACGCAAAAGACGCGACGGACCGGAAAACAGGCCGACCTGCCGGCTACCGGGAGTGCGGCTGGAGAATGCGGGGGAAAGACGAAGGCCATGGCAACCCTTGTTGTGGAAGTGAAACAGCCGCCAGTGTGCAATAGTTAATGATGTTGGCGCCAGCCGACTGGTAAAATTGCCTTTGGGATAACGGTCAATGATCGAAGGCAGGCTATGGTGAATTCCAGAACATTGCGCTTGAGCGCCCTGAGTGCTGCGTTGCTGTCGGCAACCCAGGGCTGGGCCATCGGGCTTGGCGACATCGTGTTGCGCTCGCGTGTCGGCGAGCCTCTGCGCGCCGAGGTGCCGATCAACACCGAGCCGGGCGAGACCATCGAAGCGAGCTGTTTCACGCTGGCGCCGCTCGACGGTTCCGACCTGCCGGTCATTTCCGCCGGGCGGACCAAGCTGGTGCGCGAGGGCGATCGCTACCGCCTGCTGATCAACGGCAGCAAACCGGTTTCCGAGCCGGTTTTCCTCATCGGCGTGCGCGCCGGTTGCGGCATTGATCTGCAGCGCGACTACGTGCTGATGCCGCCCGAACCCCTGGTTCTCGCCAGTGGCGCCCCCGCCCCGGGCGATGGCGTGGACGCGCCGTCCGCCGGCGCGCGCGGCCGCGGCGCGGGCAGCCAGGAATGGCGGACCAGCGAGGGCGATACCCTCGAGAGCATCGCCGAAGCGCTCGTTCCCGACAATCTGGCGCAGCAGCGCCGGATGCTGGCCGCCCTCAAGCGCGCCAACCCGAAGTTGAGCGGGCGTCCCGGTCTCGCCGACGGCACGCCGGTCACGATACCTGATGTCAGACAGCGTCTCGTCGCGGAGCGGGACACGCTGCCGGAGCAACGCCCCCCCAGGTCGCGCAGCGAGGACACGCCTCCGCCGCCGCCGCCCCCGCCCCCGCCACCCAAGATCGCCCAGCCGGTGGCCGCGCCCAAGGCCGGGGGAGCCGATCGCGTCCTGCTCGGTGCCCCGCCCGCGGAAATCGCGCCGGGCCAGAAGGCCGTGCCGGCAAAAGGCAGCCGTGAGGAGTTCGACGAGCGCATGCTCAAGGTGCAGGAGACGATACATTCGCTCAACGCGCAGATCGAAGCGCTCGACAAGGCACTCGCCCTGACCGCCGAAGCAATGGCGCTGCAGCAGAGGATGCAGGCCGCCGAGACCGCCACCGCCAGCCTGCCCGCCCCGGTCGCCAAACCCGCGGCACCACCGCCTGCAGCCAGCAGCACCTGGCAGGACTTCCTGCTCAGCGCGCTGGCCGGCGGTCTGATCGCCGCCGGGCTCGCCCACTTCCTCGGGCGCCGCCACGATCGCCGGGCAGAACGTGAAGTGCCACTCGCCGTTGCCAGGCCGGCGCGACCGGCGGCGCCGGCACCCGCTCCGGCGCCGAGGGTGGAACCTGTTGCGCCGCCGCCCGGCGCGACCGGCGCCGCCGCGCCTGTTGACCTTCATCTGGACGGCTTTTCGCGGCCGCCGGGCGACCTCCGGGCCGTCGACGTCAAATACAACCAGGATGAAAGCGCCATCGCGCTCGCCGAAATCATGTTGTCCTTCGGACGCCTGCAGGGCGCGACCGAAACACTCGCCCGCCACATCGAGGACAGCGCATCGGACAATCCCCGCCCCTGGCTGATGCTGCTCGACCTCTATCGGCGCGGCGGCCTGCGCAGTGACTATACAAAGCTGCTGCCCACCCTCAGGAAAAAATTCAACCTGCAGGTGCCCGCATGGCAGGATCTGGAAGCACCAGTCTCGGGACTCTGGTCGCTTGAGGACTATGAGCACGTCATTGCCCAATTGACGACGATCTGGGGCACCCAGGACTGTCTGAACTATCTGTACCGGCTGGTCCATGACAACCGCGAGGGTCAGCGCATTGGGTTCCCGCTCGAGGTGGTCGAGGAGATCGTCCTCCTCATGCTGATTCTCGAGTCGGGTTACGGCCTGGAGCGCGTCGGCTAGACCGGGTTGTCGAGGTCCACGAACTCGCACTGCAACCCGCAGTGCTGGTTGAGGTGGCCGGCGAGTGCGGCGATGCCGTAGCGCTCGGTCGCGTGATGTCCGCAGGCGAGGTATGGCACCCCGCTCTCGCGCGCCAGATGGACCGTCGGTTCGGAAATCTCGCCGGAAATGAAGGCATCGACGGCAAGTGCGATCGCCTGCTCGAAGCAATCCTGGGCAGCGCCCGTACACCAGCCAATCCGGCGCACCGGGCGCTCGGGATCGCCGATCAGCAGCGGCGCGCGCGCCAGACCGCCGGCGATCTGCGCAGCCAGTTTGCCAGCCGTCGTCGGAACGGCGACGCGACCCAGCCAGGCGATGTCCTGGTCGCCGAAGCGCCCTTCCGGCAGCCAGCCGAGGCGCGCCGCAAGCATCGCGTTGTTGCCGAGTTCGGGATGCGCGTCGAGCGGCAGATGGTAGGCAAGGAGGCTGATGTCATTGGCGAGCAGAGTCTTCAGGCGCTGCCGGCGGATGCCGGTGACCCGTCCATCCTCGCCCTTCCAGAAGTAGCCGTGATGAACGATGACGGCGTCCGCAGCGCGCGCCACGGCAACGTCGAGCAGCGCCTGGCTGGCGGTGACCCCGGCAACGATGCGCGCGACCTCGGCGTGTCCTTCCACTTGCAGTCCGTTTGGGCAATAATCGTGGAACTTTGCGGGCTGCAGCAGCTCATCCAGATACTCTACCAGTTGTTCTCGGTTCATCGACACGGTCTTTCATGCGCAGGTTATGGCTGATTTTTGCACAAACGGTAACGGTTGCGGTCGCCATCCTCTTCGTGACCAGCACGCTGAAGCCGGAGTGGCTACCATCCCGCCCGAGCCCGGTCACCGTGCGCGAGGTGCCGGCGCCAGCAGCCGATGACGATGGCCGGGGTACGGGTTCATATCGCGAGGCGGCGCGCGCGGCCCTGCCTGCGGTAGTTCACATCTACACGACGCAGGCGGTCAAGAAGCAGCGCCACCCGCTGCTCGACGACCCGGTCTTCCGTCACTTCTTCGGCGAGCGCCCGGAACATCCGCCGCAGCCCAACTCGGGCCTCGGCTCGGGGGTCGTGGTCAGCGCCAATGGCTACATCCTGACCAACTTTCACGTCGTCGAGGCCGCCAGGGACATCCAGGTTTCGCTGAACGACGGCCACACCTACAAGGCGACGGTCATCGGCAGCGATCCGGAATCCGACCTCGCGGTGCTGCAGATCAAGGCCGAAAGGCTGCCGGCGATCACCTTCGGCCAGATGGAAACCCTGCGCGTCGGCGACGTCGTGCTGGCCATCGGCAACCCTTTCGGCGTCGGCCAGACGGTGACCATGGGGATCGTTTCGGCGCTCGGGCGCTCGCATCTCGGGATCAACACCTTCGAGAACTTCATCCAGACCGACGCCGCGATCAACCCGGGCAACTCTGGGGGCGCGCTGGTCGACATCAACGGCCATCTGGTCGGCATCAACACGGCGATCTACTCGCGCACCGGCGGCTCGCTCGGCATCGGCTTCGCGATTCCCATTTCGAGCGCCAGGAACATCATGGAGCAGATCATCCAGAACGGCTCGGTGACGCGCGGCTGGATCGGTGTCGAGGCGCAGGAAATCACTCCCGAACTGGCCGAATCCTTCGGCCTGCCGGATAGCGAGGGCGCGCTGATCGCCGGCGTCGTCCGCGGCAGCCCGGCCGATGCCGCCGGCGTCCGCCCCGGCGACGTGCTGCTGACGGTCGGCGGCAAGCCGGTCAAGGATCCGCAGGTAATGCTCGAACTGATCGCCGCGCTCAAGCCCGACGAACGTTCGCTCCTCCGCCTGCGCCGCGACAAGACCGTCGTCGAGGCCCAGGTCAAGATCGGCAAGCGGCCGGCGATGCGCGCCGACCAGGAGTGAGCCATGTGCCAATTGCTGGGCATGAACTGCAACGTGCCGACCGACATCTGCTTCTCGTTTACCGGATTCCAGGCGCGCGGCGGCGCGACTGACGTGCATTCGGACGGGTGGGGCATCGCCTTCTTCGAAGGCAAGGGAACGCGCGTCTTCCTCGACCCCAAACCATCATGCACGTCGCCGGTCGCCGAACTGGTCCGCCAGTACCCGATCCGCTCGAAAAGCGTCATCGCCCATATCCGCAAGGCGACGCAGGGTTGCGTCGGGCTCGAGAACACGCACCCGTTCATGCGCGAACTGTGGGGACGCTACTGGATCTTCGCCCACAACGGCAACCTTCTCGATTTCGCGCCCGAACTCGACGGCAGCTGCGTGCCCGTCGGGGTGACCGACAGCGAGCGCGCCTTCTGCTGGCTGCTGCAGCGTCTGCGCCAGCGCTTCGACAGCGCACCGCCCGGTCCCGCCGGGCTGTTTGCGGCCATCCACGAACTGACACTGGAAATTGCCCGCCACGGCGAATTCAATTACCTGCTGTCCAACGGCGACTGGCTGTTCGCCCATGCCTCGACCAGGCTCGCGTACATCGTGCGCCAGGCGCCGTTCGCCCAGGCTCACCTGAAGGACCAGGATGTCACCGTCGACTTCAGCGACGTGACGTCCCCCGACGATCGCGTCGCGGTGATCGCCACGCTGCCGCTGACCGACGACGAAGTCTGGGAAGTCATGCCGGCCGGGACGCTGTGGTGGTTCGAGGAAGGGGCTCCGGTGCAGATGCGCAAAACGGTGCCAGGCCCGAAGCGCCAGGCAGCCTGACTCTACTTGCCGGAGAGCTTGCGCAATTCCTCTTCCGCGCTGTCCATCTCGGCATCCGTTTTCGCCTCGGCGGCCGGGTCGACCGCAACCGGCTCCGGCGGCGCCGGCCGGGAGACGAAACGCGCGGCGAGGATGCCGAGTTCGTAGAGCAGGCACATCGGAATCGCCAGCGCCAGTTGCGACACGACATCGGGCGGCGTCACCACAGCGGCGACGACGAAGGCGCCGACGATGAAGTAGGAGCGCCACTCCTTCAGCTTGTCCACGGTCACGACCCCCATCCTGACCAGCACGACAAGCGCTACCGGAACCTCGAAAGTGATGCCGAACGCAAGGAACATGGTCATCACGAACGACAGGTAGGCCTCGATGTCCGGGGCCGGCGTGATGCTCTTGGGCGCGAAGCCGGCAATGAAGCTGAAGACCTGTCCGAAGACGAAGTAGTAGCAGAAGGCGACGCCGAGCATGAACAGGAGTGTGCTCGAAATGATCAGCGGAATGCCGAGCCGCTTCTCGTGCGCGTAGAGCCCGGGGGCGACGAAGGCCCAGGCCTGGTAGAGGATGAACGGCAGGGCCAGGACGAAGGCGACCATGGCGGTCACCTTGAGCGGCACCATGAACGGCGTGATGACGCCGATCGCAACCATCTTGGTGCCTTCCGGCAGGGCGGCGGTGAGCGGCGCCGCCAGGAAGTCGTAGATGGCGCCCGGTCCGGGATAGATGCACAGCGCGCCGAGCACCACGCCGACCGCGATCAGGCTGCGCAACAGGCGGTCGCGCAACTCGACCAGATGCGAAATGAACGACTCTTCCTGAGCGGGACTTGCCTGCGGATCGCTCATGCGGCAGGCTTGCCCGGGCCCGCGGCGGCGGGAGCGACGTCCGCGGCCGGGGAAGTCGCTGCCTCGGTGACGGGAGCCGCGGCAGCCTGCGTCACCTGCCGCACCGCCTCATTCAGTTCGGCGGCCGCCGCCTGGGCCGGCGCTTCAACCGAGGTGCGGGCGGCCTCGTACTCCTTGCGCACCGAATCCTCGAGCGAGCGCGCCGAATCGGTGACTTCCGCCTGCAGCTTCTTCAGTTCTTCGAGCTGGATTTCACGGTTGATGTCGGACTTGACGTCATTGACGTAACGCTGCGCCCGCCCGAGCAAATGCCCGAGCGTGCGCGCCACCTTGGGCAGTTTCTCCGGCCCGATGACGATCAGGGCGACCACGCCGATGACCAGGAGTTCGGAAAAGCCGATATCGAACATAGGAATGCGCCATGAGGCAGGCAGGCGGGAACCGTCCGGGTCGTCCGCTGACCCGCCCTGCCGCTCAGGACTTCGTCTTTTCCTTCACTTCGACATCGATCGTCTGGCCTCCGACCTGCTGCGTCGGCGCGCTGTCGGCCGCCGGCTGTTCCGGTGCATTGGCGTCCTTCATGCCGTCCTTGAAACCCTTGACCGCGCCGCCGAGATCCTGCCCGACATTGCGGAGCTTCTTGGTGCCGAAGATCAGCATCACGATGACCAGAACGATCAGCCAGTGCCAGATGGAAAAACTGCCCATGTCTGTCTCCTAGAGGCGTTTGAGCATGGGGCCGACCGGATCCGGTCCGCCGACGACATGCATGTGCAGGTGAGGGACTTCCTGATTCCCCACCCGCCCATTGTTGATGATGACACGGAAGCCGTCCGGGCTGCCCTGCGCCGTTGCGATTTCGTTGGCCTTGGCCAGCATGCTGCCGAGTACCGGCGCATCTTCCGCGGTCGCCGTCACCAGCGACGTGATGTGTCTTTTCGGTATCACCAGGACGTGGACCGGGCGCTGCGGAAAAAGGTCCTTGAACGCGAGGATATCGTCGTCCTCGAACACCTTCTGGCAGGGAATGCTGCCGGCGACGATCTTGCAGAAAATGCAGTCGCTCATTTGTGGCCATCCTTTGCCTTCTTCTCATCCTTGCCGCCCCGCGACTTCTTCTCGTCGATGCCGGAGATCCCTTCGCGGCGGCGCAATTCCTGAAGCACATCCTCGACGCCCAGGCCGTAAAAGGCGAGCAGCACCAGCACATGGTAGATCACGTCGGTCGATTCCCAGACGATCTTCAGGCGCTTGCCTTCCTTGCCGGCCATGATCAGTTCGGCGCATTCCTCACCGATCTTCTTCAGGATGGAATCGGGACCGCCCGCCAGCAATTGCGCGGTATAGGAGGTTTCCGGGTCGGCGTTGCGGCGGGAGAGGAGCGTATCGGAAAGACGGTGCAGCAAGTCATGCTTGTCCTTCTTGTCGATCGTTTCCCTCTTGTCGGCAGCTTCCGTCTTGTCTGTCTCTTGTGGTTTGCTCATTTTGCGTAGATATCCTTTGGGTCCTTCAGGACCGGATCGACGGGAACCCAGCGTTCCCCGTGCAACTCGTTGAAGAAGCAGCTTGCGCGGCCGGTATGGCAGGCGATCCCGCCCACCTGCTCGATCGCCAGCAACAGCACGTCGCCGTCGCAATCGGTGCGGATCGCCTGCACTTTCTGGAAGTGGCCCGACTCCTCGCCCTTGCGCCACAGACGTCGGCGCGAACGCGACCAGTATACCGCGTTGCCGCAGCGAACCGTTTCCTGCAGCGACTCACGGTTCATGAAGGCGAACATCACGACGCGCCCGTTTTCATCTTGGGCGATGGCCGGGATCATGCCGTCGGCGTCCCACTTGAGGGCGTCGAGCCAAGGCAGCGCGTTGTCGAGATCGGCCATGCTACAGGCGGACTTCGATACCGCGCGCGGCCATGTATTCCTTGGCCTGGCGCACGGTGTATTCGCCGAAATGGAAGATCGAGGCGGCGAGCACCGCGTCGGCCCGCCCCTCGCTGACGCCGTCGGCTAGATGCTGCAGGGTGCCGACGCCGCCCGAGGCGATCACCGGAATCTTCACCGCGTCGGCGACGGCGCGCGTCAGCGCGAGGTCGAAACCGTTCTTGGTGCCGTCGCGGTCCATGCTGGTCAGCAGGATTTCGCCGGCGCCGAGCAATTCGACCCGTTTTGCCCAGTCGACCGCAGCCAGCCCGGTGTCGTTGCGCCCGCCGTGGGTGAATACGTGCCATTGGCCGGGCGCGACCTGCTTGGCGTCGATGGCGACGACGATGCACTGCGAACCGACCTTGCTGGAAGCATCGAACACCAGGTCGGGGTTCTGCACTGCGGCGGTGTTCATCGACACCTTGTCGGCGCCGGCATTGAGCAGGCGGCGGACGTCCTCGATCCTGCGCACGCCGCCGCCGACGGTCAGCGGAATGAAGACCTGCGCGGCACAGGCTTCGACGATGTGCAGGATGATGTCACGCTGATCGCTTGATGCCGTGATGTCGAGAAAGGTGACCTCGTCGGCCCCCTGTTCGTCGTAGCGGCGGGCGATTTCGACCGGGTCGCCGGCGTCACGGAGCGCGACGAAGTTGGTTCCCTTGACGACGCGACCGGCGGTGACATCGAGACAGGGGATGATGCGCTTGGCGAGCATCAGAGGCCGCCGGCATCGGCGACTTCCTGCGCCGCCTTGAAGTCGAGCGACCCGTCGTAGATGGCGCGGCCGGCAATGGTCGCGACGATGCCTTCATGCTCGAGCGCACAGAGCTCCCTGATCTCGTCGAGAGCCGAGAGACCGCCCGAGGCGATCACCGGTATCGCCAGCGCCTGCGCCAGACGAAGGGTGGCATCGATGTTGATGCCGGAGAGCATGCCGTCGCGGCCGATGTCGGTGTAGATGATCGCCTCGACGCCGTAATCCTCGTACTTCCGCCCGAGATCGACGACGTCGTGGCCGGTCAGTTTGGACCAGCCATCGGTCGCCACCCGGCCGTCGCGGGCGTCGAGGCCGACGATGATGTGGCCGGGAAAGGCCGTGCAGGCGTCGTGCAGGAAGCCGGGGTTCTTGACCGCGGCGGTGCCGATGATGACGTAGGACAAGCCGTCGTCGAGGCAGCGCTCGATGGTATCGAGGTCGCGAATCCCGCCGCCGAGCTGAACCGGAATGTCGTCGCCGACTTCGTCAAGGATGGCCTTGATCGCCGGCTCGTTCTTCGGCTTGCCGGCAAAGGCGCCGTTGAGGTCGACCAGATGCAGGCGGCGCGCCCCCTGCCCCAGCCAGTGCCGGGCCATTTCGGCCGGGCTGTCGGAAAAGATGGTGGCCTGTTCCATCAGGCCCTGCTTCAGGCGGACGCACTGGCCGTCCTTGAGATCGATGGCGGGGATGATCAGCATGGGAATTGGATGGGAGGTAACTCGACAGACGCGGTCTTACGGCTGCCACGCGACAAAGTTCTTCAGCAGTTGCAATCCGTCCTGAGCGCTTTTCTCGGGGTGAAACTGAACGGCAAAGATATTATCCCGCCCCACTGCACAGGTAAAGGGGATGCCGTACTCGGTCGTGCCCGTCACCACCGAGGGATCGGCCGGCTGGACGCAGTAGCTGTGCACGAAGTAGAAGCGCGCATGATCGGCAATGCCGGCCCACAACGCGTGCGGATTCTGCCGCACCCGGTTCCAGCCCATGTGCGGAACCTTGAGGCGCTGCCCGTCGCGGTCGACCATCCTTTCATCCGGAAAACGCCGCACCGCGCCGGCAAGAATGCCGAGGCCGGCGACATCGCCTTCGTCGCTGTGCCCGAAGAGCATCTGCAGGCCGATGCAGATCCCGAGAAACGGCTTGTCGCGGGCCGCTGCCAGCACCGCCGGGCGCAAGCCGCGCGCGTCGAGTTCGCGCATGCAGTCGGGCATCGCCCCCTGCCCCGGAAACACCACGCGCTCCGCCGCCGCCACCGCTGCCGGATCGGCGGTGACGACGACATCACGGCCGCCGGCGACATGTTCGAGCGCCTGCGACACCGAGCGCAGGTTGCCCATCCCGTAATCGACAACGGCAATGGTCACAGCGCGCCCTTGGTCGACGGCATGGCGCCGGCCATGCGCGGATCGGGCGTCGCCGCCATGCGCAGCGCCCGGCCGAAAGCCTTGAAGACGGTTTCCGCCTGGTGGTGCGCGTTGTGGCCGCGCAGGTTGTCGATGTGCAGTGTCATGCCGGCATGGTTGACCATCCCCTGGAAGAACTCGCAGACCAGGTCGACATCGAACTGGCCGACCAGCGCCCGTGTGAATTCCACGTTGAAGGTCAGCCCCGGACGCCCGGAAAGGTCGATGACGACGCGCGACAGGGCTTCGTCCAGCGGCACGTAGCTGTGGCCGTAGCGGGTCAGGCCCTTTTTGTCGCCCCAGGCCCTGGCCAGCGCCTGGCCGAGCGTGATGCCGATGTCCTCGACCGTGTGATGGGCGTCGATGTGCAGGTCGCCCGTGGCCCGCACATCGAGGTCGATCAGGCCATGGCGGGCGATCTGGTCGAGCATGTGGTCGAGAAAGGGGACGCCGGTGGCGAACCTGCCCTGGCCGGTGCCGTCGAGATCGAGACGCACGGTGATCTGCGTCTCGAGGGTGTTACGGACGATTTCTGCTTGACGCATGACTTTGGGCCGCAAAAGGCGATGAGACGGGGGCATGATACCATTTCGCCCTCGTTTAGGCTTTCCGCGAAATTCCCATGAGTCGCTTCTGGAGCAAGGTTGTCGGCACCCTCACCCCCTACGTGCCGGGTGAGCAGCCGAAGATCGCCAACCTGATCAAGCTCAACACCAACGAGAACCCCTACCCGCCCTCGCCGCAGGTGCTGGCGGCGATCCGGGCCGAACTCGGCGACGCCGCCGCGCGCCTGCGCCTCTACCCCGACCCCAGCGCCGACCTGCTCAAGGCCGCCGTCGCCCGGCGGCATGGCGTGACGCCTCAGCAGGTCTTCGTCGGCAACGGTTCGGACGAGGTGCTGGCGCACGCCTTCATGGCGCTGCTGAAGCACGAGGCGCCGATCCTCTTCCCGGACATCACCTACAGCTTTTACCCGGTGTACTGCGGGCTCTACGGCGTCGCCTACGAGAACGTGCCGCTCGCCGCCGACTTCTCCATCGACCCGGAACCCTACTGCGGTCGACGCTGCGGCGGTGTCATTTTTCCCAATCCGAACGCGCCGACCGGCCGCCTGCTCGGCCTCGACGCCGTCGCGCGCATCGCTGCCGCCAACCCGGATGCGGTGGTGGTGGTCGACGAGGCCTACGTCGACTTCGGCGGCGAGTTTGGCCAAGTCTCGGCCATCCCGCTGGTCGCCCGCCACGACAACCTGCTGGTCGTTCACACCCTGTCCAAGTCGCGCTCGCTGGCCGGCCTGCGCGTCGGCTTCGCGGTCGGCCACCGCGACCTGATCGAGGCGCTGGAGCGAGTCAAGAACAGCTTCAACTCCTACCCGCTCGATCGCCTGGCCATCGTCGGCGCCGTCGCGGCGATCGCGGACGAGGCCCACTTCGCCGACTGCTGCCGCAGGGTCATCGCCACGCGCGACACGCTGACCGCTGACCTTTCGGCGCTCGGCTTCGACGTCCTCCCTTCGGCCGCGAACTTCGTCTTCGCCCGCCACCCGCAGCGCGATGCCGGCGAACTCGCCGCGGCGCTGCGCGAACGCAGCATCATCGTCCGCCACTTCCGGCTGCCGCGCATCGACCAGTTCCTGCGCATCACGGTCGGCACCGACGGCGAGTGCGCGGCGCTGGCGGCGGCGCTGCGCGCCATCCTCGCCTGATCCCGGAAGCCACCCCATGCCCGCCGGCTGCGATTCCTGCACCGCCTGCTGCAAGATCATGAAGGTGCGCGAGCTCGACAAGCCAGCCAACACGTGGTGCGCGCACTGCACGATCGGCGAAGGTTGCCGCATTTACGACACGCGCCCGGAATCGTGCCGCGTGTATGCCTGCGTCTGGCTGCGCACGCAGTCGCTCGACAAGCCGATCGCCCCGGCCCTGCGCCCCGACCGCTCGCGCGTCGTGATCGGCACGGTCGACGACGGCGAGGGCGTCATCCTCTACGTCAGCCCGGACCGCCCCGACGCCTGGCGCAGGCCGGAGTTCATGCAACTGGTCGGCGAGTTTCGCAGCCGCGGCATCCGCGTCCTGTTGAGCCGCAACGACAAGGTCGGCCCGTTGCCGGACTGACCCCGGATCACACCAAGCCGAGCAGGCCGGCGACCGCACCGGCGGCGATCAGCCAGAGCGGATGCAGGTTGCGCCAACGCAGGTTGGCGACGGCTACCGCGCCTACCAGCACCCAGCCGGCGACGGAGAGGCCGGCCGATGTCGCAATCAGCGTCGCCCCCGAGAACACCAGCCCCACGGCCAGCGGCGCGACGCCGAGGCTCACCGCCTGCTGCCAGCGCTTGCCGGCGAAAGCGTGCCAACGGTCGATGATCAGGTAGATGACGACGCTCATCGGCAGGCACATCGCCAGCGTCGTCGCCAGCGCGCCGGCCAGCCCGGCGACCTTCCAGCCGATCAGCGTCACGACCAGCACGTTCGGGCCCGGCGCCGCCTGGGCGATGGCATAGAGATGGGTGAAGGTGGTGTCGTCAAGCCAGTGGTGATGCTCGACGACGACGCGGTGCATCTCGGGCAACAGCGCCGTCGCGCCACCGAAGGCAACGAAGGAAAGCAGCGCGAATTCGAAGAACAGGTCGATGACGATCACGGGCACGCCCTACCTGCCCAGCCGCCAGTAGGCCACGCCACCGGAGAGCGCCAGGCCGGCGACCATGACCCAGGGCATGGGCCAGCGCAGCCAGGCGATCGCTGCCACGGTCAACACCGTGAACGGCAGGAAAAAGGGCTTGTCCTTGACCGCGGTCCCCATGCGCCAGGCCATCGCGAAAAGCAGGCCACAGCCGGCGGCGGCGATGCCGCGCAGCATGTCCTGCGCCAGCGGCAGGCTGCCCCAGCGGTCGTAGAGGAGCGCCAGCACCAGCACGATGAGAAAGGGGCCCGCCATCAGTCCCGTCGGTGCGACGATCGCCCCGGGCATGCCGCGGTAGCGCTTGCCGACGAGGACGGCGAGGTTGACCACGTTCGGCCCGGGCAAGAACTGGCAGAGGCCGAGTTGGGTATTGAAATCCTCGGCGCGCATCCAGCGCCTTTCCTCGACCAGCATGCGCCGGGCAAAGGGCAGGACGCCGCCGAAGCCGGAGAGGCCGACCGAGGAGAAACCCAAAAAAAGCGCCCGGAGGTCCGGGCGCGGCGGTGCGTGGGGCTCTGTCACGGTCGACCGTCGATTCGGGTCAGTTTTCCAGCCGGAACTCGGCCGACCGCGCGTGCGCCGGCAGGCCTTCGCCCTGCGCCAGCGTCGAGGCGATCCTGCCCAGCGTCTGCGCGCCGGCTTTCGACACCTTGATCAGGCTGGTGCGCTTCTGGAAATCGTAGACGCCGAGCGGCGACGAATAGCGGGCCGAGGCGGAGGTCGGCAGTACGTGGTTCGGGCCGGCGCAATAGTCACCGAGCGATTCCGAAGTGTAGTGGCCGATGAAGATGGCGCCGGCGTGGTGGATCTTTTCGACCCACGGATCGGGGTTATCGAGTGCCAACTCCAGGTGCTCCGGCGCGACGCGGTTGGCGATGGCGACGGCTTCCTCCATGTCGCGCACTTGAATGAAGGCACCGCGGTTGGTCAGCGAGGTCTCGATGACTTCGCGACGCGGCATGGTCGGCAACAGCTTCTCGATGCTGGCCTGCACGCGCTCGATGAAGGCGGCGTCGGTGCAGATCAGGATGGACTGCGCCAGTTCGTCGTGCTCGGCCTGCGAGAAGAGATCCATCGCCACCCAGTCCGGGTTGCCGGAACCGTCCGACACCACGAGGATTTCCGACGGGCCGGCCACCATGTCGATGCCGACGATGCCGAAGACGCGGCGCTTGGCGGTGGCGACGTAGGCGTTGCCCGGGCCGACGATCTTGTCCACCTGCGGCACGGTCTGCGTACCGTAGGCCAGCGCGCCGACGGCCTGGGCGCCGCCCATCGTGAACACGCGGTCGACACCAGCCAGGCAGGCGGCGGCCAGCACCAGCTGGTTCTTCTCGCCGCCCGGCGTCGGGACGACCATGATCAGTTTCTTGACGCCGGCGACTTTGGCCGGAATCGCGTTCATCAGCACCGACGACGGATAGGCCGCCTTGCCGCCCGGCACGTAGAGGCCGACGCGGTCGAGCGGCGTGATCATCTGGCCGAGCATCGTGCCATCGGCCTCGGTGTAGGACCAGCCTTCCATCTTCTGGCGCTCGTGGTAGCTGCGGATGCGGTTGGCGGCAGCCTCCAGCGCGGCGCGGCAATCAGAAGGCAGGCCGTCGAGGGCGGCTTGCAGTTCGTCCTGGCGCAACTCCAGGTCGATCATCGCCTTGGCGCTCAGGCGGTCGAACTTGTTGGTGTAGTCGATTACCGCGGCATCGCCACGCGTCTTCACGTCGGCCAGGATGTTGGCGACGGTGCGCTCGATGTTCTCGTCGGCTGCCGCCTCGAAGGCGAGCAGGGTTTTCAGTTTGGAGAGGAAATCGGCGTGGACCGTGGACAGACGCTGGATCGCAATCGTCATGTTATTTCTCCACCGCCCCGGCAAAGGCGTCGATGATCGGTTGCAGGGTTTCGCGCTTGACCTTGAGCGAGGCCTGATTGACCACCAGGCGGCTCGAGATGTCCATGATGTGCTCGACGGCCACCAGCTTGTTGGCCTTCAACGTGCCACCGGTCGACACCAGATCGACGATGGCGTCCGACAGGCCGGCCAGCGGCGCCAGCTCCATCGAGCCGTAGAGCTTGATCAGATCGACGTGCACGCCCTTGCTGGCGAAATGCTCGCGCGCCGTCTTTACGTACTTGGACGCCACCTTGAGGCGGGCGCCCTGACGCACGGCGTTGGCGTAGTCGAAGGCTTCCGGCACGGCGACCATCATGCGGCACTTGGCGATCTTGAGGTCGAGCGGCGCATAGAGGCCTTCGCCGCCATGTTCGATCAGCACGTCCTTGCCGGCCACGCCGATGTCGGCGGCGCCGTACTGCACGTAGGTCGGGACGTCGGTGGCGCGGACGATGACCACGCGCACCTCTGGCTGGTTGGTCGCGATGATCAGCTTGCGCGAGGTTTCCGGGTTTTCGGCCGGGACGATGCCGGCCGCCGCCAGCAGCGGCAGGGTTTCGTCGAAGATGCGGCCCTTGGAGAGGGCGATGGTGATGGTCGTCACGGAATGCTCTCGTGCCAAAAAGGCGATTCTACTGCATAGCGCCAAGCCGGCCGGGTAAACGAACAAAAGCCCGGCGAACCGGGCTTTCTCGATACGGGCTGCGCCGAGACTTATTCAGCCGGGCGGATGTTGGCAGCCTGCTTGCCCTTCGGGCCGGTGACGACATCGAAGGTCACCTTCTGGTTCTCGGCGAGGGTCTTGAAACCCGTGCCCTGGATGGCGGAGAAATGAGCGAAAAGGTCTTCGCCGCCCTCAGACGGGGAGATAAAACCAAAACCCTTGGAGTCGTTGAACCACTTTACGGTACCAGTTGCCATTGATAGCTTCCTTGGAAAAGATTGACGGGCTTTCGCCCAAAACGAAATACGAGAACCAAGACCGAGGAGCTGACAAACCGTGGTACGGCGCAGGAACAAGACACTGCCTGGAAATCCCGAATGCCCAGTATGGCCTACGGGATCGATAATGCAAAGCACTTTTTGGC
>WBZM01002133.1_pt1 | contig 17523 bp, 38 predicted proteins | sample 5204271 | NCBI WGS metagenome assembly WBZM01 (sample SAMN12344346, study PRJNA552823) | activated sludge metagenome | biome: Activated sludge suspended growth; feature: Nitrification reactor; material: Wastewater; isolation source: activated sludge from nitrification reactor of wastewater...
GGTACTTGCGGAAGTCGAGCCGGCCCTTCACGAGCACGCGGTCGCCCTTGCTGAGCGACGCGGCCACGTTCTCGCCGTACTGACCCCAGACGGTCACGTTGAAGAAGTTCGTGGGTGCGTCGACCCACTCGCCGTTCTGCTGGTAGCGCCGATTCACGGCCACACCGAACCCGCAGGTGGCGGTGCCGCCTGCGGTGAAGCGCAGCTCGGGCTCCCTGACCAAGTTGCCGGTGATGGTGATCTCGTTGTCTGCCATGTGGTCAGAGTCCTTCCGTGAGGGCCTTCATGCCGGCCTCGGTGATGGTGATGGCGCGGGGGCTGTGTCGTTCGACGCGGATGAGCCCCTGCTCTTTCATCCGTTCGATCACGGGCTGCGTCGAGCCCTTCGCCGCCATGCCGAGATGCTCGGCGATCTCCGATCGCGACGGCGGGTAGCCGCGCTCTCGGACCGACTTCTCGATCAGCTGCAGCGCAGCGTGCGCCTGGTTGTCTCGTCCAACGATCATCGCGACCTCCGTCGTGGCTTCTGGAAGATGTAGAGCACCGAGTAGTTGTTGCGGGCGTGGACCTGACGGCGCTCTGTTCCGTCGAGGTTCACCTTCGGCTGCGGGCCCGGGTTGCCGACGTGAATGAACTTCTCGATGAGGCGCAGCGGCGTCTCCTCCTCGACGTCGTCGAGCATCCATCGTGTGGCCTGCTGGGTCCTCCCCGAGGACACGTAGTCCATGCACTTCACCAGCACGATGCCGCCCGGCTTCGTGATCCTCGCGGCTTCCATCGCGCCGAGCATGTTGTAGGCGTGCAGGCCCTCCGGCGTCTTCGCTGCATCGCGGAGCCCGTAGCCCTCGAGGAACCGCGGGATCGTCGACGTCGTCCGGCCCCCGATCGACACGTACGGCGGATCGAACACGGTCACGTCGAACGACCCGGTCGGGAAGTGGGCCTCGCTGAGGTTGGTGAAGTCGGCGGTCGCGACCGTGACGTTGTCGGCCGGCGACGGAGCCTTCAGGGTGCCGTCCTTCCGTCGGTCGTTGCAGACCGCGACGAACTCGCCTGGGTGCCGGTACTTCTTCCACCACACCCCGGACCCCCAGGTGAGGTCGATGACCTTGTCGGTCGGTCGGATGTGGCCCAGCTCGACGACGTCGACGATCATCTCGGCGTTCGACGGCCAGGAGCTGGCCGCGAGGATGGCGCGCTTGTGCAACGAAACGCTCATCCATGCCTACCCGTGAAGCCGTCGGTGTCGGCCGACACGGCCCAGCCAGGCGGTGGGTTGGTGGGCGTGTGGCCCTCCCACTCAGCGAGCATCTCGTCAACGTCTCGGAACTGGTCACGAAACGCCTGGTTCTCTGCCCGCAGGCGCTCAATCTCCCGCAGCAGACGCACGACGACCTGGTGGATCAGTTCGTCGCTGTCCGACCACTCAATCGGGATGCTGCGCTTGAACGCCTGCCTACCCGTCACGAGATCGACCAGGGCGGCGACCTGCTGGTGCAGCGGGCGGGCCATCCGCTCGTCGACCTTGTAGGCGTAGAGGCCGCCCAGCGCAGCCTTGCACTGCTCGATCTCGGCAGGCGCAATCTCGCGACGATCGAGTGGGTCGACATCGCTCACGATGCACCTCCTGGAAGTAGGGCCGGCATGGTGCCGGCGTCGTACGCTGCCGCCAGCTGAGGGCGTGCCTTGGCGCGCACGACCGCGCCGACCCGCACCCTCTTGTACTCCATCTCACGCATCGCTCGACTGCTCCTTCGCGTGGGCCCGCAGAACGCGGAGCTCCCGGACGACCATCTCGGCGCTGGTCCACGCCTCGACCCGATCCAGCTCAGTGAAGCGGGCGGTCAGTTCGTCGAGGAACTCGTCGCTGGCGTCGATCGAACGCCAGCGGAAGATGACCATGCCGCGAGCGTCGCGGACCTTGATCGAGCTGACCCTGTCGGCCAACAGCAGCACCACCGCCATCGAAGCGGCACGCACGTCGCCGACAGGGATGCCGATCTCCTCCGGTCCACCGGAGGCGTCGGTGCGCCACGCGTGCACGATGCACGGGGCGAGCGACACGTAGTCGGGGTTGATGGCGTCGACAGCGATCATCCGATCACCTCGACCTTCGTGCCGATCCGTTCCTCGGTCGTCACGTCCTCCTTCGAGACGCCGAGCATCGCGAGCCCGTCCTTCTTCGGCTCGGCCTTCGGTGCGACGAACAGCGCGTACGTGAACTTCACCGCACGCTCAGCCACATCCTCGGGCAGGGCGAGTCGTTCGCCGTCGTCGTCGAACAGCGAGCGGCGCACGATCAGCGACCGGATCTTGTCGTGGTCCGGCCGGTACTTCACGTTCGGCTTCACCTTCACGGTGCCCTCGGTCGAGGCGAGGGTGGTTGCCCCGTCGGCCAGCTGACGGAGCCTGGTGTCGAGGAGGCTCATGGTCTCGTCGATCTTCGCCTTCGCGCCGGCGAGGGCACGGTGGACGGCGGTGGTGTGGGCGAGGTCGAAGTCGTCGGACTGCTCGCTGATCAGGGCGAGCACGTCGAGGAAGGCTTCGATGTCGCCGATGGTGATGCGTTCGCTCATCGGTTGATGTACTCCAGGTACTCTCGGGCGGTCACGTCGGGCCGCAGGATCTGGTTGACGCGTGTCGTCCCGCGGCTCACGACGAACGTGTCCGGCGTCAGGTGCGGGTACTTGCGGGCGTAGTGCTGTTGGATGGCGGGCGCGAGCTGTTCGGCCTGGGTCTGGTTGAGACAGCCGACCCACTCGGCCGGCGACATCGTCGTATCGGCGTAGTGCTTCGTGATCACCCACGCCGGAACCCCAAGGGCGGCGAGCGCGTACCGTGCGTGAGCGAGGAACGTGTAGACGTCGGCCATCACGTACGGGTCATGGCCGAGCGCCTCGACGAGGTCGGCGCAATGCCGAAGGGCAGCGATGAACCCTTCGGCATCCGCCGAGAACCCGCCGGTCGGCGAGGCGATGAACGGTGAGTCCCACTCGCACAGCTCGAGGTGTGAGCGGTTCGTCGAAGCGACCAGCTCCGACACGGCCTCGTTCCTGGGTGTCGGCTCCCAGCCGCCGGTCTCACGCTTCCGTGCCATCGGTGGCCTCCTCGGTCTGCGGTGCTTCGGCGGCGGCATCCTGTTCGGCGGCCTTCGCCCTCGCGTCCTCCTCGTCGAGGAGCTTCTCGATCCGCTGGAACAGCCCGGCGTTCTCGGCGAGCGACTTCTCGGTCAGCTTCAGCTTCAGCTCGGCCGCCGTCTCCTTCATCGCATCGGCGGCCGGCGTCCCGGCGGCAGCCTTCACGCGCTCGAACAGCTTCTGCACCGGCGTCGGCTCCGGAGGTCCGGCCGGCTCCGGGTCGTTGTAGTCCTCCGGCTGGCGCTGGTACGAGTCGGTGTCGTCCTGCGGGTCGCCGATGCACAGCACGCGCAGCAGCACGTTCTTGAACGCCGCCGTCATCGCCTTGTTGACCGACTTGTCGGCGTTGTCGTCGGCCACCCCGATGGTCACGGCCGTGATCTTGTCTTCGGGTCCGCCGGGGCCGTAGATCGACCACTCCACCTCGACGGTGGTGCGGGTCCATGCGGTCGTTTCCATCGTGGCGTTGCCCTTGATGATCTTGATGACCTCGGGCGTGTTCGCCTTCGGCACGATCACGACCCCGTATCGGCCGAACAGCGGCTGCGCCGCACTGGCGATCTGGTCGATGCCACGGTAGGCGAAGTTCACCCCACCGGGCTCGCCGGCCACGCCGGTCAACCGGCGCCGCTGCTCTGGGGTCAACTTGCTGATACCGCCGATCTGCCAGGTGACACGGGCCAGGGCCTCGATCACGTTTCGTGGCGCCGGCAGGTCATCGAACGGGTCGTGCTCGTCCGGCGCCTCCTGTGCGGGGTCTGGGTCGGCGGTGGTGGACTTCGATTTCGTTGCAGTCATGCTGGTTGGTTCCTCTGCTTCCCTCGGATGATGTTGTGGATCTGCGCCTGGGTCACCCCGAAGCGACGTGCGAGAGCACGCTTGTAAAGCGGCGACCGAGCCATCCCGTGTTTGACGACAGCCATCGTCACCCCTTCCACATCTCGATCACGATGTGCATGCCGGTGTGCTCGTCGAACACGCACTCGACCCGGACGGCGTCCTTGCGGGCGAGCTGCAGGGTGCCGTCGTGGATCTCGTCGACCCGGGCCTTCGCGTCGTAGATCGCCTGCAGCCCGGCCTTGTTGCGGGCGTTGCACCACGCCTCCCACTTCAGGAGGTTGTCCTGAGTGAAGCCCTTCGCCGCATCGAGCGTCGTGTAGTCGCGGGGCTTCGCCATCTCGGACCGGGTGCCGACGGCGACGTGGTACAGCTTCGGCTTCGCCGCGGCGTTCTTCGCTGAACGGCGTGCCATCAGAGCCTCCCTCGAACCACGTCATCCAAGACGAACTCGAGTGCCTCGAGTCGTGGTGGTCGGCCGGTGCCGTTCCTCTCCTTGAACATGGCTTCTCGCCGGTCGACTTCGGCGAGCACGGCGGGCAGCCGTGCTGGCTCCGTGACGGCCGCGAGCTTGACGAGCGCCTCCTCGATCAGGGCGGCGTCCCTCAGGCGGCGTTTGAAGTCCCCGAACATCAGCTCGCCGCCTTCGCCCAGTCGAGCAGGGCATCACGCCCCGCGCGGGTGAGTCGCCACACGACCGCTGGACGACCGGACGACCCAGCCCTCGTGAAGCCCGAATCCTCGACCCAGCCGACACCGACGAGATGGTTGCGTGCCGCCGAGACGGTCGTGTGCTTCGCCTTCAGGCGGCGCTCGAGCTCCTCGTCGGTGAGGCCGCGTTGCTCGCGTGAGGCGAGCGACAGCTGCAGCACGATCGCCCACCGGGTGCCCTTCGGACGGACGAGCGCGGCGTTGCGGGACGTCTCCGGTGACCCCTCGACCCAGCGGCCGTGCCCGGCCTCAGGGTTGGGGAGCGGGACGGCGTCGAGCGCAGCGACTGCCTCGCGGAGGTCCTTGTAGCGGCGGGACCACGACCATGTCGCCCCCAGGTCCCACCCGGCGACGACGTCACGTGCGGCCCTGATGACGGCCGCCTCGGCGGCGGCCAGCTGCTTTCGTCCCATGATCCTCCCTCAGGATCGGTGTGTGTATCACACTCTAACCGATGTTCGGCTCCGGTGCCATCACCGAGATCTCGACCGGGCTCGCACATCGCTCGGCGCCCCAGAACGAGTGCACCTCGATGTGCACCCCGTTGTCGAGCGGCTCCATCACGATCGCGATTGCGGCCGAGCCGTGGTGCACGAGGAGCAGCGGGGCCAACTCGCCGTCGGGCACCTGCGCCCCGAGGTCGTACTCGTCGAGGTCACGCAGGCCGAACAGGCGGTCGTCGAAGAACTGGTCGAGGTCGGTCACGACGCGCGCTGCCCTCCCACCTTCTCGAAGATCGTCTGCACGACCGACTCGCGGGCCGTGATCTGGATGGCGGACCGCTCGAGCGACCCCATCGTGATCTGGGCTCGGCCGTCGCGCAGCGTCGACATGCTGGTCGATGCCGGTGCGGCCGGGAAGCGCACGACGTAGCGGTAGCCGCCCGACGTGTAGTTGATGACGTTCCCCGCGATCGACACGGGCGTGCCGTCCGGGAGGTCGAGGATCTTCATGGTGCTCCTTCGCAGGTCATTGCGGTGTGTACGCCGGGGTGAAGATGTTGACGATGAACTCGGGGCTGAACCGCTCGCCCTTGTAGGCGACCCACGGGTAGGTCGACTTGTCGACGTCCCAGCCGAGGGCCTTCGCCTCGGCCTCAGCGCGGGGCACCCGGCGACGTCGCAGCACCTCCACCCACTCGGCTTCGAGCCCCGTCCAGTAGCCGAGCGCGAGGGCGTCGTCGTCGGTGAAGGTGGCGCCAGCCCACGGGGCGCCGTCGACTTCGATGGTGATGCTGGCGTCGGAGCCGACGGGGAAGTCCCATGCGGTCACCGACTCGTTGTTGTGGAAGATCTCGACCTTCACAGGTCCCATCCCTTCGTGTAGTTGAGCATGCGGGAGAACTCGACCGGCGACTCGGCGGCGATGATCCGTCGGGCCAGGTCGTGGCAGTCGCTGGTGCCGTTCATCACGAGCGCCCAGGCGTCGACGTCGTCCGGTAGGCGGTCGGCTTCGTCGCAGCGCTGCACCTGCAGTTCGTGGCCGATCAGCGTGACCATGCACGGCTCCCCGTCGTGGTTCAACCCGGGCCGTTCGTCCAGCTGGAACTCGGCGTCGAAGATCGACCATCCCTCGTCGAAAGCCTGGCCGCTGTAGCGGCGGTACCAGTAGCCGAGGACCGACGTGTCCTTGTGGTGCGGTGCCGGCTCGAGGAAGTCGAGGCCGAGCTCCATCGCGAGGTCGACGACGATGTTCACGGCCACCTCGCGGGAGTCGGCGAACTTGGCCTCCGCGTCAGCGTCGAGGCCCTCGTCCAGCAGGTAGTTGGCCGCAGCGTTGGTCGCCGCCCACCCGCGCAGCGCCGGGTAGAGCTCCATCACGGTCCGGGGGTCCATCGAGTTCCTCCTCAGAGGTGGAGGCGAGAGTCGAAGCTGTCGCCGTGAAAGATCGTCGGGAGCGAGTAGCCGGTCGCCGAGTCGTCCCACTCGAGATCGGTGCCGTCCCATGTCGGCCCGTCGAGGTGGCCGATGAGTGAGTACCAGCCGCGGCCGTCGGCCATCACCACGGGCATGTTGTCGTCGTACCTGCCGAGCCACTCGCGGATGTCACCGACCGTCTTCGGGGGTGCCGGCAGCACGTTCCGGCCGGTGGGCCCCGGCTTCGGGCCGTTCCACGTCGACGGCGTCGGCGGCGGCCAGTCGAAGTCGACGAGCAGCACGTTGAACAGCCGAGCGGCGTCCAGCCCGGTCACCTTGTCGCCGTTCATCCTGTCGATCAGGTCGATCCCGCACACCAGTGCCTCGGGCCGCGGCAGGGCGCCGTCGACCCACGCCTGCCGTGCGGCCGACTCGGTTGGCGCCTCGACGTCGACAGTCCAGAGCGCCTGGTCCTCGAACCACGTCAGTCGGTATCGCATCGCTGTCCTCCCTTCGAGCGCCGCACCTCGTTGCGCGACCTCGTCACGTAGCCCTTCGGGGTGAGCACGATCAGCCCGTCCTTGATGAGACGGATCACCGCGCGGTGCACCCAGAACGGCTGGATCTGCTGTTCGATCGCCTCTCGCTCGACCGCTTCGGCGATCGCGCTGAACGGCGCCGGTTCGATGTCGCGCGCGACGCGCCACACCATGTTGTTCGGGTTCTTCAGGTGCCTCATCCGGTGACCTCGCTGTACTCGTCGGGGTAGCGCTCGGCGAGCCGCTTCGTCAGCATGTAGTGGCGGGCCTGTGCGTAGGCGCTCTCCGGCGGGGTGGAGCGGAAGTGCTCGATGATCGAGGCGTGCTCGGCCTCGGTCGGGACCTTGTCCCAGGCGAGGTCGGCCAGCTGGTCGAGCGACAGCATCGGTTCCCGTGCCACTCCGGCCACCGCCGCCATCGGCCCCTCGGGCTTGAACAGCCCGGCCCTCACCAGGATGTCGGCGATGACATCGAGATCGCTGCTGCTCCACTCTTCGCGGCGTGCGAGATGCCGGGCGATCTCGACCGCCGCGGTGCCGGCGCGCAGCCAGCCCTCGAGCAGCGTGCCGGCTTCGTCGTCACCGTCACCTTCGGACATCCACTCGCACGTGTCGTTGTCGAAGATGGTGCCATCCCACCAGGACGCCGAGTTCTCGGCGTTGAGCCATGGTGGGCCTTCGGGGATGCCGTTGTCGACGGCGACGATCACCTCGAAGTGGTGCTGCCGGCTGGTGGTGGCAGGCTCGGCCAACTCGTCCAGCTCGTCGCCAGGGCAGTCCTGCGGATACTTCTCGTCGGCCGGCGCGACGTGCTGCCATCTGCCGCCGACCATCTCGATCTCGGTGTCACAGTGCTTGCACTGCATGGTGCCTCCTCGCATCTCGGACCCGACGGTGTCGACGTACACCAAAGGCGTAGCGCCGCTCGCCGAACAGCGCGTACTGGATGATGACGTCGTGGTCACAGGCGTCGAAGTCCCACTCCTCCGGGTCGTTCGACGGCTCGCCGTCCGTGAACCCGACCCCGGCGGCGCGGGCGGCGAGCATCCCTCGCACCCACACGTCGCCGTCGATGGTGAAGATCGGTGGTGTCGGGTCGCCGTCCTCGGTCAGGTCGTCGAGCACCTTGATCTTGAACCTGACGAGGTTGCCGTCATCGTTCTCCTCGACGTCGAAGAACTCGCCGTCGCGCCAGTAGTCGGTGCCGGGGAGCGTGTCCCACAGCAGCGCGTCCATCGTCTCCTCGGAGACCTCGATGTGGTAGGTGATGTCGAACTCGGTCATGCGGCCCTCCGTGGGGGGTTGAGCTTCCACCACATCGCCGGCGCGTCCTTGCGGGCGGTCGCCTGCCATGCGGTGGGGGCGTAGTCGAAGGTGGAGCCGTCCGGCAGGAGCGCCCGCCAGATCGGCGATGCCGCCAACGTCTTCCACCGGTCGTCCCGGGTGTAGACGTGGAAGCCGACGAGACGGAACTCGATGATCGAACGGGCGTCGAAGCTGTCGGGCAGGCCGAGCTTCCGGCGGTTGGCGTGCAGCCAGTCGCGGCCACGCTCCTCGTTGTCGGCGGTGGCCCGTAGGCCGTTGCCGTTGCGGGCCCGCTCGTAGATGCGAGCCATGACCGCCTGCGCTTCGGCCTTGCGGAGGTTCGTGCGCTTCCCGCGCGGCCGGTAGCCCTGTGCGAGCGGGTACACCGCCGCGTACAGCTGGATCACCTGGTGGTGCTCGATGCGCTCGGCCTCGACGCGCTCGAGCCAGGTTCTGAAGATGCTGGTCATTTCCACTCCCATTCCTTGGAGACGCCGTGCTGGATGAGGTCGTCGAGGGCGAGCTGGCGCCGGCAGTCGTCGCACCACAGGTTCTCGTCGATCAGGTCGGTGAAGGTGTTGCGGTCCTCGACGAGGTTGCCGTCCGCGGTGCGCTGCACCCGGTAGCCGTTGCGCTCGTCACGCAGGATCGTGAGCAGGTGCCGGCTCATGTCGACCGGTTCACGGACGATCACGGCGTCGACGTAGTAGTAGCCGCCCGACCGTCGGGCCCACAGCTTGAAGCGGAGCCCGCCGACGATCGGCTCGTCGAACACGAGATCGCCGACGTCGATGCCGAGGCTGCGCTTCGGCACCTCGTGCGACGCCCGGTGCTGGTTGAGCTCGCCGAGCAGGATCACCTTGTACTGGTCGTGATCCCAGGCGATGCCCTGCCGGTCCGGCAGCACGTCGGCCGGGACGCCGCTGCCACGGTCGAGCCAGCGGGCCGAGTAGGCGGCGAGCGCGTCGTAGGGCATGTCGCGGCACGCCGAGCCCGGTGAGTAGCGGTTGTCGTTGGTGAAGATCTGCATCGGCCCTCCCTGGGTCAGATGTGGCAGTCGATGACGGCGAGCCACGCATCGTCGGGCATCGCTGCCCACATGCGCTCCCACCACGTCACGTAGTCGTCCTCGGTCTCGGGCGTCGAGCGGCTCATGCCGAACCAGCCCATCTTCCCCGGCTCGCGCCACACGCCCTCGGCCAGGAAGGCGTAGGTGCGGAGGCGACCCTTGGTGTAGGCGTTGATCCGCTCGTCCAGCGGCATCACCTTGTCCCACGGCAGGAGCTTCTCACCGTTGAGCACCTTGGCCTCGATCTTCTCGTGGTCCTCCAGCGCCTGACGGCTGGCTTCGGCCAGGACGGCGTGCTCGTCGATGTCACCCTTGCGGATGCAGTCGACCCAGCCAGGCTTGGCCCCCTCGGGGTTTCCCCATGACGGGCTGCCGGTGATGCCCTGCGCGCCGGCCTTGAGCGGCATGCAGCCGGTCCAGCGACCGCCGACGACCCACCAGTCCCACCGGCTGTTGGGGTTGTACGTGGTCCAGTCGTAGATGCGGTTGGTCTCCTCCTCGTACTGGTATCTCGACGCCGCCTCCGGCCACTTGGCCTGGAGGTGCTCGGCCACCGGCCGGAGGTTCTCGGGGTCGATGGTCAGCCCGTCCTCGGCGGCGACGCAGTAGGGCCAGTTCCAGCGGTTGCGCTCGACGTCGAACGCCGGGGCGTCCTTGTAGTCCTTGTAGGGCTCGGCGACCGGCGTGTTCTCGTCGAACGGCGCGAGCAGGTCGGCCAGGATGCAGTTCAGGTCCCCGACGTCCTTCGGCTGGCGAGGCAGCAGGACCGTGACGGTGTAGTGGCTCATTTGGGTATGTACTCCCCCTAGAAGTCGTCGATGATCGACCTGAGCTTCAGGTCGGCGCTGTTGATGGTGTCGTGGTCGCCGGCGATGTGGCTGGTGGCATCGAGTCCGGCGCGCAGGGCCTGGATCTCGGGGGCGGTGAGCCGGACCGTGTACAGCTTCGGCGGTGGCGCCGGGAGGTCCTTGGTGGCGCGCTCGACCGCCTCGTCGATCGCGTCGTCGCCGACGTAGCCCCAGCACGAGTCGACCTCGTTGCCGTTGGCGTCCTCGACCCTGTAGCCGTAGCAGGAGCCGAGCCCCCACTCCTCGTGCTGGTCGAGTTCGGCCTTCATCTGTTCGACGATGCCGTCCTCGGTCCAGTCGGTGTTGCCCCATGCCTCGACGTGGTGTTCGGTGAACAGCATGACGCCGCACAACCCCGAGTCCCACGGGTCCTGCGGGCCGCCGAGGTTGAAGTAGAGGCCGCTGTGGTCGGTGACCGACACCGGACGGATGACGAGCGCCTGGTGCTCCTTGCGGCACCACTCCTCGAGCAGCGACCACTCGTCGAGCGTGACGGCGCCGGTGCTGCCGCAGCGTTCACAGTCGGCGACGACGATGGTCGTGTCGTCGTCGAGGTAGCCGAGCCCCTTGCATGCCGGGCAGTCGATCTCGATGCGTTCCGGGTCGATCGTCTCGTCGCCGAAGCTGTAGTGCCGGTGGGGGAAGCCGAGCCACAAGAAGGCCCCGTCCCAGTGGCGGGGGTCCTCGCAGTCGGTGTCGCAGAAGATCGAAACGCTGTAGCCGTTGTCGAGCTCCCGGTGCTCTACCAGATCACCCATGATGGTGACCTCCTCTCAGTCGTGTGTTTGCGTGCCGTTTACACCCAGGCAGGTTCGAGGCTGGACGCCGGGAACGACGCCAGCTTCGCGATCACCTCGGCGGGCAGTTCCTCGCGCAGCCAGGACGTGCCGTAGTGGTAGCCGTCGGCGTCCGGGTGGAGGCCGGCGGCGGCGAGCGCCTCGCACGCCTTCTGGTAGTGCGACTCGGGGTAGGTGACCGTGATCGGATGCTCGCGCAGCCAGTCCATCTGGGCCTGGCTGCCGGCCCGCATGTGGTTCAGGTGCCACCGGTCCCAGATCGCCATGAACTCGGCGAGCTGCTCGTCGTTGAAGTCGGCGCCCTTCGTGGTCCAGCCACGCTCGCGCCAGTCCATCTCGATCTGGCCGCAGCTGCCCCAACAGTCGCCGTTGCGCTTCGGGCCTTCGACGCCGGTGATGTGCAGTTGGCCGTCGTGGTCGACGACAGCTCGGGCGAACACCGGGTGGTTGACGCCTCGGTAGTTGGCGAAGCGGGCGATGTAGTACACCCGCTCGAAGATGAGCTTGCCCTCACCCCTGTCGATGTCGATGGACACGATCAGCCTCCCTGCTGTTCGAGTTCGTACTGGGCTTCGGCGGCCTCGTCGTACTCGGCCCACTTGCCGTTGCGGAGGACGCGGCGCACCTTGTCGCACGCCGGCCCCCAGTCCCAGCCGTAGGTGTCGACGAGTTCTTCGATCACCTCGATGGCGTTGAGCGCACCGCGTGACTTCGACGAGACTTCCCGTCCGATCATCGCGGTGCGTGCGTCGGCGATGTTGCCGTTGATGATGGTGGTGGCGATCTCAGACGGTCGCATCTTCGTTCTCCTTGAGTTCCTTCCACCAGATGGCGAAGTGGATGTCGAACTGGCCGACGGCGTCGATGACGAACACGTACTCGAAGTCGACGCCGGCATAGCCGAGGTCAGCTTCGAGCGCTTCGACGACAGCCTTCGGCGTGTCGTTCTGGCCGGGGTACCAGCCGTTCTCGAACCGGTCGCCGTCGGGTGGCCGGCGGGTGTAGCCGCGTTCGTCGAGCATCCGGTCGACGTTGTCGCCGACCATCGAGTCACACAGCGCGTTGTCGAGGTCGTTGCGGGCCCAATCGAGCCAGTCGTCGAAGTCGCTGTCCGGGGTGAGCATGTCGCCGTACTCGGACATCACGTAGCTCGGCGTCCAGCCGTAGCTGTCGCCGGTGGTCCGGTAGCACTTGCTGTGCTCGTAGTCGATGATCCACTCGTCACGCCATTCGAGCTCGACGCCCTGCTCCTCGAGCTGTTGGAAGATGCGCGGGAACCGCTTGTCGATCGACGCCATCCCCCAGTCGTGCTGGCCGGTGTCGTAGCGGTGGTCGAGGCCGGCGCGCCACAGGGCGCGCTTCGGGTCGTAGTGCGGTGCGTTCGGCCGCAGCCAGAAGTCGCCGAGCACCACCATCGTCGTCCGATGGTTGCCGTAGCCGCGTTCGCCGTACTCGTTGCACCAGTCCCACTCGAACCGGTCGCAGATCTTGCGGATCGTCTCTTGTGAGAGCTCCATGATGAGCCTCCTCTCAGTTGTTCCAGGTCTCGACGTCGTAGACGACGCCGTCCTCGATGTAGGCCATGTCGGACGTGGTTGGTGGGAACTCGGCCATCGCCACCTCGGCCGCCTTGCGCTCCATCTCGCGGAGCAGCACCCGCGCCCGGCTGAGCACCATCGCACGGGCGTCGCCGTAGCTGCCGACGACCCCACCTTGACGGTCCGGATCGAGCCAGCCAGAGACGCTGTAGCTGTACTGGCCCTGCATGCCGGACTCGTAGCCGAGTCGTTGCACGGTGCCGACGGCCATGCCGTTCAGCCAGACGGTGCGGATCATCACCACCTCCGGTCGATGATGTGGCGCAGCTGGTAGCGCCAGTTGATGTCGCCGCCGATGTCGGGCAGCGTGGTGGGCGGCTCGGGGAACTGGCTGGCCGCGATCATCGAGGCCGCCGACCCGTACGTCGTCACCTTCAGGCACCCGAGGTCCCGGTGGCCGAGGTCCTGGTTCTCGTACACGAGCACCTTGTCGCCCCGCTCGAACGCGCGGACGGCGAGCCGTGTGTACGCCTCGGCGTAGTAGCGGTCGTCCTCGACGTCGCCGCTGGGCTTGAGCCCGCCGATGAACTCGGCGAGCGAGATGGTGGTCACCATTGTCATATCACTCCTTCCGGCCGACCTGGACGAACGGGATCGTCAGGTCGGTGCCTGTGCGCACCGACCACTCGGTCAGCGCGTCCTTGATGTCGCGGCTGTCGACCGGGTCGTCGCTGGTGAGCTCGACGGTGATGACGTAGGTGCGCAGCATCAGGAGATCTCCTGTTTCAGGCCGATCCGCATGAGCGGGACCAGTTGGCCGGTGAACGTGCGGGTGGCGTGGTCGATGCCGGTGCTGGTGAGCGTCCAGCCGTAGCCGTTGGCCACCTCGTTGATGGCGCGCCACAGTGCATCGGATCGTTCCGACCATCGCGTCGAGTCGTCGTCGTCGGGCAGGTCGAGGTGGGCTGCGACGAGCTGGTAGATCTCGTCGCGCATCGTGTCGAGCGGTCTGGGCATGGTCACTCCTCGCTGGTGAGGTGGATGGTGCCGTCGTCGCCGATGTAGGCGTCGTCGGAACCCATCGGCTTGCACAACTCGGTGAGCCGGTCGCCGTCGGGCCCGTAGCCACGGTCCCAGAAGCCGGCGCCGTGCCCGTTACGGGTGAGCCACAGGTCGTGGCCGAGCTGTCCTGGCTGGATGCCGTGGCGTTCGATGATCTCGTCGACCTCGTCGTCGACGAACTGCTCGATCTGCGCAGTGGCGGCCGCGATGGCGGTCGTGTTCCACTGGGCGTCGGTGTCGTCGAGCGACTCGGCGACGATGTTGCCCTCGCCGTCGCTGACGTAGGTGGACCAGCCGGCGCACTCGAGGTACGCCCATGCGGCCTCGTGGATGTCCTGAACCTTCACAGGTCACCTCCGATCTCGACGAGCCGGTCGTACACCGGCCCGTACTGCTCCATCGCCCAGGGCACGCAGTACACGATGAGTCGTGCCCGCTCGTGTCCGGGGAGGGTGTTGAAGTTGTCGCTCACCGCTTCGAGCGGTTCGAGCCGGCTGCGCAGCTGGTGGATCGCCTGCTGGCGCAGCGACTCGCGCATCTCCTCGACGGAGACGCCTGCCTCGCACCAGTGGCACAGGTAGTCGGGCCCCCAGAAGGAGCCGATGAACGTCCCGTGCTCGCAGTACTGCCGCGGGTCGTCGTGGTCGGCGTCGTAGCCGAGTTCCTCGTCGAGGTCGCTCGTCACATCACCCTCCCTTGTGTTCCGATGCCGACGAGTGCGTACACGCACATCGCGGCTCCGACGTTGCCGGTGAGCGCGAGCCCGAGCATCAGGGTGCGCCACATCCACAGGGTGCGGCGTCGGCGCTGCTGGCGGGTCATGTCCTCGCCACCAGTCGCAGCGTGATCGAGCCGGATGTGGTCGACACGGCGATCAGCTGCCAGTGATGGGTGCGGTTCAGCACCCCGGTGGACAGGGTGATCTCGGCGGTCGTCTCGTCGATGTCCTCGTACTCGGTGAGCACGACGTCGGCTCGTGCCGTGCCGTTCTCGGACAGGATCTGGACGCGCTCGCCGTTGCGAGGCCCGTCGCTGGTCCTGACGTGGTCGATGTGGATCATCGGGTGTGCCCTCCTGGTCCGTGATGGTTGCGGCCGGCTTCGAGCCAGATGGCGGCTGCGAGCCAGATGGCCGCTGCGATGATGATGAGCTTCATCACACCTCCTCGAGTGCTCTCGGCCGTACACCGTCCGGGGGGCGGCTGGTGTACGGGCGGCGTCCACTCAGGGTTGCGCCTGGTCGCTCAGGGCATCGGGCGTCACCCCTTCCTGCTCTCGATCGCTCATGGATTCCATGATGGCTGCCACCAACTGGTCGGCGTCGACCCGCTCGGTGTGGAGCTCACTGAGGCTCATGTCACCCACGCCTCCTCCCGTCACTCACCACTCCTCGCCCAGCCTGGCGGCTGGACTCGGAGCCTCGAACACACCTACACAGGGGTACCAGGGAGGGGGTACACCCCCACATCCCACACCTCGCGCGCGCAACTTGTTGAACACACGTCCAACAAGCGGCACACGTCAGAGCACACCCCTCGACCACCACCAGACAGACGAAGCCTCGAACACCCCCGGAGGGGGCTCGCGTTGTCTTCTCGTTGTCGCGTTTCTCCTGGTCAGGGGGGGTGGGGGCCGTCACTCGACGCCGAGGTACAGCTCGGGCCACCCAGCCATCGAGAGCAGCTGGCGATACACCCACTGTTCCTGCCTCGGGATGGACCAGAACGTCCAGCCCTTGGGCTTGGACACTTCGCACATCTCGAGGACCTCCCACACCCGAGCCATGCCTGCCGCCCCAGCCGGATTGCACCGGAACGACTCGGCCAGCCCTCGCAACTTCATTGGTGAGATCACACCCACCTCCCTTTCGCGTCGTCTTCTCGTTATGACAATTTCCCTGGTCAGGGGGGGTGGGGGTGGGTGGGTGGCCCCCGGATTCTTTCTAATCTCTCTCTCCCTGCCGGATCGAACACGTGTTCGTCGAACAAGTGTTCGGTGCTTGCTGGCGCTAGCGCGGTGCTTGCAGCCGCGAGCGAACACGTGTTCGTCGTACGTGTGTTCGCTTGCGTGCGCTAGCACGCGCTTGCAAGCGCGCGAACCATGCCGGCACCGGCCGGAGCATGAGCGCACCGGCCGGAGCATGAGCGCACCGGCCGGAGCATGAGCGCGCGCCCAAACGAGCGCACACAAGATGGGCGCGTGTTGCCGATCTGTGAGCGCGCCGGGTTGCACGCGGATTTCTCTGTCGAGATGTTGCCGATCCGTGGGCGCGTGCGCTAACCTCTGTTCGCGCCCGGGCAGTCGGCTCGGGCCGAATCAAGAATCGGAAGGATTCTCATGTCTCACTCAGTCGCACGTCTCCGCTACCTGCGGGGGACAGACGTTCTGCACGGCGAGCAAGTCGACCAGTACGCTGCGCTCACGCGCCAGCTCATGCGTCGCGGGCTCGTCGAGCCGATCGGCTCCCTCTACTCCAAGTGCGCGGGCGATGTCATCGCGTATCGGCGCTACTACACGCGGGAGGATCGGAAAGCGGCACGTCGCGCCGCGTGGCACGCGGAGACGTTCCCCGCGGCCTACGTCCGGCCGGACCATGCGCCGGTGTACGGTCCGGCCGATCCGCGACGCATGCCGTCCGCGCTCGTGTCGGACGGCGTTGCCCGACCCCGCATCCCCGCGGTGCGGCGGTTCGACTTCGATGACCGGACGTCGGCCGACCTTGAGCGCACCGCTACGGCTCTACTCCGGTCCGCGGGTGACCTGGCCGCGTGGAACCTGGCACCCGCGCCCTACGTGAGCGCAGAGGGCTTCTACGTCGAGCCGGGCATGTACCACATCGACACTGTGCATCGGTACACGCGTCAGCCCCAGGTCGCGCCGGACCCTGTTGCGTTCCGTGGTGTCGCGCGGTGGGAACCGCAGTCTGTGCGCTACGGATCGAAGCCTCGCCGGACCCTGATCGACACTGGTGTGCCAGGGACCGAACTGACGCATGAGCGCTACGTGACCACGGCGGTCGGACGCGGGTACAGGTTCATCGGCCACGCGGTCGAGCACACCCCTGTTGAGCAGACGCGAGCCCATCGCAAGGCATCCACCGCGCCCCGCGGTGGCCGCTGGGTGAGCACTCTCGGCGCGGGTGAGTCAACGATCCGGCGTCGCTGGAGCAAGGCAACCGACGCACAGCGCGAGACAGCGCGAGCCATCGTCAACGCCATGCGCGCGAACGGCACCGTGACCGTCGCCGGATGCGTCGCCATGCTCGCCGTCACCCCCTCTGAGCGCGTGACCATCGTCGCCGGGGACGAGACCCTCTCAGGCGGGACGTTCACACTGGAATCATTCGCACGGCGCGTCGCACTCACCTGACCTCGACGCGCGGGACACTCACCCCGCGCATCGAACACAGCCAGGGCCCCCGGATCGCACAAACGGTCCGGGGGCCCTTGCGCGTCCCGGACCGATTCCCAAACCGCCCCCGAAATCCATGCACAAGCCCCAGCATCTCGCTCTCTCCTCTCCATGTATCACACGTACCGTCCCCACCGCCGTGCTGCTCACGTGCGTGTTGGGTGTGGTGTGTGGTGGGGTGGCGGCTGGCGGTTCCGTTTGCGTACCGTTTGCGGGGGGATGAGGGCCGTGCGGGTGTGACGTGTGAGTGACGGCGATGGGTTTCCAAGGGCTGGTGCTGGAGAGCCCCTTCGTGTATCATGTGATACATGAAGTATCACGACATCACGAACTCCCGGGTCATGAGCGGTGACGGGAAGCTCCTCCTCGACATCTGGTGGAAGGGGGGACGCTACGACGGACACCCGGACGTCAC
>WBZM01002136.1_pt1 | contig 17511 bp, 17 predicted proteins | sample 5204271 | NCBI WGS metagenome assembly WBZM01 (sample SAMN12344346, study PRJNA552823) | activated sludge metagenome | biome: Activated sludge suspended growth; feature: Nitrification reactor; material: Wastewater; isolation source: activated sludge from nitrification reactor of wastewater...
ACAGGGTGATTCGCGATTATCTGGCGCTGGGGCCGGAAGGGCGGCGCAACGATCCCCGCATCGGCCGCGACCGGCACACGCTGATCATGTCCGGGGCGGCGATCCTGCAGGCGATGATGCGCATCTGGCCGACCGACCGGCTGTCCGTCGCGGACCGCGGGCTGCGCGAGGGGTTGCTCTATGCGCAGATGTCGGCGGACGGTGTGCTGGAGGAGGGTCCGCTCTGAGGTTGCCGGCGCGATTGCGGCTGGGCGGCGGGTTGGGTATCTGGGCAGGGAAGAAGCAGGCAGGGCGCGCCTAATGGCAAAGACACCTTCGGGAACCACATCCGGCCGCGGCACGCGCGACCTGCGCGTCCGCGTCAAGACCGCCAAGGGACGCAAGCTCAGTTCCACGCTCTGGCTCGAACGGCAGCTGAACGACCCCTATGTGCAGCGCGCCAAGCGCGAGGGATACCGGGGCCGCGCGGCCTACAAGATCATCGAACTCGATGACAAGTTCCGCTTCCTCGTGCCGGGGGCAAGGGTGGTCGACCTGGGATGCGCGCCGGGCGGCTGGTGTCAGGTGGCCGTGGAGCGCGTCAATGCGCTGGGCGAGAAGTCGGGCAAGAAGGTGGGCAGGGTACTGGGCGTCGATCTGCAGCCCGTCGATCCGATCGCGGGGGCCGAGATCCACCAGCTCGACTTCCTGTCGGAAGGGGCTGACGAAAAGGTCAAGGAATGGCTGGGCGGTCGCGCCGACGTCGTCATGAGCGACATGGCCGCCGCCGCATCGGGCCACAAGGGAACCGACCACCTGCGCATCATCGCCCTGTGCGAGGCGGCGGCCGAGTTCGCCTTCGACGTGCTGGAACCGGGCGGCACCTTTGTCGCGAAGGTGCTGGCGGGCGGCGCCGAGACCGAGCTTCAGGCCATCCTCAAGCGCGCCTTCGCCAAGGTCGCCAACGTGAAGCCGCCGGCAAGCCGGTCCGACAGTTCCGAGAAGTTCGTCGTTGCCACGGGGTTCCGCGGCCGGCCCGCAGACAATGCGGGGCCGGGCGCCGGGGACGACGACGAGGCGCCCTGATCGGGGTCAGGGCGCGGTCGGGATCCAGACGCCATCCACCCGCACCAGCGCCGGTTCCCCGCAATGGAAGAGGAAATAGGTCAGGCCGCTTTCGGGTTTGCGCGCCACACCCGGAAGCTTCAGCAATTCGCGCGCGGACCGCAGTTCGGTGCCGAAGTCGCCGCGTGCCACATTGAGCCGCTGGGCGGGCGACAGCGCCAGGGGCTGCGACGGGCGGCTTGCGCCGAAGGCATGGGCGGGGATGAGTACCGGCTGCGCATCGGGGCAGGCTGCAAGGAAATCCTCGTCCAGGTGGATCTGGTCGATCCACTTCACCGGAAGGAAGGCCCCGGAAGCCGTGCGCACCGGGTCGCGCAGGCGCAGGGCCTGAACCGGCAGCTCGCCGAACGACGTTGTCACCTTTGCGTTCCAGCACAGCCCCGGCAGCGGCCACAACTCTGCCTCGCGCCTGGGGCGCGGGGGGACTGGTCTTGCGCTTGCAGCAGCGATTGCGGGCCGTTCCGGACGAACGGGGCGCACCAGTTCGTTATGCATCTTTCTTACCTTTTACGCGGCACCCTGACGCGGTGCCGATACCAAAACGTTAAAATGCGAAATGGCCGCAGGGGCCGAAAGCAACGACAAGGACACTCTTACCACGGGAGGAAACGAATCCAAATGGCGGCGCGGATGATGTGCGGTGTTCCGGGGCCGCGTTGTCGTCGTGCGGGACGCGCGGCATGTTCCCGGGCAGGCCGCCGCGGGCCAGGCATTGTACGGGCTGGCCGGCAATTGCCGCGAAAGCCGCGCGATTGTTCCTTTGCCAGAACGGGCAATATCGGTTCCATGCCGTGATTGCGCTGGATCGTGGGCGAATTTGCCTGGTGGGATGGTTTTGATGCGCCAATGGCGTCAATGTCAGCTTTTCGGGCTTGGAGGCCATAGCCAGCCGGCCCAGCGACAATCGTCACTGAAGCAGACACGATATGTTTCCATCTGCGCAGAGCTTCACCTCGCGTAAACTCCGGCATCGTTTCCATTCTTGCTGAAAAACGCCGTTCACATGACTATTTTCCAGAATCATACTGATGTCGCCATGCCGTGCGGTCCCTGCCGGTCGCAGAATGCGACGCTTTTGCCGGCACGGCGGGGACGGGCTGCGGCCGGCACCCGGCCGGTGCGATGCACGCCTGCGGGTCAGGCAGGCGTTTCATTGGCCCGGAACTTGTGCGATTGCTGTGCAGACGCCACGCAACGATAGCCCGGAAGGAAGCCGTGAAAGCCGCTGACGACGACCGCCGCCCGACTGCCGGCACCCGGCGCCTGATGCTGGTGGCGCCTGTTCTCGTCATGCTGATACCCGGGGCGCTTTTCTATGCCGGTTCGTCGTCGCGCGATGCGGTTGCGCCGCCGACGCCGGTCGGTGGGACGGTGCCGGAGTTTGCGCTTCCGCCGATCGCGGGCCGGCAGCAGGGGCTGGCAAGCCCCGACCTGCGGGGCGAAGTCTCGATCGTGAATTTCTGGGCCTCGTGGTGCGCCCCCTGCCGGGCCGAGATGCCGCTGCTGATGGAACTGGCCGATGCGGGAAGTGTGGCGGTCTACGGGGTGAACACCCGGGACGATCCCGGTGCCGCCGGCAGGTTTCTGGCGGAAACGGGCGATCCCTACCGCCGGGTTGGCGCCGATGCCGACGGACGGCTGTCGGTCGCCTGGGGCATATATGGGCTGCCCGCGACCTTCGTGATCGACGGGCGGGGCAACATCGCCGACAGGCTGGTGGGGCCGCTCGACAGGCAAAATCTGGACGAACGGATCCTTCCGCTTGTTCTTCGGCTGAAGGCGGAAGCGGGCGATCATTGAGGGCGCGGCGTCGAGGCCAGAAGGGCCCTGCCTGGCACGCGGTCGCGGCGCCGGCCTACGTTGGCGACCGGAGCCCTTAGGCGGTTTCCCGTCAGTGCTCGTGCGGGCCAAGCCGCTGATGCAGCCGCGCGTCATGGGTGCGGAAATGATCGGTGAACCAGGCTTCCAGCACCGCGGTCACCTTCTCGGCCGATCGTTCGCGGCGGTCTTCCGCGCTGTCCATGATCTCGCGCAGCGCGTCCAGCAGACGTTCGTGGTCCGCCTTGTGGGGGGACAGCTGATCGTAGGCCGCGCGGGTCATCTGCCGTTCCTCATGCGCGAAATGCGCCGAAATCGCGCGGAAAAGATCGCCCAGGCAACGGTCGACGTCGGCATCCGGCCGCCCGTCGAGGATCGCGCCGGCGGCGGTGTTCACAAGGTCCACGAGTTCGCGGTGTTCGTGGTCCACGGCGGGGTCGCCGACGCTGAATTCCGGTTTCCATGCGATCGGGGCCATGCGCCTTGCTCCGTGTCGTTCAGTGAAGGAAGAACCGGCCGGCCGTGCTGTCGAAGTCGACCGCAAGGCTTTGGCCCGGCGTCAGAAGGATATCGAACGCGCCGTCCTGCGTGAAGCCCTGGGCCGCGGGGTCGTCGCGCATCCGCAGCGCAAGGCGGTGCGGGCCTGCCGGCAGTTCGATGCGGCGGTAGATGCGGGACGGGCCGCTGCCGGCCAGCCCGCTGGGCGGAAGGTCGGTGGCGATGGCCGGGCTGCCGTCGATATCCACTTCGATGTAAACCGGCGCGCGCCTGCGGTCGCAGGTCTGGGCGTTGCGCATGTTGGCCGGAAGCTTGGCAAGTTCCTCGGCGGTGCGGTCGCGGCAATTGCGCACGCCGCTGTGGGTGAAACTCAGCCGCACGAGCGCCCTGTCCGATGGAAGGCTTTGCCAGACGGGCCAGGCCGACAGGATCGCGGCCGCAACCACGACGGCAAGCGAGATTGCCCCGCCGACCGCCAGATGGCCGATCCGCCCGCGCCAGTCCGTCGTTCCCGCTGTCATTGTGCGGCCTCCCGCCCGGTTTCGGTCCCCTCGTCCTCTGCAAGGGGGCGGACCTTGTCATAGGCCGGCAGGGCGGCGAGACGGGTCGAGAAATCTGCCAGTTCGCGGGCCAGTCGCGGTGTTTCGCTCGGGCCGGCCCAGATGGTCTGTACCCGTTCGCGCGGGACGCGTGCACGAAGATAGGGGTCGCGGGTCCGCTCGAAGCGTGCCCGCGTCCATGCGACGCCGAATCGGTTGTAGCAATCGCGTTCGGCGCAGCCCGCGACGGCCACCCCGTCGGCAAGCCCCCGGCTGATGATGTAGTCGACAAGCGAGGGCGGAGCCATGGCGACGCAGGGCATCACCACGCGCCCGGGCGCCGGATCGGCGGCAGCGCCATGCGCGCAGGCCAGCGTCAGAATCCGGCCCGATGCCCCGTCCATTGCCGCCGCGGCCTCGATCACCTCGGTGCGAAGCGCGGCAAGGGGGCGGTCGGGCAGGTCGATCCCGGTGATCAGTTCCCCTGAACGGCGGAACGGGGTCGAGGAGGGGCACGACCCCATGCAGATGCCGCAGGCGACGCAGCGTGCCGCGTTGACCTCGACCTCGTGGGTGAAGGGCAGGCCGTCGCTGCGCGGAACCAGCGTGATCGCCGCATAGGGGCAGTCGGCCACGCAGCGCGAACAACCGTTGCAATGGTCAAGGAAGACCTGTGCGGCACCGCCTTCGCGTCGCCGCGGCAGCCATGGCAGGCCGGCCAGCATCAGGGTGAACGCAACGACCCCGGCCCAGATCGCGCCTGCCGGGACAGATTCGATCACGGGATAAAGCGACAGCAGCCACCAGTCGATGCCGACTCTTTGCGGCACCGTGGCCAGATCGGCCGGCCCCTGCGACGTGGCGGGCACGATCAGCGATCCGGCGATCAGCGCACCAAGCGCGATTACCCCGAGGCCCCGGGGCGGCTTCGTCCGCGCCTCGGTGATGCGCTGGATGTGAATCCACATGAGCAGCAGAAGCAGCAGCGGGATCGCGATGTGCAGGAAGACCATCAGCGTGAAGAAGCGGCTTGAAAGCGCCTGCGGCGACAGGAAGTTGCGCGCGATGGGTTCGGCGAAGATGCCGAGCGTGTCGAGCAATTCGGTCGTCGTCAGCGCGACGTATTGCGCCAGCTTGTCCCACACCAGCCAATAGCCGGTGATGCCGGAAAGATAGACGAACCAGATCAGCATCACGCCGGTGAGCCAGGAAAACCAGCGCTTGCCGCGGTAACGGTCCATCGCCCATTCGCGCAGGAGATGCGTGAACATCACCAGCACCATCAGGTCTGACGCATAGCGGTGCAGGCTGCGGGTCAGCCCCGCGTGCCACCACTGGTCGTTCGTCAGCCACTCGACCGAAGCATAGGCGGCGTGCACGCCGGTATCGAAGAAGATGAACAGGTAGATGCCCGTCCCGGCCACGATCCAGAACAGGAACCAGCCGATCGGGCCAAGCTGGGCCAACGGATTCCAGTCCGGCCCGAAGGCGCGGTCCAGACCGCGTTCGGCACGGTCAAACCCGTTGCGGATCGCCGAACGAAACCAGGTCATGATACCGTACCGTCGCCCAGCGGACGGGGCCCGCGCAATGCCCTTCGCCGTTCGAGCCACAGCCGCAGGATGATGATGCCGGTCACCACAAGCGACAGCGCCCCGAAGAAGATGCCGAAGAAGATGCCGTAATCGAAGCGGTAGGCCCCCGTCAGCGGGTTGTAGACCGTGCAGAGAAAGCTGATCCTGTTCCACAGATCCTGCGGCGCGGCCGAACGCGTGGCCGATCCCAGCACCAGTTCCTTCAGGGGTTCCATCAGCACCGGCAGCGGGAAGGCCTCGCCGTAGACCTGCCGATAGACCTTCCCCCCGCCGTCAAGGATCGTCGTCTGCGTCACATGGTCGAACCCGCCTGCCGCGGCGCGGAAGGAAAAGCCAAGCTCGTCCAGGAAGGCGGCCGTGGTATCGGGGTCGGCGCTGGCGATGTGCCAGCCTTCGATCCCGAGAAGCCTGTGGGTGCCGGCGAAGCCCGCAAGCTGCGCCGGCCGGTCGCCGCTGGCGTCGAAGCCGAACGTCAGGACGTTGAACGCATCCTCCCCCAGCGCGCCGCGCGCGCGTTCGACCTGCTCGCGCAGATACTCGGTCGTGATCGGGCAGACGGTCGCGCAACTGGTGAAGACCAGCGATACCACCAGCGGCTTGCCGCGCAGATCCGCCAGCGCCAGGGGGCGGCCTGTATGATCGGTCAGGACATGCGCCGAGGTCTGCCGGCCGATGGCGGCCTGGCTTGATTCATACGCCGCTTCGGCATCCAGCTTCGTCGCCCCCGCATGCGCGGGCAGGGCGAAAAGGCCGGCAACAAGGGCGGCCGTCAGAACGCCCATGCCATCCCCCGGTCGAGCATCACGCCCAGCGACAGCAGGGCAAAATGACCAAGCGAGGCGCGGAACGTCGCCTTGGCCGCCGGTTTCGACGGGTGTTTCATCAGCCGCCAGCTTGTCAGCAGGAACCAGCCACCGGCGATTGCGGCGCTAAGGCCGTATACGATGCCCATGCCGTAGTAGAGCGGCCCGAACGACAGCGCCACCAGCGCAAGAACATGCATGAAGATCACCGGTCCCCAGGTCTCGGGCCCGGTAACCACCGGAAGCATCGGGATATTCGCCCGCCGGTAGTCCTCGCCGCGCAGCGCGGCCAGGGCCCAGAAATGCGGCGGGGTCCACAGGAACAGCACGGCCGACAGCAGGATGGGAACCGGGCCGAGCGCCGGGCCGAACTGGGGGGCCGCTGCCGCGGCGCCCGCCAGCAGGGCGAAACTTCCCGCCGCTCCGCCGATGACGACGTTCCACACCGTGCGTTTCTTCAGCCAAAGCGTATAGACGACGCCGTAGGTGAAGGCCCCGAGAAAGACCAGCACTGCCGCCAGCGTTCCGCCCACTGACCAGCCCATGAGGATCGAGGCGGCCAGAAGTGCGGTGAAGGTCAGCGGCCAGATCGCCCCCGCCTTCAACTGCCCGCTGGCGAAGGGCCGGCTGAAGGTGCGGGCCATCAGCCGGTCGGTGTCGCGCTCGAAGTACTGGTTGAAGGCCCCCGCCGCGCCCGAGGCGCCCAGCACGGCGAGGGTGAAGACGGCGGCCTCGGTCCAGGCCATCGGGCCGCCGCCTGTCAGGATGCCGACCAGCGCGGCCAGGGCGACAAAGGATCCGATCCGCAGCTTGAGGATCGAGACGGTCATGGTCAGCGCGGTCTGCATGGTCCGGTTCTCCGTTTCCCAAGGACAATCAGCGGAAGAGCCAAAGTTCCGACAGATATTTCCAGTTCACGAAGTAGTAGAGCACGAAGCAGGCAAAGAAGATGCCGACAAGGATGATCGTGCCCGGAAGTTTCAGCGTGCCGTGGCTGCCGTATTCGGACACGGCCTCGCGTCCCTTGTCATGCAGCGGGAAGGTCATCTTGGCACCGGCCCGGTCAAGCCGGGGCCCCGCGAGGATCGACCCCACCACGACCACGATGAAGATGACGCCGCCCAGGGCCGCCATCAGCGCCGCGATCCCGTTCAGCCCCATCATCAGATAGGCCGCTGCGGGGAACTCGAAGGGGTGGCCCGCGTCGGCCATCGCGATGTCCCAGTGCCGCCGGGGCACCCCAAGCGTTCCCGCCCCCATCATGAACAGCGAGATTCCACCCGCGCCGATACCGAAGATGAAAGGCTGCAACTTCGCCAGACCCGGCCAGATGATGTCGCGCTGGAAGATGAGCGGCACCACGAGGTAGGTCATCGCCATGAACGCGAGCGTTGTGCCGGCGACAACCGTTCCGTGGAAGTGGCCCGGCACATAGATCGTGTTGTGCATCAGGACATTGAGCTGTTCCGTTCCCAGAACGACGCCCGAGATGCCGCCGATGAAGCCGAACATCACGAGGCTGAGGAACATGCCGGCAAAGGCGGGGTTCCCCCAGGGGGCCTTTCTCAGCCACTCGAACGCACCGCGGGTGAAGCCATTCCTGCGCTGGGCTGCCTCGATGGCGCCGGGCACCGTCAGCCCGTGGATCATCGAGCCCATGACGGCCAGGTACATCATGTAGGATGTGTTCACGATCTTCCAGGTCGAGGACATCCCCGGTTCGGCCAGGATGTGGTGGGCCGAGGCCAGCTGCAGGAACAGGATGTACATGAAATAGGCCATGCGGCTGACCTTTTCGGACAGCGGCTTGGCCCCCAGCACCATCGCCCCGATCGCATACCAGATCGCGACATGGGCCGAGACGTTGATCTGCTGGCTGGAATGGCCCATGCCCCACCAGACGACCTTGTACATCAGCGTGTCGATGCCCGAGATCAGCCCCAGCGACCACAGCCATGTCGGAATGAGGATGATGGCGCCCGAAGCAAGCGTGAAGACGGCGATGATGCCGGCCGTGATCGCCCCGAAGGTGACCAGCGGAACCGAACCGTCATAGGTCTTTTCCGACTTTGCCACCACCAGGGTGCCGAAGAACACGAAGACGGCGATCAGCGCCCCCACCGCGAAGATGATGAGCGACAGGTAGAACCACTGCGACGCCTGCATCGGCGGGTAGGACGTGAACATCACCGTCGAGTCGCCGCGCAACACCGAGACGTTGGCCATGACGGCGCCGACGACCATCAGGACGAAGGCCAGCCAGGCAATCCGCGGTGCGGCCAGCCGTGACCCGAGGATCACCGCCGAGGCGAAGTAGAGGACGGCGATCTCGAAGAAGATGATCCAGAACAGAAGCACGTTCGCCCCGTGTCCGGTCAGCACGAGATAGAACCACTCGGCCGGCAGAAGCTGGACGGCGGGCCAGCGTGTCAGCGCGACAAGCAGCCCCATCACGCCGCCAAGCGCCAGGAACAGCACCGCCGCCACGGCATTGACCTTGATCAGCGCCTCGGCGCTGGATTCGATGCGCAGGCCGGAAAAACGGCAGATGCGGAAGGACGCCGGAACTCCGCGCGCCGCGGCCGCACCATGGTCGATTGTGGTCATGGTTTGCCTCCCTCAGTCCACGACGCGGATGCGGCCGGACATCGTGTGATGGCCGATCCCGCAGAATTCGTTGCAGACGATCCCGAAAGTGCCGCTCTCGGTCGGCGTCAGGTTTATGATGTGCTCATACCCCGGATGGACCGAGATGTTGATGTTGGTGGGCTGCAGCGAGAACCCGTGCTGCCAGTCCGCAGACGAGATGTGAATGCGGTAGCTCTTGCCCTTCTTCAGTTCGAGAATGGGCCAGAATTCCCACAGCCGCGCCAGGATGTAGGCATCGCCGCCCTCGGCCGGCCGGACCACTGGCACGCCCTCTTCCTCGATGGGCTGGCCGGCGGCGTCGGTCGCCTGGAATTCGGCGGCGAAGGTTTCGACCTGTTCCTGGTACTTTTCCGGTTTTACCTTGTAGGTCTCGTTCGACAGGTTCTGTTGCCCGATGAAGTGCCAGGCAATCATGAAGAAGAACATGAATAGCCCCCAGAGGAAGGCGATCACGATCCACGCAAGTTCGATCCCGTGAATCGGTTCTTTCCACCAGAGACGGTTTGACGGGGGGGTTATGGCCATTTCCGTACCTCGCTCGGGCTGATCGGATCAGTCGGCCACGGGGATGGAGGCGATCTCCATGACCCCCCAGACGAGATAGAGCACCGTCGGAATCGTTATGCCCAGAAAGAGCAGCAGGAACGGGTTATCCAGAACCTGCTGCATGAAGGGCACCCTGACCGGCAGTTCCGCCCCGGTCCCCGCGGTCTTGTCTTGGTCACTGTTCATTTCCGTCCCTCCCCTTTGGCCGGAAACGACGTCGCCGATAAGAGGCTTCACAAACCCCTTCCGGTTCTCTGCGACGCCGCCGCCGAGATGATTTCTTTCGAAAGAACTTGCCGTCTGCCCTGCGAACTTCCCCGCGCAAGGCTGCCGTGCCGTGTCACGACAGGGCGGACCCTGTGGCGAAGTAACGCACATCCTGCCCGCAATGGACTTGACCTATGTCAAGAGGTGTCGCGACATCCGCGCGGCGTTCCGGGCGGGCGGAGGATGGCGAAAAGGGGGGCTCTCGCCAGCGGCGGGGAGCCGTTGGCGGGCAGTGGTCCCGGACGACCCGGGGGCTTGTGCGGTCAGGCCATGCGGTGATCGGTGCGTATCGGGTCGAACAGCAGTCGCAATCCGTTCAGCACCACCAGCAGCGTGCCGCCCTCGTGGCCGATGACGGCCAGCGGCAGCGGCAGATCAAAGAACAGGCCGCCCGTGACCAGAAGCGCCATCGCCCCGATGGCGAAGGCCAGGTTCTGGCGGATCACCCGTGCCGTGCGCCGTGACAGGCGGCGCGCGGCGGCAAGCCTTTCCATGTCCTCCGACAGCAGCGCGACTTCGGCCGCCTGGAGGGCAACCTCGCTTCCTGCCGCGCCCATCGCAATTCCCACGTCTGCCCGCGCCAGCGCCGCCGCGTCGTTCACCCCGTCGCCGACAAAGGCCACGCGCCCGCTGCCGGTCAGCCCGCTGACCAGCGCGACCTTGTCCTCGGGCAGCAGTTCGGCATGGATGTCGTCGGGCCCGATATCCAGTTCGCTGCCGATGCGCTCGGCCACGCTGCGGCGGTCGCCGGTCATCATGACGATGCGTCGCACGCCTGCCGCCCGCAGCGCCGCGATCCCGTGGCGCGAGGTGTCGCGCACCCGGTCGGCCACGGCGGCGGCGCCCAGGATGTGCGACCCGCGCCCCAGATAGACAACGGTCTGTGCGAATTCGCCGATGCTTTCCAGGGCCGGAACCGAGGCATCTGCGCCCATCTTTGCCGCCATGCGGCGGTTGCCGGCCCAGACAGGGCCGTCGCCGTCCTGGCCGGTGATGCCCTCGCTTGGATGGCTTCTGACCGATTCCACCTCGGCGGGGGCCAATCCGCGGGCATAGGCCTCGCGGCGGATCGCCTCGGCGATCGGGTGCTCGGAGTGCGCCTCGAGCCCCGACAGCAAGGTCAGGAACGCATCCGTATCGCCGTCCAGTGCCACCGCCTGCGTCACCTCGGCCCGCCCGGTCGTCAGCGTGCCGGTCTTGTCGAAGGCATAGGTCTGCACCTCGGCCAGCGTCTCGAGCGCGCCGCCCCCCTTGAACAGGACGCCACCCCGGGCGGCCGCCGACAGTGCCGACAGGATCGCCGCGGGAACCGAGATCACGACCGCGCAGGGGCTGGCCGCGACCAGCACGGTCGCCGCGCGATAAAGCGCCTCGCGCGGGGGCCAGCCAAGCCAGAGGAAGGCCCAATAGGCCAGCGCCGACCCGACCAGAACGGCGACCGTGTATTTCTGGCCGAACCAGTCGCTGAACCGTTCCGAAGGCGCCTTCATCTTCTGCGCCTCGGTCACCAGCGCGATCATGCGCGCAACCGTGCTTTCGGCCACCGGGCGCGAAACCGTCATGGCGATCACGCCGTTCAGGTTCACCGTCGCCTCATGCACCTTTTCGCCCGCGGCCTTGTGCACAGGGAAGGATTCCCCGGTGATCGTGGATTCGTCGAGCGACCCTTCGCCCTCGCAGATGATGCCGTCCACCGGAACCCGCGCGCCGGGCCGCAGGATCACGGTGTCGCCCGGCACCAGCGCCGCCACCGCCACTTCGGTTACGCCGCCATCGTCGGCGCGGCGCAGCGCCGTATCGGGCCTGAGCGCCATCAGCGCCTCGACCGCGCGGCGCGCCTTGCCCATTGCCCGGTGTTCGAGCGTTCCCGACACGCTGAACAGTGTCAGCAGCACCGCACCCTCCAGCGCCGCGTCGACCGACAGGGCCGCGGCGGCGGCCAGAACCATCAGAAGGTCGATATTGAGAATCCGCTTCCGGAACAGGTCGCTCAGGGCGTCGAGCGCCGAAGGGATGCCCCCCGCCAGATACACCGCCGCCAGCGCCGTCGCGGTCGCCGGGGCCGGCAGGGGCGCGAGGAACCTGGCCGTCATGGCAACCGCCAGTCCCACGACGCAGACAACGCTCAGCGTCATGTCGATCCGGTCATGGTTCATGCTTTGCCTGCCTGTTTCTTGCCCCCGGGGCCTCGTGTGGATGTAACGGCACCCGCGGTGCCTTTAACCCCGGCCGCACCGGCCGGCGCTGCGGCATTTGCGCCCTAGAGATAGGGCGGGGTGCAAGCGGAAACCACGACCGCGTCGCGGTCCGAGACGTTGCGGAACCGGTGCGGTTCGGTCGAGTGGAAAAGATAGCTGTCGCCGGCCTTCAGTACCGCCGTCCTACCTCCGACCGTCACCTCGATTTCGCCCGAGATCACGATTCCGCCCTCGCTGGCGGCATGTTCCAGCATCGCCTCGCCGGTGTCGGCACCGGGTTCATAGCGTTCGTGCAGGATCTGCAGGTTGTGCGTCCGTGCATCGCCCACCTGCAGGAAGGTGATCCGCCCCGCCGCGCCTTCACGGGCGCTGTAGATCCGGGTGGTCAGGTCGCGCAGATCCTGTGGGCGGAAGAAGACCGAACCTGCAATCGGCGTGTCGGGCTCGAAGAATTCCGACATGGTGACGTTAAGGCCGCCCATTATCTTGCGCAAAGACGCAACGGAAGGATTGCTGCGGTTGGTTTCGATCATCGAGATCTGGCCGTGCGGAACGCCCGAGGCCTCTGCCAGCTGGCGCTGGGACAGCCCCGCAGACAGGCGCATTTCTTTCAGTCTTGCGCCGACGTCGAAGTCATCCATGCGCCACTCCCTGTCTTTGCCGAAGAGTATAGGGCTAAGCCCGCGGTGTTTCAATATTGCAGAATCTGTTGCTCAGAATCCTGAGCGATGATATGCCGGCATCGACCGGCGGGCCGTTCCTGGCCAGGCGTCCGGACTTAGCCACGATGACACGCTGTCCGCCGGGCCGGCGGATACAGGAGACGACGCCCATGACCGAGACTTGCCTCAACCTGATCGCCGGCCAGTGGGTGCCGGGCGACTTTTCGACCGAGAACCGCAATCCCTCGGACGTGACCGACCTGATCGGCCGCTACGCCAGCGGCGGCGCGGATGACGTCACCCGTGCCGCAGCGGCAGCGGCCGAAGCGCAGGCGGCCTGGTTCGCGGGCGGGCCGCAACCCCGCGCCGACCTTCTGGACCGCATCGCCGCCTTGATCGAGGCGCGCGCGACCGAGATCGGCACGATGCTGGCGCGCGAGGAGGGCAAGATACTGCCCGAGGCCATCGCCGAGACGAAGCGCGCCGCCCAGATCTTCCGCTTCTACGCCGGCGAGGCGCTGCGCATCCCCGGCGAGGCGGTGGCTTCCGTCCGCCCCGGGGTCGATGTCGAGGTGACGCGCGAACCGATCGGCGTGGTCGGCCTTATCACGCCGTGGAACTTCCCCATCGCCATTCCGGCCTGGAAGATCGCCCCGGCGCTGGCCTACGGCAATGCCGTGGTGCTTAAGCCTGCCGAACTTACCCCGGGGACCGCGCATCTGCTGGCGCAGATCATCCACGAGGCGGGCTGTCCGCCCGCCGTCTTCAACCTTGTCATGGGCAAGGGCTCGCGCGTCGGCGCGGCGATGCTGGAAGACCCGAACATCGCGGGCATCTCGTTCACCGGATCGGTGCCGACCGGACGCGGCATCGCGCGGACGGCGGCGGAAGGGATGAAGAAGGTCCAGCTTGAAATGGGCGGCAAGAACCCGATGGTGGTCATGGCCGACGCCCATCTGCCGACCGCCGTCGCGGCCTGCCTGAACGGCGCATTCTTCTCGACGGGGCAGCGCTGCACCGCCTCGTCGCGGCTGATCGTCGAGGATGCGATCCACGACCCCTTCGTCGCCGAGCTGTCGCGCCAGATGAACGCCCTGCGGGTCGGCCCGGCGCTGGATGCGGCAAGCCAGATGGGGCCCGTGGCGTCGGAAGGGCAACTTCAGGGCAACCTGTCCTATGTCGCGCTGGCGGCCGAGGAAGGCTGCGAGGTGGTGGGAGGCGAACGCCTGAATGGCCCGACGGAAGGGTACTTCCAGCGTCCGGCGCTGTTCGTGAACGCCCGCCCGAAGATGCGCGTCGTGCAGGAGGAAATCTTCGGCCCCTGCGCAGCCGTCATCCGCGTGGCGGACTTCGACGAGGCGGTCGCCGTGGCCAACGACACCGTCTTCGGCCTGTCCTCGGGCATCTGCACCGCCTCGCTGCGTCAGGCGCGGGAGTTCAAGCGCCGGTCGAGGGCCGGGATGGTCATGATCAACCTGCCGACGGCGGGGGTCGACTATCATGTGCCCTTCGGCGGCACCAAGGGCAGTTCCCACGGCTCGCGCGAACAGGGCCGCCACGCGGTCGAGTTCTACACCACCGTCAAGACCGCCTACAGTTTTGCGGGGTAAGCGATGACCGACCTCATCCTGACGATCAACCCCGGCACCACAACCACGCGAATCGGGCTTTTCCGACCGGAAGGCAATGGCTTGCGTGCCATTCTGGAAGAAACGGTCGAGCATGACGAAACCGTCATCGCCGGCTTCCCCTCGATCGCCGCGCAGCTGGATTACCGGGCGGAGCATCTGCAACGCTTTCTCGATGCGGTGCCGGGCGGTGTGCGTCTGGCGGCCGTCGCCGGGCGCGGCGGCATGCTCAGCCCGGTTCCCGCGGGGGTGATCGCCGTGAACCCGGCGCTGGTCGATTTCGCGCTTCATACGCCGGTCTATCACCATGCCTCGAACCTTGGGGCGCCGCTTGCCCACCGCATAGCGTCGCGCGCGGGCTGCCCGGCGTTCATCGTGGATCCGGTGTCGGTCGATGAATTGCCCCCCGTGGCGCGCGTCTCGGGCTGCCCCGACATCCCGCGTTTCAGCTTCGTCCATGCGCTCAACATCCGGGCCTGCGGGCGGCGGCTCGCGGCCGAACTGGGGCGGCCGTTCGAGACGCTCGACGCCGTGGTGGCCCATATGGGGGCGGGGATTTCCGTCGCCGCCCTCAAGGGCGGGCGGATCGTCGAAAGCTCGAACCGGATGGAGATTTCGCCCTTCTCGCCCGAGCGCGCGGGCGGCCTGCCGCCCCTGCCGCTGATCGAGCTGTGCTATTCGGGCAAATACGAAAAGCCCGTGCTGCTGAAACGCCTCTACGGGCAGGGCGGTGTCTTCGCATATCTTGGCACCAAGGACATGCGCCGGGTCGAGGCGATGGTCGACGCGGGCGACGCGAGGGCGGCGCTGGTCTACGACGCGATGCTCTATCAGATCGGCAAGGCCATCGGGGCGATGGCGGCGGTGCTCGACTTCCGCCCCCACGGCATCGTGCTGACGGGGGGTATGGCCCACAGCAAGCGCATCGCCGGCGCGATAACCGAACGCTGCAAGGCGCTGGCGCCGATCCATGTCTATGCCGGCAGCGACGAATCCCGTGCGCTGGCCGAGGGTGCGGCACGGGTTCTGGCGGGGGCCGAGGCCGCACGGACCTGGCCGGTCGCGCCGGTGACGGAGCCGATGCCATGGTGATCCGCAGCTTCGAAGCGTTGCAGGCAGCGATGGTGACCCGCCCCGCGATGCGGCTGGCCGTCGCCGGGGCCGAGGAACCTTCGGTCATCGCCGGGCTGGTGGCCGGTTTCGCCGCGGGCCTTCTGGCGCAGGCGGTGCTGACCGGCCGGGCCGAGGCCATCGCGCCGCAGATTCCCGCCGATCTGGCGTCGCGCATCCGCATCCTGCCCGCCGCCAGCGCCGCCGAGGCTGCCGCGCTGGCCGTGGCCGAGGTGCGGGCAGGCCGGGCCGATGTGCTGATGAAGGGCACCGTCGACAGCGCCGCCTACCTGCGCGCGGTGGTGGACCGCGAAACGGGTATCCGCGCGGGGGGTGTGCTGTCGAACGTCACGCTGGCCGAAATGCCCTCGGTTCCCCGTCTGATCGGCGCGACCGACAACGGCATCGTGCCCTTGCCGACGCTCGACCAGAAGCGGGCGATGCTGCTGAACGCGCTGCCCCTGTTCCGGGGGCTTGGGCTGGCCGAGGTCCGGGTGGCCGCCATTGCGGCGTCCGAAAAGGTAAGCGACCGGCAACCGGCGACAGTCGATGCGGCCGCGCTTGCGCAGGAAAGCCGCGACGGCGCGTTGCCGGGCCTGATCGTGGACGGCCCCTTCGGCTATGACGTGGCGCTGTCGGAAAAGGCCGCCGCTGCCAAGGGCCTCGCGGGTTCGCCCGTGGCGGGCAAGGCCGATCTGATCCTGTTTCCGAACCTCGAATCCGGCAATGCCACGGTCAAGGCGTGGAAGCTGCACGGGCAGGCCAAGACCGGCAGTCTTGTGCTGGGCGCGACGGTTCCGGTGCTGCTGAATTCGCGCTCGGACGGGCCGGATCGGCGGGTGCTGGGTCTGGTGATGGCGCAGGCGGTGCGCGCGGGTATGGGGCTTTGATTTGCCTTGACCGCGGCAGGGGGGTAAACCGCGCCGCATGAACCGCGGAACCTCGGCCGGGCGGAATGGAGCAAGTCGTTTCAGATCAAAGGTTTGACCGGGCCGCGGTACGCCGCGCGGCCCGCCTGTCGGTCGCGCCGATGATTGACTGGACGGACCGGCATTGCCGCTATCTCCACCGCCAGATCAGCCGCAATGCGCTGCTTTACACCGAGATGATCACTGCGCCGGCGATCATCCACGGCCCGCGCGACCGGCTTCTGGCGCATGACGCGGCCGAGCACCCTGTGGCACTGCAACTTGGTGGCTCGGATCCGGCGGAGCTGGCTCAGGCGGTCCGGATTGCTGCCGGGTACGGCTATGATGAGATCAACCTCAATGTCGGCTGCCCCTCGGACCGGGTGCAGTCGGGATGTTTCGGCGCGGTGCTGATGGAACGGCCCGCGCTGGTCGCCGACTGCGTGGCGGCGATGATCGCGGCAAGTCCTGTCGAGGTGACGGTCAAATGCCGGATCGGGGTCGACGATCAGATGCCCGAGGAGGTTCTGCCGGCGTTTCTGGACACCGTCGGCCGGGCGGGGGTGTCGCGCTTCGTCATCCATGCCCGCAAGGCCTGGCTTAAGGGGCTGTCGCCCAAGGAAAACAGGGAAATCCCGCCACTCGACTACCCGCTGGTCTTCGCGATGAAGCGGACGTTTCCGCACCTGCACATCTCGCTCAACGGCGGCATCCAGTCGGTCGTGCAGGCGCAGGCGATGCTGGCCGAGGGGGTGGATGGCGTCATGATCGGCCGTGCCGCCTATCACGACCCGATGGCGATCCTTCGGCCCGCCGATGCAATCATGTGGGATGGCGCTCCCGGGCCCGATGCGGCCGAGGTGGTTAACCGGATGCGCCCCTACATCGGGCGGCACCTGGCGGGCGGCGGGCGGCTGCATCAGGTGACGCGCCACATGCTGGGCCTGTTCCACGGCCAGCCCGGCGCAAGGGGCTGGCGGCGGGTGCTGTCGGAAAAGGCCAATGCGCCGGAGGCGGGGCTTGAGGTGATCGAGGCAGCCCTGGCCGAGGTCGGGCGGGGATAGAGGCGCCCCGCCTGCGCTGGCCCGGGCTTTTGGCATCCGCCGCGACGGGCGGGCCTTGCTCTGGCAGAGTAGGGTCGGGCGGGGTATGGGCGGGGAATTGTCACCCGGAGCCTCCGCGATGC
>WBZM01002138.1_pt1 | contig 17491 bp, 11 predicted proteins | sample 5204271 | NCBI WGS metagenome assembly WBZM01 (sample SAMN12344346, study PRJNA552823) | activated sludge metagenome | biome: Activated sludge suspended growth; feature: Nitrification reactor; material: Wastewater; isolation source: activated sludge from nitrification reactor of wastewater...
TCACCGGACATGGATGGTCCGCCCCGGCATGGCAACGTACGCGGCGCTGGTCCTCTATCTGGTCGCGCATTCCGGCGAGGAGCACAGCCATGCCCTCTGGTTCTTCGCGTTCCCGGTGGTCTCGGTCATGCTTCTGCCGCCGCGCGAGGGCATTGTCTGGTCTGGCCTGAGCATCGCCATTGCCACTGCCATCATGCTCCTCGGCGGGCCCGCCACCGGGACCAGCGCCTACTCCGCAGCCTTCGCGGCGTGTTTCGCGATCACCGCCATCCTGATCACCGGCGGCATGTTCTGGTCCGAGCTCGCACTGCAACGTTATCAGGAAGAAACGAGCGCGCAGAGGAGCGCCATCGAGGCCGACAGTACCCGCCTGAAGGCGGAGATCGCGCGGCGCGCCTCGCTCGAGGTCGACCTGCGCGTGCTGGCCTCGACCGACGCCCTGACCGGCCTCATCAACCGGCGCGCCTTCATGGACCGCTTCGCGCAGGAACTCCTGCGCAGCCAGCGCCACGGTCCCGCACCGACACTGCTCATCCTCGACATCGATCACTTCAAGAAGATCAACGACCGGCACGGGCACCCGGCTGGAGATGCGGTACTCGCGCACCTCGCGCGCCTGCTCAGGAGCAGCCTGCGCAACGTGGACCTCGTCGGCCGCATCGGCGGCGAGGAATTTGCCGTCGTCCTCGTCGAGACCAATGCCGAGACGGGGCAACCGGTCATCGATCGCCTGCTCGACCGGATTCGCGAAACCATTGTCATCTTGGCAGACGCACTGCCGCTAAATTTCACCGTCAGCATCGGCAGTACCGAAATCCTCTGGGGCGACACCATCGACACGGCTATCCAGCGTGCCGACGAAGCGCTGTACACCGCCAAGAACAGCGGCCGTAACCGCCACTGCCAGCGCTAGGACAGCAGCCTACAAGTTGACCTGGGCACCCAGTTCGACAACCCGGTTGCAGGGAATCCGGAAGAAGGCTGCCGGCGAACCGGCATTGCGGTACATGGCGACGAAGATCCGCTTCCATCAGAAGGGCATCTCCGAATTGAAGCTGGGCAAGAGTGTCTCGCGTCCGATGAAGTAAGTGGTGTCGAGCGCCGTGAACTCGAGGGCGGAAGTCGCGCACAGCGCCAGTGCCGGACGATCGGCCCGTGATCGCAGCAAACCGGGACCAAGTGAAGCGCGACAAGCCGAGGCAAGAAAAAATATCCCCGCCAGCCAGAAGCTTGCCGGGGACTTCCCCGCAAGGGATGCCGGGGCGAATTTCAAAACGGAATGTCGTCGCCGAGATCATCGAAAGCCGGCTTCGGCTTGTTCTTGGCGGGCGACGGAGCGAAATCGGCCGGCTCGCTGTCGTAGCCGCCTGATGGCGCCGGCGCACCCATGCCCTGGCGACTGCCAAGCATCTGCATTTCGGTCGCTTCGATTTCGGTCGTGTAGCGATCCTGTCCTTCCTTGTCCTGCCACTTGCGCGTCTTGATGCGCCCCTCCAGGTAGACCTGCGAGCCCTTCTTCAGGTACTGGCCAGCGATTTCCGCCAACTTCCGGTAGAAGACCACGCGATGCCATTCGGTGACTTCCCTCTTTTCGCCGGACGTCTTGTCCTTCCAGCTTTCGGTGGTCGCCAGACGAATATTGCAGATCGCGTCACCGCTTGCCGTGTAGCGAGTTTCCGGGTCGGCGCCCAGGTTGCCGACGAGAATGACCTTGTTGACCGATGCCATGCCGATATGCCTCCTAGATGGATTGAGTCGCGACGGCCGTCTCGCGCCGTCGCGGAAAATTCATTGAACCAGCCACCGCCAGCCAGAGCAGCGCCAGCCCAGCACTGGCAGCAAAGACCGCATTATCGCCGAAATGCTGGGCGATATAGCCCCCGGCCGCGCCGCCGGTGAACAGCCCGATCGCCTGCATCGTGTTATACACGCCGAGTGCCGCCCCCTTGGCCGCCGGCGGCGCGGTGCGCGAGACCAGCGACGGCAGCGTGGCTTCGAGAATATTGAAGGCGACAAAGAAAAGCAGCAGCCACGAGCCCAGCGTCCACAACCCCTGCCCGCAGAACAGCAGCCCCAGCTGGACGACGATCAGCAGCGCGATGGCGCCGCGGAAGACCGCCGGCATCCGGTCCTTGCGCTCGGCGGCGATGATCGCCGGAACCATGATGACGAACGAGCCCAGAACCGCGGGCAGATAGACCTTCCAGTGCTCCGGTGCCGCCAGGCCGCCATGAATCACCAGCGCCCGCGGCAGGACGACGAACATCGCCATCTGCACCATGTGCAGCACGAAGATGCCGACATTCAGCCGGAACAGGTCGGCGTCGCCGAGCACCCGGCGCAAAGGCAGCTTGTCATGGCCGCGGCGTGGCGGCGCCGGCGGCACGACCTTGAGCAGCAGCACGATCGCCAGCAGGGCGAGAACACCGGTGAGGACGAACAGCCCGCCCATCCCGATCCAGCCGTAAAGAACCGGCGCGCCAACCAGCGACAGCGCGAATACCAGCCCGATCGACGAGCCGATCATCGCCATCACCTTGGTCCGCTGCTCCTCGCGGGTGAGATCGGCAGCCAGGGCGCTGACAGCCGCCGAGATCGCGCCGGCCCCCTGCAGCACGCGGCCGGCGATGACCCAGTTCATGTCAGGGGCCCACGCGGCGACAAAACTGCCGAAGGCGAAGATCAGCAGGCCGATGACAATGACCTGCTTGCGCCCCCAGAGGTCGGAAGCGATCCCGTAGGGAATCTGGAAAACTGCCTGGGTCAGTCCGTAGGAGCCCAGCGCAAAGCCGACCAGCGCCAAATTCTCGCCGCCGGGAAGCGTCTTCGCATAGACCGAGAAGACCGGGAGGATGAGAAACAGCCCCAGCATGCGCAGGCCGAAGATCGCCGCCAACGACGCACCGGCGCGGCGTTCTTGCGGACTCATCCGGTCAGCGGCGGGAATCGACATCGGGAAAAAGCCTTTGATGCAATGCAGCGAAATGTGAAATGGTAGCAGGTTTGCACACCGTCCCAGCATGCAGGGGCTACGCCTGCTGCGCTACACTGGCGGCCGACCTCAACGCGAATCCCTGCCATGCGCCTGCTACCCCCGCTTCTCCTGGCTTTCGTCGCCGGTTGCGCCACCATCGTCGGCACGCTCAGGCTCGACGACCGCTTCGGTCCCCCCGACCCGGCGCGCTTCGATCAGCCGACCGCCGCGGTCAGCGGCGCGCCGGACTACTGGAGCGAGGTGCGGCCGCTGCTCGACCGGCGTTGCGTTGCCTGCCACGCCTGCTACGACTCACCGTGCCAGCTCAACCTGACCAGCTACGCCGGGCTGACCCGCGGCGCCAATCCGAAGATCGTCTACTCCAGCGTGCGCCTGGTCGCCGACGAACCGACGCGGCTCGGCTTCGATGCCCTGACCAATGCCGGCTGGCGCAAGAAGGGCTTCCACCCGGTGCTCAACGAGCGCGAGCAGACGCCGGAAGCGAACCGCGACGGCGGCGTCATGTACCGCCTGCTCGCCCTCAAGGAAAACCACCCGGGACCCGACAGCGGGCCACTGACCAACCCCGACATCGACTTCTCGCTGGACCGCGAGCAGACCTGCGCCCGCGCCGAGAATTTCGACGACTATGCCCTCAGACACCCGGAACGCGGCATGCCCTTCGGCCTGCCCCCGCTGCCCCGCGACGAGCACCAGACCCTGGCGCGCTGGCTGGAGGCCGGGGCGCCCTACACGCCGCCGGCGCCGCTGCCGGCCGAAGTCATGGCGCAAGTAACCGAGTGGGAGCGCTTCCTGAATGGCGATAGCCTGCGCGAGCAGCTGGTCGCGCGCTACATCTACGAGCACTGGTACGTCGGCCAGCTCCATTTCGCCGCGGCGCCGGGGCGCCACTTCCAGCTCGTCCGCAGCCGGACGCCGCCGGGAAAGCCGATCGATCTGGTAGCGACGCGCCGGCCCTACGACGACCCCGGCGTGGCGCGCGTCTACTATCGCCTGCGTTACAGCGAGGCGACGCAGGTGGAAAAGACGTTCATGCCGCTGGAACTCGACACCGCCCGCATGGAGCGCGTGCGCCAGTGGTTCTTCGTCGCCGACTACCCGGTTGCCACGCTGCCTGGCTACGCTCCGGATCAGGCCTCCAACCCCTTCGCCACTTTCCGCGCGCTGCCGGTCGCGGCGCGCTATCGCTTCATGCTCGACGACGCGCAGTTCACCATGATGGGCTTCATGAAGGGGCCAGTCTGCCGCGGCCAGGTCGCCCTCAACGTGATCAACGACATCTTCTGGGTCGCCTTCGTGTCCCCGGACAGCAGCGAAACCCGGATGGCGACCGCCCTGCTCGACACCGACATCGTCAACCTGCAGCTGCCGGCGGAACACGAGAGCACGGCCGGGTTGCTGGCCTGGCGCCAGTATTCCAGGCTGGAAAAGAACTACCTGCAGGCCAAGAGCAGGCTCGCGGCCGAGCTGAAGCGCAACGAGTTGCCGGTTGTCACCGACCTGTGGGATGGCGACGGCAGCAACCCGAACGCGGCATTGACGGTTTTCCGCCATTTCGACAATGCCTCGGTGATCCGAGGCTTCGCCGGTTCCCGCCCAAAGACGATGCTGGTCATCGGCTACCCGTTGTTCGAACGCATGCATTACCTGCTGCTCGCCGGCTACGACGTCTACGGGAATATCGGGCACCAGCTGGCCACCCGGCTCTACATGGACTTCCTGCGCATGGAGGGCGAACTCAACTTCCTGACCTTCCTGCCGCTCAAGGATCGCCAGCCGGTCCTCGACTACTGGTATCGCGGCCGCAAGGGTGAGTCCGACCAGTACTTCACCGACGCCGCCGCCTACTTCCCGAGCGAAAGCGGTATGCGCTACCGCAGTGCGGATCATCTGGCGGAGCTCTACGAGGCCGTCAGCCAACGCATGGCGCCGGTGCGCCCGCCGGCGCTCGACTGGCAGAAGACCGGACTGAGCCAGGCAGAAATCGCGCAAATGCGCAAGCTTTCGCGGATCCATGGCATTCCCGCCTCGGTCATGCCCGAGTTCAGCCTGCTGTTGCTGCGCCGGCCCGGGGAACGACTACAGATCGTTTCGCTGGTGCGCAACAGCGCGCACAGCAACGTTGCCCAGATGTTCGACGAGGAGGAGCGGCGATTGCCCAGAGAAGATACGCTGCTCGCGCTGGACGGCGTCATCGGCGCCTACCCCAACGCGCTGTTTGCGGTCGACCCGGAAAAATTGCCCGATTTCGTCGCCGCCGTTGCGCGCCTGGCCGACGAAACCGACCTGGTCAAGCTCACCGACCGTTTCGGCGTGCGTCGGACGGACCGCCGCTTCTGGCCGCTGAGCGACGCGCTGCACGGCGAATGGCGGCGGACGGCGCCCCGCGAGGCGGCCATCCTCGACTACAGCCGCCTCGACAACCGCTGATCAGCCCCCGCCGGCGCGCGCTTCCTTGCGCAGTGAAGCCCACACCGAGGCGCCGATGATCATGGCGACGACGGCCAGCGAGAAGCCGACCGGGATCTTGTAGATGTCGATCAGCAGCATCTTGACGCCGATGAACATGAGCACGATGGCCAGCCCGTACTTGAGCAGCGAGAAACGGTCGGCCACACCGGCGAGCAGGAAGTACATCGCGCGCAGGCCGAGGATGGCGAAGATGTTCGAGGTCAGCACGATGAACGGGTCGGTGGTGATCGCGAAGATGGCCGGGATCGAATCGACGGCGAAGATCAGGTCCGAGACCTCGACCAGCACCAGCGCCAGGAACAGCGGCGTCGCGTAGCGCACCCCATTCTTCCAGGTGAAGAAATTCTGGCCGTCGAACTCGGGGCTGATGTTCATGTGGCCGCGCAGCCATTTCACCAGCTTGTTGTTCTCGAGGTCGGGCTTCTCGTCGGCGAACCAGTACATCTTGATGCCGGTGACCAGCAGGAAGGCGCCGAAGACATACAGTATCCAGTGGAACTGAGTGATCAGCCAGGCGCCGGCGAAGATCATCACGGTGCGCATGACGATGGCGCCGAGCACGCCGTAGAGCAGCACGCGCTTCTGCAACTCTGCGGGAACGGCAAAGAAGCCGAAGAGCATCAGCCAGACGAAGACGTTGTCGACCGCGAGCGCCTTCTCGATCAGATAGCCGGTGATGAACTCCAGCGCCTTGGTATTGGCGATCTCGCGGCCGAGGCTGGCGTCGAGATGCCACCACAATCCACCGGCGAAGGCCAGCGTGATGGCGATCCAGACCACCGACCAGGTGGCCGCCTCGCGGAAGCTGACCCGGCGCTCCCTGCCGCCGCCGACGACGAAGAGGTCGATCGCCAGCATCACCACAACGATGGCTGCGAAGCCGGCCCACAAACCCAGACTGCCTACGGTTTCCATGAAACTCTCCTTTCGCGCATTCGAAAAAGCAAACGGCCCGCGCCGGAGTGGGCGAAAGGCCGCTGAATGCCAAAAGGAGCCTCGCCGTCACGGCAAAGGTCTTGCTCGCAGCGCTGACCTGCTGCCCGGGTGCCGGAAGCCGCAGCTTCGTGGTGACGACACACCGGTCGGGAGCTACTCCCCCTTGGGATGGGATCGACTGTATTAAACCCGAGCGGAATTGTCAACTTCTTGCTCGCCTTGTGTTGCGCGATCGGCGTTTCGCCCGGGCCGACGGGCCAAGGCGCGATTCGGCTTCCCGGCCCCGCGAGAGGCCCGAGCGGCCCGGATGCTATAATCGCCACCCATTTCGTCCGCCCCACCCATCCCGGTGATCTTTACCCTCGGCATCAACCATCACTCCGCGCCGCTCGCCATACGCGAGCGTGTGGCGTTCCATGCCGAGAAGCTGCATCAGGCGCTGGCCGACCTGACGCATAACGGGCGGGTCAGGGAGGCGGCAATCCTGTCGACCTGCAATCGCACCGAGATCTACTGCGCGGCCGAGACGCCCGAGGCGGTCGTCGACTGGCTGACGCGCTATCACCGGGTCGAGCGCGGCGAGATCGCGCCCTATCTCTACCTGCACGATCAGCCGGATGCGGTCCGCCATGCCTTCCGCGTCGCCAGCGGACTCGATTCGATGGTCATCGGCGAGCCGCAGATCCTCGGCCAGATGAAGGAGGCGGTGCGCGTCGCCGAAGAGAGCGGCACGCTCGGCACGCAACTGCACAAGCTGTTCCAGCGTTCCTTTTCGGTGGCCAAGGAAGTGCGCAGCACGACGGCAATCGGCGCCAACATCGTCTCGATGGCGGCCGCCGCCGTCCATCTCGCCGAGCGCATCTTCGAGTCGCTGGCGACGCAGCGCATCCTGTTTATCGGCGCCGGCGAGATGATCGAACTGTGCGCGGCCCACTTCTGCGCCAGGCAGCCGAAACTGGTCACCGTCGCCAACCGCACCGTCGAGCGCGGCCGGGCGCTGGCCGAGCGCTTCAACGGCACGGCGATCCGCCTCGACGAACTCGGCGAGCACATCGCGCAGCACGACATCGTCGTTTCGTGCACCGCCTCGCCGCTACCGATCATCGGCCTGGGCATGGTCGAACGCGCGGTCAAGGCGCGCCGGCACCGGCCGATGTTCATGGTCGACCTCGCCGTGCCACGCGACATCGAGGAAGAGGTCGGCGAACTCGACGACGTCTTCCTCTATACCGTCGACGATCTGGCCAACGTCGTCGAGAGCGGCCTCGAGTCGCGGCAGGCGGCGGTGGTCGAGGCCGAGACGATCGTCAGCAACCGTGTGCACGATTTCCTCGGCTGGCTGGAAGCGCGCGACACGGTGCCAGTGATCCGCTCGCTGCGCGATTCCGCCGAGCGCATGCGCCGCCACGAGATCGAGCATGCGCTGAAGCTGCTGGCCCGCGGCGAAGCGCCGGAAAAGGTCGTCGAGCAACTGTCGCAACGGCTCGTCAACAAGTTCCTGCATGCGCCGACACAGACGCTGAATCTCGCCGAGGGCGCCGATCGCGCGGACCTGCAGTCCCTGACCGAGCGACTCTTCCACCTTCATTCCGGCGAGTAGCGCCCGCCCGCGGCGCCCTCGCACCCTGCCATCATGAAACCCTCGATCCGCCAGAAACTTGACCTGCTGGTCGACCGCATCGACGAGATCGACCGCATGCTATCGGCCCCCGACACGGCCAACGACATGGACCAGTTCCGCCGCCTCGCCCGCGAGCGTGCCGAACTGGAGCCGCTCATCGTCCACTACAACGCCTTTCGCCAGGCCGAGAGCGATATCGCCGACGCCGAGGCGATGCGCGCCGACCCCGAAATGCGCGACTTCGCCGACGAGGAAATCGCCGCCGCCACGGCGCGGCTGCCAGCGCTGGAACTGGCGTTGCAGACCTTGCTGCTGCCGCGCGACCCCGACGACGAGCGCAGCGTCCTTCTCGAAATCCGCGCCGGCACCGGCGGCGACGAATCGGCGCTGTTCGCCGGCGATCTCTTCCGCATGTATTCGCGTTATGCCGAGCGCCAGCGCTGGCAGGTCGAGGTCATCTCGGCCAGCGAATCGGATCTCGGCGGCTATCGCGAAATCATCTGCCGCATCGTCGGCAGCGGCGCCTATTCGCGCCTGAAATTCGAGTCCGGCGCCCATCGCGTGCAGCGCGTCCCGGAAACCGAAACCCAGGGCCGCATCCATACCTCGGCGTGCACCGTCGCGGTCATGCCGGAAGCCGACGAGGTCGACGAGGTCGCCCTCAACCCGGCCGATTTGCGCATCGACACCTTCCGCGCCTCGGGGGCCGGCGGTCAGCACATTAACAAGACCGATTCGGCCGTGCGCATCACGCACCTTCCGACCGGCATCGTTGCCGAATGCCAAGACGGCCGCTCGCAGCACGCCAACCGCGCTTCCGCGATGCGCGTTCTGGCCGCGCGCATCCGGGACATCCAGGTGCGCGCCCAGCAGAGCCATATCGCCAGCACGCGCAAGCGCCTGATCGGCTCGGGCGACCGTTCCGAGCGCATCCGCACCTACAACTTCCCGCAGGGCCGGATCACCGACCACCGCATCAACCTGACGCTGTACAAGATCGCGACGATCATCGAAGGCGACATGGACGAACTCCTCGACGCGCTGGCGGCCGAGCATCAGGCCGACCTGCTGGCGGAACTCGGCGAGCAAAACTGAAAATGACGCTTTTCGAGGCGTTGACCGCAGCAAGGGGGAAAATCGACCGGCTCGATGCCCGACTGCTGCTGCAACATGCCACCGGTTGCTCACATGGCGACCTGCTGGCACGGCCGGAAACGCCGGTTGCCACCGCGGCCGGCCACCGGTTCCTGGCCTGGGTCGAGCGCCGCGCCGGCGGCGAACCGCTGGCCTATCTGGTCGGCGAGGCGGAATTCCGCGGCCGCGTCTTCGCGGTATCGCCGGCGGTGTTGATTCCGCGGCCGGAAACCGAAGTCCTGATCGAACTTGCGCTCGCGAGACTGCATGGCCTGCCGGCGCCACGGGTGCTCGATCTCGGCACCGGCTCGGGCATCGTCGCCATTTCGCTGGCGCTCGAATGCCCGGCCGCCGCCGTTGTCGCGGTCGACGTCTCGCCGGCGGCAATTTCCGTCGCGCGCGCCAATGCCGCCCGGATCGGGGCGCCGGTCGACTTTCGCGAGGGCGACTGGTTCGCCCCGGTGGCCGGGGAAGGCTTCGACCTGATCGTCGCCAACCCGCCTTACGTCGCCGCCGGCGACCCGCACCTGAGGCGCGACGGCCTGCCGTTCGAGCCACAGCTGGCCCTGACCGACGGCGCCGACGGCCTGGCCTGCATCCGCCGCATCGTCGCCGGCGCTCCCGACCATCTGCAGGCTGGCGGCTGGCTGCTCTTCGAGCATGGTCACGATCAGGGTGCAGCGGGCCGGAACTTATTGACCGCCGCCGGGTTCAAAGCGCCCTCAACCTTTCCCGACCTGGCCGGCAGCGACCGGGTGAGCACGGCTTTCTTTCAATCTGGAGCAATCATGTCCGACGTTCAGCAACGCATCCACTCGACCGTAACCAACAACCCCGTCGTCCTCTACATGAAAGGCGATGCGCGTTTTCCGCAGTGCGGCTTTTCGGCAACTTCCGTGCAGATCCTCAGGGCCTGCGGGGTCAGCGACCTCGTCACGGTCAACGTCCTCGCCGACGAGGAAATCCGCAGCGGCATCAAGGAGTACGCCAACTGGCCGACGATTCCGCAGCTCTACATCAACGGCGAGTTCATCGGCGGCTGCGACATCATGAAGGAGATGTACCAGTCCGGCGAGCTGCAGCAATTGCTGGAAAGCGTCGCCCAGACCTGAGACGGCGGCCGCAGCCCGGCCGCGCAGCCGCCGGATCGCCTCAGGCCATGATGCTCACGCCGCCATCGACAAACACCGTGCTGCCGGTCAGGCGGCGGGCATAGGGGGTTGCCAGGAAGGCGCAGGTAAAGCCGACGTCCATGATGTCGACCAGTTCCCCGAGCGGCGCCCGCTGCGCCGCCTCGTTGAGCAGCAGGTCGAAGTCCTTGAGTCCGGAAGCTGCCCGCGTCTTGAGCGGTCCCGGCGATATGGGGTGGACCCGGATGCCCTGCGGTCCCAGTTCGTAAGCCAGGTAGCGGCAGGCCGATTCCAGCGCGGCCTTCACCGGCCCCATCACGTTGTAATTCGGCGCCACCTCGTTGGCACCGTGGTAGCTCATCGCGAACAGTGCCCCGCCCTGGTCCATCAGCGGCGCGGCCAGCCTTGCCATGCGGATGAACGAGTGGCACGAAATGTCCATTGCCTTGGCGAAGCCCTCCGCCGAACAGTTGAGCAGGCCGCCCTGCAGGTCTTCCTTCGGCGCGAAAGCGATGGAATGGACGACGATGTCGAGGCGACCCCATTTCCGGGTGATTTCGTCGAACACGGCCTCGAGCTGACCGGGTTGGCTGACGTCAAGGGGCATGAAGATCGGCGCTTCGAACTGTTGCGCCAGCGGCTCGACGTAGGGTTTCGACTTTTCGTTGAGATAGGTGATCGCCAAGTCGGCCTGCAGTTCATGAAACGCCCTGGCGCAGCCGTAGGCGATGGAATTCTCGTTGGCGATGCCGACGACCAGGGCCTTCTTGCCCTTGAGCGGCGGACTGGGGATATCAAAGGCCATGCTGTTGTGCTCCTTGTCAGGCTGGGTTGAGGAGGCGCCGGGTATGGCGGGCGATCATCAGTTCTTCGTTGGTCGGAATCACCCAGGCCGCAGTCCGGCTGTCCCCCGTGCTCAGCCGCGGTCCGCCAGCCGCGTTGGCGGCGGGATCGAGTTCCACCCCAAGCCAGGCGGCGGCGCGGCAGACCCGTTCGCGAATCTCGGCGGAATGCTCGCCGATGCCGGCGGTGAACACCAGGGCGTCGAGTCCGCCCAGCGCGGCGGCCAGCGAACCGAGTTCCCGGCCGATGCGGTAGACGAACAATTCCACGGCAAATTTCGCCCGCGGTTCGTCGGAAGCGAGCAGGGTGCGCATGTCGCTAGAGATGCCGGAAACCCCGAGCAGGCCCGACTGCTGGTAGAGCAGCTTTTCGATGGCGCGAGCATCCATCTTCAATTCGTCCATGAGGTAGAGAACTACGCCGGGGTCGAGATTGCCGCTGCGGGTGCCCATCGGCAGGCCGTCGACGGCGGTGAAGCCCATGGTGCTGGCGACGCTCCGGCCGTGGTGGATCGCACACATGCTGGCGCCGTTGCCCAGGTGCAGCACGATGCTGCGTCCCGCCGCCGCGCGCGGATCGACCTCGGGGAGGATCGCGGCGATGTATTCATAGGAAAGGCCGTGGAATCCGTAGCGCAGCACGCCGCGGTCGGTGATCGCGGGCGGCAGGGCGAAGGCCTGGGCGAGCTCCGGCTGGTGGCGATGAAAGGCTGTATCGAAACAGGCCACCTGCGGCAATTGCGGCTGGTTCTCCAGCAGCAGGCGGATCGGCTTGAGGTTGTGCGGCTGGTGCAAGGGCGCCAGCGGGATGAATTGCTCCAGCTGGCCGACGATGTCGGCAGTTAGCAGGACCGGCGCGGCGTAGGCAGCACCGCCATGCACTACCCGATGGCCGACGCCGGTCAGCCGGTGCTCGCCGAGTTGCTCGCGCAGGAAGGCGGCCAGATGCGCGAGTCCGCCATCATGGCCAAGAGGCTCGCCGTCCGCCCACTGCCTTTCGCCGATGACGGTGCCCGCGGCATCTTTGGCCTTGAACCGGGGAGCGCCGTAGAGTCCCTCGATCTGGCCACCGAGCAACAGGTCGAGCGCCTCGCCCCGTTCCAGAAAAAGCGAGAACTTGATGCTGGACGACCCGGCATTGACAACCAGAATCGCGTCGCTCATGTCGTCACCGCCTTGCTGGCGCTCTCCCGCCGCGCCTGCGCGACCAGGGCCGCCACCGCGCACGAGGCCAGCCGGGTCGTCACCGAATCGGCGCGGCTCGTCAGGATGATCGGCACCCGCGCGCCGAGGACGATGCCGGCGGCGTCGGCGTCGGCCATGAAGCTGAGGCTCTTCGCCAGCATGTTGCCTGCCTCGAGGTCGGGCACCACCAGGATGTCGGCGAGCCCCGCCACCGGCGAGTCGATCTGCTTTATCCGGGCGGCGGCGAGGTCGATGGCGTTGTCGAGCGCCAGCGGGCCATCGAGGATGCCGCCGGTGATCTGCTTGCGGTCGGCCATCTTGCACAGGGCGGCGGCCTCCACCGTCGACTGCACCTTGGGATTCACCGTCTCCATCGCCGACAGAATCGCCACCTTTGGTTGCTCGAAACCCAGGGCGCGGGCAAGGTCGATGGCATTCTGGACGATGTGGACCTTGTCTTCCAGTGTCGGGAAGATGTTGATCGCCGCATCGGTGACGATGATTGCCCGATCCAGGCTCGGCACGTCCATGATGAAGGCGTGGCTGATACGGCGTTCAGTACGCAGCCCGGTGCCGCTGCGCACCACCGCGCCCATCAGTTCGTCGGTGTGCAGGCTGCCCTTCATCAGCATTTCGGCCTTGCCCTCGCGCGCCAGTTGCACCGCCAGATCGGCGGCGGCGTGACTGTGCGGGGCATCGACGAGTTCGTAGCGGGAGACGTCCAGCTGGAACTGCGCAGCCACGGCTTCGATCCTGGCCCGTGGCCCCACCAGGATCGGTTGCAAAATGCCCAATTCGGCGGCTTCAACCGCGCCCTTCAGCGAGCTTTCGTCGCAGGGGTGGGCCACGGCGGTCGGCACCGGGGTCAGGGCCTTGCACCGGGCAATCAGTCTTTCGTATTTCTCGTGCTTGCGTTCCATCGCTTGCTCCTCGTATCCGGTGCCTATGAGGCGGCCTTGCCTGAGCCTGCCGTACCCGGATCGGCCACGGCGAACAGTTGCTCGATCCGCGCCAGGCGCTCGGCCCGTTCGCCGTCGACTTCGCCGGCTGCCGAGACGACCTGGCGGATCTTGTCGAGTGCCTCGTTCCGGGCTGCCAAATCGGCGGGCAGCATCCCCGGAATCGCGGCCAGCGCGCCATCCCGATCGAGCAGCAAGCCGAAGAACTGCTCACGCAACATCTTCTTGAATTCCTCCAGGGTCAGGCTGCCGTGCTCGGCGCGCATCCGGCGCAGCACCTCGAATGCGCGCTCGTCGACGCCCGGACCGGCCATGCCGATGTATACCAGGCTACGAATCATCGCCTCGCGCAACCCGCCTTCGGCAAGGCGTGCCTTGAGTTCGGCGATGCGCCGCTCGATGAAGGCGATCCGCTCCGGTTCGATGCCGGGATGCCGGCGCGGGGACTCATCCGAGGCGCGTATTCCGACGAGTGCCTGCAACACCGGCGAGCTGTAGAGGCCGAGAAAGATCTGCTCCATGGTGTGATCACGCAAGTCGCGGTAGCCGTCGAGGGCGGCGATGATCGCTTCCGAGACCGCCGCCTGCACCTGGAGCATCGGATTGTCGGGTGCCGTAGGCCGGCGATGCTCGCGCACCTGCCCGGCGAGCAGGGCGACTTGCTGCATCAGCGGGTTGCGGCCCGAGAACAATTCGAAGGGCAGTTCGGCAGGGTTCAGCTTGGGCAGCCATTCGGCTGTCTGATTGTTGGCAAGAGCCTGGACAAAAGGCTGGAACAGCGTGCGATAGAGGCCGAGATTGATCTCCGACACCCGCCGCGCGGCGGCGAAGCGGCGTTCGTTTTCGGGGTCGGGCTGGACGATGGCGCGGACGTCGTCCAGCGTGCGCGGTTCGAAGCGGACGATCCAGTCGCCGCCGACCAGATCGGCGTTGACGGCGCCGGCCTTGGGCGTCATCACCGCTTCGTACAGGCCCGGCGGCAGGACATCGATGAGATCGATGTTGGACTCGAACTCCTGGTGCTCCTTCCTGGCTACTCCGCCCCCGACGAAGATGCCGAGATGGCCGATGGTTTCGTGGATGGCGTAGACGATGGTCTGCCCGCAGGCACGCAGGTCGTCGTCCTTGCCGTAGAGATCGACGATCCAGCCGAGCGCCTGTTGCGGCGGCGTGATGTTGTCGCCCTTGGAGCAGAAGCAGAGGATAGGCGAGCGGATATTGCGCAGGTCGATGCGCACGCCGTCGCTGGTGACGATTTCGGCGGTGGCCAGCCGGTTGCCGACGAACAGCTGATCGACGATCCACTGCATTTCCTCGGCGTTGAGATTGACGTGGCCGCCCCACCATTTCTCGAACTCGAGGAAGCGCGTCCCCTCGGTGTCGACCTTCGACCAGAGGTCGTAGTTCTTGGTCCACAGGGTGTTCGCTGGGTTGAGATTCTCGAAATTTTCAACGAGATGGGCACCGTCGAACTTGCCGCCGCCGAGGTCGCTGGTCAGCGCCGTGACCCAGCTGCCGCCGGCCAGGCCGCCGGTGTAGCGCATCGGGTTCTCACCCTCGACCCCGGCCCAGTATGAAAGCGGCGAACCGGGAATGATCAGCGGCCCGAACAGTTCCGGCCGGGTCGCCGCCAGCATCATCACCGCCCAGCCGGCCTGGCAGTTGCCGATCACGCAGGGCTTGCCGTCGGCTTGCGGGTGGAGTTCGATCACCTTCTCGAGAAACACGGCTTCGACGCGCATGATGTCCTCGATGGTCTGGCCCGGCATCGGCTCCGGCGTGAAGCCGACGAAGTAGGAGGGATGGCCGGCGCGCATCGCCATGCCGAGTTCGCTGTCGGCCTTGAAGCCGCCGATGCCCGGCCCGTGCCCGGCACGCGGGTCGACCACGACGAACGGCCGCTTCTTCGGATCGATCACCACGCCTTTCGGCGGCTTGACCCGCACCAGCAGATAATTGGCGGGCCGCTCGAAGGTCCGCCCGTCCAGCACCAGTTCCGCGTCGAAACTGAGCACGTTCGGCACCTCCTTCGCCTTCTGCGCGTAGTACTGGTCGCTGCGCTGGCGCAGCACGTCCCAGAACAGGATGGTGCGCTGCCAGCCGTCAATCCAGTAGTCGAGGGCCTGCTGGCCGATGGCGGGAATGGCTGGTTGACTGGCGAAGGGAAAACGGGATTGGGATGGATCGGTCATCGGTGAGCCTCTTCAAGCAATGCAGATGTTTGGGACAGATCTCCACGCCGAGCGCGCTCCGGTTCTCCGGAAAGCCTGCCGCTTCACTCGACATTTCGCCCTGAAGTTTCCTTGCGTAGCCGCGGTGCAGAAAGCAATTGCCATGCTACCAGTTTTCCGGCCGGGGAACCAATCGATCAGTTTCGCGCCGCCGGCGGTTCGATCGCAGGCCAAGACCCGACCACCGGCAACCCGAAATCGACATCGCCATCTCGCTGAACTCATGTACGCGCATGCCGCGCGCTCCAGGCTTCATCATCCTGCTCCTGCCGTGGTGTTCTCCATGCACATTGCACGACAATATCTACACTGTTCCCGACACCCCGCGATGAAGTCCGCCATCCCGACAGGAAGGCTGCCGGGCGACGGACTCCTGGCCGGACACGCCTACCTTGGCACCGTGAATTCGTCGTAGGCGCGCACCGCTTCGGCGGCGTACATCAGTGCCGGCCCGCCACCCATGTAGACGCAGACGCCTAGCGTTTCCATCAGTTGCTCGCGGGTCACGCCGAGGCGGATCAGCGCTTTGACGTGAAAGCCGATGCAGCCGTCGCAGTGCTGCGTGACGCCGATGGCCAGTGCCAGCAGTTCCTTCTCGAGTTCGCCGAGAACGCCAGCCTGCATCGCACCCTTGTGCATGGCGTTGAAGCCCTGCATGGTGTCGGGAATCTCCTTGCGCATGGCGCTCATGGCCTTGGAAAGATCGCTGGTGATGGTGGTGAAGGACTTGCTGTTCATGGACACTCCTTTATATAAGATTTTTCTTATTCTATTGCGCTCGCGCCAGCAGTGCAAATGACCTGGATCAATGCTGCGCGGCAGGGGTTTTCATCGGCCGGCCAGGACGACGCTGAACGACTCACGCAGCCGAGGCTGTCGGGGTCAGAAAAGGTGCGTTAGGCAAATCCGAACTCCGGCAATGGGTCCCTCAGCGGGGGCATCGGCCCGACACAAACCTTTCCGCTTCGCGGCGGCCGATAGCAGTGCGGGCCGGGGGCGGCCGTGATGTCACCAACCAGTCGCAATGTCGAAAGCGGCGCAGCAACTGTCGTGTTATGTGCATAGGAATTAGGGGGGCGAGTAGTACGATGGGAATCTGAACAAAGCGCAAACCGTGTGCCTGGCCCGACGCTTCAGGAAGATGGCGGCGGCAGGTGCGGTTTGCCGGCTCTCCACTCGCGGCCTATGATGGAACCGATGGCACCGAGCCAGGCATCTATTCAAGGAGATCGACATGGGCAAGAAGAAGGCAGGAAAGAAGCAGGCGGCTCCCGTTGGCGAGAAGCTCGGCACCGGGGCCTACGAAAAGGAACTTGCCAAGCTGCACGTCGAGCTGGTCAAGCTGCAGGAATGGGTCGTCGCCAAGGGGCTCAAGGTACTCGTCGTCTTCGAGGGACGCGACGGCGCCGGCAAGGGCGGCACCATCAAGGCCATCACCGAGCGCGTCAGCCCGCGCGTCTTCCGCGTCGTCGCGCTGCCGGCGCCGACCGAGCGCGAGAAATCGCAGATGTACGTGCAGCGCTACATGCAGCACTTCCCGGCGGCCGGCGAAGTCGTCATCTTCGACCGCAGCTGGTACAACCGTGCCGGCGTCGAGCGCGTCATGGGCTTCTGCAGCGAAGCGCAGGCCAGGCGCTTCCTCGATCTCGCCCCCCTCGTCGAGAAGGCGATGGTCGAATCCGGGATCATCCTCATCAAGTACTGGCTCGAGGTCAGCCCCGAGGAGCAGACGCGGCGCCTCGAACAGCGCATCGACGACGGGCGCAAGATCTGGAAGCTGTCGCCGATGGATCTCAAGTCCTACAGCCGCTGGTACGACTACTCGCGCGCCCGCGACGAGATGTTCGCGAAGACCGACACCCCCTGGGCGCCGTGGTACGCGGCGCAGTCGGACGACAAGAAGCGGGTGCGCCTCAACATCATCAGCCACCTGCTCGACCACGTTCCCTACAAGGACCTGCCGCGCGAGAAGGTGGTGCTGCCGGC
>WBZM01002139.1_pt1 | contig 17481 bp, 16 predicted proteins | sample 5204271 | NCBI WGS metagenome assembly WBZM01 (sample SAMN12344346, study PRJNA552823) | activated sludge metagenome | biome: Activated sludge suspended growth; feature: Nitrification reactor; material: Wastewater; isolation source: activated sludge from nitrification reactor of wastewater...
TTCAGCCTTGACCGCCGCCCCGGTGTCGGGACGGCGGTCACCCTGCAGCGGCTGGGCCGTGCGGCCCAGCCGGTAGAGGAACATGAGGCGACGCCCGGCGATCCCCAGGCAGACAACCGTGAGTAGCAAGCCGAGGATGAAGCGGACCGCCATCATCGATGAGTCTCCTTCGTGCGGTATGCCGTGCGGATCGCCGTGTCGTCAGTGCTCCGGGGGCGTCAATGCATCAGGGCGGTCAGCCCTTGCGCTTGGCGACCTCGTCGACGAGGGCCGGCAGGACCGCGTGCAGGTCGCCGACGACACCGAAGTCGGCGATCTGGAAGAGCGGAGCCTTGGCGTCCTTGTTGACCACGACGATGGTCTTGCTGCTCTGCATGCCGGCGCGGTGCTGGATGGCACCGGAGATGCCGGCGGCGAGGTAAAGCGAGGGGGCCACGGTCTTGCCGGTCTGACCGACCTGCAGCTCGTGCGGCGCCCAGTGCTGGTCGGTGACGGTGCGTGACGCACCGACGGCCGCACCCAGGGCGTCGGCGGTCTTCTCGATGACGCCGAAGCCATCTTCCGAGCCGACGCCACGGCCCCCGGCGACGACCATCGCAGCATCGGTGAGTTCGGGCCGACCGCTGGAGACCTTGGGCTCGCGGGAGTCGACCTTGGCACCCTTGGCTGCGTCGCTGACGGCCACATCGACCGACTCGACGCTCGCGCTCGCCGGGGCCGCTTCGGCCGAGGTGGCGTTGGGGCGCATGGTGACCACCGCCGGGGCACGCAGCACCTGGCTGGTGGCCTGGAAGCGGCCGGCGAAGACGGTCTGCACGGCAGAGACAGTGCCACCGTCGACGCTCACCTTGGTGGCGTCCGGGATGATCCCCGCGTTGAGCCGGACGGCGACCCGGGCGGCGACGTCCTTGCCCTCGGGGCCGCTGGTCACCAGGATCGCGACCGGGTTGCTCGCCTGGGCGATCTGGACGACGGCCTCGGCCTTGGGCAGCGACAGGAAGGCCTGCATGTCGGGGGAGCCGACGGCATACACCTTGGTGGCGCCGTACTCCGCGAGCTGCGAGACGACCTGGTCGGAGGCGTCGCCGAAGACGACGGCAGCCGGCTCACCGAGCGCGCGGGCGGCGGTGAGCAGTTCGAGGGTGGGCTTGCGGACGCCGGCCGCGGTGGTCTCGGCGAGAACGAGGACTTCCGACACGATGTGTCTCCTTCTTCGGTATGCCGCGCGCGGCGGCCAAGCTTCGGGGGGATCGGCGAGCGCTCGCCGGAAGGATCAGATGAAGCCGCGACCGGCCAGGAAGTCGGCGAGCTGGGCGGCGCCGGTGCCGTCGTCGTTGACGATCGTGCCGGCGGTGCGCGCGGGGGTGGGGGAAACGTCGACGACCTTGCTCGACGCTCCGGACCAGCCGACCTGTGCGGCGTCGACCCCGAGGTCGGCCAGCGACATGGTCTGGATGGGCTTCTTCTTGGCGCCCATGATCGCCTTGAAGGCGGGGTAGCGGGCCTCGCCGGTCTGGTCGGTCACCGACACGACCGCGGGCAGCGACACGCTGACCCGCTCGCTCGCGACGTCGGTGTCGCGTCGGATCGACACCGTGCCGCCGTTGACCGACAGCTCACCGGCGAAGGTGGCCTGGTTGGCCCCGAGCCGGTCGGCCACCATCGACGGCACGACCGACAGCTCGGCGTCGGTGGAGGCCATGCCGGTGAGGACCAGGTCGTAGCCGATCTTCTCCAGGGCCTTGGCGAGCACGAGCGAGGTGCCGAGGGCGCAGGACCCGTGAATCGCGTCGTCGACGACGTGGACCGCGCTGGTGCCACCGATGGCCAGGGCCTTGCGCAGGCCTTCGGTCGCCTTGGCCGGGCCGACGGTGAGGAAGACGACCTCGTCGGCGGCACCGGACTCGGCCAGGCGGGTGGCCTGCTCGACGGCATACTCGTCGAGTTCGGAGAGACGACCCTCGACGCCCGCGCGGTCGACCGTGAGGTCGGGCGCGAACTTCCAGGTCGCGGTGGGCTCGGGCACGTACTTGACCAGGACGACGATCTTCATGCGTAGCTGACCTGTCTTCTCAAACGAACTGTCGGACGGGTGGGGGAGGCGTGCGTCAGGCAAGAGCCTGCCAGCTTTGGCAGAATCGGCAAGTGGGTCATAGGTCCCCTACCGGTCGGTAGGGAATTCGGTTGTGCCAAGCCCGTTCTGCGAGGCCGAGATTCACTTGTCGGGGGTGCGGTACCTCTCGTGCAGGACGTTCTCGTCGGCGGCGATGAGGGCCTCTTCGACGGGCTTGAGGTCGACCGGGTTGGGCGGGCCGATGGTGCCCTTGGCGATCGTCGCGCGGCCCTTGTCGCGCAGTCGCGACTCGATCTTGGCGGCGGCCGTGGTGAGCAGGTAGTTGATCGCGATGAAGATCAGCGCGATGACGATGAGCGCCGGCACCGGGTTGGACTTGTAGGACCCGATCTGGCTGAACGTGGTGAGCAGCTCGGGGTAGGTGATGATCGCTCCGAGTGCGGTGTCCTTGAGGATGACGACGAGTTGGCTCACGAGCGCCGGAAGCATCGCGGTGATGGCCTGGGGCAGCAGGATGGAGCGCAGCGTCTGGCTGCGGGTGAGCCCGATCGCGAGGCCGGCCTCGGACTGCCCCTTGGGCAGACCGCCCACGCCCGATCGCAACAGCTCAGCGACGACCGATCCGTTGTAGAGGGTCAGGCCGGTGATCACCGCGGCGAGCGGGTTGATCGAGGCCTCGAAGACCCGGTTGAACGAGAAGAGGCCGAAGGCTGCGACCATCATGACCAGGACCGGCACCGATCGGAAGAACTCGACGATCACCGTGCTGATCCAGCGGATGACGGCATTCTCGGAGAGCCGACCGATGCCGAAGAGCAAGCCGAAGGCACCGGCGAGCACGACCGAGATCGCCGCCGCTTTGAGCGTGTTGAGCAGACCCGGGATGAGGTAGTTGATCCAGATGTCGGCCGTGAGGAAGGGAGTCCACTTGGCTGCTTCCAGGTTGCCCTTGGCCGCGAAGCGGGAGAGCGCCCACCACAGCGCGAGCAGGGTGAGCACCACGCTGACGATCATGATGAGGCGGTGCCGGGCGCGGGCCTTGGGGCCCGGGATGTCGAAGAGGACCGAGCTCATCGCTTCACCGCCAGCTTCTGCGACAGGTGGGTGGTGACCAGACCGATGGGGAGGGTGAGGATGACGAAGCCGATCGCGACGACGAGGAAGATCGGCACCATGAGGTCGGGCCGGTCCTCCTGCATCGTCTTCATCAGCCCGGCGACCTCGGCCACGCCGATCGCGGTGGCCACGGTGGTGTTCTTGGTCAGCGCGATGAGGGTGTTGCCCAGCGGGGTGATCGCGCCTCGGAAGGCCTGCGGCAACAGCACCTCGCGCAGGCTCTGCCCGAAGCTGAGCCCGATCGAGCGGGCCGCCTCGGCCTGACCGGCGGGCACGGTGTTGACGCCGCTTCGCAGCGCCTCACAGACGAAGGCCGCGTGATAGAACGCCAGACCAATCGTCGCCCACACCAGGTTGTTTCGCGCGAAATCGTCCGACACCGACATGCCGAGGTTGACGATGAACCCGATATTGCAGAACACGATGATGAGCGTCAGTGGCGTGTTGCGCACCAGGTTGACGTAGAGCGCGCCCAACTTGTTGAGGAAGCCCACGGGCGAGACCCGCATGATGGCCACGAGAGTGCCGATCACCAGCGCCCCCAGGGCCGACAAGACGGTGAGCACGATCGTGATCCCGAATGCTCCCAGCACGTTGTACTGGGAGAACAGTTCACCCATGGGGTCGTCCTTCCGCTGTTATGGCAGGTATGCCGTCCGCCCGGGTGGGCGGACGGCATACCTCGCGTGGTGCTGGATCAGGCGCACGCCGCCGGGGTGGGCGGGTTGCCGGCGCCGGGCTTGTAGCCGGCCGGGCCGAGGTTCTTGTCGACCGCCTTCTGCCACTCACCGCTGGAGATGTACTTCGTGATGGCGTCGGTGACCTTCTTGCAGAACTCCACGTCGCCCTTCTTGAGGCCGACGCCGTAGTTCTCGGTGGAGAAGGTCTTGCCGACGACCTTGAGCTTGCCCTTGTTGGCGTCTTGCGCGGCGTAGCCGGCGAGGATGGTGTCGTCAGTGGTCAGCGCGTCGACGTTGCCCGCCTTGAGGGCGTCCACGCACAGCGTGTAGGTGTTGTACTCCTGCAGGTTGACGCCCGGGACCTTCTTCTGGACGTTGGTCGCCGAGGTCGAGCCCTTGACCGAGCAGAGCTTCTTGCCCGAGAGCGAGTCCACTCCGGTGATCGAGGTGTCGTCGGCCCGGACCAGCAGGTCCTGGCCGGCGATGAAGTACGGCCCCGCGAAGGAGACCTTCTCCTTGCGCGCGTCGGTGATCGAGTAGGTGCCGACGATGTACTTCACCTGGTCGGTCGAGATGAGCGTCTCGCGCTGGGCCGACACGGCCTCGACGAACTCCGTGCTGCTGTAGCCGAGTTCCTTGGCGATGTACTTGGCCAGGTCGACGTCCATGCCGGTGTAGTCGGCGCCGGCCTTGAGGCCCAGGCCCGGCTGGTCGAACTTGATGCCGATCTTCACCGCGCCGCTGCCGCCCCCGCTGGCGCCGCTGGTCCCGCCGCCGCAGGCCGCCAGGCCCAAAGCTGCGGTGGCGGCAACCGCCATCACGCTGATCCGTCCGAACTTCATGAGGTTCCTTCCTATTGGGCGAGTGCCTGGTGAGGCGTTGTGCGGTCAGTGGCTGAGGATCTTGCCGAGGAAGTCCTGGGCACGATGTGAGGTGGGGTTGTTGAAGAAGGTGTCCGGCGTGCCGGTCTCGACGATCTGGCCGTCGGCCATGAAGACGACTCGGTTGGCCGCCCGTCGGGCGAATCCCATCTCGTGGGTGATGACGATCATCGTCATCCCCGATTGGGCGAGTTCGGTCATGACCTCGAGGACCTCGTTGACCATCTCGGGGTCCAAGGCCGAAGTCGGCTCGTCGAAGAGCATGACCTTGGGCCGCATCGCCAGCGCGCGGGCGATCGCGACGCGCTGTTGCTGGCCGCCGGAGAGCTGCGCGGGGTACTTGTTGGCCTGCGCGGTGACACCGACTCGCTCAAGCAGCGCCATGGCGTCCTTCTCGGCGTCGGCCTTGGACTTCTTGCGCACCTTCATCGGCCCGAGGGTGATGTTCTCGAGGATTGTCTTGTGGGCGAAGAGGTTGAACGACTGGAAGACCATCCCGACGTCGGCCCGCAACTGCGCCAGCGACTTGCCCTCGTCGGGCAAGGGCACGCCGTCGATGGTGATCGAGCCGGTCTCGAAGGGCTCCAGCCGGTTGATGGTGCGGCACAGGGTGGACTTGCCCGACCCGGACGGACCGAGGACGACGACGACCTCGCCCTTGCCGATGGTGAGGTTGATGTCGCGCAACACATGCAGCTCACCGAAGTGCTTGTTCAGGCCGGTGATGACCACCATGGGCTCGCGGGCAGCCGGCGTGTGGGCTGGGTCACGTGCTTCCGTCATGTCGGCAACTTAGCGGGTTAACGGCGGTTTAGGGGGCGTGAGCGATGTCCGGAGCTGCGGACGTTGCCGAATTGTGGCTGACGCGTGGGAACTTCGCGACTGGCCTAGGAGCCTCGACAATGGCGGGATGCAGCGTCCCCGGCCCCGACAGCACGTGCTCCGGTATGCCGTGCTGCTGGCGGTTCTCGCCGGGTGCGCCGCTCCGTCGGCGGGTGGGTCATCAGAATCCGCCGCGGGCGCGGCGGCCTCGCCTAACCCCGTCACCGCGGCGGGGCGGACGGCACCGGCCGGCGCCGCCTCGTCGAGTGCCATGTCGTCGACCGCGACGACTCCCGCACCAGCGCCCACGGTCACGCCCGGCTCGCCGGGTGCAGTTCCCGGGGGCTTGACCATCGCTTTCGGTGGTGACATCCACTTCGAGGGCCGGGTCGGTCGGCTCCTTGACGGGGACGACGGCCTCGGCGAGTTGCGCGCCACTCTCGGCGCTGCTGACCTCGCGGTCGTCAACCTGGAGACCGCGATCACCGATCGTGGCGTGCCCCAGCCGAAGATCTACCACTTCCGCACCACGCCCAAGGCCCTGACCACCCTCGCGAGCGCCGGCGTCGATGTCGTGAGCATGGCCAACAACCACTCGGTCGACTTCGGACCGGACGGGTTGGTCGACACGCTCGCGGCGCGGGACGCCTCACCGGTCCCGGTCGTCGGGATCGGCCGCAATGCCGCCGATGCATTCGCGCCGGCTGTCGTCACGGTGCGCGGGCTGCGGGTCGCCGTCATCGCCTCGACGCAGATCAACGACTACACCGTCAACACCTTCCCGGCGACCGCGACTGCACCCGGCGTGGCTGGCAACCTGCGTAACGACCGGCTGCTGCAGGCGGTCAAGGCCGCTCGGGCGACCTCGGATGTCCTCGTGGTGTTCTTGCACTGGGGGACCGACTACACCACCTGCCCGGACCGTGCCCAGGTGGCCACGGCCACCGCCATGGCGGCAGCGGGCGCGGATGTCGTCGTCGGCAGCCATGCCCACCGGATCCAGGGGTCGGGTTGGCTCGGATCGACCTTCGTGGGCTATGGCTTGGGCAACTTCGTCTGGCTCAACACTCGTGGTGAGGCCGACACCCGCAGCGGCGTGCTCACCGTGACGGTCGACGAGGCGGCCGTGCGCGCCCGCGCCGCGCTGCCGCCAAACCAGTGGTCCACCCAGAAATCTGTGGTCGTCGCCCAGGACTACGCCCCGATGCGGGTCTCCGACGACGGCATACCCCGCCGTCCGGCGGATGCCGACGTGCTCACTGCGGCGTGGGAGCAGGCCCGGTCATGTGCCCGTCTGCGCAGTCACCCCTGAAGGCACGTGGCCTGCAGGGGTGACTGCGCGAGTCGTCGCGCGGACGCGAGCGATCAGTTGGGGATGACGAAGACCTGACCGGGGTAGATGAGGTCGGGGTTGGCGATGTTGTTCGCTGCCGCGATGTCGCGCCAGTTGACCCCGAACTTCTTGCCGATGGCGCTGAGGGTGTCACCGCGCACGACGGTGTAGGTGCGCTGGGCAGCGGCGGCCTGCGCCTGCGCGGCAGCCTGCGCAGCGGCGGCCTCAGCGGCAGCCTGCGCGGCAGCGGCTTCCTCCGCGGCCTTGGCGGCGGCGGCCTCAGCAGCGGCCTTGGCCTCGGCTTCCGCCTTGGCAGCGGCGACCTGCTCCTCGGTCATCACGTTGCCGGCGGAGTCGTAGGTGACGGACGAGACGACCTCGGGCGACTCGGGCACGGCATTGCCGGCCGCGTCATAGGTCACCGATGACACCCGCTCGAGGGTTTCGCCGGTCGATTCGGACTGTTCTGACAAGGCCATGAGGGCTCCTTCTGATTCGGCCACGAGCGTTGTCCCCCCGCGGTGGAGGCAGCCTAACCGCTTGACGCCCGTTCGTAGCGGGGCACACTAGGGGTCCGCCATTGCGTGGCGCCGCGCCGGCGCCACGCTCGACCTGCCAGGAGCCGCCCCGATGTCGTTGGATTCGCGCCCGAGTGTCCGCGAGGCCGCCATTGCTGCCCTCTGCGTGCCGGAGCTGGCGGCGATCGTCGATCTGGTCACCTGGGTCGAGAGCGTCGACGGGGTCGTGACGGCGCACGCGGCCAACCACCACGGGCGGGTGCGCTTGTTCCCCGGCGGAGGGATGCAGGTCCTGGCAGGGGACAACCCCATTACCTCCCAAGACCCACGGGCCTTCCTCCCGTATGCCGTGGAGCTGGCCCACCCGTCGCCATCGGACTCTCGTGACAACGCGTATCCGCTTGCAGCGGAACGGATCCTGTCGCTTTTCGCCGACCCGGAGCGCAGCCCCGACCTGGCCATCGTGCACACTCCGGGCCACTACTTCCCGGATGAGGGCGGCCATCTGGGCGAGCACGGTTCGCTCGATGTCATCCAGTCGCGAGCGCCGCTCGTTCTGTCCGGTGCGGGAGTGCGACGCCTCGGAGTGGTCCCCGAGTCGGCCCGCCTCGTCGACGTCGGTCCCACGATGGCGCATCTGGCCGGTGCACCGGATGAGGCACTGCGGGACGCGACCGGCGCGCCCCTGGACGGCCGGGTGCTCACGGCATACCTCGACGGGACCACACCCAAGGGCGTGCTGGGAGTGCTGTGGGATGGCGCGCACTGCAGCGACCTGCTGCATCTCGCGTCGACCGGCGATCTGCCGACGGTCGCGGGGCTCATCGAGCGGGGCGTCGCCCTCGATGGTGGCGCGGTCGCGCAGTTCCCCAGCGTGACGCTCACCAACCACACGTCGATCCTCACCGGGGTGGGTCCGGGGCGGCACGGCGTGTTGGGCAATGTGTACTTCGACCGGGCGACCGGCCAGCAGGTGGTGCCCAATGACGAGACCACTTGGCACCGCTCCGCGGAATGGCTCCGGCCCGCAGCCCGGACCGTTTTCGAGATGGTGCCAGGCTTCACCGCGTCGGTCGATGAGGCGATCGACCGCGGCGCCGACTACTCGACGATGGGGATCATCCGCGCGTCCTCGGGCGGCGCAGGAGCAGGGGGACTCGGCGACCGACTCCCGCCGGCTGACTCGTCGCCGTTCCTGGGCGATCCCGCGTTGCTCGATGACCCCTACTTCCGGTGGGGGGTGTCGGTGGACGACCTCGGTCTGGAACAGGTGCGTGGCCTGTATGCCGGTGGGCTGGCAACCGCTCCACGCCTGGCCTGGTGGGCCAACGTGGTCACCGACGCCGGCCATCACGGCGGTGGCCCGAGGTCGGAGCCGGCGCGAGCTGCATTGCGGCAGAGCGATGCCCGGCTCGGGGTCATGCTCGACGACCTGGAACGGCTCGGACTGCTCGACGAGATGGCGATCGTCCTCACCGCCGACCACGGCTTCGAGGGCGCCGATCAGAACATCACCGGGTCGTGGCGTTCGGCTCTCGACGCGCTCGGGGTGCCCTATCGGGACGAGGGTCCAGGGTTCGTCTACTTCGACGTGCGCTGATCCGTCACCGGCGTTGGGCCCGGGTGGACGGGCTGCGCGCCGTCCCGGCCGGTGTCAGCTGGCCTGGGCCGCCTGCCAGCCAGCGGTCTCCGGCGATGACAGCCGGGTGCCGAAGAGGTACCAACGCTGGGTCCCGTCGAACCGGATGACTGCCGGGCCGTCTTCGCGGTGCAGCAGGCCGTCGACCTTCCAGGCCATCGAGCCATCGGCCCACACCGCTGCCGGACCGTCCTCACGGTGGGCGACGCCGTGGCGGAACCACAGTTGGGTGCCGTCTGACGTGACCAGGGCAGGGCCATCCTCGCGGTGCAACTGGCCGTCGAGCCGCCACTCCAGCGTGCCGTCGGGCAGTCGGGTCATGGTCGGTGCGGAGACCATAGCCTCGATCAACATGAGACGTCCTCTTTCGGACGGACGAGGCTTGGGGGTCTGTCGCGAGGGAAGCGTCAGACGGGAGAGGCTCGTGCGTCTGGGGATGATCGTATGCCGAGATAGTTGAGGATCCAAGGATCTGAACGCCCCAGATTGTGTGTCAATTCACACGACAGGCGAGCTGTCATGGATTGATGCGATGTCCGTCCATATGACGTCCGACTGACCGCAGTGATATCGACAAATCGGACATGATGCGCCCTAGGGTCACCGCACCCGTTCGGCCGCCGCAGTGATGATCGCGGCCGGGATCCCGCCAAGCATCTCGGTGTGGTCGATCTGGATGAGCGCCACGCGAGAGCCGACCCGCAGGACGGCAGCAGTGGCTTCCATGGTGAAGACGCGATCGGTCTTCGGCTGGGCGCCCACCCGGTCCTGCTGGCACGGAGAGATGGGTGCCTGACCATTGCCCGGATAGGTGGTGCGGGCGAGTCCGGCGTAACGGCCGCCGAGGGCAGCCAGGTCCGAGGACTGCCCCAGGTGCGCGGTGGTCAGCTCTGTCGCCGTGGGCCCGCCCGCCAACGCCGGGGTGGCTGCCGGGGTGGCTGCCGGAGTGGTCGCCGTGGTCGAGGCGCGAGCAGTCGTTGCGACTCGGTGCCTCGGCTTGCGCCTCAGACACCCGGCCCGGGGACGTGAGCGTCCGACCGGCCGATCTCGAAGGCCCGACGATTGAGTTCGCGATGGCTGGGCTTGACCTGGCGTTCGATGGCATCGACCCAGTCCTGCTCAGGCACTGCCGGCAACAACCGCGATAGAGCGCCCAGCAACACGATGTTGGCCACGTGCTTGTTGCCCAACTCTGTGGCGACGGCGGCACCCGGCACCCAGAGCAGGCGGCGAGCGGGGACGGCATACGCGCTCTCGATCTCGTCCCTGCTGGGGTAGTGCGCGCCTCCGGTGATGACCGTGATGGGTTCGATGGTGAACTCGTTGACCAGCGCGGTGCCCCCGGGACGCAACAGACCGGCATACCGGCCGGCTTCCAGCTGCTCCACGGCGACGAGCAGGTCAGCCGCTCCCGTCGCGATGATCGGCGAGTTCACCTCCGCGCCCCAGCGCACGTGCGAGATGACGCTCCCGCCGCGTTGGGACATGCCGTGCACTTCGGCCTTCTTGACGTCATAGCCGATGCGCATGCCGAGGTCGGCGAGGATATTGCTGGCGAGGATGGTGCCCTGGCCGCCGACGCCGACCAGGACGATGTCCACCTTCGCCGGGCGAGGGCTCTCAACCATGGGCCATCGCCTCGGCCCGGAACTCGATGGCATCGCGCGGGCAGACCTGGGCGCAGATCTCGCAGCCGGTGCACAGCACCGGGTCGATGACCGCGAGCGGCCGCTGGGTGCGCTCGTCGAGCGCGTCGGAATGCAGGATCGCCGGGCAGCCAATCCGGAAGCAGATCGTGCAGCCGTTGCAGTTGTCCTTGACGGCCAGCGGCAGGTAGGTCGCCTTGGTCGCGGGCAGCAGGGCGCACTCCTGCTTGGTGATGAGCACGGCCGGGCCGTCGACTTTGAGCCAGGCCTTGAGCTGCTTCTCCAGGGCCTTGACGTCATAGCTCGGGATCGTCACGACCCGGTCTGGCGGGAAGCCGAGCGCTCGCACTACCAGCTCGATATCCAGCTCCACGGTCTCCTGGCGCTGCAGGGTGTGGCCACTGCCGGGGTTCTCCTGGTGGCCGGTCATGCCGGTCGTGCGGTTGTCCATGACGATGGTCACGACGTTGCTGCGGTTGTAGAGCACGTTGACCAGCGCCGGGATCCCGCTGTGGAAGAACGTCGAATCGCCGATGACCGCGACATGCCGCTCGGTGTCGCCCGCCTGCACGGCCCCGTGCGCGACCGCGATGCTCGCGCCCATGCAGCCGGCGGTGTGCAGCGCGTCGAGGGGTTTGGCCATCCCCAGCGTGTAGCACCCGATGTCACCGTTGACCGGCACGCCGAGCTTGTGCAGCAGGTAGAACGACGACCGATGCGGACACCCGGGACAGAGCGTCGGCGGTCGCGGCGCGAGATCGAGGGCGGCCACGGACACCAACGGCAAGGTATGCCGTGCGCCCGGCTCCGGAGCCGGCCGGTCCGCTGGTCCCGGCCCGGGGAGCAGGCCTGCTGCTACGGCCGCGCGCTGCACCGAGGTGGGGTCGAGCTCGCCGATGACCGGGAAGATCGACTTGGTCTGGGGATAGGCCGGTGGCTGTGGGGGTTGGTAGAGCGGGATCCCCATCAGCCGCAGCTGGTCCTCGACAAACGGGTCGAGCTCCTCCATGACGATGAGCGTGTCGACCCCCGCGGCGAAGTCGGCGATGAGACGGCGGGGGAGCGGGTAGACCATACCGAGCTTGAGCGTGCTGGCGTCGGGGAAGACCTCGCGGGCGTAGTGGTAGGCGACCCCGCTGGTGATGATCCCGAGCGTGCGGTCGCGAGTCGTCACGACATTGCCCGCGAACGTCTCGGCGAATTCGCTGAGCGCCGCGATGCGGTCCTCGAGCAGCGGCCGGCGTTGGCGGGCGTTGGCCGGGGCCATGTCGTACTTCGCGGTGTTGCGCACGTAGCTGCCGGGCGTGGGGGTAACGCGACGGACCTCGCCGACCTCGACCGGGCTGCTGGTGTGGCACACGCGCGTGGTCGTGCGCAAGAGCACCGGCACGTCGAAGCGCTCGCTGATGTCGAAGGCCGCGACCATGAGGTCGTGGGTGTCCTGGCTGTCGGTCGGGTCCAGGCACGGCACTCGCGCCCACCGGGCGAAGTGACGGTTGTCCTGCTCGTTCTGGGAGGAGTGCATGCCCGGGTCGTCGGCCGTGACGACGACCAAGCCGGCCTCGATGCCGGTCATGGCCACCGACCAGAACGAGTCGGCGGCGACATTGAGCCCGACATGCTTCATGGTCGCAAAGGCACGACGGCCTGCGTATGCCGCGCCGATCGCGACGTCGAGGGCCACCTTCTCGTTCGGTGACCACTCGGCATACACGTCTGGGTAGGGGGCGAAGACCTCAAGGATCTCGGTGCTCGGCGTGCCCGGGTAGCCCGCACCGACGACCGCTCCGGCCTCCCAAGCTGCGCGGGCGAGGGCTTCGTTGCCGGACAGGAGTCGCTTCATGGTGCCGTGCCTCATTTCCGTGCGGACATGCTGCCCCACGGTTTCGTGAGCTGGCCGGGCCGGGGTAGTGGCTTTCGTCCTTGCGGTCGCTCAGGCCTGGCGTCACGCGCCTCTGATGCGTTGGGCAACGGCCGCCTTGGCTCGCCCAGCCAGGCGGCGGGCGCGCGGGACTCCCGCTTCGAGGGCTGACCGCAGCCGCGGACGTCGGGCGCGCAGCACGACGAACGCTTGTCGGCTCAAGACATGCGGTGGCACCCACTCGACGACGGAAAGACCCACCCTGCCCCAGGCGGCTTCTACCGCGGGTCGGCTGTCCCCAGCCGCCTCGAGCGTGAGGACCCCGTCACTGCCGAGCAGGCGAGCGATCTCAGCAGCCCACTTCTCCTGGTCGGCGGAGGTCAGGTGCTGGAACGCGTCCCCGGACACCACGAGTGAGGCTGTGCCTGCGCCCAGCGGCGTGGGAAGGACGGCTGGGACACGGGTGATCCCCGGTGGCAGGGCAGAATCGGCGGTCGCTGTCCCCGTGTGCGTGGGATCGATGTGGACCACCCGGTGGCGCGGGGCCGATTCACAGATCGCGCGAACCGACGGGCCATCCCCGAACCCCACAATGGCCCCTTCGTCTCGGCGGGACTTGCCGGGAGTCTGTAGACGCTCCAGCGAGACGCGAGCTGTCGAACGGCCTTCGACGACGGAACGGGGGTCGGACGGGCGCCAAATACCTCCCTGCCCGGGAGTCGCCGACGTCGACCTCCCCAGTGGCTTTCGAACGACGTAGACCTCGAGATGCTCCGCCTCCAGGCCCCGAGAGCGGTCCAGGGTGTGGATGACCTCGACGCTGGCTCCGTCGGCCCAGGCGGAGACCTGGGCGGGGAAATCCCTGCCGTAGTCAAAGGTGACCAGTGCCCGATGGTCGCCCACGGGGCTGCCGTGGTACTCCTCGGGGTGCAGATGCTCGATCTCCCCGTCCCGCAGCACGGCTCGGCGCACCGTCGACGCAAGACCCGGATGGACGGGGACAGTGAAGACGTGGGCACCACCCGGGCGCAGCACCCTGGCGATCTCGCGGATGGCGCGCTCGGGATGAAAGACGTGCTCGAGAACGTCCTGGCTGACGAAGATGTCGATCGACTCGTCGGCGAAGGTGAGTTCCTCGATGCTCTCGCAGCGAACGCCGTGATGGTGCGATCCGAGCGCGACCCCAGGCAGGTACTGCGAACTGGAGTAATGCATGCATCGGTTGGCCAAGAAGTCGTTGGACGGCGACGATTCGTGCAAGACCAGGTGCTCCCACGCCGGGAAGAACTGGTCGAGGACGGCTTGGAGGTGCCGCTGCCGCGGAATCGATCCGCACCCCAGACACACGTAGGCGTCTCGAAGCCAGGGGTCCTCCGCCCGAAACGTCGTCGCGCTGCGACAGCACGGGCAATACCCAGGGTTCTCGACAATGGCCTCCATGCGCACATGCCCTCACTGAGCCGGTTCGGCCACCCCATCGGCGCTCCGAAGTCTGCACATCGTGGCACAGGGAGAGCGCCACAGCGGGCGACGCGGCGGGCGAGCGCGACGGTTGGCCGATCCGGAGGGGCGAGTGGGGCGGGTGGGGCTTGAACCCACGACCGACGGATTATGAGTCCGCTGCTCTGACCGGCTGAGCTACCGCCCCGGGCGCGCTGGGAGCCTACCTGACCGGCATACCGGCTTGTTGACTCAGGCAGACCCACGAACAGCGACGGCACCGACCCGCCGCGAGGCGAGCCGGTGCCGTCTGATGGCCCTGCGGCTAGTTGAGGACCGTCACCGATTCCGTGGCCGCGTCGACCGAGGCGCGAGTGAGGTGCTCGTTGCGGCACTGGAAGCTCGTGTAGAGCGCCAGCTGATCGGTCGCGTGCGCCGACGTCGTGCCGTCCGGAGCGACGAAGCCCGACTGACCGGGGGGAGCCGCGAGGCAGAGCCGGTTGGCGCCGGCGCCGAGGACGGCCATGTCGTTCTCGGTGCCACGGTTGGCATAGAGCACCCCGTTGATCTGGTCGCCGGGGGAGGCCTGCGGCACGCCGAGGAAGTTCTTGTAGGAGAACGCCATCGTCGAGGCTGGGGTGAGCCAGGCCGCCGGGTCTGCGCCCTTGGTCGATCGGAGCGCGGCCAGCGCCTGCTTGTAGGTGGCCAAGTAGACCTCCGTGGCCGGGGCGCCGTTGAGGAAGTCCACGGTCTGCTGCACCCCGGCGTCGGCACCGAGTTGAGCATTGTGGATGAGCTTGACCGCCTGGGCCGGCCGGATCGACGCGCGCGATTCGACGGGAGCCATGTACATCCCGGCGACGTAGCGGTTGTAAACCGAGGTCGGCAGGTCGTCAGACAGGACCGCCTGGGCCAGGATCGGCAGCCACGCGCGCATGATGGTGGCTTGCGGCGCGTCGTAGTTCCCGTCACCGTTGCGGTCGCGGGTCTCGCCCGACCAGGTCGTGAGCATCTCGACGTCGCGACGCACCGGATCCTCCGCGGGAAGGCTGGCCACGGCCTTCGCCAGCACCGGCGCGAGGTAACGCAGGTTGAGGTCGGCGAAGGAGAATCGCTCGTTGAGCTCCCACATCTGCTGGGACGTGTATGCCGTGCGAGCACCTGGCCCGGTGAAGGCGGCGAGGATCTCCTGGTCACGGTCGACCACCGACCAGTTGCCGTAGTCGTTGTTGAAGCCCGGCCCGGCCTGGTTGTTCCAGTTGGCGATGAAGCCCTGGGTGGGGTTGTAGGTCACCGGGTTGGCCGTCGGAGGCAGGATGCCCTTCCACTCCATCGACCCGTCGCCGACTGCGGGAATCCTGATGTCCTGGTTGGCCGGGCGGTCCGGCAGTCGGCCGGGGGAGATGTAGCCGATGTCGCCCTTCTTGTCGGCGTAGTACCAGTTGATCGAGATCGCGAATTGCGCTGCGAGAGCGGAGAACTCGTCGAAGTTCTTGGCTCGGGGCAGTTTGGCCCAGGCGATGAGCGAGGACACCTCGTAACCGGTCCAGGAGCGCTTCTTGGCGTAGGCGCGGTTGTTGGCCGCATCGACCGAGGTGACATAACCGTGCACCGTCGTGAGCACGTCGAAGGACACGTCCGGCGACCCCTTCACCGGGATCGACACCGTCCGTACCTGCATGTCCCGCCACTGCCCGTCGTAGTGGTATTGGCGAGCATTGGCCGGGTTGAGCGTCTCTTGGTACATGTCGACGACGTTCATCGGGCCGGCCGTGGCACCCCAGGAGATCTCGCTGTTGGTCCCGAAGATCACCGACGGGTAGGCGAACGGCGTGTTGCCGGCGAAGTCCCAGCCAGCGCCGTGCAGCCCGATCCCGAAGACATAGGAGGGGTTGAACCACTGGAACTGCGGCCCGTTGACCAGCACCGACTTGGCATCGACGGTGCGGCCTTTGCCGGTGATCCAAATGTTGCTTGCGACCGGAGCCGTGTTAGGCCACTCGCCGCCGCCAGAGCGCGCGTTCATCTCGACGCCGACGTCACGCAGACCCGGGGTGATCGGCGCCAACTGCGGCCGCTGCGCGGGTGCTCGCGGCCCGGCCTTGCCGATCGCCCCTTCCCGCGGGACAGTCGTCGGGGCCAGCGGGTCGTCGAGCCAGACGAGTTGGTCGAACAGCGCCCGCCCCCCGGTCTCGCCCTTGGCCGCGATGAGTTCCTGCAGCACCTGGTAGTTGGGGATCTCGGAGCTGGAATCGGAGTAGCGGTTGGCCATCGTGCCCACCCAGACCATGGCGACGTCGTATGCCGTCCACCGGCTCGGCGAGAAGCCGTAGTCGAGGAACTGCTTGGGCATGAGGGTCTCAGGCGACGCCGCGACGGCATCGAGCCAGCGGTTCATCCCCTCGGCATAGCCTTCCAGGATGTCGCGGTCCTCCTGCAGGAGCGCCGCGATCTGCGCTTGGATCGCGGCCGGGTCGAACCCATTGCGGGTGTCCTTGTCCAGCGCCAGGTAGGCCGAACCCATGACCTCGGACACGGTTCCCTGGGTGGTGCGGCGGCTCATCTCCATCTGGAAGAGCCGGTCCTGCGCCACGGCATACCCGAAGCCGCGGAAGATGCCGCGGGTGGTGTTGGCGTAGACGTGCGGGATGCCGTAGGTGTCGCGCTTGATCGTCACGCCTTGGTCGGCGTTCTCGGAGCGCGCCGAGGCACTCCAGGCCGGAGCGCTCGCGGCGCCGACGGTCAGCGCGGCGACGGAGAGCAGGGTGACGGCAAGACGGCGTGGTCGGGCGACTGACATGGGACCTCCGGGGGAGACGGGGTATGCCGTGCGCCAGGACGGTCGCGCGCGACCCCTTCGCTGGCCGCCGTTGGCTTGGGGCCACGGTAGGGAGGACGGTCGGCTTCGGCAACGGGTTGCCAGGAGTTGCCAATGGCTGCGCCCGGGTTAGCGCTCACAGCGAGATGCGGCGACCCCCAAAGCCGGGCCACAGGGGCGGTCCCCAGCCTGGGCACTGGAAGGCACGACAAGCACGGGTAACCGGGCTCAGCGTGCACCAGCACAACACGGGAGGACGACATGCGGTGGGGACGGATGACCATGACGGGGGTGACCCTGGCCACGGTGAGCGGACTGAGCGTGGGCCAGGTCGCCGTCCTTCAGGCCAAGGAGCCCGCCGGGCGCGTGGCCTCGGTCGGCACGCACCGCAGCCGCGGCCGCAGCCCCGGCCTGGGCGCCCGGCTGCTCGCTGCCAAGGCGAGGATGGCCGCTCTGCTGTGACGGCTGGTGCCGGGTGTGACCGATGGGGCACAATGAGGCCAGCGTGACGATGGCTGGATCGGGTCCAGCCATCGGCGGGTGAAGCAGCAACACGACCGAAAGTGCGGTCGGCGAGGCGTTGGGGAAGACGTCACTCGCACGACAAGGAGCACCGGATGTCTGTCACTGCGCCACGCGCCGCGACGCGCGGG
>WBZM01002080.1_pt1 | contig 17468 bp, 16 predicted proteins | sample 5204271 | NCBI WGS metagenome assembly WBZM01 (sample SAMN12344346, study PRJNA552823) | activated sludge metagenome | biome: Activated sludge suspended growth; feature: Nitrification reactor; material: Wastewater; isolation source: activated sludge from nitrification reactor of wastewater...
CACCGGCCGGGCAAGGTAGATCGTGCACAGCTTTTCCGCCCAGCGGTCGTAGTCGGGCATGTAGACGAAGCGACGGAAGGCCCCCAGCCGTCGCGGCGCGGCGATGGTCCAGCCGGTTTCCTCCCAGACCTCGCGGTGAAGCGCGCGCAGCGGCGATTCGCCGGGGTCGATGCCGCCGCCGGGCAGCTGGAATTCGTCGTCGGGTTCGGCCTGGTGCGTCAGCAGCACCCGCCCCCTGCGCAGCAGGATCGCATAGACCCCGTGGCGCAGCCCGTATTTCTGCCCCCTGACCGGCGGCTCGCCGAAACGCCGGATCATGCCTTGCCCCTTTCCGCCTCTTGGTGACGCGCTTGCCGTGCCTATATTGGCGCGATATGGCAAGATGCCTTTCCGATGGGAATAGGCTATCCATCCCCCGAAGGACACCCGATGACCAGCCTGTCACAGATCGCCTGGGACGATACCGTCCTGCCTTTCCAGCTTGACCAGTCCGACATCCGCGGACGGGTCGCGCGACTGGACGGCGTTCTGGAACGCGTCCTGTCGCAGCATTCCTACCCGCCCGCCGTCGAGGCACTGGTGGCCGAGGCGGCGCTGCTGACCGCTCTGATCGGCCAGACGATCAAACTGCGCTGGAAACTGAGCCTTCAGGTTCGCGGCAACGGCCCGGTCCGCATCATCGCGACCGACTACTTTGCGCCTGAAGCCGATGACGCGCCCGCCCGTATCCGCGCCTGGGCCAGCTACGATGCTGCAAGGCTGGACGACGAAGCGCGCGCGTTCGGCCAGATCGGTTCGGGGTATTTCGCCATCCTGCTCGACCAGGGCGCGGGTACGACTCCGTATCAGGGCATCACCCCGCTGGCGGGCGGCTCGCTGTCGGCCTGCGCCGAAACCTATTTCGCCCAGTCCGAACAGTTGCCCACGCGCTTTGCCCTGTCCTACGGCCGGTCGCGCCTGGCAGGGGCCGAAGAGCGCTGGCGCGCGGGCGGCGTGATGCTTCAGCACATGCCCAAGGCCTCGCCCTTCGCAAGGGGCGAAGGCGGCAGCGGCGAAGGCGGGCTTCTGGCGGCCGCCGACATCGTGGACGGTGCCGATGGCGAGAACTGGGGCCGGGTCAACATGCTTCTGGACACGGTGGACGATCTGGAACTGATCGGCCCGCAGGTGGCGCCGACCGATCTGCTCGTGCGTCTGTTCCACGAGGAAAGCCCCCGCGTGTTCGATGCGCAGCGGGTGGAATTCGGCTGTACCTGTTCGCCCGACAAGGTTCGCCAGAGCCTGTCGATCTATTCGGCCAGGGACATTGCCACCATGACCACCGACGAAGGCATCGTCACCGCCGACTGCCAGTTCTGCGGTGCGCACTACGAATTCGACCCTGCGACGCTGGGCTTTGAGGCGAGTGAAGGCCCGCGCGTTCCCCCGGCCGAGACGCCGGGCGAAACACCCGAGGAACTGCCCGGCGACACCCCCGGCGAAGGGCCCGACACCCCCGAGGAATACCCCGGCGAGGGCCCGGACGAACTGCCCGAGGAAGGGCCGGACGAATACCCCGGCGAAGGCCCGGCGGAAGTCCGGCGCGGGGCAAGGCGTGGCTGACGCGATCGACCGGCTGACCGCTGCGCTTGCGCGGCCCGGCCGCGACACGTCGGACTACGACCTCAACCCGCAGGCGGTGCTGCTTGCGGGGCGGGTGCTGCGCCCGGCCGCGGTTCTGGTGGCCTTCACCGAAGGCGCGCAGGGCGTCGAGGTGGTGCTGACCAAGCGCGCCTCGCATCTTCAGCACCACCCGGGGCAGATCGCCTTTCCCGGCGGCAAGGTCGACGCGACCGATGCCGACGCCATCGCCGCCGCGCTGCGCGAGGCGCACGAGGAAATCGGGCTCGACCCCGCCCATACCCGGATACTGGGCACGATGGCGGCGCATGAAACGGTCACGTCCTTTTCGGTGACGCCGGTCCTGTGCCGCATCACGGGCACCTTCACCCCGGTGCCCGAGGCGGGCGAGGTCGACGAGGTGTTCCGCGTGCCGCTGGCGCATTTCATCGACCCCGCGCGCTTTCGCATCGAACAGCGGCGCTGGCGCGGCGAATGGCGGCGCTATTACGTTGTGCCCTACGGCCCCTATTACATCTGGGGCGCGACCGCGCGTATCCTGCGGGCGCTGGCGGACAGGATGACCGATGCGGATAATGGCGGACTGGATCAGGGCTGAGGACGTGCAGGCCGTGCTGGGCGTGCTGGCGCGGGGTGGCCATCGGGCGCTGATGGTCGGCGGCTGCGTGCGCAACGTGCTGCTGGGCCAGCCCGTCGCCGATGTCGACATCGCCACCGATGCCACGCCCGAAAGGGTGGTGCGACTTGCCGAGGCGGGGGGCCTCAAGGTCGTGCCGACAGGCATCGACCACGGCACCGTCACCGTGATTTCGGGCGGCGTCCCGCACGAGGTGACAACCTTCCGCCGCGATGTCGAAACCGATGGCCGCCGCGCCGTCGTGGCCTATTCCGACCGGATCGAGGATGATGCAGCCCGGCGCGACTTCACCATGAACGCGCTTTACGCCGAGGCCGACGGCACGGTGGTCGATCCCCTTGGCGGCCTGCCCGACCTGGTGGCGCGACGGGTGCGTTTCGTCGGCGATCCGCATGAACGCATCGCCGAGGATTACCTGCGCATCCTGCGGTTCTTCCGCTTCCATGCCTGGTACGGCGACCCCGCGCAGGGACTCGACCCGGAGGGGCTTGCGGCCTGCGCGGCCGGAGTGGACGGCATGGCGCGGCTGTCGCGCGAACGCATCGGCCACGAGATGCGGCGCCTTCTGGCAGCGCCCGATCCCGCGCCGGCGCTGGCTGCGATGCAGGCGGCGGGGGTTCTTGCGGCGGTGCTGCCGGGGGCGGATGCCCGGGCCATCGCGCCCCTCGTGCATCTCGAAGGGTGTGCTGCGCCGCGCTGGCTGCGGCGGCTTGCGGCGCTGGGCGGCGAGGATGCAGCCGACCGCCTGCGCCTGTCGCGTGTCGAAGCGCGGGGGCTGGAATCACGCCATGCGGCACTTGGCGAGGGTGCGTCGCTGGCCGCCGTTGCCTGGCGCGCGGGAGGCGAGGTGGCCGAGGACGTGGCGCTGGTCCGCGCCGCCCTGGGCGGACAACCCTTGCCCTGCGGCTGGCAGGCCGAGATCGCCCATGGCAGTGCGGCGCACTTTCCGGTTCGCGCGCGTGACCTCATGCCCGCGCTGTCGGGCGCGGCGCTGGGCGCGCGGATGAAGGAGCTTGAGGAACGCTGGCTCGCCTCGGGGCTGCGATTGTCTCGGGAACAATTGCTGGCTTGAACCCGGCACCGGGGCAGGCGAGATTGGTCAGTAATCCAGACCAAAAGGTGTCCCTTGCCGCAGGAAACACTGCTTGCCCTTCTCACGCTGTGCGTCGGCACCCTGTTCACGCCGGGGCCGAACAACGCTATGCTCGCAACCTCGGGCGCTAGCTTCGGGTTCCGTCGCAGCCTGCCGCACATGCTGGGCGTCGCGATCGGCTTTCCGGCGATGCTGCTGATCGTCGGTCTGGCGCTGGGCGCGCTTTTCCAGGCCAGCGCGCTTCTGCGTGAAGGGCTGCGCTGGGGTGGGGCTGCACTTCTGCTGTGGATGGCGTGGAAGATCGCGGTGTCGGGGTCGGCGGTCGGCAAGGCCGAAAAGCCCCACCCGATGACCTTCCCGCAGGCGGCTGCCTTCCAGTGGGTCAACCCCAAGGGCTGGTCGATGGCGGTGGCGGCGACCTCGCAGTTCATCCTGCCCGCCGACCCCTGGCGCACGGCAACGCTCACGGCGCTGGCCTTCCTGGCGCTGGGCATCCTGTCAAGTGCAACCTGGACCTGGGCCGGGCAGGCAATCGGCCGCTGGCTTACGAACGAGACGCGCCACCGCATCTTCAACGTGACGATGGCCGCGCTCATCGTGCTGTCGGTCGCCCAGCTCGTCTGGCACTAGGTTTTCCCCGCCGGCGATCCGCGCTAGAACGGGTGGGCCGCGCGAAAGGCTGATCCGATGTTCCGGTTCTTCGAGACGCTCGTAGACCCATACGCGCCCTATGCCGAAACCGACACACCGCCCCGGCGGCTGTGGCCGTTCCTGCGCGACTATTCGCGCCCCTTCCACAAGGTCTTCGCTGTGACGGCGGCGCTGAAATGCGTGTCGGCGGCGCTCGATGTGGCGCTGATCTGGTATGTCGGGCGGCTGGTCGACCTGCTTGCCCAGGGTATGCCCACCGAGGTCTGGGCCCGCCACGGGTCCGAATTCCTGCTGGCCGCGGCGGTGGTGCTGGTGGTGCGCCCCGTGGTGTCGGGCATCGACGTGGCGCTTCTGCACAACACGATTCTGGTGAACTACGGCACCCTGTTCCGCTGGCGGGCGATCCGCCATGTGCTGCGCCAGTCGGTCGGCTGGTTCGAGAACGATTTCGCCGGCCGCATCGCCAACCGCGTGATGCAGACGCCGCCCGCGGCCGGGGACGCGGTGTTCCAGGTCTTTGACGCGGTGGCCTTTGCGCTGACGACGCTGGTCGGCGCCGTCATCCTGCTGGGCAATGCCGATCCGCGGCTGATGGCGCCGATGATCCTGTGGGCCGTCTTGTATCTGGCGCTGATGAACTGGACGGTGCGGCGCGCCGGCCCGGCGTCCACCGCTTCGTCCGATGCGCGATCGGCGGTGACGGGGCGGGTGGTGGACAGTTTCACCAACATCCATTCGGTCAAGATGTTTGCCCATGACGAACGCGAAGTCGCCTACGCCGCCGAGGCCATCGACAACCTGCGCACGACATTCGCGCGGGAAATGCGCATCATCACCCGCATGGACGTGGCGCTGACCACGCTGAACGGCGCGCTGATCGTGTCGGTGACGGGGCTGGCGATGTGGCTATGGTATCAGGGGCAGGCGAGCGTGGGCATCGTCGCCGCGGCCTCGGCGCTGGTCTTGCGGCTGAATTCCATGACCTACTGGATCATGTGGGCGATGACGAACCTCGTGCAGTCGCTGGGCGTGGTGGCCGAGGGGATGGAAACCATCGCCCAGCCCGTCGAACTGACCGACGCCCCGGATGCCGCATCGCTGGACTTCCACGAGGGGACGATCCGCATCGAACACGTCAGCCACCACTACGGACGCGGCTCGGGCGGGCTGGCGGACCTGTCGCTGACGATCCGCCCGGGCGAGAAGATCGGCCTTGTCGGGCGGTCGGGCTCGGGCAAGACGACGCTGGTCAAGCTTCTGCTGCGGTTCTACGACGCCGAGCGCGGGCGCATACTGATCGACGGGCAGGACATCGCCCGCGTCACGCAGGACAGCCTGCGCCGCCACATCGGCATGGTGCAGCAGGATTCCAGCCTTCTGCACCGTTCGGTTCGTGCCAACATCCTGTATGGCCGGCCGGATGCGGCCGAGGACGAGGTGATCCTGGCCGCGAAGCGGGCCGAGGCGCACGATTTCATCCTGACCCTGCGCGATCCCGAGGGCCGGCGCGGCTATGACGCGCAGGTGGGCGAGCGGGGCGTCAAGCTTTCGGGCGGGCAGCGGCAGCGCGTGGCGCTGGCGCGGGTCATCCTCAAGGACGCACCGATCCTGATCCTGGACGAGGCGACAAGTGCCCTTGACAGCGAGGTCGAGGCCGCGATCCAGCAGACGCTTTACGGCGTGATGGAGGGCAAGACCGTCATTGCCATCGCGCACCGCCTGTCGACCATCGCGCACATGGACCGTATCGTCGTTCTGGACGAGGGACGGATCGTGGAAGAAGGCAGCCATGCCGGCCTTCTGGCCCGGGGCGGGCTTTATGCACGCTTCTGGGAACGGCAGTCGGGCGGGTTCATCGGGACGGAGACGGAATGAGAATAGGCCCTCGCATCGACAGCTTCCGGCCGGCCGAAAGCGCGCCGCCGCAACGGCTGGGAACCTTCTTCCGCTGGTGCCTGGCCGGGTCGTGGGGTGCCTTGGGCTACGCGACGTTCTGGTCGGCCGGGGCCGGGGTTCTGGACGTCATCTCGGCGCTCATCATCGGCAACATCATCGACGCCGCGCTGGCCTCGGATCCCGGCACCGTCTTTGCCGACAACTGGAAGCTGTTTGCCGGCTTTGCCGCCTTCTACCTGGTCATGCGCCCCATCGTCTTCGGCATGTCCACGGCAACCGTCAACGTCGTGCTCGGGCCGAACCTGATGCCGCTGGTGCTGTCGCGGCTGCACCGCTGGACCATGGGCCATGCGGTGACGTTCTTCGACAACGATTTCGCGGGGCGCATCGCGCAAAAGCAGATGCAGACCGCCCGCGCCGTCACCGACGTTGCGACCGAGACGATCAACGTGGTGGCCTTCGCCCTGGCATCTCTGATCGGGTCGGTCGCCTTCCTTCTGGGGATCGACGCCTGGATCGCGCTGGCCCTGGCGGTGTGGCTGATGGGCTATCTCGGCCTGATCCGCGCCTTCCTGCCCTTCGTGCGCGGCAAGTCGGCGGCGCGCGCCTCGGCCCGCGCCAATGTCACCGGGCAGGTGGTGGACACCATCACCAACATCAAGACCGTCAAGCTATTCGCCCATGCCGAACACGAAGACCGCGTGGCGCTGTCGGCGATGGCCGGTTTTCGCGACCGGGCGACCGACTTTGGCGTCACGTCGGCCTGGTTCCGGTTTTCGCTGATGATCCTTGCGGGGGCGCTGCCGGTGATCCTGATGGGCGGCACGATCTGGCTGTGGTCGAAGGGCGGCGCCTCGGCGGGCGAGATCGCGGCCTCGGGCGCCATCGCCATGCGCATCGCGCAGATGACGGGCTGGGTCAGCATGTCGCTGATGTCGCTTTACGGCTCGGTTGGCGAGGTCGAGGACGGGATGCGCACCCTGACGCCGCCGCACGGCCTGACCGATGCGGCCGACGCGGTGGCGCTGGGCCGGGTGAAGGGACAGGTCGACTTCGACGGCGTGACCTTCGCCTACGGGCGCGAAACCGGCGGGATCGTGGGTGTAACGCTGCACATCCGCCCCGGCGAGAAGATCGGCATCGTCGGCGCCTCGGGGGCCGGGAAGTCGACTCTCGTGGCGCTTCTGCTGCGCCTTTACGACGCCGAGGCCGGGCGCGTGCTGATCGACGGGCAGGACGTGCGTGGCGTGACGCAGGAATCGCTGCGCCGCCAGATCGGGATGGTCACGCAGGAAACCGCGATGTTCAACCGCTCGGCCCGCGACAACATCCTCTACGGCCGCCCTGACGCCACCGACGAAGACATGATCGCCGCCGCCAAGGCCGCCGAGGCGCATGACTTCATCCTTACGCTTCAGGACCACATGGGCCGCACCGGATACGATGCCCACCTGGGCGAACGGGGCGTGAAGCTTTCGGGCGGGCAGCGCCAGCGGATCGCGCTGGCGCGCGCCTTCCTGAAGGATGCGCCGATCCTTGTGCTGGACGAGGCGACAAGTGCGCTCGACAGCGAAGTCGAGGCTGCAATCCAGTCGGCGCTGGCGCGCGTCATGCGCGGCAAGACCGTGCTGGCCATCGCGCACCGCCTGTCGACCATCGCCGAGATGGACCGGATCGTCGTGCTCGATCAGGGCCGTATCGCCGAGGAGGGGACGCACGCAGCCCTTCTGGCCAGGGGCGGGCTCTACGCGCGCTACTGGAACCGGCAGTCGGGCGGCTTCATCGGAGTGGACGAGGCGGCGGAGTAGCGGATGGATTACGAGACGGTGAAAGCCGGGGATTTCGGGCGGTCGCTGACCGGCATCGGGATCAACCTGCTGACGAGGGATGCCGCCGTGCTGGCCGGGTTTCTGGTGCAGGTCTTCGGCCTGACTGCCCATCGCGTCAGCCGCGACTTCGCCATCGTCGCGCACGGCCCGGCGCTGATGCAGATCCATTCCGACGCCACCTATGGCCGCCACCCGCTGGCCGGGCTGATCCCCGAAAACCCGCCGCGTGGCGGCGGCGTGCAGCTTTATCTGTTAGGCATCGATCCCGACGCCGCCTGCGCCCGTGCCGAGGCAGCGGGCGGTACGGTGCTGGAGGCCCCGGCCGACAAGCCCCACGGCCTGCGCGAGGCGACGATCCTTGCGCCCGAGGGGCAGGCGTTCTCGCCCGCGGTGGCGAGGCGATGAGGCTGACGATCGAACGGCTGGGCCACTTGGGCGATGGGCTGGCGGTGGGGCCGGACGGCCCGGTGCGCGTGGCGCTCGCCCTGCCCGGCGAGACGGTGGAAGGCGAAGTCGCCGAGGGCCGCATGGCGGCACCGGCAATCGTCGCGCCTTTGCCCGACCGGGTGCGCGCGCCCTGCCCGCATTACCGGGCCTGCGGCGGGTGCAGCCTGATGCACGCCTCGGACGGATTCGTCGCCGACTGGAAGGCGCAGGTCGTCGAAACGGCGCTTGCGGCGCAGGGGCTGTCGGCCCCGTTCCGGCCCGTCATCACCTCGCCCGCCCGCTCGCGCCGCCGCGCGGTACTGGCCGGGCGGCGGACGAAGAAGGGGACGCTGGTCGGCTTCCACGCCCGCGCTTCGGATACGGTGGTCGAAATCCCCGGCTGCCAGCTCTTGCGCCCCGAGCTGATGGCGGCGATGCCGGCGCTGCACCGCGCCGTCGAACTCGGCGCCTCGCGCAAGGGTGAACTGGCACTGACGCTGACGCTGACCGAGGGTGGCGTCGATCTGGCCGTCACCGGCGGCAAGCCGATGGATGCCGTCCTGTTTCAGGATCTCGCTGCTCTGGCTGCCGGTGCCGACCTTGCCCGCCTGTCCTGGGACGGCGAAGTCGTGGCCACCCGCCGCCCGCCCCTCCAGCGTTTCGGCGCAGCGCGCGTACTGCCGCCCGCGGGCGCCTTCCTGCAGGCCACCCGCGAGGGCGAGGCGGCGCTTCTGGCCGCGGTGCGCGAGGCGGTGGGCGATGCCCGGCGCATTGCCGATCTCTTCGCCGGCTGCGGCACCTTCGCCCTGCCGCTTGCCGAAACCGCCGAGGTTCATGCTGCCGAAGGCGACCGCGCCATGACCGACGCGCTTATGGCGGGCTGGCGTCAGGCGCCGGGGCTCAGGCGCATCACCGCCGAGGCGCGCGACCTCTTCCGCCGTCCCTTGCTGCCCGAAGAGCTGAACCGCTTCGACGCCGCCGTCATCGACCCGCCGCGCGCCGGCTGCGAGGCGCAGGCAGCCGAAATCGCCCGGTCAGCCCTGCGCACCGTTGCGGCCGTGTCCTGCAACCCCGTCACCTTCGCCCGCGATGCCCGCATCCTGGCGCAGGCAGGCTTCCGTCTGGACTGGGTGCAGGCGGTCGACCAGTTCCGCTGGTCGCCGCATGTCGAACTGGTGGCGCGCCTGTCGCGCTGAGGGCGTTACCGCAACCTCTTCCGCCGCAGCCCCGTCGCGCCCAGGGCCGCAAGCGCCGAAGCGGCCAGCGGCAGACCCGCCGGCAGCGGCACCGGCGCCGGCGTGACGGCATTCAGCGTCACGTTGTCGATCTCGAAGTGCGAACAGGGGCTGTCGCACCAGGCGGTCGCGCCCTGCGGCAGGTTCTGGAACGCCCAGGTCGGGTAAAGGATGCTGATGGTCAGCGAGGACAGGTTGGAAAAGACCGACCCCAGCGCCACCGTGTAGGGCTGCAATCCCTGACCCATGTCGAAGATCAGGCTCGACACCAGGCTGATGCCGTTGAAGCCCTGCACCTGAACGTTGGCGAAGCTTGGGTAGGTGCATGCCCCGGACGGGTCGCAGTACTCGAACGAGAACCCCAGCGGCAGGATGTCGAAGCTGACGGCGTTGAAGGCGCCCGCCGCCATCGTGAACGTCACCGACGACGGCGCCGAGGTGCCGCCGTCGTCGATATGGACGGTCCCGGTGCTGTACATCCCCATGTCGCCGTTGCCGGTCGCGGTGATGCCCGTCTCGGTGTAGCTGGTGGCGAAGGGGTCGGTGAGATTGTCGAAAGTCATCGTCGAAGCCTGTGCCTGCGCCACCAGAACGGCGATCGGGGCGGCAAGCACGAGGGCAGGAATTCGGGTCGTCATAACGAAAACTCCTGAAAATGCGCGCAGGAAAAACGTTCCCCTCTGGCAGGGGATTCGTCAAATCTTCCTTCACTGTTTCGTGAACTCCTTGCGCCGACCCGCGGGAAAGCGCCTATTCGCGTGCCTGGGGGGCGACGAATTCGTCCGCCGAATACCCCTGGATGTACAGCAGCGCCGTCAAGTCGCCGTGGTTGATGCGGATGTCGCACTGCGCCGCGACGGCAGGCTTGGCGTGCAGCGCCACCCCCGCGCCCGCCATGTGCAGCATGCCCAGATCGTTCGCCCCGTCGCCCACCGCCAGCACCCGGTCATGGCCGATGCCCAGCCGCGCGCTGATTTCGTTCAGCGCAGTCATCTTCGCCTCGCGCCCGAGGATCGGTCGCGCTACATCGCCGGTCAGCACGCCGCCTTCTGCCAGAAGCGTATTCGCCCGGTGCTCGTCGAATCCCAGATGGGCGGCGACGGCGGCGGTGAAGGCGGTGAACCCGCCCGACACCAGCGCCGCATGGCCGCCGTTCGCCTTCATGGTGGCGATCAGCTCGCGCCCGCCCGGGGTATAGGTGATGCGGGTCGCCAGCACCTCGGCGATCACCGATTCCGGCAGCCCGCGCAGCAGGCCGACCCGTTCCAGCAGCGCCGATTCGAAGTTCAGCTCGCCGTTCATCGCCCGCGCCGTGATGGCCGCCACCCTCGGGCCGAACCCGGCCATATCGGCCAGTTCGTCGATGCATTCCTGCCCGATCATGGTCGAGTCCATGTCGGCCAGCAGCATCGCCTTGCGCCGGCCTTCCGTCGCCTGCACCACCAGATCGACGCTCAGGCCCTGAAGCCCCTCCCACACTTCCCAGCGGTTGCCGGGCACCGACAGCAGCGAGAACTCCGCCGCGATCCCGGGCTTGAGCCACCGCGCTTCACCCCCGCCCCAGGCATCGCGCAGCGCCTCGACCGTGGCGCGCGACAGGTCCGCCCGGGCGGGGCGGGCAAGCAGGGTGGCGGTGAACATGGGCAGCCTTTCGGGAAGTGCGTCGCATTCGGCAGACAAAGCGCCGCTTACGGCAAATTTTTTCCTTGCGCCAGCCATCCCGCGCCGGTATCCCCATCGGCGGGACACCCCTCCCCAACGAGGGGCTTTTAGCTGGAAGGCTACCATGACTGCTGTCACGACCCCGGCCGCGCGGCCGGCAAATCCGCGCTTCTCCTCCGGCCCCTGCGCCAAGATCCCCGGATATTCGCTGGACATGCTCGCCGATGCCCCCCTGGGCCGGTCGCATCGTGCCGCCGTCGGCAAGGCCAAGCTGAAAGAGGCGATCGACCTTACCCGCGACGTTCTGGGCGTTCCGGCGGACTACCGCATCGGCATCGTGCCGGCCTCGGACACCGGTGCGGTGGAAATGGCGCTCTGGTCGCTTTTGGGTGCGCGCGGGGTCGAGATGCTGGCCTGGGAAAGCTTCGGCGAAGGCTGGGTCACCGATGTGGTCAAGCAGCTGAAGATCGACGCCGTGGTCAAGACCGCGCCCTATGGCCGGATCGTCGATTTCGCCGACGTGAACTTCGACCGCGACGTGGTCTTCACCTGGAATGGCACCACCTCGGGCGTGCGGGTACCGAACGGCGACGCCATCCCTGCCGACCGGGCCGGCCTGACGATCTGCGACGCCACCAGCGCCGCCTTCGCGATGGATCTGCCGTGGGGCAAGCTCGACGTGGTGACCTTCAGCTGGCAGAAGGTGCTGGGTGGCGAGGGTGCGCATGGCGTGCTGATCCTGTCGCCCCGCGCCGTCGAACGGCTGGAAACCCACAAACCCGCCTGGCCGCTGCCGAAGATCTTCCGCCTGACGAAGGGCGGCAAGCTGATCGAAGGCATCTTCGAGGGCGAGACGATCAACACCCCGTCGATGCTGTGCGTCGAGGATTACCTCGTGTCGCTGAAATGGGCGCAGTCCATCGGCGGCCTGCCGGCGCTGATCGCCCGCTGCGATGCCAACACCCGCGCGGTGGCCGACTTCGTCGCGCCGCGCGGCTGGATCGCCAACCTCGCCGAAGATCCGGCGACGGCCTCGACCACGAGCGTATGCCTGAAGTTCACAGATCCGCGCATCCGTGACGGCGCGGCCTTCGCCAAGGCGGTGGCCAAGCGGCTGGAAAAGGCGGGTGTCGCGCTTGACGCCGGCGCCTACCGCGATGCCCCTCCGGGCCTGCGCATCTGGTGCGGCGCCACGGTCGAGACGGCGGATGTCGCTGCGCTCATGCCCTGGATCGAATGGGCGTTCGACGCCGAGATCGCCGCGCAGGCTGCGGCCGCCTGACACCCGGGTCGTCCCCGTGAAAGCGGGGATCGCCTTCCGCCGGATGCCCGCCTGTGCGGGCACGATACCCCCTTCCGACAGGATTTCCCAACATGGCCCCCAAGGTTCTCGTCTCCGACAAGCTCTCTGAAACCGCCGTCCAGATCTTCCGCGACCGCGGGGTCGAGGTCGACTATCTGCCCGACCTCGGCAAGGACAAGGAAAAGCTGGCCGAGATCATCGGCAATTACGACGGCCTCGCCATCCGCTCGGCCACCAAGGTCAGCGACAAGCTTCTGGAAAAGGCGACCCGTCTCAAGGTGATCGGCCGCGCCGGGATCGGCGTCGACAACGTCGACATTCCGGCAGCGTCGAAGCGCGGCGTCATCGTGATGAACACGCCCTTCGGCAACTCGGTCACCACCGCCGAGCACGCGATCGCCATGATGTTCGCCGTCGCCCGCCAGCTGCCCGAGGCGTCTGCCTCGACCCATGCCGGCAAGTGGGAAAAGAACCGCTTCATGGGGGTCGAGCTGTTCAACAAGACGCTCGGCGTCATCGGTGCGGGCAATATCGGCGGCATCGTCTGCGACCGCGCGCACGGGCTGAAGATGAAGGTCATCGCCTACGATCCGTTCCTGTCCGAGGAACGGGCGCGCCAGATGGGCGTGCAGAAGGTCGAGCTTGACGAACTCCTCCACCGGGCCGACTTCATCACGCTGCATGTGCCGCTGACCGACAAGACGCGCAACATCCTCAGCCGCGAGAACCTCGCCAGGACGAAGAAGGGCGTGCGGATCATCAACTGCGCCCGCGGCGGCCTGGTGGATGAGGACGCGCTGGCCGACGCCCTGAAATCGGGCCATGTCGCGGGCGCGGCGCTCGACGTCTTCGCGGTCGAACCGGCGACGGAAAGCCCGCTCTTCAACCTGCCGAATGTCGTCTGCACCCCGCACCTCGGCGCCTCGACGACCGAGGCGCAGGAAAACGTCGCGCTCCAGGTGGCCGAACAGATGTCGGATTACCTGCTGACCGGCGCCGTGCAGAACGCGCTCAACATGCCCTCGGTCACCGCCGAGGAAGCCGCCGTCATGGGCCCCTGGGTCAAGCTGGCCGAACATCTCGGCTCCTTCGCCGGCCAGATGACGGACGAGCCGGTCAAGGCGATCAACATCCTCTACGACGGCTCGGTCGCCGGCATGAACCTGCAGGCGCTGAACTGCGCCGCCATCGCCGGGATCATGAAGGCCACCAACCCCGACGTGAACATGGTCTCGGCCCCGGTTGTCGCCAAGGAACGCGGTATCCAGATCGCCACCACCCGGCAGGAAAAGTCCGGTGTCTTCGATGGCTACATGAAGCTGACTGTGGTCACCGACCGGCGCGAACGTTCGCTGGCGGGCACCGTCTTCAGCGACGGCAAGCCGCGCTTCATCCAGATCAAGGGCATCAACATCGACGCCGAGATCGGCGCCCACATGCTTTACACCACCAACGAGGACGTGCCCGGCATCATCGGCCTTCTCGGCATGACGATGGGCAAGAACGGCGTCAACATCGCCAACTTCACCCTCGGCCGTTCGGGCGTCGGCAAGGATGCGATCGCGCTGCTCTATCTCGACCAGCGGATCGACCCCAGGGTTGTCGAAACGCTTGAAGCGACGGGCATGTTCCAGCAGGTCCGCCCGCTGGAATTCGAGGTGAACTGAGCCTTCACCTTTCGGCTTCGCTCAAATATCCTGCGGGGGTCCGGGGGCGCAAAGCCCCCGGCCTTTTTCTGTTCGGAGCTTTCATGCGCAGCTACGCCATCGGCGACATTCACGGTCATCTAGACAAGCTGATCGCCGCGCACGATCTCATCGCCCGCGACCGGGCCGCGGTGCGCGACGACGAAGCGCCCGTGGTGCATGTGGGCGACCTCAATGACCGCGGCCCCGACAGCCGGGGCGTGATCGAATGGCTTGCGGCGCGCACCGGCGAAGATCCGCGCCTGATCGTGCTCAAGGGCAATCACGACCGCATGTTCACGGGCTTCCTCGCCGATCCGCACGCCCAGGACGAAGGGCTGAAGCCCAAGTATCGCTGGCTCGACCCGATGCTGGGCGGCGCCGAGACGCTGGCAAGCTACGGCGTCGATGCCGGGCCCGACCGCCCGCTCGAAGAAGTGCATGCCGAGGCGCTGGCGCGGGTGCCCCAGGCGCATGTCCGCTTCCTCGTCTCGCGGCCGACGTCAGTCCTGTTCGGTCAGGCGCTTTACGTCCATGCCGGCGTGCGTGCAGGTGTCGGCCTGCGCGACCAGACCGAGACCGACCTCGTCTGGATCCGCCAGGGCTTCCTTGACGATACGCGCGACCACGGCGCGCTGGTCGTGCACGGCCACACTGCCATCGGCCAGGCCACGCATTACGGCAACCGGCTCAATATCGACAGTTCGGTGGCCTACGGCGGTCCGCTTTCGGCGGTGGTCGTCGAGGGGCGCGATGCCTGGCTTCTGACCGGCGACGGCCGGGTGCCCCTGCCGCCGCCGACCGGCGCGGCAGCCTGAACCTCGCCCGGCTGCGGCGGCCCTTGAGAAAAGGAGATCGGCGATGAAGACGGCACGGATGACTGCAGGGCTTGCGCTGGCGCTGGGCTTGTCGCTTCCGGCGGCGGCCGGGGAAGTCGGCCGCGTCGGCGTCGACTGGGTGGGCAACGACGTGGTGATCGACAGCGTGACCGATCCCAAGGTCGCTGGCGTCACCTGCCATGTGGCCTATTTCGACCGCAGCCTGTGGGACCGCGTCAGCCAGGGCAACTGGTTCGAGGATCCGTCCTATTCCGCCATCGACTGCGCCCGCACCGGGCCCATTGCGCTGGGCGCCATCGCGCGCGGGCCGAAGGGCGAGACGGTCTTCAGCGAAAGCCGCTCGCTGATCTTCAAGTCGCTGCGGGTGACGCGGATCTATGACGAGGCGACGCGGACGATCGTCTACCTCGCCCATGCCAACGAACTGACGCAGGGGTCCCGCAAGATGTCGATGTCGACGGTGCCGCTGCTGCCCGAGGACGACGCCGGCAAGTGACCGCGCCCCGGCTCTGACGCTGCGGCACGGCGGCGCGGGGCAGGGTGACGGAGCACCCCTGTCGCGCTAGCATCCCCTGACCGGATCTGGAAGGGATGCAGGCCATGACGACTATCGTGATCCTCGGCGGCGCGCGTACCGCCATCGGAACTTTCGGCGGCAGCCTCGCCGGCATCGCCCCCATCGACCTTGGCGCCACGGCGGCAAAGGCCGCGCTGGAACGGTCGGGGGTGGCGGGCGCGCAGGTCGGCCATGTCGTCTTCGGCCATGTCATCAACACCGAGCCGCGCGACATGTATCTGTCCCGCGTCGCCGCGATGAAGGCGGGCATCCCTGACACCACGCCGGCGATGAACGTCAACCGCCTGTGCGGTTCGGGCGCGCAGGCCATCGTCTCGGCGGCGCAGGCGCTGATGCTGGGCGATGCCGACTTCGCCCTGGCGGGCGGCGCCGAAAGCATGAGCCGCGCGCCCTATGCCCTTCCCACCGCGCGGTGGGGGCAGAAGATGGGGGATACGAAGGCCGCCGACATGATGACCGGCGCGCTGACCTGCCCCTTCGGCACCGGCCATATGGGCGTGACGGCGGAAAACGTCGCCAGGGAACATGGCATCAGCCGCGCCGACCAGGATGCCTTCGCGCTGGAAAGCCAGGCGCGGGCGGCGCGGGCCATCGCCGACGGGCGCTTCAGGGACCAGATCGTTCCGGTCGAGGTGCCGTCGCGCAAGGGCGCGGTCCTGTTCGATACCGACGAACACCCCAAGGCCACCACGGCCGAGGCGCTGGCCGGGCTGAAGACGGTGTTCCAGAAGGACGGCACCGTCACCGCCGGCAATGCCAGCGGCATCAACGACGGCGCGGCGGCGCTGGTGCTGGCGCGGGCGGACGCGGCCGAAAAGGAGGGGCTTTCACCGCGCGCCCGCATCCTTGGTTATGCCCATGCCGGCGTGCGGCCCGACGTCATGGGGATCGGCCCGGTCCCGGCGGTGCAGGCGCTGCTGGCCAGGACCGGCCTGAAGGCAGGCGACTTCGACGTCATCGAATCGAACGAGGCCTTCGCGGCGCAGGCGCTGGCGGTGAACAAGGGGCTGGGGCTGGATCCGGCGCGGGTCAACCCCAACGGCGGGGCCATCGCGCTTGGCCATCCGGTGGGGGCGACGGGGGCGATCCTGACCGTCAAGGCCATGTACGAGCTTGAGCGGACGGGCGGCAAGCGCGCACTGATCACCATGTGCATCGGCGGCGGCCAGGGGATCGCGCTGGCCATCGAAAGGGTCTGACGGGCGCGCGGAGCGGTGGTGCCTCAGCGCGGCAGGATGTCGGGTTCCTCGCCGTCGGGCGGATCGCGGGCTATTTCCACCGCCAGCCATTCGCGGAACGCGACCAGCGGCAGGTAGGACGAGGCGGTTTCGGGCCAGACGAGGTAATAGCTGCCGTCGCCCGGCTCGGGCGGACCCCAGGCGGCGACCAGCCGCCCCTCGGCCAGTTCGGGGCGCGCCAGGAACATCGGCAGCAGCGCCACGCCCAGCCCGTAGATTGCCGACTGCATCATCGGCGCGAACTGGTCGAAGAACATGCCCTGCGGCGGGCGCGAGGCGACGCCCTTGCGGGCGAACCACACGCTCCAGGCATGGGGGCGGGTTTCCAGTTGCAGCAGCGGCAGGCGCATCAGATCGTCCGCCCGCTCGATCTGGTTGCGCATCAGGAAGTCGGGCGCGCAGCAGGCCATCATCCGTTCGTCGAACAGCTTCTGGTATTCGGCCCCGGGCCAGTTCTCGATGCCGTAGTGCAGCGCCGCGTCGAAACCTTCCGAGGCGAAGTCGAAGGGGCGCACGCGGGTGCCGAGGTTGACGGTGATCCCGGGGTGCGCGGCCAGGAACCCCGGCAGCCGCGGCGCCAGCCAGCGGGTGCCGAAGGTGGGCAGGATCGACAGCGAGAGCGTCCCCCCGCCCCCGGCGTTGGACCTCAGCCGCACCGCGCCGCGCGACACGAGGTCGAGCGCCTTGCGCACGTCGCGGGCATAGGTCAGCGCGCCCTCGGTCGGCACCAGGCGGCGGCGGTCGCGGATGAACAGCTCGACGCCGAGCTGGTCTTCG